>Ga0268262_10002754_pt1 | contig 19907 bp, 20 predicted proteins | sample TergutNc150P3_FD_190354 | JGI IMG/M metagenome (GOLD analysis project Ga0268262, IMG submission 190354) | Nasutitermes corniger P3 segment gut microbial community from laboratory colony in Florida, USA - Nc150 P3 (SPAdes) (version 2) | ecosystem: Host-associated > Arthropoda: Insects >... | reverse complement strand
CGACGCCCAGGATGGAATAGGTAACGGCCATGCCAAACACGTAAATGCCGGCGTGCGCCATTAAACCCAGTTTGCCGCCGCGAGCCTGCCCGCCGAACCACGCAAGCGTTATCGGAATCAGCGGATAGACGCAGGGCGTCAGGTTCAGCGCCAGCCCGCCCAGAAATGCCGGCAGCAGGTTAAGGAGCAACCCGCGCCGGTAAAAACCGTCGTCCGAAGCGCCGTCCATGTTCTCATCGGGGTTTTCCGCCTGCGCGTAAACCGGCGTTGCGGGAACGTCTTCCGCCATGCCCGCCGGCGCGGCTACCGGAACCAGAACACTGAAAGGAGTCCAGACCGGAGGAAGGCAGGAATTGTTGTCGCAAGCCTGGGAACGTATCCTTCCATGCACGATGGTTTCTTTTTGAGAAAAATCTTCCGCCAGGCGCAGCGTCGCCGCGATTTTTATCGTCCGCTCATAAACCGACATCGGCGTGTCGGAAACCGGCAGTTTTTTAATTTGGGCTTCTGGGAAAATCGCCTCGTCGAAATATAAGTCAGGCGCCGGATCGAACTCGACGCTGGTAGGTATAAGATAATCCTGCAACGGACGATTTGAGTTGATATGATACGGCCTTGCAATTTCGAGTTCGATGGTCAGAACCGCTTCGCCGCCCGCGGGGGCGGGTTCACCGGGCGCAATCGCGCGTACTTTTACAACGGAATCCACTCCAGCCGCCTGTGCGCCTGAAATAAAACAGAGAAAAATTACGCATATCCACAGATATTTATTCAGCGTTTCAATAGCCGTTAATTTCATAGCGGGGCGTATTATAACCGTTTGCTTATGAATCTTACAGGGCGGGTTCATATTATATGATAAGTTGGCGTCCGGCCGTAAGCTCTGATAAAATAAAGGTTCATTAAATTTGAGGTTTTGCATTTGTTATTAAAAAACAAGATTGAAAAAAGAGTCTGGATCCAGGCGTCCGGCGAGATCGTATTCCAGGCTCTAACGAAAGCCGGGGCGCTTGAGCAATGGTTTTGCGATAAGGCGGCGTCGGATCCGCGCGCCGGAGGAGAACTTATCGCCCAGTGGAATGACGGGAAAACCAGGCGGAAAGGGCGGGCGGTTTTCACGCGATTCGAGCCTTTAAACGGATTAACGCTGTGCTGGGTGGACGACGGCGGCGGCGAGGACGAGGAGGCGGCGCATACGTTGAGCTACGAAATTCATCCGCGGTCCGGTATGACGGAACTTGTAATGATCGACAGCGACGAAGTTGATACGGATGAAGAAACCCTGGATTTTCTGGCGCAGGGGTGGAACGCGGTTCTGCTTGAACTGAAGGATTACTGCGAACACAAAGAGCGCGCCGCAAAAAAACGTTCGGCAATTCATTAACCTGCCTGTTGTAAACATAGCTTGCTTTTCTAAAATGTTATCTGTTACGATTTCTCTTTAGTTTAAGCAATGAACTTATAGCTGGAGGAGTTTATTATGCGTAAAGTCCCCTTGGGGGAATCCTTGCGAATTATCGCCCAGGGTTCGAAAAACTGGGTTGCCGGGCGGCCGATTGTCGTTTCTTTTGAAGTGACCAATTCCTGCACATGTTATTGCAGGCATTGCGACCACGGCGGCCCCACGGACATGTCGAAAGACATGAAGCCCGCGAGTTACAGGGAATATATGGATGTGCTGCGTCCCGTCGTGGTGCAGGTTTCCGGCGGCGAACCCCTGCTTCGTTCCGACCTTGAAGAAGTGGTGCGCAATATTAAAGCTCCTTCCGGGCTTCCGTATCTCATACTTGTTTCCAACTGGTCGTCAATGACGGTGGATCGTTACCAGAAACTTCGGGAAGCGGGCGTGGATGAATTCTGCGTCAGCCTTGATTTTCCCGACGCGAAACGCCACGATGATTTCCGCGGTCTTCCCGGCCATTTCGAATACCTTGAAAAGGTAATTCCGGCGGCGGCGGCTTTGGGACACGACGATATAGTCATGAACAACTGCATTACCGCCTGGAATATCGAAGATATCAACGCCAACGCCAGCAAGGCTGAAGAATGGGGCGTAAACATTAACTTCAGCGCTTATTCGCCGCGCCGCGTCGGCTGCCGCGACTATTTTCCTGAAACGCCGGAGCAGTTGGCCGCGCTGGACAGGGAGCTGGAAAAACTAAAAAAGAGAATGGACGATTCTCACTGGATCACAACCAATAACACCACCCTGGACGCTACGCGCGAATATTTTCATCGCGGCGGTACGCCCAACTGCAAGGCGGGACTGCGCTGGCTTGTCGTTACGAACGACGGTGCGCTCCAGCCCTGCTCCATGCAGTTCAAACGCTACGGTCTTTACGAACAGGACAAGATGGTCAGGGAATTCACCGAGAATAATACCTGCGACGAATGTTACGTTTCGATCCGTTCGTATCTTGACAAGTCATATACCCAGCTTTTATCGGAAAACGTCGCGGAATTTTTGTCTTTCAGGAAGAAGAGTTCAAAGGCCGCGTAATAAATTTTAATTCCAAAAGGGAGGCGCTGTGAAAAGAATTCTGTTCGGAATCATACTCTGTTTATGCCTGACGTCTGTTGCGTCGGCAAGCGACGCGGGAGACCGTGTCGTGCGCGCGGCCATAGTGCTCAAGGAAATCATGGAAGCTCCTGACGGCGGAATTCCACAGGATTTGATAGACAAAAGCGTCTGCGTCGCCGTCATTCCAAGCATGAAAAAAGGCGGTTTCATTTTCGGCGCCAATTACGGCCGCGGGCTTATGTCCTGCCGCACGGAAAACGGCGAAGGCGAATGGAGTTCTCCGTCGATGTTCCGCCTCGAAGGCGGCAGTTTCGGTCTCCAGATTGGGGCGCAGGCTGTTGACCTCATTTTGGTGATCATGAACATGAGGGGGATGGAAAGTCTGCTTTTCACCAAGTTTACCCTTGGCGGCGACGCCTCGGTGGCGGCCGGTCCGGTCGGCCGGACGGCTGCCGCGGAAACAGACGCCTGGATGTCGGCAAAGATTCTGGCGTATTCCCGCTCACGCGGACTGTTCGGCGGATTGACGCTCAAGGGCGGAACCATTCGTCCCGACAACAGCGCCAACTTCGAACTCTATATGCAGCCGGTGGAAGCGCGTACCCTGCTGATGAACAAAACCAGCACCGTCCCGAAAGACGCGCAGATTTTTCTGGATCAGTTAAACGTTATCAGTCCTCAAAAATTGGAGAGATAGCAGTCCGCGGCCGGTGAGCGCCGGCCGCTTTGTACAGGCGAATAAATGAAACGGGAGAAAACTACTATGATTACCAGACGTGAATTTGTTTGTGGAGTTGCGTGCGCGGCGGTTGCGGGAAACGTTATGGGGCAGGAGGCAGGCGCAAAGAATGAGAATCTTGTCGCGCCGTGCGGACTGTATTGCGGCGCATGTTCCGGGTATCTCACCACCCAGGGATATCGCGACAATAGAGCATCAGGATCCGGAGGCGGCAAGCCGAAGCCGTCAGGGGAAAGTATGCTATGCGACGGCTGCCTCGGCGGAGGACGGGTGCTGGCCCACGTGACGAAATGCGCAATAAGGACATGCGCGGAGTCAAAGACCAAGACGCGGCGCTGTTCGGAGTGCGCGGAATTTCCATGCAGCCGGATAACCGATTTCAATAACGACGGCATGCAGCACCATTCTGAAGTGCTGGCGAACCTGCGCCAGTTGCGCACAATGGGCATTAAGGACTGGACAAAGCACGAAGAGGAACGCTGGACCTGTCCGAAATGCCAGACAAAACTCTCGTGGTATGACGCGGAATGTCCGAAATGCAAGACCCCGCGTTCCGACAAGCTGTTCCCGCTGAAGAAGGCGTAAGGGTGTGATGCATTTGTTTCGGGCGGCAAAACCGCCCGGAACAAATGCATATTTTGAATTGGATAACATCGTCGGACATGGAAGCGCGGTCGTCTTCCTCAAATCCGCAATTCGAAATTCAGCCCAGTCCGCAATCCGAAATCGAAAATCCGCAATTCCTTAGAGGTTTCCTTTCCCCTGACGCACTACCACCGGCTCTTCTCCGGTAAAATCAATGACGGTTGACAATTCAAGACCGCCGGGGCCGGAATCGAGAAATATTTCCGCGATATGATCGAATGTTTCGGCGATTTCCTCCGGGTCGCCCAGAAACGGCTGGTCGGCAAGACGCGCGCTGGTGCTGATTATAGGGCGGCCTAATTCCGCCAGAAGCGCCTGACAAACGGCGTTGTCGGGAACGCGGATTCCCACGGTCTTTCGCTTTTCCAGCAAAATGCGGGGAACCCGCTTTGTCGCGTTCAGGATAAAAGTATAGGGTCCCGGCAGAAGCCTGCGCATAATCTTATACGCGGAATCAGGTACGTAGGCGTATTCGGAAATTTCCTTCAAATCAGGACAGATGAAGCTGAGGAGTTTGCGTTTGTCATTCCCTTTGCACTGGTAGATTTTCTCTATGGCGTTTTTGTTTGAAAGGTCGCAGCCGAGACCGTAAACGGAATCGGTCGGGTATACAATAAGCCCGCCTGTTTCAAGAACTTCCGCCGCCGCCCGGATATGCCTTGCCTGCGGGTTTTCGGGATGAATCACGAGTCGCTTCAAAATTTCCTCCTGAAATAATAATCTGTCAGCCGCGCCACTCCTGGAGTTTCCTGGAAAGAGTATTACGGTGTATGCCCAAGGCGGCGGCTGTCCGGATGATGCTGCCGTTGTTGCGGCGCAACGCTTCCGCTATAAAGCAGCGCTCGAACTGGTCTATCGCCTCCGGAAACAGAATCCCTTTATCCACGGCTTCCCGGCAGAAACGCTCCATGCGGTTTTTGAGCGTAACGCTTTTTTCCTCCGGCGGTTCATTCATGACTTTTGTTTCCCTTGTTCCAGTGGTTTATAAGCTGCCTGCTTCGTTCCTCAAATTTTTCCTTCAGGCCGTCCGGCGTCAGGTAGATCATCAGACCGGCGCTCCCCAGCAGGTACGGAACCAGCAGCGAGCGTGATGCGAAGTTGTTCTGCGTGGGAAACGCCGTGAGCGCAAGCACTAAAATGGCGGAGAAAATCCAGCCGCGGAGAAAACCGAAAATCGCTCCCAGCAGCCTGTCCATCCATTTCAGCTTTGCGGCCTTGAGAAAACGATCGACTATAAAGACGATAATCATTCCGAGCAGAACGCATCCAAGAAAAATCCCCAGAAATCCTAACAGCCCGGCGACGATTTCCGAGCAGCCCAAGGCGATAAACCTGGCGGCGGGCGCGCCATGGTAAAGAACGGCAAGCGCGAAACCCGCGATAATAACGCCTATGCCTATGATTTCCCGGAACATTCCCTTGAAAAAGGCGCACACGGTGGAAATCAGGATGATGGCGGCGAATAAAACGTCGAAATAAGAAATTTGATTCATATTTTAAAGTAAAAATCTAAACCAGCGGTTTTCCGGCAAGGAGGCGGTAGGCTTCCAGGTATTTATCCATGGTTCCTTTTACCACCGTTACGGGAAGTTCCGGCGCGGGGGGCTGCTTGTTGAAATTTATCTCTTCGAGATAATCCCTCACATACTGCTTGTCGAAAGACGGCGGATTTTTTCCCGGCCGGTATTCGGCAAGCGGCCAGAAACGGGATGAATCGGGCGTCAGGACTTCGTCGCAGAGGATAATTTCCCCGTTATAAACGCCGAACTCAAATTTTACGTCGGCGATGATAATGCCGCGCCGAAGCGCGTATTCCGCCGCGCGGGAATAAATGCCAATGGTCAGGTCGCGCAGGCGGGACGCGCTTTCCTTCCCGATAATGCCGGCGGCCTGCTCAAAGGAAATGTTCATGTCGTGTCCCGTTTCGGCCTTGGTCGCCGGCGTAAAAATGGGTTCCGGCAGCCGGTCGCATTCCTTAAGCCCGGCAGGAAGCGGAATGCCGCAGGCCGTGCCGCTCTTCTGGTATTCCTTCCAGCCCGAACCGGCCAGATAGCCGCGCGCCACGCACTCAACCGGAAACATTTCGGCGTTCACCGTCAGCATGCTTCGCAGATTCAGCGCGTCCCGGAATTTTTTGAGTTCGGCCGGAAATTCGTCGACATCCGCGCTTATCAGATGGTTGGGAATAAGGTCGCGCATCTCGCCGAACCAGAAACGCGAGAGCTGCGTCAATACCGCTCCCTTGAACGGAATCGGCGTTGGGAGCACAACGTCAAACGCGGAAATCCTGTCGGTCGCCACAAGGAGCAGCTTGTCGCCATATTCGTAGATATCGCGCACCTTGCCCCGGCGGAGCAGTTTCACGCCCTCAAGTTCGGTTTGAAAGCAAATATTGGGTTCTTTAGTCATAATTCCTCTTATGTAAACGCTTGGTAAATTGTCGGCCTTATATTGCACTATTTCTTTCAATATTCAATCACTCTTTAAGGAAGCGCCGACTAGCGCTTCCTTATAAAATGACCCGGTCGGCGCCCAGGCGGCGCGTAAATTTTTCGCGGTCAAGAAATTCCAGCAGCGGGATGGCGTGTTTGCGCGTAATCCCAAAAATATCCTTGAAATCGGGAACGCCGAGCTTTGCGCCTGCCGTGAATTTTTCTTTTATCAGCCGCTTGATTTCGTCCAGCGTCGTCCGGAGATAAACAAGGTCTTCCGCGATTTTTACCAGTTGTTTTTCCTGTATCATCCAGAAAAATATGCGCCTGATTTCTTTTGGGTCGGCGTCAAGTTCATCCTGCAGTTCAGCGAGCGTCGGAGGCTGAACCCCGGCTTCGAGGAGCGCCGCCACAATCATTTTCCGTACGTTCTCGCTTTCGGCGGACAGGCTCGCCTCCCGGCCGTAGAGCGAGACGGCTTCATCGATGACCGCGATTTGGCGTTTCTCCGCCATGCCGTCAAGGCAATGGCGGAAAACCTCCAGGGGAAGATCGTCGTAAAAACGCTTGCGCAGCTCTTCTTTCGACAAGCCCTTCTGCAGCGGGTTTTCCTTGTGAAAATTCGTTAACAGAGCCAGGGTCGATTTTTTCAGCGATTCAACAACGGCCGGCAGAACCAGAAAGGGAGAGGACGCGGGAAGCATTACGATTTTTTTCGCCTCCGACAGTTCTTTGCAGATGCGCGCAAGTTCATCGACCGGAAGTCCAAGCAGCGAATTCAGTTCTTTCAGGCTGATGGCGCGCTTGGCATCGACGGCGAGCAAGACCGGTATTTTTTCCTTGATATCGGTTCCGTCCAGTTTTCGTAGAGCTTCGAGCGCGCTGTGGTCGGTCGATTTATGCTTGGAAGGATTCGGATGAAGAACCAGGCCGCCGCCGATGGTGATTGTCGGTGAAAACCGGCGGATAATGAAGGCGTCGCCGTGCAGGCAAAAGACCGGTTCGTCGAGCCGAAGCTGGGCGTAGGACGTTTCACCCGGCGCCAGCGTATCCTGTCCAATCAGCGCGACGCGGGCCAAAGTTTCTTTCGTTCCCTGGTGGAAGCGGACTTTTACCAGGTGTTTAAGCGGTTTCGCGTCGGCCAGCAGAGAAAGGCGCACGTCAAGTATCTGCGTGGCCATGAATGTGCGCGAAACGGTAACGACCATTCCGCGCTCAACCGCGGCAAGGTCAACCCCCTGCAGATTCACGGCGGTGCGCTGTCCCGATATGGCCATGCCGGTCATTTCCCCATGCACCTGGACGCCGCGGACTTTGGCTATAAGCCCGCCGGGAACCAGTTCGACCTCCTGGTCTTTCTGAATCTCGCCGGATGTCAGCGTTCCGGTTAATACCGTGCCGAAACCGCGGATGCTGAAAGCGCGGTCGATTGGCAGCCTGAGCAGGCGGTTCGCCGGGCGCTGACGGATGGCGAGGCCAAGGTCGTGGATGGCCGCTTTCAGCCGGTCTGTGCCCTCGCCGGTTTTTGAACTGACCGGAATTATATCGGCGTTTTCGAGGAATGATTCTTTGACGGCGTCCCGCACCTCTTCGGTTACAAGCTCCACCATTTCATCGTCAACCATGTCCGTTTTTGTAATAACGACGATGCCGGATTTTACGCCAAGGAGTCGGCATATATCGAAATGTTCGCGCGTCTGCGGCATTATTGATTCGTCGGCCGCGACAATGAGCAGCACAAAATCAATGCCGCCGACTCCGGCCAGCATGTTTTTCACAAATTTTTCATGCCCTGGAACGTCCACAAAACCGACCTGCACGTCGCCCATATCGAGATGGGCAAAACCAAGGTCGATTGTGATGCCACGCGCCTGCTCTTCCTTAAGGCGATCCGGGTCGGTTCCCGTCAGCGCCCGTATAAGCGAACTCTTGCCGTGATCGATGTGCCCCGCCGTTCCTACAATTACATGTCGCATAAATCAGCCTTTTTGAACCAATGTTAAGATAACCATTTATCATAATTGACAATCCATGTTACGTTAAGCTAAATAAATAAGTTTGAGGAAATTGCCGAATATTTTGCGGCGGCAATTCAGCCCGGGGGTGTAGAGCTATGGATACGCTGGAAATGAAGGAATACATACTGGAATTCCAGGAAAATGACGCGAGCAACAGGATAAACGAATATATTGCGAAAAAGCCGGAATACACAGGCCGAAAGATCAACAGCGGCGTCATTTGCGGCGTGGCGGCGGCGGACGACGAAATAATCGCGTCGCTCAAGGCGAACAGAGAAGCGAATGTCGATATGATGCAGCCGGAAGAATGGCTGCCCGGGGCGAAATCCGTCATTTCTTTCTTCATGCCGTTCGAGCGCTGGATTACTGAAGAAAACAAGGGCGGGAACTGGCCGTCGAGCGCCTGGCTGCACGGGCGAATTGAAGGTCATGCGTCTTCCAACAAGGCATTTTTGGCGCTTGCGGATAAGCTCCGGAATGAAGGACATGAAACAGTCGTTCCCACGCTCGACCCGCGCATAAAGATCTTTATGAGATTTGCGGGATATCCCGAGTCGCTTTATACCACCAACTGGCCGGAGCGCCACGTCGCGTTTGCGGCGGGTCTTGGAACGTTTGGGCTGTCGCGGGGGCTTATTACCGAACTCGGCATGGCGGGACGGTTCATGAGCATCGTTACCACGCTCGATCTGGCGCCGACTCCGCGGCCATATAAGGATCTGCTCGAATACTGCACGAAATGCGGCGACTGCGTTCGCGCCTGTCCGTCGGGAGCGATATCCATAGAGCACCTGAAAGATCACGACCTTTGCGATGCGTATCTCCTCGGCATCAGGCGAAAGGAGGAACCGTACTACGGCTGCGGCAAGTGTCAGTGCGGAATGCCCTGCTCGTTCGGAATCCCATAATATACTTTTGTTTCCATGAATTTCACGTACGGAAATTATAAATAGCGGATGAACTCGGGCGGCGGATCCGCCTGAAACAGCATTGGTTTCCCTGTTACGGGATGATTAAAGCCCAGGCGGAAGGCGTGAAGACCGAGCCGCTTCAGCGGGTCTTTCGTACTGCCGTACGCACGGTCGCCGACTATAGGATGTCCCATTTCCGACAGATGAACGCGAATCTGGTTCTTGCGCCCGGTTTCAAGCGTGACTTCCAGTGAGCTTATGCCGCGCATTCGCCGCAGTACGCGAAAATGCGTGACGGCAAATTTCCCGCCGGTTTCATCGTCCGTCGAGTGCATTCGCATCAAGCGGTTTTCGGCAAGATAGCTCTGAATTGTTCCCTGATTTTTTGCAACGAGTCCTTCGACAATCGCCCAGTATTTTCTTTGTATGTCGTGCCGCTGGAAAATCCCTTTCAGCAGCGACTGTACCCGTTCGGATTTTGCGAAAACAAGGATTCCGCTGGCAAATTTATCCAGCCGGTGAACGACGAAAATCCTGCCGCCCGGATTGCGCTCTTTCATCCAGGCGCGAAGGCAGGCGTAAACGGTGCGCTCGCGCTCGCCCTCGGTCGCCACGGTCAACAGATTTACAGGCTTATGTACGACGACAATGTCGTTGTCTTCGTAAACCACTTCGAGTCCGTGCGGGAGTTTTGACGGAACTGAACCAGTTGTTCCGATTTCCAGGATGTCTCCCGGTCTGACGGGATGCCGCGCGTTGACACAGACTTCATCGTTTACACGAACCCGTCCACGCGACAACATCTGCCGCAAAGTCCGGCGTGAGGCGCCGGGAACCAGGATTTCCAGCGCGTCAATAATGTACCCTGAAACCGAAACGGCGGCTTTCACGTAAGGGAACCACTAAGGAAGCGCTGAATCAACCCTGATTACAGACGAGCAACTTCGTCGAGTCGGCGAAGCGTACGGTGATTTTATTTGGCGGAACAAAAACCTGCACACACCCCAGACCAAATTTTGCGTGCTCAATCCAGTCGCCTTCGGCAAAGTTTCCCGACATGGCGTATTTCTTGTGGGGCTTTGAGGCGGCTTCCTTCATTGTATCTTCCCAGGACTGCCGCGTTTTACGGGTTGATGGCTTTTTGGCGGCTTTTTCGGTCTTTGCCGCCTTTTTAGCCAGGGGTTTTTCCGCGCGATAGTTGTGCTCGCCGCCGCAGGTGTTGCATTTGACGCGGCGCGGCTTGCCGCCCAGCATGGCCATGACGACATGGGCAAGAACCATCTTGCATTTTGTACAGTAAGCTTCTACATCCGTTCCAATTGCTATATCAATCATGCGGCGTATCTTACCATATTGTTTGCGAATACGTAAGCAAAAACCGCGCTTCGTGGTTACTTCGCGGAGTTTTTTGCGCCGGCCTGCTGAAACAGGAGAATCCCCAGGATGCTCTTGCCGTCCATAATCTCCCCGCCGGCGATCATCCTGAGACACTCGTCCAGCGTACGCGCCTCAGGGGTGATGTGTTCTCCCGTCTCCGGGCGGCGGGCGCATGGAGCCATATTGCGGGCGATGAACAGATGAATAACTTCATCGCAGAATCCGGGCGAGGCATAAAAGGAACACATTTCCGTCAGCGTTCCCGCCGTGTACCCGATTTCTTCTTCAAGTTCCCGGGCGATGGTGTCGCGCGGCGTCTGGCCGCTGTCCAGCTTTCCCGCCGGTATTTCCCAGATGTATTTTCCAAGGGGATAGCGGAACTGGCGAATAAGCACAATCCGGCCATCGTCAAGAACCGGTACGGCGGCGACGCCTCCGGGATGAAGCACCACTTCGCGGATTGTGCATTCCCCCGATTCCTGGCGTATGGCGTCCACATGCAGCCTTACGATTTTCCCGCTATAAACTTCACGGTGACTCAGAACTTCCGTTTCAGGATTTTTTTCATTCATAATTTTCAATTATACAACGGCGGGGTTGAGTCATTCTTGAAATGATGTAAAAATCTATTGTTTTTGGTCTTTATTCGAGGAAGCGCAATGATTGTATCCGACATAATTCAGCGGCAGATAGGCAGCGCGTCTTTCATTCGCAGGATGTTTGAAGAAGGCATCCGTATGAAAGCCGAGCGCGGAGCGGAAAACGTTTTCGACTTTACGCTGGGAAATCCGAGCGAGGACCCGCCGCCTGAAATTATTGACACGCTCCGGAAAATAGCGGCCGACAACCCGCATGGGTCGCATGGATATATGCCGAACGCGGGCTACGTGCGGACGCGTGAAGTCGTCGCCGAACGTCTCGGCGCGGAGACGGGACTGCGGTTTTCCGCGGGCGGCGTAATGATGACGTGCGGCTGCGCGGGCGCCATAAACGCCGCGTTAAAGGCGATTCTCAATCCAGGCGACGAGGTGATCGTTCCGGCGCCGTTCTTCCCCGATTACAAATTTTATATTTCAAACTACGGCGGCCGGATGATTACGGCGGAAACGAGGGATGATTTTTCACTTGACGTTCCAGCCATAGAATCGCTCATTACGCCGCGAACCCGCGCGATACTGCTGAATTCTCCGAATAATCCATCCGGCGCGGTTTATTCCGAGGCGGCCTTGCGCGAACTCGAAGCCGTTCTCCGGAAGGCGAACCATACGATTGTTGTAATCAGCGACGAACCTTATACCTCGATTGTTTACGACGGCGTGAAATGCCCGCCGCCCGCGGCTTTTATTTCCAACTGCCTTATAGTTACATCGTGGTCGAAAAAATGGGGGCTGGCGGGAGAGCGCATAGGATATCTGGCCATTTCCCCGAAAATCGCCGAAGCCGGGGCGCTTTTCGAAGCCTGCGTCTTTACGAACCGTGTTTCTGGATTCGTCAACGCCCCCGCCGTCTGGCAGCATGTCGTCGCGCAGGCGCCCGACGCGGCGTCCGACATGGCGCTCTATCATGAGAAGCGGGATGTTCTGTGCGACGGCTTATTGAGCCTGGGTTATGAACTCCACAAACCCCAGGGGGCTTTCTACGTTTTCCCAAAAACCCCCATGCCTGACGACGCCGCGTTTGTGCGGCTTCTTCAGGAGGAAGGCGTTCTGGCGGTTCCCGGCGGCGGTTTCGGCCGCGGCGGCTATATGCGCCTTTCGCTTACCGTTCCGCTGGATACGATTACACGATCTCTGCCGTTGTTTGGCAAGGTTCTGGATAAGATAAAAAAATAATTGTGCCTATGAATCTGAAAACTGGAATAACAACGGCGCTGCTGTTTTGCTCGGGATGCGTTGCAAGTCTTTTCGCTTTATCGATTTCCGACCTGAGCGTTCCGGCGCCGAGACTTAAATCGGCCGCCTTCATCGTAAAAAATCAAAGAACGGACGAAATGCTCCTCGTCCGCCGCGCCGACACCGCGCAGCCGATCGCGTCAATTACAAAACTTATGACAGCGATGACAATTCTCGACGGACATCTTGACATGGACGAGAAGATCGTCGTCGTGGACGATGACAGGGACAGGCTGCGCAACAGCCAGTCCCGCCTGCCTGTTGGAACGACACTCACCCGCATGGAAACATTGCATCTTGCCTTGATGGCGTCGGACAACCGCGCGGCGCGCGCGCTTGGGCGCACATGGCCTTCCGGCCTTGAGGCGTTCGTTGAGGCGATGAACCGGAAAGCGCGGGCGCTTGGACTCGAAAACACGCGCTTTGTCGAGCCGACGGGTCTTTCGGAATCCAACGTATCCTCGGCGCTTGATTTGGCCCGCATGGTGGAAGCGGCTTTCGACTACCCGGTAATCCGCGATTTGACGACGCGCGGGGAACTGCTGATAAGATACAAAAGACAGCAAATCCAGTTCGGCAATACAAACGTGCTGGTTGGGAACCCGCGCTGGGGCATAGACATTTCAAAAACAGGTTACATAGACGCCGCCGGGTATTGTCTCGTAATGCAGATGAAGGTAAACGGCGAGCCGATTGTCGTGGTGCTGCTGAATTCCTCCGCCGAAAGAGACCGCATTGAAGACGCCATGCGTATCCGGCAATGGCTGGAAGGTTCCAAACCCGCCGTGGTGCGGACAAAAAGGTGACGGCCGGGCGCTCGCTGGCGTTGCCACCTTACTTTCGCGGGTGCGGTTACTCGTCGTCTTCGCTGTTTCCCGCACTTTCAGCGTATTCGGTTAACTCACGAAGTTTGTTTTCAAGCAAGGCTTTATTCGGCAAATGCAGCTGATAGTCGGCAATAAGCGTCGGGGACATACTGCGGCTCAATGCGTACTCAACCACTGCATCGTCTTTACCGGCGCATAGAATAAGTCCAACACTTGGATTCTCGTTCGGCTTTTTTACATCACGGTCGAGGGCTTCAAGGTAAAATTCAAGCTGACCGAGATATTCCGGTTTGAACTTTTTTACTTTAAGCTCAATCGCAACAAGGCAAGACAACTCACGGTTAAACAGGAGTAAGTCGATTCGGAAATCAGTATTGCCGACCTGTATGCGGTATTCGTCGCCTACGAATGAGAAATCTTTGCCGAACTCAAGGATAAAATCGCGGAGGTTAGTGAGTATCGCTTTTCGGAGTTCAACCTCTTTGTGATTTTCGGGAATGTCAAGAAACTCCAAAACATAGCTGTCGCGGAGAGCAACTAATCCGGGACTGCGAGCAATGAATTGCTCGTTTTTAATATCGGAAATCAACGTTCGTTCAAACAGTCGGCTGTCAAGCTGACGTTCAAGTTCGCGGGCGGAATAATTGTACTTTTGCGTTTGAATAAGATAAAACTCTCGCTCCTCGTCGGACTTCGCGCTCGTCATAATCAAGACGTTGTTCGACCACGATATTTCTCTCGACAGCGTCGAGAGTTTTTCGTTATCGCGATACGTTTCGTAAAACTGCTTCATTCGCCAAATATTCTGCGGCGAGAAACCGCGAATACCAAGGTAGCGCGATTGAATAAATGCCGCGAAGTCTTTGACCACAGCCTTACCCCAATGGCTGTTTTTAACCTTGTCGCCAACATATTTACCAATCTCCCAATACATGGAAATCAATTCGCGATTGACGGCGCGGTATGCGTTCTCGCGAGAGCGTTCGATGATAGAGATTATTTCGCCGTAGTCAAGACTATTTATATTGGCAAGTTCATTCATCCGCGTTACCTCAGATAGTTTTCATTCTGTGCTGTCCGTATCGTATCGCCTTGCGAATAAATAATTTAGCATAACACACTTTTGAGTTTTTTTACTGCGGATAATACTGTGAAGGTGCGCGCCGTAAAAGTTACGGCCGGAAACGCAAGCGTGGGCATGGGATCGTAGGCGGGACGCCTACGATCCCATGCCTTTAACTTTTACGGCGCGCACCCCATTTCAGGCCAAAAATGTACAAATTCCAGGGACATATTGTATAATATGCTTTTGTCGCCATCACAGCGCGCGCATTTTTATCTACGCCGCTTGTGCCGCCTCGCGACGAATCCCTATGAAATATCCGGGTAAAGCGTTTATGATTAGTAGTATTTTTGATATGGGAGATTGTTGTTATGACGGAATTTAAATATCAGGAACCGTTTCCGCTTTCGGGAGACGATACTTCTTACAGGCTGTTGACGAAAGATTACGTGAGTACCGCCGAATTCGGCGGCGAAAAAATCCTGAAAATAGAACCGGAAGGGCTGGCGTTTCTGGCCGCGCAGGCAATGAGGGACGTGTCGTTTTTGCTGCGCGCGAAGCATAACGAACAGGTTGCCGGCATACTCAGGGATCCCGAGGCGTCGCCAAACGATCGGGGCGTCGCCATCGCCATGCTGCGTAACGCCGAGGTTTCCGCGAAGTTTGAACTTCCTTTCTGCCAGGACACCGGGACGGCGCTCGTTATCGGTAAAAAAGGGCAGAAAGTCTGGACGGGCTGCAATGACGCGGAATTCCTCTCGAAAGGCGTCTGGCAAACATATACCGGCGAGGCGCTCCGCTACTCCCAGACAATCCCGCTTGATATGTACAAGGAAATCAACTCAGGCAACAACATGCCGGCGCAGGTCGATCTTTACGCAACCGAAGGCGGGGAATACACGTTTTTGTTTATCGCCAAGGGCGGCGGAAGCGCCAATAAAACCTATCTTTTCCAGGAGACAAAGGCGCTACTCAATCCGGAAAGCCTGGAGAAATTTCTGACGGCCAAAATGAAAACGCTCGGCACGGCAGCATGTCCGCCGTATCACCTGGCTTTTGTCATCGGCGGGACAAGCGCGGAATCCACGCTGAAAACGGTGAAACTGGCCTCCGCCGGTTATCTCGACAAGCTGCCGACAAGCGGCAACGAAGGCGGGCGGGCATTCCGCGATATCGAGCTTGAAGCGAAACTGCAAAAGGCGGCCGAGGCTTGCGGTCTTGGCGCGCAGTTCGGCGGTAAATATTTCGCGCATGACGTCCGCGTCGTCCGGCTGCCGCGCCACGGCGCGTCATGTCCCGTCGGCATGGGCGTTTCATGTTCGGCCGACCGCAACATCAAGGCAAAAATCAACAAAGACGGTATCTGGCTTGAAGAAATGGATCGCAACCCCGGCCGCCTGATTCCGGACAGGTATCGCGGCAAACATACGCACGGCGTTGTGAAACTTAATCTCAACCAGCCGATGAAAGACATATTGGCGGAACTGACAAAGCACCCGGTCGCGACGCAGCTTTCCCTGGACGGAACAATTATCGTCGGCCGCGACATAGCGCACGCGAAGTTCAAGGAACTGCTCGACGCCGGGAAGCCACTGCCCGAATATCTGAAAAATCATCCGATTTACTACGCGGGACCGGCTAAAACTCCCCCCGGCAAGCCGTCAGGGTCTTTCGGGCCGACGACGGCCGGGCGCATGGATTCGTATGTCGATCTTCTGCAGAAAAACGGCGGCTCGCTGATTATGATCGCAAAAGGGAACCGTTCCCGCGAGGTTACGGACGCCTGCAAAAAACACGGCGGCTTTTATCTCGGCTCCATAGGCGGCCCGGCCGCCGTACTGGCCGAGGAAAACATTAAAAAGGTCGAATGTATTGATTATCCGGAACTGGGCATGGAAGCGGTCTGGAAAATCGAGGTGGTTGATTTTCCGGCGTTCATCCTTGTGAACGACAAGGGCGACGATTTTTTCAGCAGCCTGATGTAAGTGGCCGCGTGCGGCATGTTCACGTACAGCCGCCGGCGTAACGCGAACAGCCTGCAATGGAGGCGGACGTGAAGTGGTGGAGACGCAGTATTTTTACCGCCGCGCTGCTTGTTCTTGGCGGCGCGGCGCTGTTTTATCCCGCCGTGGCTCAAAGTCCCCAAAGCGCTGAATCCGTCGCCCGCTTCAGCGCGACCACCAATCTTGTCAAGATACCCGTCAGCGTTTTTGACGAACGGGGACTCATAACGGACAAGCTGCGGAAAGAAGACTTCCGGTTGTGGGAAAACCAGGCGCAGCAGGAAATCCGCAGTTTAGGCGTTGACTCCAACTCAATTTCCGTATTGCTGGTTCTGGACACAAGTCCCAGCAGCAAGGGTGAACTGGCAAAAATTAAATCCGCCGCCGAAACATTTGCCGGAAAACTTGGCAAAGGAGACAGCGTTTCCGTTATTACTTTTGATGAAAACGTCAACCTTGTACTCGACTGGACAGGCGATATAAAAAGGGTAAAAAAGGCGCTTTCCGGAGTTCGGTCCGGTTTGCGCACCGCGCTTTACGATGCGATGTACCTTGCGGCGAGCGAGCAGATGCGCAAAATCGAGGGGAACGGCGCGATTATTCTGCTTACAGACTGCCTTAACAACCATAGCAGGATTGGTTTTGATGACGCGGCGCGCGCCGTTTCGAAATCGCAGGCGTCTTTTTATCTTATATCCAAGACCGCCATCGTAAAGGAACAGGCGCGGAAGGAGCGCCGCGTGGTAATCATAGAGGATATTTACAGGCAGTTGTTCGGCGAGGAAATGAACTCCGTGGATGAGTATTTTAATAAACGCGAAAAAGAAATGGCCGAACTGGCGGCAAATACCGGAGGGCGCGTCTTTTTCCCGGCGGACTACAACGACATAAAGAATGTTTACGCTGAAATTGCAAGAGAATTGAAGAACAAATACTATCTGACCTACGTTTCCAACCAGGAACTCGTTCCGGATTCCTGGCACCGGGTCGCAGTCGAATACCTGCGTCCCGCTTCCGAAGTCATGTATCGTAAAGGCTACTACTATCTTCCCCAGATGCCGCACAGAGCCGCAGGCATCGCCTTCGCTGCGTCGCGGTAGAACCACAATGAAACATCCCAGGGAAACGCCTGGATACCGGAGAGGTGAAATTTGCTTATAGCGACATGGAATGTGAACGGACTTAGAGCGGCTCTCAAAAAGGGATTCACCGATTTTATCGCCGCCTGCGGAGCGGACGCGTATTGTATCCAGGAAACCAAGATGCGGCGGGAGCAGGCGGAAGTTGCATTGCCTGGCTGCCTTGAGTATTGGAACAGCGCCGAAAAAAAAGGTTATTCAGGAACGGCGACGTTCAGCCGTATAGAGCCGATGTCGGCGACATGCGGCATAGGCGTGGAGTCGCACGATACGGAAGGGCGCGTAATTACGCTGGAGTACGACAATTTCTATCTTGTGAACGAATACACGCCGAACTCCCGTAATTCCGAGGACGGGCTTGTCAGGCTCGGCTACCGGATGGAATGGGAGGACGCGCGGCGCGAATACCTGAAAGCGCTTGACGGAAAAAAGCCGGTTGTACTCTGCGGCGATCTGAACGTGGCGCACGAGGAGATTGATCTGAAAAACCCGCAGGCCAATCGCGGCAACGCGGGATTTTCAGACGAGGAGCGCGCGAAATTTTCAGAGCTTCTGGCGGCGGGGTTTACAGACGCGTTCCGGTTTTTGTATCCCGGCCGCGAGGATGCCTATACGTGGTGGTCTTACCGCGCCGGCGCGCGCGAACGAAACATAGGATGGCGCATCGACTATTTCGTCGTATCGAATCGCATCGCGCCGCGCGTAAAAGAAGTTACGATACTGGCCGAAACGCAGGGAAGCGACCACTGCCCCGTACTGCTGGACATCGACCTTTAAGGAAACGCAGTAAACATTGTCAGGCACGAACAGTTGTTATCGGCTGTTCATGTTCGGACTGGTTCTTTTTGCATACCCCTGGCTCATAGGCTTCCCTTTTATAGCCCCGCCTGTCAAGCTCGCAAGCGAGTAAACCCGGATTCCGAAGTTACGATAGGTAAAATAGCGTATCTCGTTGTTTTGCAATATATTAGTTGACATATTTTCAACTTCTCCGAAGTTAGAAATTTTGAATTAAAAATGCGCTAAAGTGTAGATAATCTTAATTTTATGTGGTTCAGCTTCGGAATCCGGGGTAAATAGTTTACCGTATCCGAAAAACTCTTTTCTCCATGAGCCTTTCCCCATGCACCTATCGCATTGGCAAGCCACCCTTCACATCTGACGGAATGCTGAACTCTTTTTATCCTAAAAACCGCAGTTGGCCTAGGCAAGAAGCGAGGTGATGGCGGCCGGATATTGAGTTTTAGGTGGGCCGACACCTGCAAGCAGGTGTTTAAGGTGGTCACAGACGCGTAACCGGACGGTTTCGGTTTTGAACTGCTCCGCAGCTTGTGAGAACCAGCCTTGCAGCAAGGCAGACACGCACGTTAAGCGTGCCCGCGCCTCCTTGAAACGTGCATGTAATCCGGTCAGAGTGATCCAGGTTTGTCCGGCGTGCTGCGTTTTGTGTCCAATGGAGGCCATAAGCCATGGGCGACTGGTCAAGGCTTCACGCCGCGCCTTGGGATTTGCCAATCGCACGAATAGACTCCACCAGTTATACATCAACGCTACAGCGCCCGCGCTCAACTGGCAGCGATGCAGGTCGTGGGTGGTGAAACCGCCCCAACTCCACTGGTTCTTAAGTTCGTCAAAGGCGTTCTCTGCGTCTGCACGATTGCGGTAGAGCTGACCGAGGCTGAGAATCTCGTAATCAGTATTAGTAACCAGTACCGCATATTCATAGCCGGTAATCTTCTTACCGTGCCGGTTGTCGGAATCGACGAAAGCCAGCATCATCTGGCCTTTATATCTGCCTTCTATGGCAATCTCGCCCTTTATAGCACGGCGCAAGACCACCACACGGCGTTTGCGCTGCCAGCCTATCAATTTCAGTTCTCCGTCCTGTCCTTCCCATCCCTGACCGGCGTCCACCCAATCCGAGTATTTGAACAGCTTTGCTATATGGCGCTTGACGTTCTTTGTCAGTTTTAGCTTGAAAAGAAAGTCCTGTTGACGGCTTTCAAGTTCACCTATCAGTGAATCGTTGCCAAATGCGTTGTCTCCCCTCACCAGCTTCGGTCTACGCTCCGGCGGCATTGCGTCGAGTGTTTGCAATAAACCTGGCTGAGTATGATGGGCAGTGTGTTCATTGCCTGCACAGACTTCCACGCCCAACACAAGCCGCAATCCCGCCATCAGATATGTGTGGTATGTATGCGAAGGACGTCCCGGTTTCTTGGGATTGTACCCCACTTCCGCCCCTTCCTGTTTCCCATACATCGGCTTTACAGTAGTATCTACGTCCAATATCCACGGCGCGTCAAGCAACGGCTTTATGCTTTCCTTCAGGTGCGCCTC
>Ga0268262_10002753_pt1 | contig 19908 bp, 20 predicted proteins | sample TergutNc150P3_FD_190354 | JGI IMG/M metagenome (GOLD analysis project Ga0268262, IMG submission 190354) | Nasutitermes corniger P3 segment gut microbial community from laboratory colony in Florida, USA - Nc150 P3 (SPAdes) (version 2) | ecosystem: Host-associated > Arthropoda: Insects >... | reverse complement strand
ATCTTTATCGCGCAGGGCTATGCGCGGCACTGCTTGCGGGAGAAGGCAATATACTTTTCATCAGTGATGATACTGTACAGTATGAACTTAGGGATATCTTTATCGAAGGGCTGCTAGCCCAGGAATATACAAAAACTCCTAACTGGGTAAGGTATACCAACGACTTTTCTTCTGACAGCAATTTGTCCTGCGCCGTTATCGCCGGCCCTGTGGGAGATTTCTTTGAAAAAAGGCCAGATACACCGGTAATACTCTTTTCCTGGGCCGATCCTGACTTTACGCCCCGCTCGGTAAAGGTCATTTTTGACGATTCTCCTTATGCTTTGGCGTTAAAGGAGTTAAGGCTTTTTTCTTTACCTGAGAGTGAAGGTGATATTTTTATAAGTTCTGTCCCTACGGTTTTAAAGAACAGAATCGAAGAAAAGGAAGTTATCAAGAAGCTGGAAAACCTGATCAAAAAGGAATATGAAAATAAATAAAAAAAATCGGCCCAAAATGCCATAACCTGCCGATAATTCTATAAGTAGTCTTTAGGGCCATGGTTTTCCAGGTCCGAAGATATTTGACAAAAGATGGCTGAGGAAATATAATAGGGATAATCCGCATTTCCCAACAGTCGGAGAAAGGAGTAAGGGATGAAACAAGGCAGTTTCAGGGCAGTGCGCCTCGTAGTTTTAACGCTTTTATTGCTGACTATAACGGGGTTCTCGGCAATTGGGGACGAAAACACCATTGATTACGATTCAATAGTCCTGGAAGACTTTTTGGGCGAAACTACCCATATATACCAATATGGGGGCAAAGTTTACAAGTATGAATTTGAGTGGGCGCTTGACGCCAGCAAATTCGCTTCCGTAGTCAAGGACGAGAAATTTCCCAAGCTTACCAAGGTCGACGCCTGGCCAATGGCGTTGTACGGCCTTAACAAGAACAATTTGGAAATTTCCAGCCTTGGCGTTTGGGGAAAATTTGACCGCCGGGGCTACAATTGGATAGACGTTTACCCGGCAGTGCCAGGTACGGGGAAGGACGGGGAAGACCCGGAACCGTTTGAAATTCCCTTACCGGGCAGGATTCAGTACCTTGACATGTGGGTTTGGGGTTCCAACCTTAATTACTACATGGAAGCCTACTTCAGGGATTACCAGGGTGTGGTTCATACCTTGTATATGGGAAACCTGGCGTATACTGGATGGAAGAATTTGCGGGTAAAGATACCTACCAGTATCCCCCAATACAAGCGGGTACTGCCCCGCTATGCCGGCTTGACCTTTGTAAAATTCAGAATTTGGACTACGCCGGTAGAACGGGTAGACAATTTCTACGTTTATTTTAACCACATGAAGATTCTGACCGACACGTTTGAATCTCTCTTTGACGGCGATGATCTTGTTGATCCCGAAAATATCCAGCAAATTTGGGCGCAGAAATAAGGAGGCTCTGACATGAAACGCTTATTGATTATTATACTGGTTTTGTCTGTTACTGCCGCTGTTTTTGCCCAGCGGGCGAACGAAGTCGGCGCTCCAAACGCCAACAGTCTGGGAATAGACGCCGCACAGCAGTACCTTAAAGAGGTATCGATTGAAAAATTTGAAAAGGAAGGTTACTGGCATTCAACCATGTCTTCCGACGATGGCTACACGACCACGAGGCTTTTTAACGGCGCTCCAGCGGGAAAAGTGGTCATTCCGGAAGAGGAAGGCTTAAATATCCAGGACAAGTATGTGCTGGGTACCAGGGTAGACTTTATCCACAGGGGCTATACCAGTTTTACTCTTTACCCCTTACGGCCGATTCCGATTGAAGGAATTACCAAGACTGTTTCGATTTGGGTTGCGGGACGTAACTACAACCATGAATTGGTTCTGCTTATAGAAGATTTCTTCGGAAGGCCTTTTGAACTCTATGTCGGAAAGCTCAATTATCAGGGCTGGAAAAAACTGACAGTCGCGATTCCTCCGCAGGCGGAAGACGGCTTTAATGGCATTGTCCAGCGGAACTACCACTACAACAACAACCTTGGCATAAAGATAACGGGCTTGCGTATTGATGTTGATCCATGGGAAGCATACGGCAGCTACTATATTTACTTTGACGATATGCGGGCCGTAACCGACCTCTTTGCGGAAGACAACCGCGATGCGGATGACTTGCCGGACGGCTGGTAGAAATATAGTAACTAATGCGACAGGCGACATTAAAACGTCGCCTATCTCCAAAGCAGGGCTAACGCCCTGCTTTTTTTTTATAAATAATAGCGTTCCCCTGCTTGCCTACTTGTTTGATAAGACCCATTTTTGAAAGCGTATAGACTGTTTTTTGGGCAACGGAAACGCTTATCCCAGCAGCCACGGCCAGGTCTTTGACTGTGAAGGGCTCTTTTTTCTTAAAAGGTATAAATTGGTAGTAGTCCTTTGGCTTATGCAATACCAGCGACTCGCGCAAGGCGTGTACGGAGCGCCCCGCGATGCGGACGCCTTTTCGCCGCCATGAACCGGTTCCGTCATCAATCCGTTTTTCAACTATGTCTACCAATGCCAGTTCCACCGTTAAACCTGGAAGCAATGGAAGTTCCGGGGCGTAGATAAGGGCTTTAAAGAGCTCCCAGACATCGCCTTTCTTCGGGCTTTTTCGCCTGTGAATGAACTTCCCATCTTTATCCAGGAGTTCGATGTACTTTTGAACAACAATCGGATGGATTATCCTTACTTTGCCGCTTTCGGTTAAATATTTTATTTTGTCCTTTAAAGGGCCAAAACTGCCGGTTTGTACCTCTATTATTTCGCCTTCGCTGGTTTGCCCGTCGCAGACATAGCCGTCAACCAATTTTTCTGTTACGCCGTCCGGGCCTGAATACTGGAATTTTAAGGAACGATGTAGTTCACTTTCGTTTTTTGTGCCTATGGAATAATTAGTCTTAGACATATTCCAAAAGTTCCCTGGCGCTCATCTGTTCCAGGTAATGGTATATTTCCTTTCCGCCTTTGTACTCGTTTGTGCTGATTTTTGCCACCCGGAAAACAATCATCCGGTTAGTGGGGAGGGGAAGCGCCAACGGATTGCCGTTTATGTCAACAAGCTGGTTAAGCGACAGCCTGCCACGAATCTCCTGAGCGTCGCCTTCGGGAAACACAATGAAGTGTTCTGTAATAAACATTGAAAAATCTTAACTCCCCTTGTTGGTTTATATCAATATCATCCGATAACTTTACATTTGTATAGTATGCATTGTATTTTTTTTTACTAAGCATAATTTTTTCTGTGTTTTTACTTGACTGTGTAAATTTATTCGTGAATAATCAAATAAATGGAGTATAATTGTGGTAAAAGGTAGTAAAAATTAGGAATTTGTGGAATGAACTTAAAAACCGGATCTGCTGAAAGCACACTTGATGAAAAAGGCCGCGTGAGCATACCTGTTCGCTTTAGGGAACAATTTCAAGGTGAACTCGTAATAGCCTGGGGCATTGAGCAGTGTGTCTACGTCATGAAGCCGGTGGCTTGGGAGCATTTTGAGCAAAATTTGAGCAATCCTGAAATGTTCACCCAGGATGAAAGGCGTATTCTTGAGGACAAGCACCTTCATCAAGCCCAGGTAGTGGAGATCGACAAGGCAGGTCGTATTGCTATTCCTCCAACTTTTCGCAAATACGCAAATCTGACGAAGGATTGCATGGTAATAAGCGCCGAAGATCGGCTTTCAATATGGGATACCGCTACCTTTGACGCCTATCTTGCGGAAAACGATGCGCTTGCCCGTGCCGCAATTAACAAGCTTGGTTCCAAAGATATTTTTAAGGCTGGTTAGGATTTTATGGAAATAATTCACACTCCGGTACTGCTGGAAGAGACAATTGAGTACCTTGCCCCCCGAAAGCCTGGCGAGCTGATGATAGACGCTACCGTTGGGGAAGGGGGCCATCTTTATTCCTTTTTAAGCCAGTTTTCGGAGCTTAAGGCCATAGCAATAGATGCGGATACGGAGATAATAAAAATCGCACAGGAGCGGCTTGCATCTTTTGGCGAGAGGGTCAAATTCTACAACGGCTGGTCGCACGATTTTTTTGCCGAATATCCAGGAAATTACAAACGCCCCGATACGATACTGATGGATTTGGGGGTCAGCCTTTACCATTATGAAAAAAGCGGACGGGGGTTTAGCTTCCGCTATGATGAAAAACTTGACATGAGAATTGACACTTCGTCCGGCTTAAGCGCGGCGGAATTAATACAACGGCTTTCTGAAAAAGATTTGGCCGATCTTATCTACACAAATGGCGGCGAGCGCTATTCGCGGCGCATTGCCAGGGCGATTTGCGAGGCAAAAGCCTCCGGTGCGCTCACAAGTTCCGCTCTGCTGGCGGAGATTATAGAAAACGCCGTACCGCCGGCCTACCGCCATGGGCCTATACACAGTGCCACAAAGACTTTTATGGCTTTAAGGATCGCTGTAAACGGCGAGTTGTCCAGGCTGGCGGACCTTCTGGAAGCCGCTTTTAGAATTCTGGAACCGGGGGGAAGGCTGGGAGTAATAAGCTTCAATTCACTTGAGGATAGAATAGCTAAGAACTTCTTCCGGGAGAAAAACAAGGACTGTATATGCCCGCCGGAAGCGCCGATATGTAAATGCGGGGGACAAAGAGAGTTGATGATCCTGACTAAAAAGGGAATCAGCCCCGGAGAAGAGGAAACCAGAAAAAATCCTCCATCCCGCAGCGCCCGTTTTAGGGCGATTGAAAAAATATTAGAGGAGGCCGGGTAATGATTAAACGTTACGCGCTTTTGTATTTCTTTGTATTGACTATCCCCTTTTTCCTGGGGGTTGCAGTCTGGCAGTCTGTCCGGTACACGGAACTGGAAAAGAATGTCAGAAGCCTTGAGGCAGTCCAGGAAGACTGGGTGAACAGCAATAAGAAGCTCATTGCGGCAATAGCCGTGCTTTCCTCTTCTTTGAGGATCAAGCAAATTGCCGTCAATGACCTTGGGCTCGTAAAGGTACGACCTGAGGACGTACTGCAAATTAGAATCGATGGAGGGGGGCAGTGACGGAAAGCCTTATGAGTTTTTCCAGCCTTTCCCAAGTCCTTGGGGCCAGCCTGTTTGCCGGGGAGGGGAAACAGGGAGGAGGATTTTCTTCGGTCTCTATTGATTCTAGGGCAGTACGTCCTGGTGCCCTTTTTGTGGCTCTTATGGGCAATGCCGTTGACGGCCACAACTTTGTTGACGCCGCCTTTGGGGCCGGAGCTTCCGCCGCAATGGTGGCTGTCTCCGCCCTGCAAGACCCGGCTTTAGGCCTGACGGGACTTGCGCAGAGATGGAATCGGGTTTTGATAGCGGTAGAAGACACCCTTAAAGCCCTGCAGAACGCGGCGGGCGCCTATTTAAAACAGTTTTCAAATCTGGTCAGAATAGGCATTACCGGTTCATCCGGAAAGACCACAACAAAAGAAATTGCCGCGGCGATCATCGGGCAGGAAAAATCGGTGGTCATGAACAAGGGGAACCTTAATTCGGAAACAGGGCTGCCCCTTTCGGTTTTTGAAGTCAGGCCGCATCACCAGGTAGGAATATTCGAGGCAGGCATGAACAAGCCGGGGGAAATTGCTGATTTGGCCGAGGTGCTTAATCCGAATCTTGCTTTGATAACAAACATCGGCTCCGCACATATCGGTATTCTCGGCAGCCGCCAGGCAATTGCTGAGGAGAAAAAGAAAATATTTTCCTGCTTTTCAGGAGAGAACATCGCTTTGATTCCCAAGAACGACGACTACCGTGATTTCCTTGCGAAGGGTATAAATGGCAAAGTGGTTTTTTACGGCCCTTCTTCGCTTTGTTCGCTGGGTGCCTTTGGCAGCCCAAGCGAGATCAGGGCCATGGGACTGCACGGGACTGAAATTGTCTGGGAAGGCAGGAACGTCCGCTTTGGCCTGCCGGGCAAATTTAACTTTACAAACGCTCTGGCCGCAGTGGCTCTGGCCCGGGAAATGCAGATCAGTGCCGATTCCGTCTGCCGCGGCCTTGAATCGGTAAAGCCTCTCTTTGGACGGGGAGAAATTCTTTACGGCAGGACAACTGTGCTAAGGGACTGCTACAACTCAAACCCCGAAAGCGTGGAGGAAGCCCTGGATTTTTGCGACAGCCTTGAATGGCCGGGCAGGCGTATATATGTGATGGGTTCCATGCTGGAACTTGGAGACGTTTCCGAAAAGGCCCACGCGGATCTTGGCAAAAGACTCTGCTCATGCAAAGCCGGTATGGTTTTCCTTTTCGGTGAGGAAATACAGGCCGCCGCTGAAATAATGAAAAAGGAAGCTGCTGATTTGCCATTACTGTACACGAAGGACAGGGATGAGCTATCCAGGGCTTTGGATTCCAGCGTTAAAAGCGGAGACCTGGTTTTATTAAAGGGTTCACGCGGCTGTGAATTGGAAACGCTGACCGCGATGCTTTTGGGGGAAAGTCATGTTTCTTGAATTTGTTTATCCTTTGGCGAAATACTTTACTCCCTTTAACGTCTTTCAGTACCTAAGTTTCCGTGGAGCTTACGCCGCTTTAACAACCCTGCTTATTTGTTATATTTTCGGCCCAAAAATAATCGAGGCCCTTAAGCGGCTAAAGGTAGGCCAGGCGATCAGGGAAGACGGCCCCGCCACTCATTTGGCGAAAGGCGGCACCCCTACCATGGGCGGGATATTTATTGTTCTTGCGATTTTCATTTCCATGGTTTTCTGGACCGATCTTGATAACGGAAAAGTATGGCTTACCCTTGGGGCTCTGATTGCTTTTGCCCTGGTCGGCTTTGTGGATGATTACTTAAAAGTTACAAAACATAACTCCGACGGCCTTCCTGCAAGGGCGAAACTGGTTTTTCAATTTTTAATTGCCCTTGCGGTAATGCTGATTCTTTATTTTACAGGGGAAGAAGGAATTACCAGCCTTTATCTTCCGTTCTTTAAAAACCCTGTAGTAGATATGGGTTTTCTCTGGGTACCCTTCGGCGTGCTTCTCATCATGGCCGAATCAAACGCGGTTAATTTCTCCGACGGCCTTGACGGGCTCCTTGCCGGTCTTTTAATTCTGGTTTTTATTACACTTGCGATTCTGACCTATCTTTCCGGACGTTCGGACTTTTCTTCTTATTTGGGCATTCCCTATATTCCGGGCTCCGGGGAGCTTACGGTGTTTTGCCTTGCGGCAACGGGCGCCTGTATCGGCTTTCTTTGGTTTAACGCCCACCCGGCCGATGTGTTCATGGGCGATGTAGGGTCTCTTTCCCTGGGAGGCGTAATAGCGGTTATCTCTCTTATTATTAAAAAGGAAATTCTGATTCTGATTATTGGAGGGGTTTTTGTTCTGGAAATTGCCTCGGTGATTATACAGGTGCTTTATTTTAAATTACGGAAGAAGAGGGTGTTTAAAATGGCGCCCATTCACCATCATTTTGAATTATCCGGCTGGGCGGAAAGCAAGGTTGTGATTCGTTTCTGGATAATGGGAGGGCTGTTCGCGATCATCGCGTTGTCAACGCTGAAGATCCAGTAAAGTTTATGGACATACAATACAATTACGAAAAGCAAAGAACGGATCACCTGCTTGTTGCCAGTGTTTTGTTTCTTGTTGGTCTTGGCCTGGTAACCTTATACTCGTCGTCTTATGCCTTTGCAGAGAGACGGTACGATGACGGGCTGTACCTTGTTACACGGCAGGCGGTCTTGGGCCTTGTCGGACTCGTTATGTTCCTTGTCTTTTCCTTTGTTGATCTGGAGTTTCTCCGAAAATTTATAAAGCCCCTGGTACTGGGAAGTATTTTACTTTGTGCCCTTGCTCTTGTTCCGGGAGTAGGCGTTAATATAAACGGGGCGGCCCGCTGGATAGGATACGGATCTTTTACATTTCAGCCTTCCGAGTTGGTAAAGCTTGTCCTGCCTCTGTACCTGGCCCATTACTTTGGGAAGAAAAGGGAAGGGGCGGACAATCTTCACCGGGGCATTATTCCCCCTGCTTTGATAACCGGCGTTTTTTTTGTTTTGATTTTTCTGCAGAATAATTTTTCCACCTCGGTGTTTCTTGCGTTTAACGCTCTTTTTATATTCTTCCTTGCCGGAGTCCGCTTCCGCTATTTCTTCAGCGCTCTTTTTATGTTTCTGCCAACTGCGGCAATTATGGTTTTGGCAAAGGAACACAGGATCAGGCGTTTTTTGAGCTACATACAGCCGGATTTTGAGCCGCAGGGAGCCGGTTACCAGGTTAAGTCATCAATTCTTTCGATAAGCTCAGGAGGACTTTGGGGCAAGGGCATCGGCTATGGAACACGAAAAATCGCAAGCGTCCCTGAAATTCATTCGGATTTTATTTTCTCGTCCTTTGCCGAAGAGATGGGATTCATGGGAGTTGTTTTCTTTTTCGTATTGTTTGCCATTTTCGCTGTCCGGGGATACGTTGATTCCATGAACAACGAAAAGCCCTTTAACCGCCTTTTGGGCTGCGGCCTGGTTACAATGATCATTTCGCAGGTTCTTCTGAATATAGCCGTTACTGCCGGGGCTTTGCCCGCGACCGGAATTCCCCTGCCTTTCTTTTCCGCCGGAGGTTCTTCGCTGGCTACTACGCTGGCAATGGCGGGCCTTGTGGTGAATGTTTCCAGAACCTCAAAAAACAGAGCCAGCGGGGAGGAAAGTTAAAATGGCCGGTGATTACGATTATGTATTGGACAATTCTGAAGCCCCAACCGGATTTGAAAGGTTCATTAAAATATTTCTTGTGATTGCGGCTTTCTGCCTGGGTGCGGAGTTAATTTGGCTTTTGGGGGTTGGCCCTTTCAGGTCGTTTTCCAAAGTTGAAATTACAGGTTTCGAAGGGATTGGCAGGGAGGAAGTACTTGCAATTGCGGGAATAAGCGCTTCATCTTCTTATTTTACAACAGATGTCATAAAAATTGAAAATGCTCTTATGGGAATTAGCTCAATAGAGTCCGCCAGAGTTTTCAAATTCTTCCCTAACAGGCTCAGAATAGTTCTTGAGGGCCGCAAGGCTGTTGCCTTTGCTCTTGCCTCAATTGGCAACAAAACTGTGCCGGTGTTGTTTGACAGCCAGGGTGTTATTTTTGAAATCGGCGGGAAACCCCTTCCTGGTTTTTGTCCGATAATTTCCGGGCTCGTTATCGAAGATCCCGTCCCCGGTATGAGGCTTCCGGGGGCTCTTATTCCTTTCTTGAAAGAACTTGAAAAAATTGAAATGTCCGCGCCGGAGCTGCTTTCCGCGGTTTCGGAATTCAGAATATACAGAAAACTTTTTGACGGTTTTGATTTGATTCTTTATCCGGCTCACAAAAAGATAAAAGTCAGAATATCGGAAATAAGCGAAGAAATGCTGCGTTATGCCCTTTTGATGGTAGACGTACTTCCCTTGTCACAATCAATAGATACTCTTGATTTTCGTTCCGGTATAGCTTCGTATATCCCGAAGGAGGCGTATCCTGAGTAATGAAGAATTGGTGGTCGGCCTGGACATAGGCACGACCAAGGTATGCGCTGTAATCGGCGAGATAGGCGAAAACGGTATGCTGGAAATTACCGGAGTAGGGACTTGCCCTTCAACCGGGCTTAGAAAGGGCGTGGTTGTGAATATTGAAGCGACCCTGCGTTCGGTTTCCCAGGCCATCGAGGCCGCGGAAATGATGAGCGGCCGGGAAGTGCATGAGGTCTGGACAGGCATTGGCGGCAGCCATATCGACGGGATCAACTCCCGCGGGGTGGTGGCAGTAACCGGCAGAGGACATGAAACCCGCGAAATCGGGGGCGATGACATTAAACGGGTTCTTGAGGCAGCCCAGGCAGTGGTGATACCCATGGACAGAAGGCTTCTGGAGGTAATTCCCCAGAGTTATAGCGTAGACGGTCAAAAGGGAATTCAGGATCCGCTGAATATGATTGGCGTCAGGCTTGAAGCGGAAGTTCATATTATCACCTGCTCAACGACCGGCGCGCAAAACCTTATCAAGTGCGTGAACCGCGCCGGTTTCCGCGTTAAAGACCTTATACTGGAAACCCTTGCCGCAGGGCGCGCCGTGCTTACGCCGGAAGAAAAAGAGCTTGGCGTTGCGCTGGTTGACCTGGGCGGGGGGACTACCAATGTGCTGGTTTATTCAGGAGGCGCTCCTTATTCCATCAGTACAATCCCCGCAGGCGGCACGCAGGTAACAAGCGACATTTCAATAATAAAAAGCGTTTCCAATGAGGTCGCTGAAAAAATTAAACTGGAAGCGGGATGCTGTTGGGAACCGTTTCTTGAGGAAGATGATGAAATCATTGTTCCGGGTGTCGGAGGAAGGGCGCCTCAGGCCATACCCAGGTCTCAGATATTCGCTATTATCCGCCCAAGGATGGAGGAGACTTTTAAGCTGGTCAAGGAAAAGCTGGACAAGCTTTCATTTTCCAGGCCTCTGGGCGGGGGAGTTGTGCTTACAGGCGGCGGCTCGGAGCTTTTGGGAGCGGCGGATTTGGCCGCGCAGGTTTTTAATCTGCCAGTACGGGTAGGAATACCTCTGCCTGTAGGAGGCCTTGTTGAAGATTACCGAAGCCCCGCTTTTGCGACTGCCGTGGGGCTTGCGCTTGAAGGATACGAGCGCAGGCAAAAAGACGGAATCGTTCATGGCGTAGAATCAAGAGACAAGGGGGGGCCAAGGGTTTGGGAGAAGCTGAAGGATTGGTTTGAAAAAGAATTTTTTTAGATAAAACAAAATTAGGGAGGGGTTATGAATTTTGAATTGTTAAACGAAACCGTAAAAAGAGAAAAGCCAGTTTCTATTGTTGTGATCGGGACAGGCGGCTGCGGTTCAAACGCTGTAGACGGAATGATTGACTGCGGAATTAAAGGCGTAAAATTTATCGCTGTCAATACGGACATTCAGTCCCTGCGAAACAGCAAGGCTGAAACGAAAATCCAGATTGGCTCTGAGCTAACCGAAGGCAGGGGCGCGGGCGGGGTGCCGGAAATAGGCGAACAGGCCGCCCATGAAACTCGGGAAGAAATAGCCAGGGCTCTTTCGGGAGCGGATATGGTTTTTGTTACCGCCGGTATGGGCGGCGGAACGGGAACAGGTTCGGCGCCGGTCATTGCCGAGATTGCCAGAAGCCAGGGCGCTTTGACAGTGGGCGTGGTAACAAAGCCCTTTGATTATGAAAGAAGGTATCGCATGGATATTGCCGAAAGGGGAATAGCCGTGCTAAGAGAGAAAGTTGATACTCTTATCATTATTCCGAATCAAAGGCTGATAAACAACGTGGAACGAAAAACCTCTATTCCCGAAGCTGTCCGCAAGGCGAACGATATTCTCCGCCAGGGAGTGCAGGGCATTTCCGACATCATACTGGAAACCGGATTTATCAATATCGACTTTGCCGATGCCCTGACCGTTATGAAGAATCAGGGAGACGCGCTGATGGCAATCGGCTGTGGAAGCGGGGAGAACCGCGTTGAGGAAGCTGTTTCAAGCGTTCTGGACAATCCGCTTCTGGAAGATGTCTCGATTAAGGGGGCTACCCGCGTTCTTATTTACGTTGCAGCCAGCGAGGACCTTCCCATTATCGAATATGACGACATAGTCAAGCGTATCACGGCGGATATAGACCCTGACGCCAATATTATTTCCGGCATGTACTTTAATTCGAACCTTGGAGACAAAATAAAGGTTACGGTGATTGCCACAGGCTTTAATGCCTGTAACGAACAGGAGCCGCTGCCTGAAACGATAATTCCAGTGAGTTCAAATAACAGCGAGATTATAAGCAGCAATGAATACAATACCATCATCGGCAGCGGGATCAATCTGGATATCCTTCCGCCGCGAGGCAAGCGCGATGAATTCAGGTATGAGAATGACGATTTGGATGTCCCAACGGTTATGCGGGATCGCAGGTTTTTCTATATACCGGGCGAGACTACGGCAAAGGCCCAATACAACTAAAGGAAACCGTGGATAAACTATCGCTTCTTGAAAATTATTATTCCCGGCTCATTGCCCTTGAGCGAAGGGCTCCTTTAACAGCCGAAACTTACAGGCTTGAAATTAGAAAGTTTCTGGACTGGCTTGAGGGAGAAAAGCTGCTGCTAAACTCAGATGAACCATCCGGGGGAAAACTTGTGGACATTTCCGATGTTACACGCTATCTCGAGCATCGCCGCAAATGTGACGGCATTGATTCAAGATCGGTAGCAAAAGCAATTTCCGCCCTGCGCTCATTTACCCGCTTTCTGGAAGACTCAGGCTTTTCAGACGTCTGTGGTTTGGCTTCCCTTCTGCAAAGTCCCAGCAGGATTTACAGACTTCCTGATGTTCATCAAAAGGAAGAGGTTGATGCCCTTCTCTTGTCAATTAATACGGACTCTGCTTTGGGGATTAGGAACAGGGCGCTTTACGAGCTTATATATTCGGCCGGGCTTCGGATCTCGGAGGCCGTGCGTCTTAACACGGAAGATCTCTTTCTTTCGGAAAATGTGGCCAGGGTAACCGGAAAGGGGAACAAGGAAAGACTGGTTGTCTTTGGTCCGGACGCCCTGTATTGGTTAAAGCGCTATTTAAAGGAAGCAAGGCCTGAATTGCAGGGCATAAGAAAGACCAAAGCCCTCTTCCTGGGCAGAAGCGGAAAAAGGCTTTCCCGCAAAGGGATGTGGAAGAACTACAAACCCATTGCGATTAATGCCGGTCTTTCAACTAAACTCCACACCATGAGGCATACCTTTGCCACGGAACTGCTTGCCGGCGGAGCGGATTTGCGCTCTGTACAGGAATTGCTTGGACATGCTGAAATTACAACCACGCAGATCTACACCCACATAGATCCGTCGCACCTGAGAGACAGCCACAGCAAATATCTTCCTAAGCTAAAGGCATGGAGCGGCGAACAATGAAAAGAAAGATAATTACGATACTGGCAGTCGTATTGGTAATTGTTCTTGCCTTCTCCATATATTCGCAGTACCAAAAAAACAAAATCAGGGGTGAATATGCAAAACAGATTTATTTTTCCGGTGCCTCTAATCCTCCGTCTACAGTTGAGGAGCTAAAAGCCGCAATCGCTGAATACGAAAAAAGGATAGAAAGGCATGTAAACGATGTGGCCCAAACCGGAATTTACTGGAAGATCCTTGCCTCCCGTCTATCGGACAGGGGCCTTCACGGAGAAGCCCTTGAAGCCCTTAGGAACGCCGCCTATTATCTGCCTCAAGATGCCTCGATTCAATACAACACCGGTCTTTCGGCGGGCATAATGGCAAAGACCTTCCACGCTTTTCCCGGAAGGGAAAACACTGAAAAAGAGGAGTATTATTCCCTTGCGGAAAAAGCTTTCCTGCGCGCCATCGAGCTTGACGGTCGTTACCTTAGCCCAAAATACGGCCTTGGGGTGCTTTACGTGTTTGAGCTTGACAGGCCGGAAGACGCGATTCCTCATCTTCAAAAGTACCTTGAAATTTCGCGGAACGATATAGATACCATGTTTGTACTGGCGCGGGCTTATTATGTGATAAGGAACTATAAAGCTGCTGTTGATCTTTACGACAGGATCATAACGCTTACAAGGGACGAGCAAAAGAAAAAAGACGCGCAAAATAACCGGCAGACTGTAATGGAGCAGATGAATGGATAATTTGCTCGATCTTATGATCTGCCGCATTCCCGGACTCAAAGCAAATGAACGCGTAGAATTGATAAAGAAATTTGATAATGAAGGTGATTTATCTATACTTACAGTACGGGATATCGAAAACCTTGCAGGAAGGGCATTGGAAAAAGCCCCCAATAAAATCAAAATGTCCGATATCCGTGTAATGGCGGAGAAGGACGCGGAGAGGGCCAAAAAGCTTGGCATCCGCATTGTATCATGGCGCGAAGAGGGCTATCCGCCTTTGCTCCGCGAGATTTACGATCCTCCGTCGCTTTTATTTTACCGCGGCGTTCTTCCCGATCCGGTTAAGCCGCTGGCGGCGGTTGTTGGAACCAGGAGACCGTCATCGCAGGGGGCAAAGCGGGCCTTTGAAATCGGCCGGGAACTTGGCAAGGCCGGTATCCCTGTTGTATCGGGGCTTGCGTTGGGCATTGACTCAATGGCCCACCGTGGAAACATTGAAGCCGGATCGCCTACGGTTGCTGTACTTGGTTCAAGCCCTGATATGGTTTACCCTGTTGCTAACCGTTTTCTTGCAAAGCGTATTCTGGATACAGGCGGCGCTGTTCTTTCGGAATACCCGCCGGGAACAGGTCCCCGAAAGTGGAACTTTCCCGAGCGCAACCGGATAATATCGGGTCTTGCGCGGGGAACCATTATTGTCGAAGCGCCTGAAAAATCAGGGGCCCTTATCACGGCCAGGTTTGCTGTGGAACAAAACCGGGATCTTTGGGTGGATAAAGCGGGGTTGCCTTCGGCGCGCAGCCTTGGCACAGCGCGGCTTGGGAAGGAAGGAGCTTTGATTTTTTCTTCTGTTGAAGACGTTCTTGCGGAATGGCGGCTGGAAGGAGCTTCATCGGAAATGAAAACAGAACAGGACGAAGTCAGCCTTGCCTCGTCCATGGCAGGATATCTAGGCATAAAGTTGTAAGGTTTAAGGAAGGAAAATGGCAGCAAGAGCGAAAAGCATCGATAAAAATAAAAAGGTACTCGAAGAAAAAAAAATCCTCGTTATTGTCGAGTCGCCGGCTAAGGCAAAGACAATCGAGAAGTACCTTGGCCCCTCATATACGGTTAAGGCATCCATGGGGCATTTGATCGATCTTCCAAAATCCCGCCTTGCCATCGACGTAGAAAAAAATTTTGAACCGGAGTACATCACCGTCCGGGGGCGGGCAAAGCTCCTTAAAGAACTGCAAGGGGACGCAAAAAAAGCGGGCACAGTACTTCTGGCAAGTGATAACGACCGCGAAGGCGAGGCGATTGCCTGGCATTTAAGGAACGCTATTAGCGCGAAGACCGACAAGGTTCCCATTCAGCGCATAGCTTTTAACGAGATCACTCCCGGCGCCATAAGGGACGCGGTGGCAAACCCGTCTACGATTGACGAAGCAAAGGTAAACGCGCAAAAGGCCCGGCGTATTCTTGACCGCCTTGTAGGCTACAACCTTTCGCCCTTGCTCTGGAAAAAAGTGAAGAACGGGCTTTCGGCGGGAAGGGTACAGTCAGTGGCCCTGCGCCTTATCTGCGAAAGGGAAAAGGAAGTGGAATCCTTTGTTCCCGAAGAGTATTGGACGCTGGAAGCGGATTTTAAAGCCGGTAAGGCTTCGTATACGGCGCAGCTGGTTTTATGGAACGGGGCAAAGCCGGAATTGAAAAACGAAGGCGAAGTCCGCTCCATAATTGACGCTGTTAAAAACAGCGAATGTCTTGTTTCCGACACAAGGGAGATCGAAAAAAGCGTAAAGCCTAAACCGCCCTTTACCACTTCCCAGCTTCAACAAACCGCGGCAAACCGCCTGGGCTTTACCTCCAGGAAGACCATGCAGATTGCCCAGCAGCTTTACGAAGGAATAAACCTTCAAAGTTCCCGCGTCGGGCTTATCACATATATGCGTACCGATTCAGTGAGAATTTCAAAAAGCGCCCAGGAAGAAGCCAGGAAATGGATAGGCGAAAATTTTCCGGCGGAGCTGCCCGATCAGGCGCAGGAATACTCGGTGGGAAAAAAGGCCCAGGATGCCCACGAGGCAATACGGCCAACCTATGTCAGTTATACCCCGGACAGCGTAAAAGAATATTTGACAAAAGATCAGTTAAAGCTTTACACGATTATCTGGGAAAGGTTTGTGTCCAGCCAGATGAAGAACGCCAGGACAAAAACCGTGAGCATTGATATTACAGCTTCTTCAGGCGATGCCAGCGGTGTGTTCCGCATAGCGGGCACTAAAATAATTGAAAAAGGTTTTTACCGGGCAATGAAACTTTTGGCCTCAAGGGATGAAAAGGGAAGTAATTATCCGTCGTTAAAGAAAGGTGACAAAGTTAAGGTTGACCAGTTCAGGCCGGAGCAGCACTTTACCCAGGGGCCGGCCCGTTTTACCGACGCGTCCATTGTTAAGACTCTGGAAGAAAAAGGCATTGGCCGGCCTTCAACTTATGTGCCTATAATTTCAGTCCTTTTGGATCGCTATTACGTTGTCAGATCGAACAAACAGCTTGTCCCCACCGTTTTGGGCCGCATGATAAACGACCTGCTTGTGGAGAATTTTCCAAAAGTCGTAAACGCTAGTTTTACCGCTTCAATGGAAACCATGCTTGATGAAGTCGAGGACAGCCAGAGATCATGGCCGGACATGATACGCGAGTTTTGGGATCCTTTTAAGTACAGGGTGGATGAGGTTGTAAAAACGCTGGAATCCTTTAAAGGCGCGCTGGATGAGGAAACAGATTACGTCTGCGAAAAATGCGGCAGGAAGCTTGTAAAAAAACTTGGCCGCTTTGGTTTCTTTCTGGCCTGTCCGGGTTTCCCTGAATGTAAAAATACCAAATCAATACCCCTGGCCAAATGCCCAAAATGCTCGGGGGATATAGTTTCCCGAAAAACGAAGGGCCGGGGCAAGGAATTTTACGGATGCACCAATTACCCCGAATGTGACTTCATCAGCCACTTTAAGCCCATTAACCAGAACTGTCCCAAATGCGGGCAGTTTCTGGTTGAAAAATACGACAAGAAAAACGGAACACACAAGGCCTGCATAAACCCGGAATGTGATTTTTTACATTCGAAGGATGATGAGAATAATGACGAATAACCCCCATTTAAAAAAGGAAAACCGTGTGGAAGAATACCTTGACTACCTTTCCTCCGTCAGGGGGGTCTCCGAGCGTACCGCTTCAGCTTACAGGCGCGATCTCCTGCATTTCTCTGCCTATTGCGCCAACCATGGCTTTACTCCGGAGAAGGCGGAGCGGACGCAGGTGAGGGGTTTTATCGCGGATCTTTCCGCCGAGGGAGCGGCTTCCGTAAGCGTAAACAGGGCGCTTTCTTCCATTCGCGGCTTTTACCGCTGGATGCTGCGTTTCGGCTTCCGTAAGGACGATCCCTCTTTACCCTTAAAAAATCTTAAAACGCCAAAAACGCTTCCTGTCTTTCTTTGGGAAGCCGAAATGGCCCACTTTTCCACGCTCCCCGAAAAAGCGGGGATACTCTGGCCCGATCGGGACAAGGCGCTGATCCTCGCGATGTATTCAGGCGGCCTTCGCATCTCCGAAGCCGCTTCGATAAACCTGAAAAACCTGGCAAATGATTATTCAAGCGCCAGAATCATCGGCAAGGGAAACAAGGAGCGGCAGGTGTTTTTTTCCGATGAAGCAAAAGAAGCCCTGCTCGCTTATCTGCCTGGCAGAAAGGCCCGTATCAAAGCGGAGCATCCGACAGACAGGCTTTTTATCAGCCTCAAAGGAGATCCGATTTCCGTTCCCGGCCTGCGCTGGATTATTACAAAGTATTCAGAAAGATCAGGGCTTGATAAGAATATCCACCCCCACTCATTGCGCCACAGTTTCGCGACTCATTTGGTAAACTCTGGCTGCGATGTCCGGGTGGTACAGGAACTTTTGGGCCATGCCAGCATCAGCACAACCCAGCGTTATACCCATGTCAACATGGAACACTTAAAAAAGGTTTACAAAAAGGCGCATCCACACGGAGGAGAAAAAAAGTGACGGCGGATAAAACAAAAGCAAGAATACGGGTTCGATCTACAACGGTACTGGCTGTCAGGCGTAACGGGAAAGTTGCCATGGCCGGAGACGGCCAGGTTACCTTTGGTGAAACGATATTGAAAAACAACGCCAAAAAGGTGCGCCGCCTTATGGACGGCAAAGTCCTCTGCGGTTTCGCCGGCGCGACCGCCGATGTTTTCGCCCTTCACGATCGCTTTGAGACAAAACTCAAGGAGTATTCCGGCGATCTTGTCAGGGCGGCGGTGGAGCTTGCAAGGGAATGGAGAATGGACAGGGCCTTGCGCCGTTTGGAAGCCATGCTGCTTGTTGCGGACATCAACAAGACCTTGCTTATTTCCGGAACCGGCGATGTAATAGAGCCGGCGGAGAATGCCCTTGCCATCGGCTCGGGATCCAACTACGCCTATGCAGCGGCATTGGCATACCTGGACGCCTCGGACCTTTCGGCCAGAGAAATCGCCGAACGCTCGCTAAAAATAGCGGGGAGTATTTGCGTATATACCAACGAAAACCTAACAATAGAGGAACTTGCCAATGAATGAAAAAAGCGTGGACAGGCTAAGCCCAAGAGAAATTGTCGCCGAGCTGGATAAATACATAGTCGGGCAAAAAAAGGCAAAGCGGGCAGTGGCTATCGCTTTGAGAAACCGTATCCGCCGCCTAAAGATCAGCGAGGAAATTCGGGATGACGTTACACCAAAGAATATTCTGATGATCGGCCCGACCGGAGTAGGCAAGACCGAGATCGCAAGGCGGCTTGCGAAGCTGGCAGGCTCTCCCTTTGTGAAAGTAGAGGCAACCAAATACACCGAGGTAGGCTATGTGGGCCGTGATGTGGAATCCATGATTCGCGATCTTATGGCTGCCGGGGTTCAGATGGTCAAACAGGAAATGCAGCAGAGCGTTACCGCCGAGGCTGAAAAGCACGTCGAAGAGGCCCTGCTTGATCTTTTGCTGCCGGGCTCCGGTAAAAAACAAAAAGAAAAAAACCAGCCAGGCCCGATAGTAAAACCCATGGGGACTTTTTCCATCCCGACTAACGGAGATCACGGTTCTTCCCTTTTGGGAACCGCTATTCAAATAGGAATCCCGCGTGAAACTGCCGAAAGCCAGGAAAACGGCGAGGAACTGGAAGAAGAGACTGTTCAGGAAGAACAAATCGAAGCGGAGCATACACCGAACCCGACAAGGGAAAAATTCAGAACTATGCTCAGGGAAGGAAAGCTTGAGGACAAAACCGTTGAAATAATCATAAATCAAAGCCCGCAGCTTCCTTCTATCGAGATGATGGGCGGCAGTATGGAGGATTTGGAATCCAGCCTTTCCGGCATTGCCGGTTTCTTCGGAGGGAGCAAAAAGAAAAAACGTGTTAGCGTCAGCCGCGCCAGAGAAATTCTTTTTAACGAGGAATCTGAAAAGCTCATCGACAGGGAACGTGTAAGTGACGAGGCCCGCCAAAGAGTCCAGGAAACCGGAATTATTTTTATTGACGAGATTGACAAGATAGCCGTTAAGGGCGACAGGGGCGGAGGGCCGGACGTTTCCAGGGAAGGCGTTCAAAGGGACATACTGCCCATCGTTGAGGGCGCTACAGTGAACACCAAGTGGGGCGCTGTAAATACCGAGCACATCCTTTTTATTGCCGCCGGGGCTTTTAACATTGCCAAGCCATCGGATCTGATCCCTGAACTGCAAGGGCGTTTCCCCCTTAGGGTAGAGCTTGATTCGCTTGGAAAAGACGATTTCCTTAGAATCCTGACCGAGCCAAAAAACGCCCTGACCAAGCAGTATACGGAACTTATGGCCACCGAGAACGTGGAAATAGAATTTACCCCCGAAGCCGTTGAGCGCCTTGCCGCCCTGGCCGCCGAGGTTAATTCAAAGCTTGAAAACATTGGCGCCCGCAGGCTCCATACGATAATGGAGGCCCTTCTGGAAGAGCTTTCCTTTGAAGCGCCGGACATAAGCCCCGCCAGGGTGCCCATTACCGTAGATTATGTGAACGAAAAGCTCGTCAACCTGGTAAACGATCAAGACTTGGGGAGATACATTTTGTGAGGGATTCTAGTATTTTAGAATGTTTAAGTGTTTATGAGAAGAGTTCTCGCAAAGACACGAAGATCGCAAAGGAAGCAAAGCTGTTGTTAGTTATTTTATTGTTATACTTTCAAGATTTTTACTATTTTGGATGTAATATGTCTTGTATAACAAG
>Ga0268262_10002752_pt1 | contig 19914 bp, 14 predicted proteins | sample TergutNc150P3_FD_190354 | JGI IMG/M metagenome (GOLD analysis project Ga0268262, IMG submission 190354) | Nasutitermes corniger P3 segment gut microbial community from laboratory colony in Florida, USA - Nc150 P3 (SPAdes) (version 2) | ecosystem: Host-associated > Arthropoda: Insects >... | reverse complement strand
GGGGGGGGTAGAATTTGCTATTTGCCCAGTAGCAATGTTTGTATGCGTAACGTTAGCCATAAAATTATTGCCTAGAGCTTCCAGGGGAAGCTCGGCAAAACGAATTTTAGGGTTGGTAGTCATAGCTAGGGGTAAATATAGAAAATAAATTAATCAATGCCTAAAATGCCTTGTGCCAGTAAACGCCATCGCTATGCCAAATTTGTCGCAGGCTTCTATAACCTCACCGTCTCTCTTTGAGCCACTGGGTTGCACAATGTATTTAATACCGGCAGAATTTGAAGCATCCACATTATCCGCAAAAGGGAAATAAGCATCGGAAGCGAGCACAAGCTCGCCCCAAACGCTTTCACTTAAATTCATACGCTTAATATTGTCCGCTGCCCTTGGCTGGCACAAACGCAAATTTGAATCTATGCGGTTTGGTTGCCCAGGACCAAGTCCCAAAATCATAAAATAACCAGCCTTGTATTCATAGCACATCACTATGGCATTGGATTTAGTGTGTTTGCAAACCAGCCAAGAAAATTTTGCTAGAGCTTGTTTTTCTTTTGGAAATTGCGCTTTGGTCACACATTCAAATTTTTCCCAAACCTCAATATCCCTATCCTGAACAAGCATTCCGCCAATCACATGCTTATACACTTTGCAGATTTTAGCAGGCTTAATTTCCCCAACTTTAAGCAAACGAATATCTTTGGATTTATTTCTCAAAAATTCCAAAGCATCTGCTTCAAAATCTGGAGCGAGCAAAATTTCAACAAAACGCCCCTTTAATAATTCCGCTGTTTTTAAATCAATTTTTCTGCTGGCTGCAATCACCGAACCGTATGCACTAACCGGGTCTCCTTCCCACGCCGCATTAAACGCCTCTGCCAAGGTTTCTCCCGTTGCAAGCCCGCACGGATTTAAATGCTTTATTATGGCAATCGTATTTGAATCCGAGAATTCCCTGACCATTTCCAACGCGGCATCCGCATCCACGATGTTGTTGTAAGAAAGTTCCTTGCCATGCAATTGCTCTGCGGTGGCAAGAGAGGCTTCATCGCAGTTAGGGTCTTTGTAAAAAGTCGCTTGCTGATGTGAATTTTCACCGTAGCGGAGAGGAGTGCCATCTGTGAAATTAAGGATGAGGTCTGCCATATTTTTTACCTCGCAAATGCTATTATCGCTTTTACAAGCCGTTCGGTTATTTCATCTTGCCCTTTTTCCGTAGCCAAAAACGCTCCGTCAGTTGGACTTGTTATAAAACCCAATTCAGCCAAAACAGCGGGCATATAAGCGCCCACTAAAACCATAAATCCCGCTTGTCCGGCTCCTGTTTGCAATTTTTTTACTGAGCCGCCGTCAAATGCTTCCACTAAATATCCTGCGAGTAGCGCACTTTTTTCGGCGTATAAAGCGAGCTGATTATCCAAAATAATCCATTCCGCAGGGGAAATTTCATCCTTGCCTTTTTTGCCAGATTCCAGCGCTATTGCTTGGTTTTCCCTGCGAGCTATGGCTTTATCTTCTTCCGTTCCGCCGGCACGCAATATGTAAAATTTAAACCCATCCGTTTTTTGTTGTATTTCCTTGCCCGCTATGGCATTGCAATGCAGGCTTATAAATAAATCCCCTCCCCAATCGCTTGCCATTTTTGGACGTTTCGCAAGCTCTACAAATTCGTCTTTGTCTCTTGTAAGTTTAACTGTAAACCCCTTTTCCTCCAATTTTTTTTTTAATTTTAAACCAACAGCTAAAACAACGTCTTTTTCCTTAAGTTTTTTATGGCCAATAGCACCGGGGTCTTTACCGCCGTGCCCCGGATCTATAATTATTGTTTTTATTTTTACACTGTTCTGACTGGCTTGTACTGGTGGAGCCGGAGCAACGGGTACTGCCGTAACCTGTTTTTTTCTGAACAATATTTGCAAAGTTTTTCCTTCGTCTTTTTTCACCAGCTCAACTTTCTCGCAGTTGTCTTTTAACATTATGGTTAACTGCGCACTCTGCTTGTCTTGAATAAAAATTATCCGACTGAACAAAGCAGATTTTTTTGCTATATCCTGAAATATCACGCTGTCTATAATGGCTCCGTTTATGCGTAATATATAATTAGGATGCATATAAAATGATTCAGCAGTAAATGGCTTTGAGAGTTTTAACTCCAAAACCTCGCCATTGTTTTTTGTTTCCAAATTTACGTTCCATATATCTTTTAATTCTTTTAATATCCCTAAAGTTATTTTTGCAGATGCAGAATCGTATTCAAGAGATTTATTCAATATACGCTCAAAAACTTGCAACGAAGATGGAAGCGGTAACCAAAAAGAGTGCTTGTCGTTAATTTTATTTTGCACGGGAGTTGGCAGTAAAAAGCTAGTATCCTTAGTACTTACCCAGACGCTACCCAAAACCCAAGAAGAATTTTCTATTTGCAAAATTCCAGCTTCACTCTGCCAAAGCATTTGCATTTTCAACTTTTTTCCTAAATCCACTCCATTCACAAAATGTACATCGTTTTTCTTTTCTATTTGTAAATTGGCAATGGTGTCTTGCGCAACAGCAGATGCCAGCAATACAAGCGAAATTTTTAAAACAATGCTGAAACGCATGGGGAGGAATATAGTAAATATGCTTGAAACCGCTATGTTACAGCACGTTTTTACTAAATTTATTATCCCATATTTGCGAAAGTGGCGGAATTGGCATACGCGCTAGACTTAGAATCTAGTACCGTAAGGTATGGGGGTTCAACTCCCCCCTTTCGCATTACATTTTAACTAGGAGAAAACCTTGGCTTTAGACTGCAAAACCAACATAAGCATAACTGACGACAATCACCGTTCAGTTGAATTTATCGTTTCCTTTAGCGAAATGGAAAAACTCTTTGAAAAAAGCATAAGCGAATTTCGCAAACAGGTATCCATGAAGGGTTTTAGACCTGGGCAAATTCCAAAACAGCTCTTTGTATCCCGTTTTGGCGATGAAGTGTATCGCGAAACAGTGGATAGAGTTGTGAATAACGATTTGAAAAACGAATTTGAGAAAATAATTGAAACATGGAAAACCGATGAAAAGCTGGAAATAGCAGCTCCTGCCGAATTTGGAGAATTGAAAGCCGAACGCGGGCAAGACTTGATTTACAAACTCTCCATTGCGTTTAACAAACCCATTACCGTACAGGGCTACAAAGAGCTTGGAATTAAGGTTTCTGCTTCTGTTGTTTCAGAAGAAGAGGTAAACGATGTGCTTGAAGGGTTGCGCAGAAGATTTGCAAAAGAAGTTCTGGTAAGTCGTCCATCAAAATTTGGCGATATTATAAAAGGTAGTTACTTAAAACAAATTATCGGCGGAGAAGAAAAACCCCTGCCGTCAAATCCCAATTTTGAGATTGAGATAAGCGATGATATAAATCTCAAAGAGCTAAAAGATGCCATAATTGGTTTGAACGCAGGTGAAAAAAAGGAATTTACTATTCACTATCCCGAAGAGCATCCTGGCTCAGAACTCAAAGGCAAAACCGTGGATTACACAATTTCAGTATCAGGCGTTTATGAACTTGAATTGCCAAACCAAGACGAGGAATTTTACTCACGAGTTGGTGCTGAAAGTGAAGCGGATTTAAAAACAAGAATAATGGATGACATTCTAAAAAGCAAGCAGCAAAGAAATCGTCAAATTGCGCTCAAAGAGGCTTTTGACAGATTACTCGCAAAAAATCCCTTCCCTGTTTTAGAAGAGCAAATTAAATATACGGCGCAAAAACACTTGCAACGTCACCAACAGCAAGAAGAGGAAACAACCATTTCTGAGGAGCAGCTAAATGCCATGCGTCCTGATATTAGCCGCGCTATTCAGGAGGAACGCATATTGTATGCCATAATTGAACAGGAATCATTAAAGCCAACGCAAGCCCAAGTGGATGCAAGGGTACAGGAAATAGCTGATTCTGCAAAAATGGATTTTGCTACTGTTAAGGATACCATGCGCAGAAGTGGGCAAATAAACAAAATCCGCGAAACTCTCAAGTTGGAAATTGCACAAAACCTACTAATAGGCGAAAGCCTGCCAGAAAAGGAGAATATATGATTATCCCAAGCATTTTTGAAGACACAGGCAGAGGCGAGCGAGCTTTTGATATATATTCGCGCTTGCTCAAAGAACGCATAATTTTTTTAGGTGCTCCCATAAACGATGAAGTTGCCAATGTAATAATGGCACAGCTCATTTACTTGGAATACGAAAATCCGCAAAAAGATGTTACCATATATATCAACAGCCCCGGCGGTTATATTTCAAGCGGGCTTGCTATTTACGATACCATCCAGCATATCCGTTCTAATGTTGCGACAATTTGCATAGGCGAGGCTTCTTCAATGGCAGCTATTATACTTGCGGCGGGTACAAAGGGGAAAAGATTTGCGCTTCCGCATTCGCGCATAATGCTGCACCAACCAAAAGGCTATGCAAAGGGGCAAAGCTCCGATATTCAAATTCACGCAAAAGAAGTGATAAACACGCGTGATAAATTAAACGATATAGTGTCCAAACACACGGGAAAGAGCACAGAGGAAATAAAGAAAAAAACCGACCGCGATTTTTACCTGACTCCGCAGGAAGCTCTGGAGTTTGGTATTATAGATGAAGTATTTAAGCCAAAGGAAAAAAAGTGAAAAAAAATCTAGCCTCTTGCAGTTTTTGCGGAGCTAACATAGAAGAAGTGGAAAGGTTGGTAACGGGACCTGAGGGCACGGCTATATGTAATAGGTGCATTCAAACTTGTCATAATATGATTTTGTCGGACAAAGGCAAAAGACAGGCTACACCGCCACAAATTGTTCAGGGCGAGCAAATGGATTTTTATCTGCCTTCGCCTATAGAGTTAAAAAACCATCTGGATAAATTTGTGATAGGACAGGAAGCTGCTAAAGTTGCGCTTTGCGTGGCTGTGTATAACCATTACAAAAGGCTTTATCTCGGGAACTCTCAAAAAATCTCTCCGTCTGTTGAAATAGAAAAATCAAACGTTCTTTTTGTTGGACCCACTGGTTCTGGCAAAACGCTTCTGGCACAAACCCTAGCTCGTTTTTTACAAGTTCCATTCACCATAGCAGACGCCACCGTTTTAACCGAAGTTGGTTACGTTGGCGAAGATGTCGATAGTATTTTGGTTCGTCTTTATCAAGCGGCGGATTACAATATTCAAGCTGCGGAAAGGGGCATTGTTTTTATAGATGAACTTGATAAAATCGCCCGTAAATCAGCTAATCCTTCAATTACCAGAGATGTTTCGGGTGAAGGCGTTCAGCAGGGTTTGCTCAAAATTTTAGAAGGGACTATTTCCGCTATTCCTCCAAAAGGCGGTCGTAAACATCCAGAACAGCATTTGGTTCACATAAATACCCGCAATATTTTATTTGTGTGTGGTGGTGCTTTTGAAACTTTAGACAAGGTGATTTCAAAACGTGTAAATTCCGGTGGAGGAATGGGTTTTGGTGCTGAGATTATATCAAAAAATGAAAGCAAGATAGGTGAGGTACTCAGCAAGTGCGAGCCAGAAGATTTGATAAGCTATGGACTTCTTCCTGAATTGGTTGGCAGGTTGCCTGTTATAGTTAGTCTTGATGAGCTAGACGAAGAAGCGCTTTTAAATATTTTGACAAAACCGCAAAATGCTCTTGTAAAACAATATGCTAAACTTTTTGCAATGGATGGAATAGAGCTTTCTTTCACAGATGATGCTTTAGGCACAATAGTCAAAAAAACTCTTGAGCAAAAAACGGGAGCACGCGGACTTCGTTCAGTAATGGAAAAAATCTTAATGCCTTATATGTTTGAATTTCCGAAATATCGTGAGCAAGTTATTTTGAAAATAAATGCCGACATCGTTCAAAATACGCTTGCCAAAAGCAAGAGGCAAATTTAATGCAGGTAAAATCCGAAACAATAAGCAATAAGGAAGACTCGCAATTCCCCAAACCGGAGTTTGACAACAGTTTTCCCGTTGTTCCTTTACATAAATTCGTAATGTTTCCGCGAATGGGAACAAGACTTTCTTTTGATAGGCAAATAACCTTAAACGCCCTTAGGCACATAGATGATTCAAAAGGCTTTGTGATTTGCTTATTGCAAAAAAACAAAGATATAGACATACCAAATGAAGATGAGCTATACTCAGTTGGTATTTTGGCTTTTGTAAAGGGGATTTCTGGAACTCCTAATAACTTACTTTTAGTGAATTTATTTGGCATTTTGCCTGTTGAGGTAACCAAAATTTCTTTGCAGGAAAAAGAAGGCGGCAAGTATTTCAGTGCCTACGCAAAACCGCGTTTTTTGGAATTTAAAGATAAAAAACTTTCAAAATCACTCGCGGAAAATTTGCTCGTTTCAATGGAACAATACACAAAAACTCAGCAGAATATGCCAGAAAATATAAGAGATATATTGAAAGGCATATCTCCAGAAGAACGTTGCATGATAGCTCACAGTTTTTTAAGAATTCCAGATGATGAGCACCAGAGTATTTTAGAAAGTACTTCTTTGGAAGAGATGTATTCAAAGATAGATTTGGCTGTAAACACAGCTATGGAAGTCCATAGGGTTATATCACTTAACAGGCAACAGGTTGAGATAAAAATGCAACGTTCTCAAAGGGAATATATGCTTCAAGAGCAAATTTCCCAGCTTCAAAGGGAATTGGATGAAATAAACGTAAACGACCAGGATAGCGAAAACTATTCAAAAAAAGCAAAAGAACAGAGGTTCCCGCTCACCGTCAAGGAAAAATTTGACGAAGAAATGGCACGTTTAAAACTCCTGAACCCTATGAACCCCGAATATACAGTAGTTCGCAACTATATAGATTGGTTGCTCGCACTACCGTTTGGCATTTATACCGAAGATGTTTTGGACATAAAAAGAGCAACGGAAAGCCTTAATTCAAAACATTTTGGTTTAGAGAAAGTAAAGGAGAGAATTTTAGAATACATAGCCGTTTTGCAAATTGCGGAGAAATTGAAAAATAAAGATGTGAAAAGCCCTATTTTGTGTTTGGTTGGTCCCCCCGGTGTTGGCAAAACAACGCTTGCAATGTCCATAGCTAACGCCATGAACAGAAATTTAGCTCGCATTTCGCTCGGTGGGGTCCATGACGATGCGGAAATACGCGGACATCGCCGCACATACATAGGTTCAATGCCAGGGCGCATAGTACAAGCTCTTCGCAAAGCCAAAAGTATGAATCCTCTGATTTTGCTGGACGAAGTTGATAAAATGTCAAGCGATTTCAGAGGTGACCCGGCAAGCGCAATTCTAGAAGTTCTGGACCCGGAGATAAATACGGAATTCACCGACCATTTTATTGAGGTGGGTATAGACCTTTCAAGGGTATTTTTTGTGGCAACTGCCAACACTCCAGATGGAATCCCCGCTCCTCTCTACGACCGAATGGAAATTGTTCGCATACCGGGTTATCTCCACTTTGAAAAAGAGCATATAGCCCGCGATTTTTTAATCCCAAAAATTCTGAAACAAAATTCGCTAACAGCAAAGCAGTTTAAAGTTACAGATTCTGCCATAAACGGGATTTTGCGCGAATATACAAGGGAAGCAGGTGTTAGGGAATTGGAAAGAAAGTTAGAGGCTATGGCTCGCAAGCGCGCGATGGAGTTGGTCTCAAACAAAAAATTCTTGCCGCAGATTTCTGTAAAACAACTTTCCACCTACCTCGGCGTTCCAGATTTCGCGGGACCTCGCTTAATTGACGAAAAACGTGCTGGCATCACCACTGGGCTTGCCTGGACTCCGGTTGGTGGTGATGTTCTACACATAGAATGCGTGCTTTTGCCCGGCAAGGGAAAATTGCAACTCACGGGGCATTTGGGCGATGTTATGAAAGAATCCGCCCAGATAGCTCTTTCTTTGGTAAGGGAAAGGGCTAAAAAGTACAAAATTTCAGAGGAAAAATTCCGCAGAAGTGATATTCACCTGCATTTCCCTGAGGGCGCAACTCCTAAAGACGGTCCCTCTGCAGGCATAGCTATAACCCTAGCCATGTTATCTGTATTCACTGGCAAACTGATATCGCCTTTCATAGCATTTACAGGTGAAGTCAGTTTGGTGGGCCGTTTAATTGCAATCGGTGGCTTAAAAGAAAAATCTCTTGCAGCTTTGAATTCCGGTGTAAAAAAACTGATTTTGCCCAAAGATAACCAAAAAAATGTGGAAGACTTGCCAGATGTAGTCAAGAACGGTTTGGAAATCAAGATGTTTTCCCATATAGATGAGGTGATAAAAGAATTAATAACCGTTGATTAAATTACAACAATTCTATGTTAAACAAATGAAGATTCTTTTTATAGGTGGAAACGGAAATATAAGCTGGAATTGTACAGTACAAGCTCTGAATAAAGGCTATGAAGTTTGGGCTTTGAACAGAGATAGCGGCTCCATTATGCGGCGCGAACTACCCAAGGAAGCTCACAAACTAAAAGCGGATATCGGGAATCCAAGCTCTGTCCGAGATGTCATAAAAGGTTTGAAATTCGATGTTATCGCAGATTTTATATGTTTTACGCCGGAACAAGCAAAACGGGATTTGGAGCTTTATAGCGGGCTTTGCGAGCAGTTCATATTTATCAGCACCGCTTCTGCATATCAAAAACCGCTGACAGCCGTGCCGATAACAGAAAGCACCCCGTTAAAAAATCCCTATTGGCTCTACTCCCGCAACAAAATAGCTTGCGAAGAATTTTTTTTCAATGAGTACAGGGAAAAGGATTTTCCCATAACCGTTGTTCGCCCCTCGCATACCTACGATACCATTATACCTGCTGCTATGGGCAGTTCCGGTTGGACAAATTCTGCGAGAATGCTGAACAATAAACCGATTATACTGCACGGAGACGGCACAACGCTTTGGACCTTAACCCACGCAGAGGATTTTGCAAAAGCATTTACCGCATTGCTCTGCAACAGTGCTGCTATTGGGCATGCTTTTCACATAACAAGCGATGAATGGCTAACTTGGCGGCAAATTTCGGAAGGTGTTGCAAAGGCACTCAACGCGCCCAAACCTAAATTCGTCTGTGTTCCGAGCGAAAAAATTGCGGAAAAAAATCCCGATTTGGGCGTGGGGCTTTTGGGCGATAAGGCATGGTGTGCAGTTTTTGACAATTCAAAAATCAAAAAATTTGCACCCGGCTGGCAAGCGACAATTCCATTTGATGAAGGGATAAAACGAACAATTGACTGGTTTATGGAAAACCCAGAGAGAAGAAAAATAAACACTGAATTGGATGGGTTTTTAGATGGGCTGGCTTAAGGCAAATATACGGGGTTTTCTTTTTTATCTATTAGTAGTCATAGGTTTGTTTACCATTGTTCCGCCTTGGTTTTTATATTGCGTTATATTTAGAAAACAAAAATTATTTGCTAATATAGGTAAACCTTTTTTCAAAGTTGTGTTCCCTATGTTTGGCATTAAAGTGAAAGTAGAAGGTTCCTTGCCGGAACAAAGCAAAGCTTGTTTTATGCTTTGCAACCACCAGAGTTTTGTAGATGTCCCGGTTATACTGTATAAAGTTTTCCCTGTCGCGTTTTTAGCAAAAAAAAGCCTGTTTAAAATTCCCTACTTCGGACAGATTTTAGCTTATACCAACAGCATTCCTGTTGTGCGCGGGGACCAAAATGCAAATTTAGATTTACTAGACAAAATTAAGTTCAGGATTTCGCAAAATTTTCCGCTCATGGCTTTTCCAGAAGGAACGCGTTCGAAAAACGGTGAGCTTTTACCTTTCAAAAATGGAATTTTTCGCATAATAAAAAAATCTTGCGTGCCTGTATTTCCTGTCACGATTCTAGGCGCGCACAAAATTATGCCAAAAACGGGCATTGCCCTTTACCCCGGAGAAATCAGAATTATCCCGCATAAAATTATAACGGCAGAAGAGATAGAAAAATTGACTTACGAAGAGTTGAGGGATATGGTCAGAGAAGAAATATCAAAGAGTTTATAACTCATCCCTGCTTCAGCAACCATTCAACCGCCTGTTCCCTATTGGAGAAAAACATCATGTTTTTTCTGCCACTCATTTTAAATACGGCATTCACAAGCATTCTTTTTATGCCATCAAATCCTATTACGGCTCCACATTTCACATAGGGTTTGTTGTATTTCATCCATTCCGCCACTATCTTTTTCGTTTCTGTATCGAATTTCACATCCCTTATGTTTGTTATGGTGAACAGAGAATATTCGGCATATTTTGTCATGTACTTCTTAGCGACTTCAATGAATTCCCTGTATTCGTTGTTCTCCTTGAATTCAGACAGGTCAAAGTAGATAAAATTTTTCTCCTCATGCGTGAATTCTTCAATACGATGTTTCATTGTTCAACCTCCTCAATAAAGTGTCTATTCTTGATACGGCTTCATTGTATTCGCCAATCAAAATGCTTTGTGAAATATTTTCAATGCCAGAACCAATACCTCTGACTTTCACAAATCCTTGCAAACTATCAACCATATCGTCTATGGTGACAGAATCCAAAGATTCAAGTGCCTCTCTAAGCCTATTGAGTTCGCTCCTCAATAGCTCAATATCGACGAAGGTTCTCTGCCCATCATCATTGCCTTTGGAAAGCACATTTTCAAGGCTGTTTAAAATGGCTTCCAAATTCATCAGGAACTGAGCGTTGTTTGAGCTGATGAAAGTTACGTTTTTTTGTTTGCCGGCAAGCTCCAGTGCTTTTGCGCTTTCGGATAATCCGCTGGCACCTATGTTCGCGAGAGCGCTCTTCAAAGCGTGGACGTATGTGGTATACAAGTGATAATCGCCATCCTCCAAGCTCTTCCTGATTTCCTCAATCTTCTGAATCCCATCTTTGTGAAACACGGCAAGAGTTTGCAAATAACTTTTAAGCGTTCCGCCAGTCATAGAAATACCTTTATTGATATCAATACCGTCAATTTCTATTTTCGCCGCTTCCGAATTGGTAACATCAGTATTGGTTATCTTTGTCTCATCGCTTAATTTTTCTTGTTTTTCCTTTGAAAGCCATTTAGCCAGAATTGCATTCAGTTTTACCGTGTCTATGGGCTTTGACAAAAAATCATTAAAGCCGTTCGAGAGAAACATTTCTTTTGTACCAGAAACAGCGTTGGCGGTCAGTGCGATAATAGGTAGCTCCGCATAATGTGGATTTTCTTTGGCCATTTCCCTTATGAGCTTTGTGGCTTCAATGCCATCCATTTCTGGCATCATGTGGTCCATGAACACCAAGTCATAGTTGTTTTCTTTTACCGCCTCAATAGCCGCAGCACCGCTCAGGCATAAATCAATTCGCATTTTGTAAGGCAGCATCAAGCCATCGGCTACCTTTAAATTCGTACTGATGTCATCCACAATGAGAATTCTAGCCCTCGGTGCGATAAACCGTGCTGTAACATTTTCATTTGTGCTATAGGAGAAATGGTCGGATACGCCGTTCAATATATTCGCAACAGATATGGGATGTACAGGCATAGGAAGAACGCTTAAATTTCTATCGTTAACTGCATTGCCAAATTCCGTGAGTACAACTATTTGCGTTTTTGAGCCAAGCTCCTGTATTATGCTTTTGGCATTTCCCAGTAGAGTGTAAGAAACGAACATAAAAGGATAATTTTTGGTTTTTAATTTTTCGCGTAATTCTTCATCATTTCTGGCGCGTTCGCAAGTCACACCCAGATTATCCACTGTGCGGACTATGGAATCAGCATATATTTCATTCCGTTCATAAACGAGTACGTTTTTCTCTTGCGGCTCTTCAATTACAGCCAATGGTTCCAGAGATTGTATTTTCTGTGGAAGCTTAATGGTAAATATGCTACCTTTGCCGTATTCCGATTGAACGCTTATATCCCCATTCATCATTTTAATAAGATTTTTCGTTATGGCAAGCCCAAGCCCCGTGCCTTCAATGCCTTTGTTGGATGCCATATCCACTTGAACAAATTCACCAAACAACCTCTTTAAATCTTCTGGTTTTATGCCTTTGCCGCTGTCTGTGACATCTATGGTTAGGAAAGCTGTGTCATCAACTATTTTCCCGTTTACGGAAAAGGAGACAAAACCTTTTTTCGTATATTTTACGGCATTGCTCAATATGTTGAGCAGCGCCTGCCTGATTCTAGTCTCGTCTCCGAAAAGAACATTTGGTATGTTGCTGTCTATGTTCGTCACAAACCGAAGATTTGAATCCACAACCTTCATTCTTATAATATTGATAACATCATGTGCTAAAGAGGAAAACATATAATTGTTCGGAACTATTTCCAATTTTCCACTCTCAATTTTTGAAAAATCTAAGATATCGTTGATTATGGATAAAAGATTGGTGCTTGCCTGTTTAATGGTTATGACGTGTTCGTGGGCGGAATTGTCCATATTTTCTCGCAGGGCAAGTTCTGCCATTCCTATTATTGCGTTCATAGGGGTGCGAATTTCATGGCTCATCTTGGCAAGAAAATCACTCTTAGCATTAGAAGCGGCTTTAAGCTCATCCATTGTTTTATGCAAAGGCTTAAGAAGCCCTAAAATAAATATGTTAAATATTACAAAAATTATAGCAATCACCACCATCATAACGATAAATAATACTGCCAGGCTGGTTTTATAGTCGCTTATGCTGTCTGGCATCAACGCTATGGAATACCATCCGAGCAAAGGAATTGTGCCTAGGGCAATTCTGCCTAACTCGGTATCTAAAATTTGTACTTCTTTTGGTTCAAGATTTTTTGCGTTGGTAACAATATCAATGCCAGCTTCGCTTAACTTTTCGTTAATATTTTTTTTTGTAGTTACAAGCTCAATATCTTTTGCACCGGTAATTTCTCCAGTAGCGTTAAAAAAATAAAGTTCCGCTTTGCTGGCGTTATCCTTATACACTGCGTTGACAAATTCCGAAAGATTTATACCTGTTCCCAACATGCCAATAGGTTTGTGTTCATTGTCGAAAACCGGCGCATTAATCCATAGATTGGTTACCTTAATATCTGGATTGTAGTTGATATTAAAGTTATATCTTTCAGTTTCGTTAAGAGTCATTAAATACCAGTAGTTATTGGGGTCTTCTGTATCTACAAAATAAGGCGTATTGTCGTCTGAATAGAACATTTTGTCTTTATCGTTCACCCAAAAAACCGAATTTGCTGTAAATGCCCTGCGATAGCTGGCTATTTCCTCAAAAGCTATTTTCTTCAATTCAGAATTTTCTGGATTGGAAAAATAATTTTGTATCAAAGGCGAGCCAGCCATTTTAAGAGCTATGGCTATTTCGCTATTTATCGATGTTTCTAGCTTTATCCGTTCAATTTCAAGTATTTGGGTCAATTCATTGCCCTTGTTTATCCTTATAATTTGCCGCATGGTTAGCACAAAAGTTCCGCTTCCCCCTACAAAAACGAACAAAAATAAAACAATGGAGAAAATTACAAATCTACTCATTAAAGGTATTTTATCAATATTGTGCAATTTTATAGAATTTAACTTGACCATATATTATAAATCCTCTTTCATCAAAGTATCTATCATTGATATGGCTTCATCATATTCACCAATCAAAACGCTCTGCAAAATATTTTCAATGCTAGAACCAATGCCATCGGCTTGCACAAATCTCTGTAAATTATCCGCTGTATTATCTATGGCGGCAGAATCAAAAGATTCAAGTGCTTCCTTAAGCCTTTTGAGTTCGCTACTCAATAATTCAAAATCAACATAGGTTTTTTGCCCATCATCATATCTTTGGGGAAGCGCATTTTTAATACTGTTTAAAATGGTTTCCAAATTCATCAAAAATTGAGCGTTGTTTGAGTTGATAAAAGCCGTGTTTTTCTTCTTGCTGGCAAGTTCCAATGCTTTTGCACTTTCAGACAATTCACTTGCGCCTATGTTCGCGAGTGCGCTCTTCAATGCGTGGACGTATGTGGCATACAAGGGATAATCGCCAGCTTTCAGGCTATTCCTAATTTCCTCCAGTTTTTTAAGCCCATCTTTGTGAAACACAGCAAGAGTCTGCATATAGCTTTTAAGCGTTCCACCTGTCATAGAAATGCCTTTCTTAATATCAATACCATATATCTCCATTCCCACTGCTTCTGAAGCACTGGCATCCGTAGTGGCTGTCTTTATCTCCAATTTTTCCTGCTTTTCCTTTGGAAGCCACTTTATTAAAATAGTATTTAATTTTACCATGTCTATGGGTTTTGATAAAAAATCATTGAAACCGTTTGAGAGAAACATCTCTTTTGTGCCGGAAATAGCATTGGCAGTCAACGCGATGATCGGCAGATTGGCATAATGTGGATTTTCGTTACCCATTTCCCTTATGAGTTTCGTGGCTTCAATGCCATCCATTTCTGGCATCATGTGGTCCATGAACACCAAGTCATAACTATTTACCTTTACCGTTTCAATTGCTTCAATGCCGCTCAGACGCAAGTCAACTTGCATTTTGTATGGCAGCATCAAACCTTCGGCTACCTTTAAATTCGTGCTGATGTCATCCACAATGAGAATTCTAGCTTTCGGAGCGATAAACCGTGCCGTAACATTTTCATTTGTGTTATAGGAGAAATTGTCGGATACGCCATTTAATATATTCGCAACGGATATGGAATGCACGGGCATAGCTAATACATTCAAATTCATATCCGCTATCGCCTCGCCGAACTCCGTGAGTACAACTATTTTAGCATTGGATTTAAATTCCTGCATTATCTCTTTTACATTTCCCAGTAGGGAATAAGAAACGAACAAGAATGTATAATTTTTAAATTTCAACTTTTCACGTAACTCGTCATTATTTTCAGCGCGCTCGCAACTCACGCCAAGATTGTCCACGGTGCAAATTATGGAATCGGCATATATCCCATTCCGCTCATAAACAAGAACGCTTTTCTCTTCTGGTTTTTCAATTAATGCCAAAGGTTCGGGTGAACATATTTTCTGAGAAAGCGTAATGGTAAATGTACTGCCTTTTCCATACTCCGACTGGACGTTTATATCTCCGTCCATGGCATTTATAAGTTTTTTTGTTATCACAAGACCAAGCCCTGCGCCTTCAATGCCTTTGTGGGCTGCCAAATCAACCTGCACAAACTCGCCGAATAGTTTCTCTAAATCTTCTGGCTTTATGCCGTTGCCGGTGTCTGTGACATCTATGGTTAGGAGAACCATGTCTTTATTTATTTCTCCGCTTACGGAAAATGAGACAAAACCTTTTTTCGTGTATTTTACAGCGTTGCTCAATATGTTGAGCAACACTTGCCTGATTCTCGTCTCGTCCCCGAAAAGAGAATTCGGAACGTTACAGTCTATATTCACCACAAAACTCAGATTTGAATCTACGACACGCATTCTGATAATGCTGACTACATCATTTACCAGAGACGAAAATAAGTAATTGTTCGGAACTATTTCCAGTTTTCCACTCTCTATCTTTGAAAAGTCCAGGATGTCGTTGATTATGGATAAAAGATTTGCTCCGGCTTGCTTAATCGTGATAATATGCTCACGAGCAGCATCCGGTATGTTCTCTCGCAATGCTAGTTCAGCCATGCCGGTTATCGCATTCATAGGTGTTCTTATCTCATGGCTCATTTTAGCAAGAAAATCACTCTTGGCTTTTGATGCAGCTTCTGCCTTTGCGGCGAGATTCATGGTTTCATCAATAAGTTCCATAAATTTCTGTTGCCGATGCCATGATACATATTTTATTTTGTTCAAAATATAACAAACCAGTACGCTTAACACAGATGCTGAAAATAAATCGTTAATGGCATATTGAACGGCAACACTCTTAAAATTTAAATTTGATAGCGTTCCTCCTATGAAAAATATCACAAGCGAAGATATGGAAATAATAAATTTGTAATGTAGGAGAAGAGGCGAAAATGTTGATATCATTAAAATAAAACTTAAACCACCTATGTACGAAGGTGCATTTTCGCCCGATGTTGCCGTAACGAATGCTGTTGCAAAGTTGAGATAGGTAACCATTATCGTCATCATTATGTCAGGGCGATTTCTGAAGCGCTTTGTAAATTTTAACACAATTAAAACTGCGCTTAATAAAGTTAAACCCAGTCTTATGAGAATGACTATCTCAGGAAATTGGTGCAGAATCCTATCATTTTGTATATAAGGCAACCATGCCACCATTGATATTAGCATTGTAAAGAAAAGTTTGCCAGCCTCATAATTAAGCTCGCCCTCGAAAGTATTGCGGGTAGAATAATCGCCATACGCTTCGAAAATCGTTTTGTATATTTCTTTGCATTTTTTAAAGAAATTTTTTATAATATCAAACATTGAACACAACCTCTTTAAAAATTTAAATTGTAAGATTTGGGTTATCTTCTTGTTTAAAAGACTTTGCAATGTTATTGAACTCATCGGCAACGTTAACAAACAAATCTACTAAAGTCGGTTCAAAATGAGTCCCTTTGCCCTCCAAAATTATAGAGACAGCTTTATCGTGGGGAAAAGCCTTTTTATAGGGTCTGTCAGAAACAAGGGCATCGTATACATCAGCTATTGCCATTAACCGCCCCTGAAGTGGAATATTCTCGCCTTTTAAGCCATTGGGGTAACCGCTTCCATCCCATTTTTCATGATGAGTTGCGGCAAAAATTTCCGCATGTTCCAAAAATGTTCTCTCTGATGTTTTCCTCTTTATTTTCTCAATGATCTCTTTTCCAAAAACCGTGTGCTTTTTCATTTCATTGAATTCTTCCTCTGTGAGCTTACCGGGTTTTTGCAAAATACTATCTTGAACAGCGATTTTACCCACATCGTGTAACTGTGCTGACTGCAACACCAGTTTTAAATCCCATGAAGTTACCTCTTCTTCATATAAACCAAGCACTGACAAGGCATCCAGCAATACACCCAAGTAGCTCGTTGTCCTTTCAATATGCCCACCGGTAATGTTATCGCGGAATTCCACTAGTTCAGCTACGGTTTTTAAAATAGCGTTTTGCAATTCTAAAACCGATTTAGTTTTTTTCTCCACCATTTCTTGTAGATTGTTGTTGTAATTAACGAGTTCTTTTTTTTGGAATTCAATAAGCAAGTGTGTTTCAATGCGCTTAAGAAGGAGCACCGGAGAAAAAGGTTTTGTTATGTAGTCTATCGCACCAAGGGATAATCCTTCCAATTCGCCTTCAACATCATCTCTTGCTGTTAAGAAAATAACGGGAATACGCTTGGTTTCTTCTTTATTTTTTATAATTTTTATCGCATCGTAACCGTTCATCTCCGGCATTTCAACATCCAAAAGAATTAAATCTGGAATATTCTTTTCCAGCATTTTCAAAAGTTTTTCACCAGAATTTAAAGTGAAAACATTATAATGCTCTGCAAGTGCAGTTTTCCCAACCGTTAGGTTAGTCAAATTATCGTCCACTAAAAATATAGTCTTTCGTTCCGAACTCATGCAACTAATTAATATATAAAGATTTACAAGCCTATCAAAGCATTAGCCCCTATGTCAAGGTCTTTTTGGTTACATTTTCTACTTTTTTAATGTGAACATATTGTCGGAAAGGTTGCGGGGTTTGAATATAGGCGGCTGGTTTAGCCAAGTTGACTGCATAGAAGAAAAGGACCCACAAGGATTTCCGGGGTTTTATGAACACACAAAGAGTTTTATAACGCAGAAAGATTTGCAATTCATAAAAGATTCCGGCTTTAACCACGTTCGCCTACCGGTCGATTATTTCAATTTTTTCAAGGGAGATAATTTAGAGCTTGACAATGTCGCATTTGAGCTTTTGGATAAAGCCATTGAAAAAATTTTAAGTACGGGGCTTGCACTGATTTTTGATTTGCACAAATGTCCGGGTCATGATTTTCACCAAGGAACTTTAGGAGGGCGGCAACCATTTTTCACGGATTCAAAGTGCAGGGAAAATGCGAAAAAAGTTTGGTCTGTGTTTGCGGAACGCTATGGCGATAAGAACGGGATTTTGCTGGAAATTTTAAACGAACCAGTCGCGCCGGATTCTGAAACTTGGAATAAGGTTAAAGACGAATTGTTTTGGCACATAAGAAAAGCCGCACCTAAAGCCCCGATAGTCGTTGGTTCAAACAAGTGGAACAGCCCTGAGAAATTTGCGGATTTAACGCCGCTAAACGATGACAATGTTCTATACAGTTTTCACTCGTATCAGCCCGTGATTTTCACCCATCAAAACGCGGGCTGGATTCCAGAACCATATTTTCACCAAAATCGCTCATGGCCCGGAGCTTATGAGCCTCCACAGAATAAAGATGTTTCCGTGACGCTTCCGATTGAAGATGGTGTTTGGGATAAAAACAGGTTGCGTTCCACGATGGAAAACGCTTTGGAATTCGGAGCCAAGCACAAGGTTCCAGTTGCCTGTAATGAATTTGGCGTTTATGTGCAAGTTGAGCGTGCCAGCCAGTTGAACTGGATTCGCGATTTCACTTCGCTTTTAAGAGAGGCGGATGTGGGTTTTTCTTATTGGAATTACAAGAATCTGGATTTCGGGTTGGTTAGCATCGGCGAGAATTTGCACGACAATTTGCCACAGTACAACAATGAGCAGCGGTTGGACAGGGAATTGTTGAAGTTGCTTTTCTAAATTCTTCCCATGCCAATGATTCAGATAAATATTGAGACTTTTGAGCATGTTGTGATAGACGGCTCTGCGGATAAACCCATTGCCGTTGCTTTTGAAATATCGAAAGCTTTGGAAAAACTCTCCAACGAACTCAAATTCACCATAGCAAAGCTAGACCCCGAAGACCCCAATAACCAGCCACTCGCAGGCTACCTGCAAATGAGAGCTTTAAGCGATGTTCGTGTTTTTAAAAACAAGCAGATGGTAGGCGGTGCGGATGGCAATTTGCCGGAGGGCGAGCTTAAAAAACTATTGCAGCCATTCTTTTTTTCAGAAGAAGAAATCCAATTGAACAATGCCGAAGAAGCCTTGAATTTGGGGCAAACCAGTGCCGCTATAAAAACTCTTCAAAAATTATTTGAAAAGAACCCCAGCAATAAAAAGGCTTGCTATCTGTTTGCAAAAGCTAAGACCATGAACGGCAATAGGGAAGAGGCAAAAACCATTTTGCAGAGCATAAAAGAAACAGATAATTTTTACAATGAATCAAAAGCTCTTTTGGAGCTTATGGATTTTTACGAAGAAATTGCCCCGCCTTACGACAAGGCTTATAAATTAGCAAGCCAAAGCAAGTATGCAGAAGCACTCGGCAGTTTTTTGGAAATTATTGAGAACAAGCAAGACAGCGAAGGTAAAGCGAGAAAAGCGATGTTAACTCTGTTTTCCGTTCTCGGTTCAAAACATGAACTCACTTGGGAATACAGGGCAAAGTTGAATAGGTTGATTTTTATTTGAGTTTTCTATTTTACCACCCTCAAAAGGAAAGATAAATGTCGCAAATCACCCTAACACTCCCAGACGGTTCGGAAAAATCCGTTGAGGCGGGAATCACCGGATTGGAAATGGCAAAGAGCATTTCGGAAGGTCTTGCCCGCAAAGCCATCGCCGTGAAACTCGGCGAGAAAATTTTGGACTTGAACCGCCCGCTTACAGCGAGCGGCTCGTTTCGCATAATAACACCAAGCAATGAGGATGCCGATGCGGTTTTTGTGTTGCGGCACTCGTGTGCCCACGTTTTGGCAGAGGCAATCTGCGTGCTTTGCCCGGGCACAAGGCTGGCTTACGGACCCCCCATTGAAGACGGATTTTATTACGACCTTGCAACGCCACAACCCTTGACACACGCGGATTTTGAACGCATTGAAAAAAAGATGGCTGAAATTGTGAAGGAAGACCGCCCGTTTACACGCATTGAAGTTTCGCTTGAAGAAGCTATGAAACGCACCGATGGCGATAAAT
>Ga0268262_10002751_pt1 | contig 19918 bp, 16 predicted proteins | sample TergutNc150P3_FD_190354 | JGI IMG/M metagenome (GOLD analysis project Ga0268262, IMG submission 190354) | Nasutitermes corniger P3 segment gut microbial community from laboratory colony in Florida, USA - Nc150 P3 (SPAdes) (version 2) | ecosystem: Host-associated > Arthropoda: Insects >... | reverse complement strand
GTCAAGGGGGCAGAAAGTGTGCAGGTGGGGCCAGGCGTTAACCCCACAACTCGCTCCGGTCTCCCGTGCTACGGCAGCCTGAATATCACCGTGTCACTGCACACCCATAATCATAATCGGCTTCCCTCCTGGGCTTGTCAAGGGGGTCAAAAACGGGAATGCCCCATCGCGCATACAATCGGGCTATTCGGCAAACCGGTATATGCCGACCCGACCGACGCCGGCGGCGTGTCGCCAACAACACGCCGCCAAAACGCGGCACGGCAACAAAGGCGGGGCATTTGCCCGCCTTTTTTCATGCGGCCCCCCAATGCGGACCGCGCCCCGGCCAAGGTTTTCTTCCCCGGGGAAACGTGCGACAATGCCGAATTGGGAGGAGGCCGAAAATGAGACTTGAGGACATCACCGAGCGTGACCAGCTCGCGGAGTACTATGGCGAAAGGGACCTCACCACCACCAAGGCAAAAATCGTCAACCTAAAAGAGACCATGCAGATCAGGGCGATACGGTACGGGTCTGAAGTGACCGCCGAAGAGATGCTGGAAGGGCTGGAAGAGTCCGCCGTATCTGGCAACTGGAAGTACCTGTGCCACTGAACTCGTACCAAGCCAAACTGGACGCGCTGCTCAGGAAGGACCCAGAAGCGGCCGCCTATGCGGTGGGCGTGACGCCGAGCAGCTTTTTCTCTGTTTATCGGTGGGTGTAGTACATTCATAGGTGCAGCCGAAACTTTCTGCGCCATACATAGCTGGACTTGGTTTCCTTGGCTGGAGGGCAAAATGGAGCATGTCTGGCACATAAGCACGAACCAGATGAAGACCGTCCGCAGGATTTACAAGGAACCGACACCGAATGATGTTCGATGGTCTAAAGCAGTGTCGCTGTTCGAGCATTTGGGGTTTAGAATGAATGGGATGGGAGGGTCGATGATGTGCTTCGAGAAAGAAGGATACCCGGCATTTCGCATACACCGGCCGCACCCCTCGAAACACTTGCTGCCGGCAGCAGTGAAAGACTTGAGGCGCTACCTTGAACGGATAGGAGTCACGCCATGACCGAAAATACAACCCAAGGAACGATGGAGCACAGGGGCTACACAGCCACCGTCAGATGGGACGAAGAATCGAAATGCTACGCCGGAGAAGTCTTGGACACATGGGACATGATCGTGTTCTACGACCACACATGGGAAAAAACTTACCAGGCGTTCAGGAATGTACTGGACTGGCACCTGGAAGAATGCGGGAAGAATGGCAAAGAGCCGCGCTTGTCCAACAGAGAGCCAATGGCAAAGATAGTCTGATTCCAATTCCCTATGGGAACGGCTATATATGGACTTGGAATAGCACATCGTTTTACGGCAAACAGAAAAAAGGCGGGGCGAATGCCCCGCCTTTTGTTGCGTGCGCGGCGTATGCCGCGGGGTTTTTACGGTGCGGGCGCCGGCTCGGGCACCACGAACCTGTAGTAGTGGCCATTCGTGGCCGTCAGGTCGGCGTAGTACAGCTTGCCGTCGTCTATGCCGATCAACTGCGATGTGGCGCTCCTGGTGTCGGTCAGGCCGCCCTGCTCGCCGCCGTCGCCGGGCGCGGCCGCGGTGCCGGGGGCAGTCCCCGTCTTCACGCCGGTGGAGCTTAGCCACAGCGCGTATTCGCCGTAGTATTGGTTGCTGTAGGGATAGACCCTGATCCAGTACGTGCCGGGCTTGGTGGGCTTCTTGACTATGAGGGTGTCGAAGGTGTCGTAGTCGTAGTCAACCAGCGCATTGGCGGTCGCGGAGTTGTAGATGCACACCCTGGTGTCCGTCTTCTGCCTTTCGGCGTTGCTGGTCGGCATGGTCTGCACGTACAGCGCGTCGAACCCGTCTATCGTGACGGTGAACTTCTGCGACGCCGGGCCGCCGCGCTTGATTTCAAAGGCGGGCGTGCTCTTGGCTATCTGGATGGCAGTCCCCGTGCCTGGGTCTATGACCCTGGGGCTGGCCACGGCCTTGTACCATCCGGGCTTCAGGCCGTTGAAGATAGCCACGCCCTCTTCGGCGTCCAGTTTCAGGTCGTCCCTCACGTCCACATACGAAGTGCCGGTGATCGTGGACCCGGCGTAGTTGGTTATGGTGCCGTCCTGGTTGCAGTTGTAGAGGTAAACGGTCACGCTGCTCATGGGGTCGTGGATAGTGTTCTCCACGTAAACCTTAACGGGCGACAACACGTAGTTGGACGGCGGGGCGCCGGCCTTCAGCGCGGCTATGGTCCTGTAGGTGTTGATGCGGCCCCAGCCGGTGAATATGGAAAAGCCCTGCTGACCGTCGATGGGGTCGGCGTTCTGCTCTATGAGGGTCCTTATCTGGTCCGGTTTCAGGTCCGGCGCGAAGGTGAGCATGTAGCCAACCAGGCCCGTGACGTGCGGCGTGGCCATGGATGTGCCGCTCATGAGCCAGTAGTCCTCGGGGTCGCCGCCGTCGGTGGAATAGATGTCGTAGCCCGGCGCCACAACGGACATGTCGCGGCCCCAGTCGGAATAGGCCACGCGCCTGTCCTTGTAGTCCGTTGCGCCTACCCTGATGACGCCGGTGTAGGAGCAGGGCCACTTCGGGAAGCCGGAGTAGTCGTTGCCGCTGGACGCGCAGATCACGATGTTGTTCTCCAGCGCCATCTCCACCATGTCCGCGGCGAACTGGCTGGGCGCGACGCTGCCAAGCGAGTAGTTGATCGGTATGGTGTGGGGGTAGTTGGTCTTCTTCCACTTGGCCAGGTGCCACAGCGAGCCGTAAACGGCCCATGTGTAGGAAGCGGAGGAGGTGCCGTTTAGGAAGAAGCACTTGTAGTGGACCATGTCCACGTTCCAGCACATGCCGGCCACGCCCTTGCCGTTGTTGCCCTCGGCCGCTATGGTGCCGGCCGTGTGCGTGCCGTGGAAGTCGCCGACCTCGAAGTCGGTGCCGTAGGTGTAGTCGGCGGGGGCCAGACGCGCGTCAACCGGTTCGTCGTCCCTGTACGGGTTTGTGGTGACAGTGCTGAGCAGCGCCGTGCCAGCGGGGTTGTACCAAGTGAAGGCGTGTCTGACGGTGTTGGTCAGGTCCTCGTGTTTGAAGTTGACGCCCGTGTCAACGTCGGCCACCACGGCCCTGTTGGGGCCGAAGCCGAACTCCCGCCAGGCCTTCATGGTATCCGTGACCAGGACGCCGTACTGCTGCTGGCTGGCCACCAGCGGGTCGGGCTTGTCCCAGGCGAAGGGGACCGCCTTGCCGTCCCACGCCGTGCTGTAGTGCGCGATGTCCGGCTCGATGTACATCAGGCCGCCGACCTCGACCCTGACCTTCTTCATGGTCTCGACCAGGTCGGAGTCCTTGCGCAGGAAGTAGTACTTGGCGCCGTTTGCGGTGATGGTGGCCTGGACCTCCATGCCGTACTTTTCGAACTTGGCCGGGTCGAACCTGGGGCTGACCTTGGCGATCATGTAGCCGTAGTTGACTATCGGGTTGCCCTTCAGGCTGCCCTCGTCCACGTAGGCCTTAAGCTCCTCTTCCGTCTGGGGGTCGAAGAAGCCGTAGTTGACCACGGGCGGGTGGGCTATCGGGGACGCCGGGGGCGGCGCCGGGTCAACTATCGGGCCGCCGCCCGTCTGGACGCCGTTGGGGCCAGTCGTGCCGCAGCCCATGAAGCCCAGCGCCAAGACAGACGCGAGGGCAACGGAGTATTTTCTGATCGATGTTTTCATGTATGTTCTCCTTTTACCTTATTTCGCGTCCGGGGTGATGACGAGTTCAAACCAGCCTTCGGGGGAGCCCAAGCCCCACTGCATGTTGCTGCCGATGCTGACGCCCAGGTAGGCGGTGGCGTTGGGCGCCGGGTTGAAGCCCTTGGTGAAGTAGGCGGCGTTTGTCACGCTGGCGGCGGACCACCTTGTGACGCCCGTGGTCCAGAAAATCCCGCCCTGGGCGCCGAAGAGGTTCCAGAGGTAGGTGACGCCGGGCATGAAGTAGGGGGGTGCCACGTCGGCGGCGTGGCCGCTGCGGACGGCGTTGGCCATGGCGGTCTGGAAGGTCTTGCTGGCCGTGTTTATCACCACGCTGCCGTCGTCGTCCAGATAGACGAAGGGGGTGTACACCGCCGCGTCGCCCTCGCCTTCCCTGTCCGCGGCGTAGCTCCAGGTGCCGCTGATCGCGCTGGTGGTGGCGGTGTAGCTGGTCACCTGCATGTACTCCACGGGGGGCTTGCCCAGCGCGAAGCCGTAGCGGTGGTTGGCGGTCCCCAGCTTCTCTTTCTCTGCATCCTCGAAATAGACCCTGAAGGGGACCAGCAGGAAGGGGAACTGGTTGGTGGTGTTCTTGATGAACAGCGTGAACATGAAGCGGTCGACGTAGGGGTACTTGCCGTCGCTGCCCTTGGCGAACATCTTGGGGTTGGACGGCACAAACCTGAAGGTCGGCCACAGCTTGTCCTGGACGGCCTTGTGGGACGCGGCCGGACGTGTGGTGGTGGGCAGCATCACGTTGCCCTCGAAGACCGGGGAGACCGGCGAGTAGCCGTTGTTGGCGGGGCTGCCGTTGAAGGCCCTGACCCTGTAGAACACCTTGCCGTCCGTCAGGTCGGGCGTGCGGTCGGTGAACGAGTGCTCCTGCGCGGCCGGGCTGGCGTAGTGCCTTGTGGCTATCTTGACGAAGTTGTTGGCGTTGCCGTTGGAGCGCCAGACCTCGAAGCCGCGTATGCCAAGGTTGGTGCTGCTGCCGGGGTCGCGGACGTAGAACCTTATGATGTTGATGTTGTACGCGGGGTATGGCTCGACCGGGTCAACCGCGTCGGGGCTGGGCTCGTCGCCCGGCCTGACAGGCAGGTCGCCGGCGCCGACATAGACCTGGCTCTGCGAGTAGGTGATGGAGGGCGCGGCGTTGGTCAGGTCGGCGTCGGTGAGCGCGGAAGGGCCGGAGTCGGTTATGGTCAGGTACACACGCTGCTCAGTCCTGTTGCCGATTGCGTCATATACAACGACGTCAAGGAAATGCCCTTTGTTGAAGATGGCGGTGGTGAGCAGGGGCGTGGTGAAGCGGTGTACGCTCCTGTAGTAGGTCTTGCCGTCCACGGGGACGGGGACGTTGGTCTGTATGGCGTCGCCCTTCGCGCCGAGCGCACCGGTCATGTTGGCCGAGGCTATCTCGTCCAGTTGGATGCTGATCGGGACGTAGTCGGACACATCGGCGATGGACAACAGGTTCCTGGTGAGTGTGGTGACCCTGACGGCCGCCATGTTGGCCGCTGTGCCTTGGTAGTACGAGCCGTTGGGCATTTCCTTCCAGTCGGCGTTGGTTTCGTTGGCCGTGGCAAACGCGATCTCCTCGATTATCGGGGCCTCCATCACGAAGTACGTGGTGGAGTTGCGGAGGCAGTACAGGGTCGCCGTGTCCTCTTTCGCTGGGTCGAAGTTGGCCGCGCAGGACACGGCTGTGTTCGTGCCCTTGGCGTAGATGTTGTACCTCTTGGCTGGGTCAAGGCCGAATATCACCTGGCCGTTCTTCTCCTTGGGCAGGTCCACGTCGTCGGCCAGCACGTTGCCTTCGGAGTCCGTCAGCTTCAGCTTTGTGCCCGCCACAAGCGCGCCGCCTATGCCGTTCAGCACCTGCACACGGGTGTTGAAGGGCAGCCTACTAACGTTGAGCGTGACAGTGTTGTCGGTCCTGCCGTCCTCGGCAACGACCATCGCAATGATCCTGTTGTCGCCCTCGCGCAGGGCGATGTTGGTGGTCGCGCCGCTGGCAACGACCGTGCCGTTCAGCGTGAGCCTGGCCTTGGCGTCCTTCAGCGTCACCTTGACGCCGATGGACGACTCGCCCAGGGTGCCCACCATGGCGGTGTGGGTTTTGACGGCGGGGTCCAAGGCCTGGGGCTTCCCGCCGACAGAAATCTCAAGGCCGACTATGTCCGCCTCGCTGCTGGGCAGCGGCGCCGGGGTGGGCGGCGTAGGTTCATTTTGGCCCCCGCACCCCAGCGTGGCCATGGTGGCCAGCGACAGGGGCAGCAGAAGCGCGAGCGCCATTCTTTTGCACAACATAATTCGTACTCCTTGTCAGAAAATTGCGGAAAAAACGTCGAGGGTTGCGGTGTCGAAAAGCCAGCCGAAAATCACTGTTTGGGCAGGGCCCAATCCGACCCCGCAGGCACGAAGGTCGCCGACGCAGACGTGGCGCCCGTGCCCAGGCCGTAGAAGTGCCCGGCGGTGAACAGATCGCCGTTGAGCGTGATGGCCGCAGTGTTGATTTCGCCGGCCGCCACGTAGTCGTAGGTGCCCGTGCCAATCTTGACCGGGCCCGTCGTCACATTGTCGCCGCTGCCGGTGCCGAGCTGACCGCTGCCACCGCCCCCCCAAGTGTAGAGGCAGCCCGCCCTTAAACCAGCGGAGTGGCTCGTGCCGGCTGCCACGTAGTGCCAGTCAGTCCCCGTGCCAATCTTGGTCGGGCTGGTCAGGTTTGCGGTGCCGACGCCCAGGCGGCCGGTGGTACCAACCCCCCAGGCCCAGAGTGTGCCGTCGGCCTTGATGGCGAACGTGTGGTCGCTGGCGCTGCCGGCGTTGATGTAAACCCAGTCCGAGTCCGTGCCCACCCTGGTGGGCACCAGCACGTTTGGCGTGGTGGTGCCGTTGCCCAGGCGGCCGCTGCCGGCGGTGCCCCATGTCCAAAGCGTGCCATCGGACTGGAGGCCAACGCTGTGCGCGTTGGCGGCGCAAACTGACCGCCAGTTTCTCGCCGTGCCTATCTGGACGGGGGTCAGCACATTGGTCTGTGTCGAGACGTTGTTGCCCACCCTGCCGTTGAAAGAGTTGCCCCAGCCCCAGAGTGTGCCGTCCGTCTTGATGGCCATCGTGTGGTTGAAGCCGCAGGACACCAAGGCCCAATCGTTGCCCGTGCCTATCCGGACGGGGGTGCCCACATTGCCGGACACCTCGCCGTTGCCGAGCCGGCCATTGGCGTTGTTCCCCCAGGTCCAAAGGGAGCCGTCGCTTGCAATGCCGGCGCTGTATTCGGTGCTGGACGCCGATATGTGCACCCACGTCAGGCTGCCGGCAGGACCTGCCGTGGCCGCAGGGATTGGGCTATAGGAGTTGCCCCCGATGGTGCCGATGCCCAAATGGCCGTAATCGTTCCAGCCCCAGCCGAACAGTCTGCCGTTGGTCTTGAAGGCTAACGTGTGGTAATACCCCGTGGCATACGGCTTGACGCCGAACGGCATCCCTTCGGCCACAACAACGTTGCATGTGGCCCTAAAGTTGCCGCTGGCGGCGGTTATGGTGGCGAGGCCTGCGCCGACGCCCTTGACCATGGCGTCAAAGCCGGAACCGACCACTGTGGCTACGCCCGGGTTGTCGGTGGTCCACTCGATGGCGGGGACGATGGCCGGGTTGGCGGGCTGCGTCATGACCCTGACTGCGCCGCCGACGCCGCGGGTCATTAGGCTAAGCGACGGCCTGTTCATTGACAGGCCGATTAACTGCGGCGCGTGGGTCGCCACGGTGACGAGGCAGGAGCCGGCGACGCCCCCATCTTCAGCGGTGGCGGTTATCGTTGCCGTGCCCACGGCCTTGGCGGTCACCCACACGGCGTCGGGGCCGGCGGGGGTGAAGGTGGCTGTGTCTTCGTTGCTGCTCTTCCAGGAGAGGGTCTGGTTTGCGGCGTTGGCTGGCAGCACTGTGGCGACCAACTGGCCGTTGGCGCCGGGCACCAGGCCCATGGCGGTTTTGTCCAGCGCGACGCTGGCGACGTGGACGATGCCATCGTCGATGGTGATCGGGCAGGTGTCCGTGAAGCCGCCGTCGGCCGTCCTGGCGGTTATCACCACACTGCCGCCGCCCACGGCGGTGACGGTGGCGGTGGCGCCGCTGCCGCTTACTGTGGCGACGCGGTCATTGCTGGTGGACCATGCGACGCCCTTGTTGGTCGCGCGCTCCGGCATGACCAACGCGCCCAGCGACACATTGTCGCCGACCGTCATGCGCGGCACCTTGCCCTCGATGGCGACGCCCACCACGGGCACGTCGTACATCACCGTCTGGGGGCTGTCGCCGCCGCAGGCAAAGGCGAGCGCGAGCGCAACGGACGCCGCCAAGGTCAAAAAGTTCTTCATGGCTTCCTCCTGTGGAAGATGGTTGGTCTATTCGTAAAACAATTTCGCGTAATGTGAAAGCCTACACGAAAATGGAATCTGCCACAAGCCCCAAATGCGGGCACCAACAGTGACCACTGCCACATATACATTCGAAATGCCAGCTCTGCCGCAGCGCATTATAGGCGTTCCCGCAGGGAATGGCACGGAAAGCGCAGCCGAATCTATGAGAATCTGAGGACAATCATTAGGGGAAACGCTATAAACAGGCTTAGACCCGACTAATGGAGTGGCGTGCAGGTGGGGCCAGCCATAAACCCCAACTGAATGGCGCGGCCTACTCGTCTAATTTTCCCTTGTTCCTCAGAATCTGGATGAAGGTCTCTCTGTCCAGGGTGCATTCGATCAGGTCGTTAAACTCGCGGTTTGTTGGGTGCAGTTGTCCCGCCATGAGGCCCAGCAGGAAATCCCCGCATTCGGTGGCGCTGTGGCTAAAGCGGGTGTGGACGCGGGTCTTTTTGCCATCGACATAGAGCCAGAACAGGCAGTGGTGGGTCTTGTCCTCGATGAACCCTTGTGTGTCCGTTTGTTGAACTGCGTCCCCTCAGGCAGTGACTGGCAACTTTGTTTTTGGCAGTCTTGGCTCCAGTCCGTCCTTTGCACTCTCTTCGAGGTGGAAGTCCAGTATCTCCATGAACGCTTTGCATGCTTCTTCCAGTGTGTACGCCGTGAACCCCACTGTTCCGGTCACGTCCTGGACTTCGCCATCGTAGCAGTTCTCGTCCTGCAGCCACTCGAATGTTGCCGTGTAGCCTTTGTATTCCATTGTTCCCTTTTTCACTATTCCGTTCATGGCAGGTCTCCGTTGGTTTCAAGGAAGTCGCGGAACCGCTTGATTGCTTTGGTGGACACTGTTGTCTGTGGGTGCGGCTTGTGTTCCTTCAGGCTGTACCCGTTGCCTTTCCTGAACTTGTACATTGAACCTCCCACTGCGAGCACTGTATATCCAAGGTTCTCGAACAGTGCCACCATTGCTTTCCATTCTACAGTTTTTGGTGGCGGTTCCTCGAATATTTTTTTGTGGGTCGTCCTATGTCTGCCAGTGGCTTGTGCCATCGGTTCTCTTCCCTTTGGTTTCTGTGTGGAGTTAAGTGAGCCAGTTGCAAAACTGGCAGGTTTTGCAATTTGCCGTAGGCAAAGGCTGCGCCCGGCCGTAGTAAGCTCTGGCGCAACCTACTGCAAACAAGCATGATACCGAATTCAGCCAGAGACAGCGGATGGCCGGGAGCAGACGCGCAGCAGGGGTTTTGAAACTACCTTAATCAGGGCGGCCCTGATTTCGCGGATGTGCCGTGGCTTCATTCGATGGTTCCGCACTCTTTCACAAAAGCCTTGAGTGAGCGCTTGAAGGCTATCGCGTCCTTGGCCAGTTCGCTGTCGTCCGCCAGTGCAATGTTGTCCCAGCAGGCCGCGAAATCCTGCCGGAATGCCTGTAGCGCCTCCTGCTGCTCGGTGGCGAAGCCGATTAGGCCCAGGCCCTTCGATTCAAACACCCAGCCCTGCTCACTGCCGGTCACATCAATGACCAACTCGTCGTGGAAAACGAACTCACGGTTTTCATAGACCAGCCTGGTCCAGCGCATGGGCCCCTGCTGCAAGTCGGTGCCGTCTGCCGCCCGCGTCGCCTGTGGAGGCGGTGAAGACAACGTATGCGCGTAGCCGTAGTCATGGCCCCGGTCTGTTGTAGCCACTGGTTCAGACATCTGACGCCCCTCGCAGCCATTGTACCGTCAAAAGCGGTTTGGCTTTTAGCAAATTTCAGATTTGCGTCTGCGCTAGGTCGTAGCCGACTCTGGCGTAAGCTACCGTAAACAGACAAGATACATAACTAGGTCGGGGACCATGGTCCGGGTTGGAGCCAAGTGGCCGGGTGTGCTACAAAGGGATATGCAGGCGGAGCCAGTGCAGAATTCCCAGGCGTTCCAGATTGACCCTGGGCGGTTCAGGGAGTGGTTCGAAGCCCCTGACCCAGAGGGCGACTTCGAAATGCCAGCTCTGCCGCAGCGCATCAGGGAAGCACTTGGGACGGAGGCCACTTTGCTGGTGTTCAGCGCGGAGACGCTTGCCAAGCAGAAAGCCGGCCACAAAGACTTGTCGGCGGAAAACTACATCAGGGTGCTGAACAAGGTTGGCGGGTGCGATGAATTCTACGACAGGGGTCAGTCACACATCGGTCTGATAATAGAAGCGGAACATCCATACATGGTAATCCTCAAGCCAACGGCAAACAGGCTTGAAGCCTACATGGTTAGCCTGCGGAAAATAGAGCCCCGCCAAGTCAGAAGTCTCCGCGCCAGAGGCAAGCGTCTTTGAATCAAAAGGGCGTGTGTGCAGTGAGGCCAGGAACTAAACCTCATACGCTCCGGTCGCCCGTGCTACGGCCTCCTGAATATCACCGTTTCCCTGCACACACACATTCATAATCGGCAATCCCCCTGGGCTTGTCAAGGGGCGAAAGTGCCTGCGGCTGACCAGAATTGAAAACAAACCAATACTGATTGGGTGTGTGCAGTGAGGCCAGGACCAAACCTCATACGCTCCAGTTTCCCGTGCTACGGCCCCCTGAATATCACCGTTTCCCTGCACACACACATCCATAATCGGCAAGTCCCCTGGGCTTGTCAAGGGTGCCAAAAAGGCGGGGGCCGTTGCCTCTGGGCTTGTCAGGGCATTCCCGCAGGCGCGAAGCCCCGGGGACCATGGCCCTGGTTGGAGCCAAGTGCCCGGATGTGCTACAAAGGGACATGCGGGCGGAGCCGGTCAAAGAATCACAGGCGTTCCAGATTGACCCTGGGCGGTTCAGGGAGTGGTTCGCCAACCCAGACGGCGACTTCGTCATGCCAGGTCTGCCGCAGCGCATCAGGGAAGTGCTTGGGACAGAGGCGACTTCTCTGGTGTTCAGCGCGGAGACGCTTGCCAAGCAGAAAGCCAAACATCCAGAGATACTCGCCGATGACTACGTCAGGATAATCAACAGACTGCATGAACGCTGGGAAACATTCCCCACCAAAGACCGTCACGTTGGCCTGATAATCAGGGACGAGCGAATGTGGGCGGCGATAATCAAAGAAACGGTGGATGGTCGCAACGCCTACCTGGTCAGCCTGTATGGCCTCAGAGACAAAAGCCTACAGCAGTTCCTAAACAGGTTTAGACCCGACTAATAGGGGTGGCGTGCAGGTGGGGCCAGCCAGAACCCCACAATGCGCTGATGCTACGGCGGGCTGAATATCACCGTGTCACTGCACGCCAAGGATATTGTCGCCGACACCCCTTGGCTTGTCAAGGGGCCAAAAAAGTGTGCAGGTGGGGCCAGCCATAAACCCCACAAAGCGCTGACCTCGCGGGCACCACGGTCGGCTGAATGTCACCGTGTCGCTGCACACACACATCCATGATCGGCAAGTCCCCCGGCCTTGTCAAGGGCAGGGGGCAGATTTGGTTTCGAACGAAATATGTTCTTGCCTTGGTGTAAGTGTCTGCAAACAAACAATATACATAATCACCCCAGCCAGTTTCGCGCCCCGGCCGGTTTTGCGGGTAGTCTTGGGGATTTTGAAACCGCATCAATTCCCCCCGGCCGGCTTGACACTAAAATTTGCGTCTTGTGCAAAAATTCATTTTCGGGTAGCATTTCACCTACACGGGAATTTTATTTTCGAGTAAATCAACCACATCTTCCACAGGAGGAAGCCATGAAGAACTTTTTGACCGGGCTTGCGGCGTCCGCGTTGCTCGCGCTCGCGTTTGCGTGCAGCAGCGACGATGAACCCGCGCCGCCGCCGCCGCCGTCCGTCTCCGGCGTCGTGGTACAGGGCAAGGTGCAGACCATGAACGTCGGCGACAGGCGGACGCTGACGGCGTTTGTCGTGCCCGTCGACGCCACCAACAGGTCCGTCACCTGGTCCACCAGCGACGACAAGAAAGCCACGGTCAGCGGCAGCGGCGACACCGCCACTGTTACGGCCGTTGCCCCCAGCGGCCCCAATGGCGTGACAATCACGGCCAGGACCGCCGACGGCGGCTTCACCGACGTCTGCAACATCATCATCGACGACGGCCTGGTCCACGTCGCCTCAGTGGCGCTTGACAAAGCCGTGCTGGCCATAGTCCCCAACGGCACCAGCCAGTTGGTCGCAACCGTGCTGCCCGCCGACGCCGCCAACCGCGAAATCGAATGGGAAAGCAGCAACCCCGCAGTCGCCGCCGTCACCCCCGCCGGCAACGGCGTTGCCTGGGTCAAGGTCGGCGGCACAGCCGGCACCTCCGCGACGATAACCGCCACCGCGAAAGACGGCAACGTGGTTTCCACCTGCATCGTCAACGTGGAAAACTACATAGTCCCGCTGCGCGGCATAGCGCTGGCCAAAACGTCCATGAAGCTCTATTCCAAGAGCTTCGACGGCCTAGCCACCATTGTGACGACGCCGGCCAACGCCGGCCTCCCGGCCGTCACATGGCGCAGCAACAACGAAAGCGTGGCCACAGTGACCGGCACCGGCGCCACCGCCACCATCAAGGGCCGCGGCCCGGGCTACGCCACCATATCGGCCCTCACAACCAGCGCCACCGGCGACACCTTGGTGGCCGCCTGCGAAGTCAACGTGCTTGAAGGGATGCCCTACCAGGTCCAGACTTACGCATCGTGCTACTACCACACCATCGGAATCAGGCAGACCGGCAAGCTCTGGGGCTGGGGCTGGAACGACAGCGACGGCCGTCTCGGCGTCGGCAACAATACCGAATACTATGCGAACCCCACACAGGTGGCCGCCTCGACGACCGCGTTGGCCGCACTGGACTGGAAGTGCATATCCACAGGGCACACGGCCATCTCTGGAAGTTACAACCATTACAGCATGGGCGTCACCACAAGCGGCGCCCTCTATGCCTGGGGCTACAATGCCAATGGCCGCCTGGGCAACGGCTCCACGTCGGGCAACCAATCCGCCCCGGTCAGGATAGGCACGGCCAACGACTGGCAGATGGTCTCCTGCGGCGCCACACACGCCCTGGGCATCAAGAACGGCGGCGAGCTGTGGGCCTGGGGCAACGCAGCCAACGGCAAACTGGGCAACAACAGCACGTCCGGCAACGTGTCGGCGCCCGTAAGGATTGGCACGGCCACCAACTGGAGGGCCGTGGCCGCCAGCCTGAACCACTCCGTGGGCCTGCGGGAGGACAACACTCTTTGGACCTGGGGCTCACGTGCCAATGGCATTCTGGGCGACGGCAACACGTCGGGCAATACGACCACACCCACCCAGGTCGGCACGGACACTGACTGGTGCTACATCAGTTCCTTCTGCCTGGGCAACTACACGCTGGCCATCAAGACCAACGGTGCCCTCTATGCCTTCGGCGCCGGCAACTTCTACGTGCTGGGCACCGGCACCAACACCACCCAGACGAGGCCAATCAGGGTTGGCACGGCCAATGACTGGCACTGCGTTGCGGCCAGCTATAACCACTCGGCCGGCCTGAGGTCGGGCAACCTCTACACTTGGGGGACCAACGACGGCGAGCTGGGCACCGGCAGCAGCGGCGACATTGTGGCGACCCCTGGCCAGATTGGCTCGGAGATATGGGGGCACGTGGCGGTCGGCGTGGCGAGGACCATAGCCCTCACGGCCGACGGCACTGCATACATGACCGGTGACTTGGGCCAGTTCACAACAACCGGACCCACGTCAACCACCTTTGTGCCCTACTCCGGGACCGGCTGGATGATCCCCTAGACTGGTTTCTGCAACGGGGCCGGTTCGGCCGGCCCCGTTGCACCGCCTTCACACCACTGCAAGCAACGTTTTTTTTCCGCATGTTTTTCTGACAAGGAGTACGCATTATGTTTTTCAAACGAACAGCGCTCGCGCTTCTGTTGCCCCTGTCGCTGGCCGCAATGGTCACGCTGGGGTGCGGTGGCAAAGACGAGGTCGAGCCGACTCCGCCTGCGCCCCAGCCCAGCAGCGAGGCGGGCATAGCCAACCTCGAGATTTCGCTGGGGACGCTTGCCCCGGTCTTCAACCCCGCCATCAAAAATTACAGCGCCACCGTCGGCACCATGGGCGAGTCGTCCGTCGGCGTCACCATTACGCTGAAGGACGCCAAGGCCAAACTCACCGTGAACGGCCTGGCCACCCCCAGCGGCGCGGTCACCAACTTCCAGCTTAAAGAGGGCGACAACAAGATCGTTGCCAGGGTCGTTGCCGAGGACGGCAGAACCGACAACTCCCTTACGCTGAATATGCGCAGGCTCCCCTTCAACACCCGCGTCAGTGTGCTTAACGGCCTCGGCGGCGCGCTGGTCGAAGGCACCAAACTGAGGCTGACCGATTCCGAGGGCAAAGAGCTGGCCAAAGATGTGCCGCTGCCCAAGGAGAAAAACGGCCAGGTGATCTTCGGTCTGGACCCCGCCCAGAAGTACAACATCTACGCCAAGGGCACCGGCGTCGGCGAGGCCTGCTTCGCCAACTTCGACCCGGCGAAAGAGGAAACGGCTGTCCTGTACTGCCTCCGCAACTCCACCACGTACTACAAGCTGGAGGCCCCGGAAATCCAGGAGATAGCCTTCGCCACCGCCAACTCCGTCGACGCCGACTGGAAGGAAATGCCCAACAATGCCTACTACGTGGGCACGGCGGCCAACATGGCCGCCGTCAGGGTCACGGTCCTCTCCAGCAACCCGCTGTTCATACCTGATGTGTCCGAATACCTCCCGGTCTGCCTGATGCTGGACGAAGTGGCCTCGGAAAACATGACCGGCGCCGAAGGCGTGAGCGGCACGGCCATAAAGATCAACGAAGCGGTGGGCAACAAGTACAAGAGCTCCTTCCGCTTCAATGTTTCGTCGCTGCTCCCCGCCAACATCTTCAACAAAGAGCACTTCCTGGACGTCGTCGCCTATGACGCGATTGGCAACAGGACCGAGCAGCGGGTGTACCTGACCCTCGTCGACACCGGCAACACCGTGATAGGCGACCCCGACCTGACCGTCGCGGTGCCCACCATCACGTATTCGCAGAGCCAGGTCTTTGTGGGCTTTGGCGACCTGCCCGTCAGGCCCGGCGACCCGGTCAGCCCCGACGCGATGGGGACGGATCCGGTGGGACCCTACGCCACGTCGCACCTCAACACACTGAGGTTCACCGTCCGCACGCCCGGCAACAGCGCGCACCACGGCATCCGTGGCTTCGAAGTCTGGCGCTCCAACGGCAACACCAGCAACTTCGTCAAGATCGCCACCAGGAACTACGCCACGCTTGCGGCCGGGACGCACACCTTCACCGACCACACCCCCGGCCTGGTCGAGGGCAAAATGTTCTACCGGGTCAGGGCCTTCAACGGCAACCCGGCCAACCAGGGCTACTCGCTGGTTTCCGATCCGTTCGAGGGCTTCGTGCTGCCGCCCTCCACAACTGGTCCGGCCGCGTCCCACCAAGTCGCCCAAAACAAACTGTGGCCGACTTTCAAAATCGCGCCCTCCAACCCCAGGATGTTCGCCAAGGACGCCAACGGCGACTTCCCGCTCACCGACCACTTCCACTTCACGCTCTACGTCAAGAACGCCAACAACGAGTTCCCCTTCCTGATGGTCCCCTTTTGGGTTGACTTCACCGAGGCCAACGACGATCTGGACGACGAAGGCGAAAACGACAACCAGAAGCGCCTTGGCTTCGAGTACGGCATGCCCACCGTCGTTTACCTGGACGATTTCGAATACGACGACGACTACCCCGTCATCGATGGTGGCGACTGGATCTACGCCACCGACGTGGATGCGAACGGTGTCTATACCCCCTTCGCCTACCTAGACAGCGACGGCAGCCTGGTCATAAACACCGACAGCAAGGGCTTCCAGGCGACCATGCAGAACGCGGTCCGCGAAGCCTACAAAGCCGATGTTGACCCGCCGTACTTCATGCCCGGTGTCGCCTACCACTGGAACATTTTCGGCGACCAGGGCGGAGTGCTTGCCGACGCCGCCGCTTGGTTCCCGTGGTTCGACGACGCCTTAGCGGCCTGGTTCGCGAAAGGCATGAACCCGCCACCCTACATGGGCTTCGACATCGCCGCCGCGAAGGCCGTCAGCTTCGGCAGCTCCTGGTACTACGGCTATGGGTCGCCCGAGGGCTGGTTCACGATCATCATCGACGCAGATGCGAAATAAGGGAAAAGGAGAACATACATGAACGCATCAATCGCAAAATACTCCATTGCCCTCGCGTCTGTCTTCGCGCTGGGCATGATAGGCTGCGGCACGTCCGCACCAACCCCAATGGCTGGTCCGACTGTGGGCGGCGACGTCACAGTTGACCCGCCGACCCCGCCGCCCTCGGACCCGACCTCCTACCCGCCCGTGGTCAAGTTCACCCCCTTCGACCCGCAGACCGAAGCGGAGCTGCTGGCCCCCATAGACAGAGGCCCCTGGAAGGGCAGGTCCAAGGTCAACTATGGCTACATGATAGCCAAGGCCAGCCCCAGGCTTAACCCTGCCAAGTTTGAGAAATACGGCATGGAGGTGGTGGGCACCATCAACGCCAACGGTGCCAGGTACTACTGGCTGCACAAGGACTCCGACCTGGTCGAAACCATGAAGAAGGTCCGGAGGGAAATGCCCAGCGTGATCTACATCGAGCCTGACCTTGCGCGCTACAGGACCGGCGACCCGGTCTCCTTTGCGTGGGACAAGCCGGACACACTGGTGGCCAGCCATCAGCAGTACGGCGTGCAGGTCACGCAGACGATGAAGGCCTGGCAGGAGTTCGGCTTCGGCGGCCACAGGGCCGTTGTTTCCGCCATTGACTCCGGCGTCAACTTCAGGCACGAGGACATGACCAAAACTGTCAGGCACGCCTTTACATGGTTCAACGCCGCCGGCAGCAGTCTGATGACCAGTTTGACTGGCAACCCGTACGACGATCAGGATCCGACCGACGCATTGACCGCCACCTCCGGCTACATCACCGGCACGGACTTCACCAACGAAAACAACGGCGGCCTGCACGGCACGCACACGGCCGGCACAATGGTGGCCGAAGGCAACAACGCCAAGGGCGTGGCCGGCATGTGCTGGAACCTCGACCTGGTCCACTACAAGTGCACCCAGAGCAACGGCAACAACTACGAATGGACCATCTATGGCTCGCTGTGGCACCTGGCCAAGTGGAAAAACCAGCGCGTCGACGCCACGGGCAAACCCGACAGCACGGGCACGCCAAGGTACCCATACACCATACCCGTCAACATCTCGATGGGCGGCCCGGAGCCGGGCCAGTTCGAGGCTGACATGATAGAGATGGCGCTGGAGAACGACATAATGATCTGCGCGGCCGCGGGCAACGACTACTCGGGCCTGCCAAGCTGGCCCTGCTCGTACACCGGCGTCATGAGGGTCGGCGCCACGGACTTCAGGGACAGGCGCGCCGAATACTCCAACTGGGGCCCCGACATGTCGGTGGTCGCACCCGGCGAGGCCATCTACTCCGTTTACGGGATCAACAACACGTCTTACGTAGCCTGGGGCGGCACCTCCATGGCCTCGCCCCACGTCGCGGGCCTGGCGGGCTACATGCTCACCTTCGACAAGACCCTCAAACCGGACCAGATCAGGACCCTGATAGAGCAGAACTGCGACCCGGTGGACGGCCAGACCGGCCACTCGGTCCACACCGGATGGGGCCGCATCAACACATACAAGACCATAGCCGCCGTGAAGGCCGCCGCCAGGCCGTCGAACTACGTGCAGTCGCCCGTCAGGGTCTTCGTTGAGGACCCAAGCGGACTGCCGATGGACGAAGTGCCGGTGTTCCTCTACAAGTGCGACCCGACGACCAAGTCCATAGCCAGCTACATCGGCTCCACGCTCACCGGCTATTCTTACGTGAACGTGAGGCAGGACCCGGTGGACGAGGATAAAGACGGCGAGGAGGGCGTGGCCATCTTCAACCACCTGACGCCCGGCTTCTACAAGGCCGTGGCCGCCCCCAAGATTCTGGACCCGGGCACCGTGAAATACGTCCCGGTGGCAAAGAGCACGCCCGTCTTTGAGATCAAGGCCGGCGTGGAGCCGCAGGAGTTCACCCTTAAGCTGGAAGGGCTGAACCTGCTGTTCATACAGTCCATAAGGACCAGCGCCACGGGGACCCCCGCGGACGTGGTTCTGTACCTCTACAACGCCCAGACCGGCGACGAAGTGCTGAAAGTGGACGACTACACCACCTTCGAAACGATGATAGTCGCGAAGCCGACCAAGCCCGGCACATACTGGATACGGGTCGAGCCCTACGGCACCACCAACAACAACCGCGCCTACGGCGAGTATGCACTGTGGGTGGGCACCACCTACAACGACGCCTGGCCGGCTCCAGGCACGGTGGCGGCCCCTGGCGCGGACGGCGTGGCTGGCGGCACGTCAAGTAGCAGGAACAACAGTTCGCAGTTGGTCGAAATCGACAGCGGCAAGCTTATATACGCCGCCCTGGCGAACAACAACAACAACAGAAACCACTACTACCGCTTCGTTGTCCCCACACCCGCACCATAAACCCCCGCGGCCACACGCCGCACACACAGCAAGACACACAGAAAAGGCGGGGCCAACGGCCCCGCCTTTTTTCTGGGTGCTGCTTATTTTTCTAATTCAAAATTGCCTCCATGCAATTTCCTCGTGGCTTGTCAAAATTGATCGATGCACACGTCACTGGTGTGGTAGTCTTGCATTTGGGGCAGTGGTTTCCGAACAACTTTTTCCTGGAGGAAGTATCGTGGCACACATCGAGAGCAACCGACAGACAGTGCAGGAACGCGGGGACAGCCAGTATCAGGAATCGGCGATACTCAACCACAGGCTGAGAGAAGACAATGAATCTTTTTGGGACGCGATGCGCCAAGGGGCAGACGCGCTGTACGAAGGGTGCGAAACCACAGGGCGGGCCAAAGCCAGATGATATCGACAGACATCAATGTTTTCCCAAGCTGGGGAGTGCTGGACAAGACCGCATACGACAAACTGAAACACGATCTGCTTGACGAATTGCGGCAAATCTATACAGACCGAAAGGGCTACGACTGGAGCACCGTAAGGTACAGCGAAGAGCGGCTCCGCGAAGTCATTGATATGGTGGAGAGGAGGCGTGTTTACTTCCATGTCTTCCACATCAATGAAGACGGAAGCCCGATGGAAATGGGCGAGTTGAATGAGGCCTGCCTACACTGCTTCTGGATTCTGAGGCGTTACCCGTTCTTCGATGTCTTCCACCCCGAACGCGACGTGAACCTGATTCTCGCGTCCGAGGTGTTCAAGTACGGCGTTTCGTACACGGCGATCCGACTGCGTAAACTGGGCGGGACAGAAAAACCGAACCTTCATCCACACGACCCGAACCATCGCGTTGAGAAGCACCTGGAGCACGCATTCAAATTCAGGGACTTGAGCAAAGAATCGCTGATGGCCCTTGCAGAAAGCCTGATATACGAAGAGTCGTAGCGCAGGTTAGGCTCGCCCATTCAAAATGGGTGTTCAACTGTCACAGTCCACACCTAGGCACACAGGTACCACCAGAAGACGTGGAAGACATCAGAGGCTTTCTCGAAAAATTCGGGGTGACACCATGATCGAACAGACACTGGAGTACAAGGGCTACTCATACCGATTCGCAACCAAAAGGGTGCGAATCGGTATGAAGGCGGCGGGAACCGCCGCCCGCAAGTTGTTGAAAATACGGGCTTTGCTCGTGTTTTCAACAACGTATGCGTTCTTTGCGTTCAAC
>Ga0268262_10002750_pt1 | contig 19918 bp, 17 predicted proteins | sample TergutNc150P3_FD_190354 | JGI IMG/M metagenome (GOLD analysis project Ga0268262, IMG submission 190354) | Nasutitermes corniger P3 segment gut microbial community from laboratory colony in Florida, USA - Nc150 P3 (SPAdes) (version 2) | ecosystem: Host-associated > Arthropoda: Insects >... | reverse complement strand
TTTTGTGCCGCCAAATGAATCAATCCGCAGACGCGAATCCAAATATCGCCTTTATTCCGTGCTATGCTCTCTTATACTGGGAATATCGGGAGTTTTTCTCTGCTTTTCCATAATCGCAGCCTTTTTTGAATTTGGGGGCGTTCTTTCGTTACCCGGTTCCTTTTTTATCGGTTCATACGGCTTTTTGGCTTTTTTAATTCCGATCTGGCTTTTTTACGCCGCCTACCTTTTAGCGGACCCTTACTATAGGCCGGATCAAATATTTCTCCTTTGTGGCTTCGCCCTTCCGTTTTTTACCTTGTCCCTGGGCATTCTATGGATCCGCGAATTTGAAACCTACAGCGCGAAATCAACATTTTTCGCAGACGCCGGAAAATTTGGAATAGGGTTGTCCACTTTTAGCCTTGCCGTTTTTGAAATCTGCGTTATTGCCCTTCTCCGCTTTCTGCTGTTTACGAGAAAAAAGAAAAACCCGCCTAATAGGATCTTAAATCAGAGCCTAAATTATAAACCAGTCAATTCGATGTATCAGAATCCTCCGGAGTATATCCCTGCTGTCGGCGTTTTTGTGGCAAAGGCGGCTGAGCCGAACGCCGCTGAACCGGAACCGTCACTGGTTGAGCCATTGGAAGAAGAATCAACAGTTCCGGAGCCGCTGCCGCCTGATGAAACGGAAGCTGACGAAGATGTCGAAAAAGCCCTTGCCGAGGCTGAAGCTTACGCAACCGCACAAGCCACAGCGTTGGCTACCTTCGGTTCAGCAGACGCCCGAGCCGAAGAAGAAGCGGCACCGCAGGGAGTTAAAAAAACAGAGGCGACAACAAAAAGAAAAGGCCTGCCCTACTACGTTCCGGTCGAAGGAATATTAAAGCAATACCCCGACGGAGAATACTGGATTATCGACGATGAAACCCGCGACGCGGCAGTTACTCTGAAAGAAACATTCAAGGAATTCAACATACAGGTTGAAGTTACAGGCATTCGCAAGGGGCCTGTAATCACGATGTTCGAGATTCTCCCCGCGCCGGGCATAAGGCTGACCAGGATAGAAAGCCTGGCGGACAACATTGCACTGCGCCTGGCCGCGCAATCCGTGCGCATAGTCGCGCCCATCCCCGGCAAGCACGCCGTGGGAATAGAGGTGCCGAACGCGAAGCGAAACATCGTTTCTTTCAGGGAGATTATAGAATGGGAAATAAACCTGGGCAGGAAAAAGGCGGAAGTTCCCATTGTGCTGGGAAAGGACATTACCGGAGAGGCGGTTACGGTCGATCTCGTACAGATGCCGCACCTGTTAATAGCGGGAGCCACGGGAGCGGGAAAATCCGTGTGCGTAAATGCCATGATCCTGACGCTCTTGTACCAAAAGCCCCCGGCGGAATGCAGGCTGATCCTGATTGATCCCAAGATCGTGGAATTAAAACTTTACAACGACATCCCGCATCTTTTAACGCCCGTGATTACCGAGCCCAAGAAAGCTTTCCAGGCCCTGCAGTACTGCATCTATGAAATGGAACGGCGCTATAGCTGTCTGGACTCCATGGGAGTCAGGGATATCAGGAGCTATAACAAGCGCATTGTGGAAAGGGAAATCGCGGCGGAATACATGCCCTATATCGTGGTGGTGATTGACGAGTTCGCGGATCTGATGGCAACCACGGGAAAGGAGCTGGAAAGCACTGTGGCGCGGCTTGCGGCTATGAGCCGGGCGGTGGGCATACACCTGGTACTGGCCACCCAGCGCCCTTCCATCGATGTAATCACAGGGCTTATAAAGGCAAACATACCCAGCAGAATCGCCTTTATGGTGGCCAGCAAAATGGACAGCAGGATCATCATCGACATGGTGGGAGCGGAAAAACTCCTGGGAAAGGGCGATATGCTATACGCAGGGGCAATAGATCCGTTCCCTGTACGAATGCAGGGGGCCTTTGTCTCGGAAGAAGAAGTCGAGAGGGTTGTCGATTACGTCAAGGGCCTTGGCGAGCCGGATTACATCGACGACGAAATATTTTACGACGAGGAAGAAGAAGAGGCCGATCCGTCACTTTTTTCCGAAGGCGACGATCCGCTTTATGAAAAGGCCCTGGAAATTGTCATGCAGCAGGGAAGGGCCAGCGCAAGTTATATTCAGCGGCGGCTGAAGATCGGCTATAACAGGGCAGCGCGCCTTGTCGAAGCAATGGAACGCCACGGGGTTGTTGGGCCGGCACAGGGGTCCAAACCAAGAGAATTGCTGCGCGCGCCCTGAAGGGCGGCACAGCAATAAATTAAGCTATCGGTTCTAACATCTTCTCAAACATCTTCACCTGGTTACGGCCGGAATTCTTGGCGGCATAAAGGGCTTCGTCGGACTTTTTTATTGACGATTCCAGAGTATCCGTCCGCAGAAAATTCGCAATCCCGATGCTGCAGGTTATCTTTATCTCAACGCCTTCGTAGCCGGTTATTGTTGATTCAATATTTTCCCGGATTCTTTCCACCAGATTAAAAGCTTCACTAGCCTCTATGTCTAAAATCAAAAGGGCAAACTCCTCGCCTCCGTAACGGCACAAAAGATCATAGGCCCTGATTGTCTGCCGAATAACCCCGGCTGTGGTTTTTAATACCATATCCCCGGCGGAATGCCCATAGGTATCATTTACTTTTTTAAAAAAATCCAGATCCAGCATGGCGGTATAAATTGTCTGATTTAGCCTCTGCGCCCTTTCCACATCCGCGTTTGCAAGTTCAAAAAAATGCTTACGGTTATAAAGGCCTGTAAGGCCGTCAATATAGGCCGCGTTCTCCAATTCTTTCATTAAATTAACACTGTCGGTAATCTCCGCCAAAAGAATAATCCTGGCCACCTGGGCTTTGTTTCTTGCATATACCGGACCGATACTCGCCCTGAAATACCTGGTATTTTCGCCGCCCATGGAAAATTCCGCCGTATCTTTTCCCAAATCCTTTAGCTCATCCGGCCAGCCAAGGGTGGAGAACACGGGCTCCCCCTTCATAAGCAAAAATATCCCCGGCAGTATTTCCGTCGCTGCAGGATTGGACAGCAAAAAATTATTGTTTATATCCACCAGGATAAACCCTTCTTTGATATACTCCATGGCTCTTTCGGTAGCTATGGAAATAATCTCGTAAACGTTAGGCTGCATGACCTCCCGATAGAGGAAAAAATTCGCGATTGCCAGCGAGAGAGGGGTAAAATAAAACTGGTACTTGAATGCTCCCGTTATGACGCTCAAATAAAAAACAGCATCGGTTACTGATGGAATAACCAAACATACAAGTATAGTGAAGAGCTGTTTCCTGTATCCGCCTTTCCACTTTTTCATCTGGAAAACAAGCAAAACCACGGACATGATCATGCAGACAGTCGTATACGCACGGGTTATAGGATAAACGGGGCCTGGGGTAAAAACAAAGCTATTTACAAATTCAGTTTCGAAACTGTGATCACGGAATAACAAATTATGGTATCTGGTTGTCCAAACAAGGATGGTTATAGCCAATGAAATAACTATCATTAGGGCCTTCACAAAAACCGCGTGTAACTTGACATTGCAAAAATCAGCCGCAAAAAAGAAGGCGAAGGTACCTACAAATGACGCGCCCAAATACAGGACTTTTATTGCCCCATAGGCTTCTTGGGCATTGGCGCTCGTAAGTTCCATTAGGTAGCCAAAGATGTAAACAATAACCATGCACTGCATAAGCAGAAAATAATTCTTCTTATAGCTCGGGCTCCGAAAAAGAGTAATTATCCCCGCAAAAAGAGACATTGCCAGAGTTGCACAAACAATTACAAGAAGAACGATGTCCATCATTAGACTTATAATACCAAACTTGAAGTATATCAGGTTATACCTTCTTGTGTAATAGATCAAACAGGAATACACTGGTTTAAAGGATTACTTATGGCAGACAGAAAATTAACGGTCAAACAAAAACTTGGGTTTGGAATCTTCGATCTTGGCGGAAATATGCTTTTCACGCTCATGTCCTTCTGGGCGCTAAAATACCTTACGGACACAGTGGGTATTGCCGCGATCTGGGCGGGATCGGCGGTAATGATTGGCAAGGCATGGGACGCCGTAACCGACCCGATGATGGGCTTTATTTCCGACAGAACCTTGTCCCGCTGGGGCCGCAGGCGCGTGTACCTTCTTTTCGGGTGTGTCCCCATGTGCCTTACCATGCTGTTCTTTTTTACCGCCCCGACTTACCTCCCACAGTATTTGCATATCGGCTGGGCGATTCTTGCCTTGATGCTGCTCAATACCGCTTCAACCATAATCAACGTGCCTTACTCTTCCCTGACGCCGGAACTCACCACCGATTACCACGAACAGTCTTCGCTGAACGGCTACCGCTTTGGCTGCGCGGTATTCGGCACAATCGCCGGCGCGGGGGCGGTCCAGCCCCTTGTGCAGATCTTTGCCAGGCCCGGCTCGGTGGACCCGCTTCTGGACCAGCGCGGTTTTTCCATGATGGGCTTAATCCTGGGGGCGGTGATGATGATTGTAACCTTCCTCACTTTCCTGGGAACGAAAGAAAAGCAATATCGAAAGGAGGATCTGCCTACGGAGGGCTTTTTTGCCACATTTAAGGTGGTGTTTAAGAACAAGCCCTATGTTCTGCTCCTTTTGACCTATGCCCTTCACATGACGGGAATCTCCTTCCTTACGACAATTCTGGCCTATTACACCGAAAACATCCTAAACCGGCCGGATATAACCACCCTTGTCCTTGTCCTTCTTTTGGTTACCGCCATGCTTTTTATTCCCGTTTCGGTTCTGGTCTCCAAAAAGATCGGTAAAAAGACGACCTACCAGATCTGCTTTGTGATACTAGCCAGTGCCTGCGGAACCATTTTCCTCCTGGGACACCGGATGCCGGTGGAGTTTTTCTATTTCATAATGGTATATGCCGGAATCGGGGTTGGCTTTAGCTACGTGGCGCCCTTTGCCATGGTTCCCGACGTGATTGAATACGAGGCGGCCAAAACCGGCGTCCGGAACGAAGGGGCCTACTACGGAATGTGGACTTTTATCTCGAAACTGGGTACCGCCCTGGCCCTTTTTGTTTCAGGCCACATTCTGACGCTGGGGGGCTACATTTCCCAGACCGCCGAAAGGACAGCGGTTCAACCGCCGTCGGTATTCGGCGCAATTAGAACGATCATTGGCCCCCTCCCCATGGTGGTTCTTATAGCGGCTATTGTGGTTATCCAGTTTTATCCGTTGGACAAAAAGGAATACAGGGAGCGGTCTAAATAGGGATTTATACGGGTCTGTCCCCAAAATAGCTCTGTCCCTCGGAAAACTGGGCCTATAAAAACAGGTCTGTCCCCCTATAGCGAATCTAGCCGAGTAGGTCTGTCCCTCTTATAGGCTTAATTAAAGGGGCTTAATTTGACACCAACGTCATATGTGTCAATCTTCTCGGCTTTTTTAAGTTTCCTTACCGCTAAATACGTCAACGGGAACACCAATACTTCAACTGATAATTTTAAAAGGTAATTTGTGAGAACAAGGGATGGAAAAAGTTCCCATCCGAAGACCCCAGTCAGGCTTGCAAAAAACACAAAAGCCAGGCTGTCCAGCAATTCTCCTACCAGGCTGCTGCCGATTGCCCTTACCCAGAGAGCGCGGCCTTTCATAACGACTTTTAGACGGGAAAGAACCGCGGAATTGGAAAATTCGCCGATCAGGTAGCCTGCAAGGCTTGCAAGGGTGATGCCTCCGGTACTCATCCCGCCGAGGATAGCGTCGTAAGCGGCGGTTCCGGCATAGCTTTCCCAGACTGCATCGGCGGGCAGGCGGGCGAGAACAAAAAAAAGCAGGGAACAGAGGGACAGAGCGATAAAACCTGTCCAGATAACCCGGCGGGCAAGGCGGAAACCGTAAACTTCGGTAAAAACGTCTCCCAAAACATAAACAATGGGAAAAAGAAGGGTTCCACCGTCAAAAGCCAGAGGGACAGAGGGAATTCCCCAAAAGCCAAAGAGGCTTATCCCCAAATCCACAATTTTTGCCGAAGAAGCGACATTGCTGGTAACGAGAATGGCCACAAAAAAGGCCATCAACACGTCGAAATAGCGATAAACTGGAATGCCCGGCTTTAAAGGCCGGGCATTTGTCTCTGCTTCGTCAGTAATTTGCTAAGCCCACTTTATAAAACCGCTACGGTAAGGATGAACCAAGGCTTCATGTTTTGGCAAAATCCTGACGGTGTGTCCCTGGAAACCGGTATCGTTACATTCGATCCTGACCTGGAAACGATAGGCGTTTCCATCTTTTCCTATGGCCTTCATTTCCGAATGCCGGGCATCTTTGATGTCGGCAGTCTGATTTGATACGGAACCGTGGTACAATTCCACCTGCACCTCTTCAGGGGTAAGGGGGCCAAGCTCTATTTTAGCGGTTACGGTCAGGAAATCCCCGCGCTGCATAACCGGCTTCGAGTTTGACTCGATTTTGCTGATGGTGATGCTGTCCCAAGCCTGGCGCAACTTTGTCAGGTAAGCGGCGAGAGCTTTGGATTCCTTGAAATCGTCCTTGATTATACGGCGATAGTTTTTCAAGGCCGGGGAATAGAACTTATTGTAATAATCCATCAACATTCGGTGGCTCGACATGGACTGGCCTATTTGCATCATGCAGTTTTTCATCATTTTGATCCATTCACGGGGGAGACCGTCCCTTCCCCGCTGATAAAAGAGGGGGATTATTTCCCGTTCCAGCAGATCGTAAAGAGCCTTGCTTTCGATTTCGTCCTGTAAATTGGTGTCTTCGTACTCCTCGCCACGGCCTATTGCCCATCCCACTTCGGGGTTATAGGCTTCATCCCACCAGCCATCCAGTATGGAACAGTTAAGAACCCCATTTACGGCGGCTTTCATGCCGCTTGTTCCGGAAGCTTCCAGGGGCCGCCTTGGAGTGTTAAGCCAAACGTCGCCGCCTGTGGTAAGGTATTTTGCCACAGTTATGTCATAGTTTTCTATGAACACGATTCGGCTGGAAACGTCGTTTTTTTCCGCAAAATGGACAATTTCGCGGATTAGCTCTTTGCCTGGCATATCATGGGGATGGGCCTTTCCCGCGAAAATAAGCTGAATAGGCCTATCGTTATCCCTTACAAGCCTGAGCAGGCGCTCCGGATCCCGCAAAAGCAGGGTTCCCCGCTTGTAGGTCGCAAAACGCCGAGCAAAACAAAGGGTCAGGGTGTACGGGGACAGAGCGTCTTCGGCCTGCCTGACGCGGCGTTCCATAGCTCCGGTCCGCTTGTACTGTTCGCGGATCCTTTCCCGCGCAAACGCCACCAGCCGCTCCCTTCGGCGTTCATGGGTACGCCAAAGCTCCTCGTCCGAAATCCGGTCCATCCGGTTCCAAACCGAAAGATCCGTGGGCTCCTCGTCAAAACGGGGGCCGAAATACCGTTCCAAAAGTTCACTCATATTGCTGGAAACCCAGGTACGCGGGTGAACGCCGTTGGTCACATGCCCAATAGGAACCTCGTCCAGGGGAAGGCCCGGCCAGAGGTTCTTCCACATATTGCGGGAAACCACCCCGTGAAGCCTGGCAACCCCATTGACATAAGCAGCCAGTTTTATTGCCAGCACGGTCATGCAGAAATTTTCACGATCGTCATAGGGCCGCTCCCGTCCAAGGCTGATAAAATCCCTCCAGGAAATGCCCAGAATCTGGGGCCAGGTATTGAAGTATTTTTCCAGAAGGCTGATTTCAAACCTTTCATTTCCGGCAGGTACGGGGGTGTGGGTGGTGAAGATGTTGGTCGGCCACACGGCTTCCCTGGCCTCATCAAAACTGAAGCCCTTTTCCACCATAATTTCCCTGATTCGTTCCAGTCCTAAAAAGGCCGAATGCCCTTCGTTCATGTGGGTTGCGGCGGGGTTGATACCAAGGGCTCGCAGGGCTCTTATTCCCCCGATGCCAAGTAGTATTTCCTGCTGCATACGGGTTTCTTTCTCCCCGCCGTAAAGCGAGGAGGTGATATTCCGCAAATCCTGAGGATTCTCGGGAATGTTGGTATCCAAAAGGTAGAGGGAACTGCGCCCGACCCGGACTTCCCAAATCTGGGCAATCACTACTCTTCCCGCCATTTCGACAGAAATCTTTATTTTCTCTCCGTTTTTATTGGTCTTGAGTTCCACCGGCATGTTATACCAGTCATTCTCTGGATAGCTTTCTTGTTGGAAACCGTCGGCATTAAGGTACTGCCTGAAATATCCCTGCCTGTAGAGCAACCCTACCCCTACAAGGGGCAGCCCCATATCGGATGAAGTCTTCATGTGATCCCCTGAGAGGATACCCAGCCCACCCGAATAAATTGGAAGAGACACGTCCATACCGTATTCCATTGAGAAGTAAGCCACTACGTCTTTTTTTGAACCTTTGTACCAGGTATTTGCCTTCTTGTAATTCAAAAACCGACCGTAAACTTCTTTCAGGGCCGCCAGATAGGAATCATCCTTGGCCACTTCGGCAAGCCGTTCCTGGCTGACCATGCCAAGCGTTCGCACCGGACTTTGGTGGGACTGAAGCCAGACGTCATAATCCAGACGGATAAAAAGTTCAACGGCATCAAAATTCCAGGAAAGCCACAGGTTCCTGGCAATTTCCTCCAAAGGCTTCAAAGAGTTAGGAAGCTTAGGTTTTACGGTATATGTTGAAATATTCATAGGTTAAGAGTACGCCCCAATAGGTGGGTTTGTCAATGTTATTTAAGCGAAATAGAGGGACAGACCCTTGAAATAACGCCTTGAAGAGGGACAGACCCCAAAATTTGCTCAAATTTTGGGGGACAGACCTTTAAAAATCGCTTATCTAAGCCTAAAACGGCTGGAAAGTTCCTTCAAATGGCTACCTATAAACAAAGCGCCATAGCAAGTTACCACCATCCCGATAGTAAGGCCCACAGGCAAAAGAAAGGATAACCCTTGAGAATCCGCGATCTCAACAAAATTCATTCCAAAAAAAGAGCTTGAAAGGGACAGGAGAACAAAAAAGCCGATAATTACCCAGAGCCTGAAAGAAAAACCGGTTGGGGCGTCTGTCTCCCTGGCAACTTCATTTTCCGCATACAGACGCTCCATAACTATATCTTCAAAACCAGGGGAGGGAGGCAAAAAATCGGTTTTCATAATTTCCTCAAGGTTCCGCAGATCTCTTATTTCCCTGGCACAAGCGGAACAGAATAAAAGATGAAACCAAATTCGCATTTGAATTAAGAAGGGCAAAGGGCTGTCTTTTTCATGCTCATAAACAGTATCCATAACAGTACGGCAATCCATTAAAAATTGTTTTTTCATTCGGCGCCTCCTGGGCCATTGCTTTTATAAACTGCAAGCTTTTCCCGCAGTATTTTTTTTGCCCGAAATACATGAGATTTGATGGTATTAACCGGATATCCGGTAATAACCTCTATTTCTTCATAAGAGCGGTCATAGAAAAAAAAGAGGTCGACGCATACACGAAATCGATTCGGCAAATCTATCACTGCCTCCAAAACAGCAGAACGGGCTAAATTTCTAAAGAATTCCCTCTCAGGAGTATCATTGTCGCTTGCAATTTCATCTTCAACCAAACTTTGGTACTCCTTCATTCTGGTAACACTGTTAATCGCCGTATTATAGGCAATTTTATACAGCCAAGTTGAAAACCGCGACCTCCCCTCAAAACGGGAAAGATTGCTAAATACCTTTAAAAACACCTCCTGGGTAAAATCAGACGCATCCTCCGCGTTGTGGAAGAAACTCATCCCCATTCCGAAAACTGCCCTTTCGTGTCTCTTAATCAACAACCGGAACAGCTCTTTTTGGCCGGAGATAATCTGAGCGGTTATTATCCTATCCTCATCGTCCCCCTGGAAGATTGCGCCCCCTGAGCTCATGAGGGTCTGTCACCGCGCCTTATCCCATAGTAAGCCAATAAACCAGTTCCGATTGCCAAAGGAATAATCCCGCCCAGAAGGCCAAAATTCACCCCCAGAGCGATTGCCAGAAAAATTGTCAAGGCAAGACCCACAGCGCTTAAAAGCAACCCTGCAAGAAGACTGAAAGTAAGTAGATCAAATTCGGGACGCTGAAACTGCCCGGCTTTGATAAGCAGTGTTCTACGCTTGTGGTTCCAAAGGAGATAGAAAAAGACCACCACAGAACCCATTACTATACCAACAATGGGAATAATGGAAATAATAACCTGGGCGGCTGAAGACGATATTTGCCCCATAAGAATCAGACTCCTCCTTAAAAGGTATCACAATTTTCAGGCGCTTGGAATTGGCATACTCGTTACCGACCAGTAAATGCTTGATAAAGTTTTGACACTGCCTGGCCTGGGATAGTTGCAGTGTTGCTCTGTCCCCACTTTTTGGACTCCATTCGATTTTACTCCTCAAACTTTCCAAGTTTTTTAGACGGGGACAGAGCATAAAAAAATAAGAAAAATTTCTAAGAAGCAAAGCAAATCTATTAGTCCGTGCAGTAAGCTGTACATGAGAAAGAATAGAAGGCTCCTTGAAGGAGCGGAATACCATGTTACAGCCAGGATAAACCGGGGAGAAATGATTTTTTTAAACCAAGAGGATAGAGAATTCTTTATGGAAATCCTCAAACGGGCCAAGAAAAAATTTAATTTTTCGCTCAAAAATTTCTGTGTTATGGGAAATCATGTCCATTTCTTAATAAAACCAGGGCCGGGAGTGTCACTTTCTAAAATAATGCAGTGGCTTTTAGGGGTTTTTGCCCAGTTGTGGAATAAAAAACATGGTTTATCTGGCCATTTATGGGGCGACAGGTTTTTTTCTCGAATAATTTCAGGAATTTTGGACTTTTTAAGGGTATTTTCATACATTGACCAAAATCCTGTTACCGCAGGTTTAGCAGATCGTTCCGAGCAATGGGAGTACGGTGGAGCCTGGCATCAAAAAAACAGGATTAATGATATCATTGAATTGATTGATTCTGCGGCTCCTGAATAGTCCTCTGAATGCTATTACCCAATAATCATAAAATCAACGAAATATAATGTCTCAATTTGCCCAAGCCGCAGGATAGAATTGAAACGAAGCAATAATTCTGTTTTAATGTCGTCTTCGTTCAACTCCCGAAGCTCAGATACTGAAAAAGGACTAAAATAGTCAATAATTATTTGTCTGAAATCCTTTACTCGAAGGGCCAATTCTTCAGAGAAAGCACCGTCATCCGGATAATAAATAAATGAAACAAAAATAATCAACATACCCGGCTGGGCATCGGTAGTAGAAACTCTGATCGTACCAATACCAGTAAAGGTCTGTCCCTCTCCGGCTTTCTGAAAAGGAGCTGATTGCACTTTGTTTGGAGGGGTCTTATGAAAAAACACGCCGTATATTGTGCCACCAATAAGACCAAACCCTAATAATACTAATAACCCTATCAAACCCCAATATACAAATAATAAAATTCGCGATCGTCTGTCCCCAGCTAAACTCATATATTTCCTTCTATGACAGCTTCTTTTCATTGTCAAGTAATTCTGATAATAATAGGGACAGACCAAAGAAGGGAGGCATTTTTATGGTTATTCATCGTAATGAAATGATAACAGAAGACAAGGAGAAAATGCGGAACGGCGAGGGTAACACACATCTTACATATCTCCTTGACGGCAACACACAAAAGAACGCCCGATTATTCGCGGAAATAACCCTGGATCAAGGATGTTCGATTGGGTATCACCGACATGATTCAGAAACCGAGTACTTTTTTATACTTTCTGGGACTGGGATCGTAAATGACGATGGCAAAGAGGTTGATGTTAAGCCGGGCGATTCAATTATTACCGGAAACGGGGCATCGCACAGCATTAAGAATACAGGGTCTGTCCCTTTGGTGTTTCACGCAGTCATCGTAACCTACTAGGGAAAACAATGATTGACATACGAAGCGATACCGTAACAAAACCTACTGACGCAATGCGAAAGGCTATGGCCGAAGCAGAAGTGGGGGACGATGTCTATGGGGACGATCCAACGGTAAAGAAATTAGAAAGCCTCGGCGCTAAAATGCTAGGCAAAGAATCAGCGTTATTTGTACCATCTGGTACGTTTGGTAACCAATTGGCTCTTTTCACCTGGTGCAATAGAGGGACAGAGGTACTTCTTGGCGAAGAATGCCACATAATCCAACACGAAGCCGGAGCGGCTTCAATAATCGCGGGAGTACAGACACGTCCGCTTTCGGCCCCAAACGGAGTACTCACTTCTGAGGCCCTTCGCGAGCGTTTGCGAAAGCAAGACCTTCACACACCGCCGACTTCACTTATTTGCGTAGAAAATGCCCATTCCCTGGGGAGGTCTGTCCCTCTAGCCGCCATGGACGAGACCAGGAAAATTGCAAACGAATGGAAACTACCGATTCATCTTGATGGAGCCCGAATCTTTAATGCCGCGACGGCGCTGGACTGCAATGCGAGGGACATAGCATCAATGGCGGATTCGGTCATGTTTTGCCTTTCTAAGGGACTATGCGCGCCCGTGGGTTCTCTCCTTGCAGGAAAGAAGGAATTTATCGAAAAGGCACGATATAAAAGAAAAATAATGGGAGGAGGTATGCGTCAGGCAGGCATCCTGGCCGCCGCTGGCATCATTGCTCTTGAGGGACAGACCCAAAAACTAAAAGAAGACCACATAAGAGCAAAAAACATCGCCCGAGGACTTGCCAAAATCCCAGGAATTGTCATTAAACCTAAAGAAACTGAGATAAACATGGTATTTTTCACCTGGCTTCAAGCAGAAGATAAAAAAATAGCCGCAAATGTAGTCGAAACTTTCAAAAAACACAAAATCATCATCAACCATCCAGAAAAGGGGGTGTTCAGATTTGTTACACATTACTGGATAGGTGATGTCGAAGTGGAAGCAATATTGGCCGCTTCCAGAGAAGCCTTTAATATGGAGGGACAGACCCGTTGAACATTTACCAAACCCGGCGAGAAAAAATCTACGACTGGATGTCTAAAGAAGGGACAGACCTCCTAATGATAAGCGATTCCGAGGAACACCGAAACCCGCTGATCCGTTGGCTTTCGGGACAGCCGGGAGACGCCCTCCTCTTTCTCTCGGCGACAAGGAGTTCCCTTTTGGTTCCGTGGGACATCAACATGGCCAAGCTTTATGCGAAGGTGGATGCTCTGTCCCCTTACGGGGAATTTGGACGCCAGCCAATCAAAGCCCTAAAGGGTGTCATAGAACGCCTAAAAATCCCCAAAGGAGCAAAAATTGAAATCCCGGGGACAACCTCATACCCTAAATTTTCGAATTTCATAAAGGAAATATCCGACTTTGACATAATTTGCCGTGACGGCGGAGTCTGGACAGAATTGGAGAAAGGTCGCGCAGTTAAAGATGAAGAAGAATTAAGCATCTATCGCAAGCTTTCAGATATAACAAAAGGCATAATTAATCTTCTGGAAGACCAAATACGGAGAGGAAAAGTAAAAACCGAAGCGGAAGCGGCACTTTTTATAGAATTCGAAGGCCGGGGACAGAGCTGTGAGGGCACGGGGTTTGAGACCCTGGCTGCCGGACCTGCCAGGAGTTTCGGCATTCACGCTTTTCCGGCCTATACAGGGGGAGCATTCGGCGGAACCGGGCTTTCGATTCTTGATTTCGGCCTAAAATATGCCGGTTATACCTCCGACGTAACCATGACATTTGCAAGGGGGCCTCTGTCAAAGGCCCAGGAAGAAATGCTTTCTCTAACGGAAAAAGCGTACAACCTTGCCCTGGAAATGGTGAAACCAGGCGTTCTCGCGAGGGACATAGCAGTTGCTGTGGACAATTTCTTCGCCAAATCAGACAAAACCATGCCCCACAGCCTGGGCCACGGCATAGGGCTTCAAGCCCACGAAGCCCCTCTCCTGAGCAGCAGGGCGGACAATGAATGGATACTGGAAAAAAACATGATTATCACCATAGAGCCAGGCCTTTACGACCCTGTCCACGGCGGTTGCCGTCTGGAAAACGACATCCTCGTTACGGAAACCGGAGCCGAAGTGCTAACCAATTCCAGGATTATTCGATTATAACGGTCTGTCCCCAATCTGTTGACCAAGTTATCCCGCTCCGCGATAATAATAATATAGCATAAGGGGTCTGTCCCTTTCGACTAGGTGTAACCATTAGAAGGCTTGTAAGGTTGTTTATTTACGATGGAAACTGTCAAAAGCAACAAAAAATCCCTTTCCCCTTCGACAATTGCTTTCCGGGCTTGTTGCCTTCTCTGCACGTTCCTTTTAGTTGCCTGTTCGTTTGATTACAGCGCAGGAACCGGGCTTGAAAATACCAGGCCGGATATTGTCATGGAAAACATCGAGTATGTCCGGGTTCGGGGAGGAGATATGCTTGCGCGTTTTCAGGCGGAACATGCGGAACGCTGGGAAGAACTCCAGCTTATGGAACTCAGAAACTTTACCTTTGAACAAATGGAAGACCACGGGGAAACCGTTAATGTAGAAGGGGCGGCAAAAGCGGCGACGGTACAGATAGACACCGGAGATATTTCCCTTTCAGGCGGAGTACGGATCAGCATAGAATCTGAAGATATCGTTATCAATACCGCAGAGCTTGAATGGAAGGATAAGGAAAAAACAATCAAAGGCGGTACGGAAGAAGAAGTGGACGTAAAGCGCTCCGACGGTACAACCTTTACCGGCAAGGGATTTTCGGCAAACATTCGAAGCAGAACATGGTCCTTTTCAGGAGAAGTAAAGGGCCGTTATGTGGAAAAAGATGAAGAGAAATAACATATGAAGACTCTTTTTTCTGTTTTATTTTGCATTATTCTCGCTTGTGCCGCCTGGGCTGACGTATTCACTTTCAGGGCCGATCGCGTGCAAGGCAGTAGGGCCACGGGAAGAGAAGTAACCATACTCACAGGGAACGCGGAAGTGCGCTCCGACAAGCTTCTTATTCATGCTGACCGGATTGAAATAAACGGCAGCGATAACAGGTTCATAGACTGTAGCGGCCATGTTCAGGGATTTGAGGAAGAAAAAAATATATTATTTATAACCGACCGCATGCGTTATGACCGGACTTTAAAAATTGCCCGTCTGGAAGGGAATTCCACAATGGAGGACAGGGACAACGAAATAGTCGCCCGCGGACGCTTCATTGAATACGACGATGAAAATGAAATCGCCATTCTGCAAATCTCCGTAAGGCTGTTTAAGGACAATCTGGTATGCCGTTCAGAATACGCAGTGTACCGCCGTGCGGAAAAAACCCTTGCCCTTTCAGGTTTTCCACTGGTCTATAAAAAAGACGATGAGTACCGGGCGGACAGAATCAGGGTAGATCTGGATACCGACGATGTTGTTATGGAAGGAGATGTAAAAGGTTCATTAAAGAACTAAGGCCATGAAACCAAATATTCCCCTTCCTGCCGAACTAACGAAAAAGATAAAATCGCGGGTATCTCCCCAGTCTGTTACCCCACCACAAACCCGGGCCAAAGGCTTATTGGCCAGAGCCTCAAGCCAGCATTTCAATAACCTTACGGTTATAAATCTGCACAAAAGATTCGGCTTAAAAGAAGTGGTCAAGGGAGTAAACTTTTCCATGCAAAACGGAGAGGTGGCCGGCCTTTTGGGACCAAACGGAGCCGGAAAGACAACCATTTTTTACATGATTGTCGGTTTCTACCGCCCTACCCAGGGAACAGTTACCCTGGACGGCTTGGACATCACCTCCATGCCCATGTACCGCAGAGCAAGGCACGGCATCGCGTACCTTCCACAAGAGGCTTCCATTTTCAGAAAGCTCACCGTTGAACAAAATATCTGGGCCATTCTGGAAAGCCGCACAGACATTACAAGGGAGCAGATGAAGGAACGCCTGGAATCTCTCCTTGAAGAATTTGGCATTGAGCGGATCAGAAAACAGATGGGCTTTACACTGTCGGGAGGCGAAAGGCGGCGGACTGAAATAGCCCGCTCCCTTGCAACGGAACCAAAGTTTCTGCTTTTGGACGAGCCTTTCGCCGGAATTGATCCAATCGCGGTTTACGAAATAAAGCAGATCGTCCGCAGACTTGCGGAAAAAGGAATCGGCATCCTAATCACCGACCACAATGTAAGGGATACCCTGGAAATAACAACCGAAGCCTTTATAATCAACGAGGGCTCAATCGTTACACGCGGCGCCAGAGACGAAATCCTTTCCAATGAAATGGTCAGGAAAATTTACCTGGGCGACGCATTCAGGATGTAGCCGTTTTAACTAACACGCCCTCCCAGGGGAGCATAACCCCGTTTAACTCCGCCCTTTCGCTATTGGAGATTACCGGCGTACCGCGCAAAGCGATTTTTTTTGGCAGCCTCTTTTTCCGGGAAGAAAAATTTAGGCCAACGGTATACGTTTCATCCCCCAGCTTGCGTTGATAAAGCAGAAGGCGATCATCGGCAAAAAGGGGTATAAATTCGCCGCATTTCAAACAGTCGCTTTCTTGCCGCAAAGCGATAAGGGCCTTGAAGAAATTCAAAACCGAAGCCGGATTGTTTTTCTGCGATTCGTAATTAATGTATTTGTAATTTTTGTTAATGCCCAGCCAGGGCTTGGCCTGAGTAAACCCGGCGTTGTTTCCGCCGTTCCACTGCATGGGCGTGCGGGCGTTGTCGCGGGAACTGGCTTTTATAAACTTCCAGCGCAAGAACCCGGGTATGTGCATCTTTTTCATCAATCTGTTTAAGCCGTGGCTTTCCACGTCGTTGACTTCTTTCAGGCTCTTGTAATCGAAGTTGGTCATTCCAATTTCCTGCCCCTGATAAATAAAGGGAGTGCCACGCAGGGTTAGCTCAAGAAGGGCCAGCATTTTTGCGCTGCGCTCCCAATACCTGCCCGGCTTCCCATCTCGCGAACATTTCCCCGCGCCGAAGTGCGACACAATCCTCGCCTGGTCGTGGTTCTCCAGGTACAGGGCATTCCACCCCAGACCGCGCTGCCATTTTGTCAAAACCTCAAGCAGTTTACGCGCCCTGAATTTTTTGGGGATGAACCTCGCTACCCGGCGATCGATTTCCAGATGCTCAAAGTAAAAAAGCATATCCAGCTCTTTTCTGCTTTCGTCGCAGAGTAGCCTAGCCTCGTCAAGATCCACCATGACAGTTTCGCCGACTGTAAAGCAGTCGTAATGATCCAGCACATCCCGGCGCAGTTCCCGCAGAATGGCGTGATTCCCCTCCTGGCTCTTGTAATGCTCAATGCCGCAAACCGTCATGGTTTTCTTGCCGTCCCCAAGGCTAGACTTGTAAAGAACATTGATCACGTCGCAACGGAAACCGGATGCGCCCTTGTCCAGCCAAAAGCGGAGGATGTTTTTTATTTCCTCAATTACTTTGGGATTTTTGTAATTCAGGTCAGGCTGTTTTTTATCGAACAGGTGCAGATAGTACTCGCCGCTCTTTTCATCGTATTCCCAGACCTCGCCCATAAAAAACCCCGTCCAGTTATTGGGCGGCAACCTTTTCCCGCCGGGCCCAACCTTCCCCGGCTTCCAGATGTAATAGTCCCTGTAAGGGCTGGACGGGTCCCTGCTCTTTTGAAACCATTCGTGCTCGTCGGAAGTGTGGTTGATCACCAGATCCATAATGACCTTAATGTCGCGCTTTTCTGCTTCGGCAAACAGCTTTTCCATATCGCTCAAGTTGCCGAATTTTGGGTCAATCGAATAATAATCGCTGATGTCGTAGCCGTTGTCCGCGTCCGGTGACTTGTACACAGGCGAAAGCCAGATAATGCCCGCGCCTAGCTCCTTGATTTCGTCCAGATGAGAAATTATCCCCTGAATGTCGCCAATGCCATCGCTATTCGTATCCTGAAAACTTCTGGGATAAACCTGATACGCAACGCGATCCTTCCACCATGCTTTCATATTGCTTCGCTCCCCTGATACTCCAACGGCTTATGATGTATAACATTGTGCTTCCACTTTCCCGTAAAGAGATAAACGATAATCACCAGCAGAGTCCCGGCGCTTGCCGCCGGCGCTCCCAAACCTACGCCTTTTAAACCCCAGCCAAGTTGAATGCCGAAAAAATAGCACACAGGCACCCTTAGGAGTACCGAAGACAATACATTAGTTAAAAGCGTAAAGAAGGAGTGCCCGCCGCCGATCAAAAAACCATTGATACAGAATATAAAAGGTATAAGAAAAAAATCATAGGCAAAAGAACGAAGATAGGTAACCCCGTCAAAAATCATTCTGGGATCGTTTCCAAAAATCCTGAGAACCGATTCCGGAAAGACCATAACGAAGGCGAAAAAGCCGATGCTTACACAGAATGAAAAAATAACCCCGATTCTGCAGGCGGACACCGCCCTGTCGAGCTTTCCCGCACCAAAGTTTTGGGCGGACATAGCGGAAACCGAAGTGCTCATTGCCTGGACAGGCATAAAGGCAAAACTGTTAAACTTCCCTACCGCCCCAACACCGGCGGAGGCGCTCACCCCGCCCACGATATTCACAATTGTCTGGATGAACGCAAACGAAATACTGGTGATGCTGTTTTGAACGCAGGTAGGAAGCCCAATCTTGAAAATAAGCTTTAACTGCTCTCCATACATTCTGAAAGAGCGGAGCTTAAAATCAAACTGGAAGTTGTTTTTCTTCATATAACCGATGCAGAGGAAAACGCTAATGGCCTGGGAAATAACCGTGGCCAACGCGGCCCCAAAAGCGTTCCAGTGAAAAACCGCCACAAAAAGAAGATCCAGAAATATGTTGGTAATGCAGGCGGCCAGGACAAAATAAAGCGGCTGCCTGGAATTGCCCATTCCCCGGAGTATTGCGGAAAGGGCGTTGTAGCCAAAAATAAAAATAATCCCGGTAAGGGTTACCGTAAGATAGCTGTCGCTTTCCGAAAAAGACTCCGCCGGCGTATGAATAAGGTACAGTACCGGCCTTCTTAAAAAGATCATGATCACAGTAATGACAAGCGATAAAAGCGTCAGAAGGGTAATGAGGGTCGTTATTGCCTTTTTAAGGGCCGGTTGGTTTCCGGCCCCCAGGTACTGGCCTATAAGCACAGTGCCCCCCATGCAGAGCCCAATAATGGTATTGGTCAGAATAAACGTAACCTGCCCGCCAATGGTAACGCCCGACATGCTTTCGCTTCCGCAAAAGTTTCCCACAATTAGCATGTCCGCCACGTTGTACAACGACTGGACAAAATTTGAAGCCAGAAAAGGAAGGGAAAACAGTACGAGCCTGGTCAGCACATTTCCCTTGGTGAGGTTATTTTCTATCATTTTACAAATAAACTTCCTTTTTTATTTTATGTTTATCGATGCACTTTTATGGATACACTTCCACCGGCGGTACAATATTCTTTTCACCTGAAAATGCCGAGGCTAAAGCCGCACGCAGGGACACGGCCCGTTCCTCAAGACACGTTACAGGCAGGGCCGAGGCCTTAGGATCTTCCGGCGCGGGCCGGGCTTTGCCGTAAATCTGTACCTTGCGGATGCAGGAATTTCCTTTAGCATTGCCTGCCGAAACCAAACCCACCAACAGATTTTCCCAGGCATCGGCTTCTTCTTTCGACGGCCCCTCGCCGTCAACGGCGCAGATCATCGTTTGAATCGTTACCGGAGCCGAGGCGGCGAATTCCTTTGTCTTCTCGATTATTTTTTCAAAGGGAAGAACGGAGCGATTCATCTTTTTATACCAAAAATTTGTCCCCGCGTCCAGCTTTAGCCAGATATTCAAATTAATAGAAACAGCTAAGCAGGCGAGCAGGGAAAAAAGCTTTTCTTCCAAAAGAAACGAGCCGTTGGTAATGAGAACCAGTTCCGCGTTGGGAACCAGCGACGCACGCACACGACCCGCCTTTTCCAAAGCCTCAGGAAAATCGGGCGA
>Ga0268262_10002749_pt1 | contig 19923 bp, 15 predicted proteins | sample TergutNc150P3_FD_190354 | JGI IMG/M metagenome (GOLD analysis project Ga0268262, IMG submission 190354) | Nasutitermes corniger P3 segment gut microbial community from laboratory colony in Florida, USA - Nc150 P3 (SPAdes) (version 2) | ecosystem: Host-associated > Arthropoda: Insects >... | reverse complement strand
ACCGGTTTTTTGGCTTACCTGTGCAGTCTGACCGAGATCGCCCGAAACTCGCCGGAGGTGGCCTCTTCGATTGTCAAGGAGCTGGAAAGCCAGCGGAGGCAGGTAAAGCTCATTGCCAGCGAAAATTATTGTTCCCTGGCGACACAGCTTGCCATGGGGAATTTATTGACCGACAAATACGCCGAGGGGGTTCCGTACCACCGGTTTTACGCGGCGACGGAAAATGTGGACGCTGTTGAAGCCCTGGCCGTGGAAGAGGCAAAGAACCTTTTTGGCGCGGAACACGCCAATGTCCAGCCCCATTGCGGAGCAGACGCCAACATTCTGGCTTTTTGGGCGATACTTGCCACCAGGATAGAAAATCCCCTCCTGGAAAAATTCGGCGAAACCAACCTGTACAAGTTGACTGACGAGCAATGGAAGGAGCTAAAGAGAGAACTGGGGAATCAGCGCCTTTTGGGGCTGGACTATTACTCAGGCGGACACCTTACCCACGGCTACCGATACAACATTTCGTCAAGGCTGTTCGATGTTTCAACCTATTCGGTTTCCAAAGAAACCGGCCTTCTCGATTACGATGAGATTGAAAAGCAGGCCAGGGAGTTAAAGCCCCTGATCCTCCTTACCGGATATTCCGCCTATCCAAGAAAGATAGACTTTAAACGGATGAGGCAGATCGCCGATTCGGTTGGGGCGGTGTTCATGGTGGATATGGCCCACTTTGCTGGTCTTGTGGCTGGCAAGGTTTTTACAGGCGAATTTGATCCGGTGCCCTACGCCCACGTTGTTACGAGTACCACCCACAAAACCCTGCGAGGGCCCAGGGCTGGCCTTATCCTTTCCACCAAGGAATTTGCCGAAGCCCTGGACAAGGGATGCCCCTTAACCATGGGCGGCCCCCTGCCCCATGTGATAGCAGCAAAAGCGGTGGCTTTAAGGGAAGCGGCAAAACCCGAATTTCGGGATTACGCAAAAAAGATCGTTGATAATTGCCAGGCCCTTGCCGCCGCATGTATAAAGAACGGCTTAACGGTGCTGACAGGAGGTACAGACAACCATTTGTTCCTGGTCAACGTACATGTTTTGGGTCTGACCGGCCGTCAGTCCGAAAGCGCCCTCCACGAATGTGCGGTTACGCTGAACCGCAACAGCATCCCCTTTGATCCCAACGGCCCCTGGTATACGTCAGGCTTGAGGATCGGTACCGCAGCGGTTTCAAGTCTGGGCATGGGAAAAGCGGAAATGGACGAGCTGGGGAGCATCATCGCGCTGGTGCTTAAAAACACAAGCCAGGCGCAGGATCCCAAGGATGCGTCAAGAAAGAGCAAGGCCAAATACATCATTAACGAAAAGGCCAAGATCGAAGCCCTGGATCGCGTAAAAAAACTTCAGGACCGCTTTCCGGTGTATCCGGAGCTCGACCTAAAGCTGCTTAAAGAAGCGTTTGTAGAGTAATTTAATTGCTCAAACCGTATGATTTACTCGAAAATATACTGCTTGATATTGAAAACGGCATAAAAAACAATATAAATGCGTCTGTTCTTTCCAAAAAATACGGCTTTTCGGAAGGCCATTTGCGCCGACTGTTCAGCTTTGCCTTCAAACAATCCATGGCAGCTTATATACGTTCCCGCACATTAGCGGCAAGCCTAAACGATATACTGGAAACTGATACCAACATTGTTGATATTGCGATTGACTACGGTTTTGAATATGAGCAGTCGTATATCAGGACTTTCAAACGTGAATTTGGAATAACCCCCGGCGATTTGCGTAAAACGGGGCAGATTATACAAATCAAGCCGCCGCTTCATCTATTCGATAAAAAAAGGGTGGATAACGGAGTTTTATTTGGACCCGATTTCGTAATGGTTCCACAGTTTTATGTTATAGGCAAAAGCCACTGTTTATCATTTAAAGATTTGTGTACTGAACCGTTGCTGGCGAGGCAATTCCTGGAAAATGAACGCAAGCAAATAAAGGAAATTGTAAATCACCATGTATTTATCGGCTTAACCTGTAACATTAATGAAGAAGGATGTTTTGATTATGTACCTTCGGTACAGGTTGCAAATTTAAAAAACATACCGCATGGTCTTTGCGGTAATACTTTCAAGACTTCAATGTGCGCCAGATTCCGGTATATAGGGCAGCATCATTATTATGAAACTAACGAAAATGTTGTGTCTATGATGTATAACGTTATTAGTAACTTTGCTCAGAATGAACACGCAAAATATGTTTTGTCGAATGATAAAGTTTACTTTGTTATGATAGATGAAAGGCTTTATGACGGAACATATTGTCAAATTGAATGGTATACTCCGGTCACCAAAAAATAGAAAAATGTTCAAAACTGTTCATTATCTTCAAAAAATAATAAATATTTTCTCGATAAATTCTGAAAATGATCAATACTGTTAATTTTTTATTTCTTATGTTTGATATTTTTATACTCGTGAGGAGTATATGAAAAGATTTGCTTTAGTTATTTTTTTTGTTGTCTTATTGGCGGTTGGCTTGTTTGCCGATGATCATGACGGTTGGGGGATAGGAACTGGTTTTTACGGTGGTTATGGATATGGACCAGGCCTATTGTTGAAAACCCCTGTGCTTCCGCTGTATTGGGGGATCAATGTCAGTTTAGGAGGTATACACGGCCAGCAAAGTGAGCCGTATTTTGCAGTTACGTTATCGGGCGATTATCATTTTTTGGAACAAAACTTTTCAAAAAAAAATGATAAATTTGGCTGGTTCTTAGGTGGAGGTATAGTATTCTCCCATAGTCATTATGACGGTAAAAGTGCGTTCGCCGGAAGAATACCATTTGGTATTTATTTTGCTCCCATAAAATACTTTGATTTTGTTCTCGAATTTGCTCCTGAAGCAGGTTTTTATATTTCTGCCGATTTTTCAACAATAGACACCAATTTTGGAATGTCTGGCTTGCTGGGTGTCCGCTACTGGTTTTAGGAGTTAAAATATGAATAATATTCATATCGTACGGCAAAAACCTCAAGGGAAACTTTGGAGACTTTGATTTTATGAAAAACTTAAAAATAGTTTTCATGTTGCTAATTTTATGTATTGGAAATATATTTGCCGATGATAATATAACTTTCATTATAGATATTACCGGAATAAACGTAAATGATGGAAAAATTTACGTAAAAATATATTCAAACGAAAGTGATTACAAAAAAGACATCCCTCATACTTCTTTTATATTGGAAAGCGTAAGTAAAAATATTACCCATTCATTTGAAATACCGGAAGGCGAATATTTAATTGCATTATTTCAGGATACAAATAATAATGGAGTGTTGGATACAAATTTCCTTGGTTTTCCAAAGGAGCCTGTTGGCTTATCAAATTATAATGGCGGTATTCCGGGTGGCTTTAATAAGCAGAAATTTCCAATAAACGCCAGTTCAAACAGGATAACAATAAATATGCGGAAGGTTTAATGAAAAATAAAATTGTAAAATTAATACCATTATTGGGTATATTCTCAGTGATTTTATATTTTCTCCATGTAATTCTGGGGGAAATATTTTATGAAGGTTATAACCCGCTAGCACAAGCAATAAGCGATTTAACCGCTTTAAATTCGCCATCGAAAAATATAGCGGGACTGTTTTCAATGCTTTATGGTATATGCTCCGTAATATTTTCAATTGGATTTTTTACGTATTTAAGAAATAAGATAAATAAAGCCATTACCGTTTCCTCATTTATTTTTTGTTTAATGAATACAATATCATTTTTCGGCTATACATTTTTCCCGCTTTCAGAGGCCGGTTATGCCGGGACATTTCAGGATAAAATGCACGTAATTGTAACCGTACTAGTTGTGTTATTTACGGTAATCTCAATAATACTTTATAGTATAGGTTTTTTGAAAGCAGACAAGTATAAATACCTTGGCATTATCTCAATATGTACTTTTGTTTTATTAATAGCAGGTGTAATGTTGTTAAACATATTGCCAAAAGAACTTTTAGGGCTTGCTGAACGTATAAATGTATATTCAATAGTAATATATACCGGAATATTATCATTTTGGATGAATAATTATATAAAAAATAATTATGTACAGACAGCGCCACATATACAGTCGGAACATTATGAATAATGCTTCCTTGACATTATTGTAAAATATGCCATAATAAATTATAGGAATAAAAAATGGCAGATATGAATGTAAATGTTTCCCGCAAGTATTTCATTGACAATATACGTTCTATTACGGTGATAATAGTAATTGTATATCACGTTGCATATTTGTTTAACAGCGTCGGCGTTGTGTCAAATATTGGAGAAACCGGTATTCCGGCCTTTGATACTCTTTGCTATTTTGTATATCCCTGGTTAATGACCATTATGTTTTTGGTGGCTGGTATAAGCGCCAGATATGCCCTGCAAAAACGCACGAAAAAGCAATTCCTGAAAGAACGGGCGCTAAAATTGTTGATACCGTGGTTTGGGGGTATTTTTTTACTTGGCTGGATAACCGGGTGGGTAACAAATCAATACAATGATATTTTTATGGGCAATTATGTGCCTGCGTTAATTAAATACTTTATTTTCTGCTTTATTGGAATGGGACCATTATGGTTTAACTTTGAATTATTCATTGTTTCAATGGTATTATTGATATTTTATAAAATTGATAAAAATGATCGCTTATTGGCATTAGCTGGCAGGGCAAATATTTTTGTATTGCTTGTTCTTTTCTTGCCGTTTTGGGGTTCATCATTTTTATTAAATACGCCGTTGATAACAGTATTCAGGAACGGCATATATCTATTTGTTTTTTTGACCGGATATTACTTTTTTTCACAGGAAAAAATTATTGAAACATTGGCAAAATTCAGATTTCCTTTACTTGTAGCTGGAATAATACTTGGCATGATAGAGGTTTATTACTTTTATGGTAAAAATTTTGGGGATGATAATTTTTTGCAGCATCCATTAACGAACATTTATTCGTGGATTATGATGATGGCGATATTGGGTTGTTCACAAAAGTATTTTAACAAAACAAATAAATTAATGGATTATGTAAAAAGCCGCAGTTTCTTCTGGTATTTATGCCATTATCCAATAATGGTATTTACAGCGTATATTTTGCTTTCGGTATTTAAACTGTCCATGATTTATAATTACATTTTATTATTGATATTGGCATTTGGAACAACAATAATATTTTGTGAAATAATGCGGTTAATACCTGTGTTAAACTATTTATTATTTGGAGGAAGCCATGATAAATGTATCAAAAGGCTGAAATGAAGATCAAAAGAATTTGAATGTCCTTTTACCAAATCAAAAAACATTTGCTATAAAAAGGAAGGTGGAAAAGGAACAGCTTGAAAAAATCAAACCAAATGGCGGCGTAACAGACGATTTAAAATCAATCTGGTTATTGGATTTTTGGGGAAAGAAAAACATACTTGGGTTAATAAATATGCCTATAACGCGTCATCAAATAGTTCACTTAAATGATTGTTTTAAAGTCAACAACCACCACCAAAGGTGGTGGCTTGAATGGGGGCCTCTAAAAGAGGCCTTCTTGTAGTTCGCTGTCTTCGCTTAGCCGCTCGGCGTCTTCCTGATATTTTACATATCTTCGTATCTTTTCCTCATCCATCCCTACCGTCGTAACACAGTAGCCGCGGCTCCAAAAGTGATTGCCCCAGTACGGTTTCGCTCGCAAGCTTTTGTGCTGTTGGAAAACGGCTATCGCCGTTTTCCCCTTCAATATCCCCATCAGCTCCGCTATAGCCAGCTTTGGGGGTATTATCGCTACCATATGGATATGATCGGGCATTATCGTCATCTCAAGTATTTCTACATGCTTCCAGTCACATATTGCCCGTATCTTTTTTTCGACATATTCTTTTATTTTCCCCTGCAATATACGGTATCGGTATCGCGGGGTCCATACCAAGTGATAACTGCATTGATAAACAACGTGCGCAGCTTTTTTCCACTTTGCCATTTTCTTTTCCCTCTTCTGGCATTATGGCATAGCCGTTTGTACATGACCACGGCCAAAGGCCGTGGTTTTCTAAGTTTTAATCAAAAGGCTGAAATGAAGATCAAAAGAAAATGAAGATCAAAAGAATTTGAATGTCCTTTTACCAAATCAAAAAACATTTGCTATAAAAAGAAAGGTGGAAAAGGAACAGCTTGAAAAAATCAAACCAAATGGCGGCGTAACAGACGATATAAAGGCACGAGGACAAGCTCTAAATGCTTACAGGACGTTTTTCCTCGCCCTTTCCAGCTCCCCGGCAATACCTTCCCATTCCCTGGATTTAGCTTCCAAAGCCGCCGCTGTTTCGTCCAAAGCAAGCTTAACTGCCTTGGCCTTTTCGCCTGACGAGTAAACTTCCGGCCTGCCAAGTCCTGCTTCAAGCCGCTTTTTTTCGGTTTCCAGTTTTTCCATGGCCGAAAGCGTTTCTGCTTCTTGCCGCTCAAGCCGCCGCACAAGGGCCTGCTTTTGCTTTTCCTGTTCGCGGCGTTCTGCGGCGCTAAGCGGCCTCTCATCGCCCGCCTTAACAAGAATTACCTTTGGCAATGACTCTGGGGGAAGATCAACGGCAGATGGAGCCGTTAGCTGACTTTTAGGGGGCTTCATTTCAAGATTATCGCTTACGTTTATTTCTCCAACAAACCTTTGGTTTGACTCTTCTTTTGCTATGCGATCCAGATAATAGGTGTAATTGCCGTAGAAAAGACGATGCCGCCGCTTTGGTTCCGCTTCGCCCCCTAATCTCCCGATGGACAGCTCCAGCGTTTTTGTTGACAGGGCTTCCATAAAAACACGATCGTGGGAAACAAAGATGATTGTCCCTTCGAATGCTTTAAGGCAGTCAAGCAGTATGTCCTTGCTCTGTAAATCCAGATGATTTGTCGGCTCGTCCAATATCAAAAGGTTCATGGGTTTAAGAAGCATCCTAAGCATGGCAAGCCGACTTTTTTCGCCACCTGACAATACCGAAAGGGATTTGAAGACATCGTCGCCCCGGAAAAGAAAGGCCCCAAGCATTCCCCTTACTTTTGGAATCAGGTATGTGGGCGCTTCGGACTCGATGTATTGCTCTACCGTCTGGCTGCCCGAAAGGTTTTCCGCCGCGTCCTGCGAAAAATACCCGGCAGAAATACCCGCGCCGTATTTGACCAACCCTTTGTAATCAGTATCTCCTCCGGAAATAATTCTTAGAAGGGTGGTTTTTCCCGCGCCGTTGGGGCCTGCCACAAGCAGCCGCTCCCCGGCGTCAAGGGTTAGGTCAAGGTGTGAGAGGACCTGCCTTTGGCCATAGCTTTTAGAAAGCCCTTCCAGCGTCAGGACTACACGCGGCGAATGGGGGGGCGGCGGAAAGCTGATGCTTATCTTTTTTAGGTTTTCAGGAATTTCGATGCGTTCCATTTTATCAAGCCGCTTAATAAGTTCCTGCGCAAAGGCAGCCTTGGTTGCCTTGTAGCGGAAGCGGCGAATTAGCGCTTCGGTTTTTTCAATTTCTTCTTGCTGGAGCTCATAGCGCTTAACCAGGCTTTCCAGTTCTGCGGCGCGTATTTTTTCATAGGCGCTGTAGTTACCCGCATAGCGCTTTAGGTTCCCCTGAAAAATTTCGTAGACCTCGTTTACGGTAACGTCAAGAAAATAACGATCATGAGAAACCAGAAGACAGCCGCCTGAAAAAGATTCCAGCCATGATTCAAGCCAGGCGCGGGCCTCTATGTCCAGATAATTGGTCGGCTCGTCCAAAAGCATGATGTCGGGATTTTCCAGAAGAATTTTTGCCAGGGCTATTCGCATCTGCCAGCCGCCGGAAAATTCGCCTGTATCCCTGTCTGTATCGTCTTCGGAAAATCCCAGCCCCGAAAGAACCTGGGCAATAACCGCGTCCCGGCGGTAATAGCCTGAATTTTCAACTTCGCTCAATAGGCGGTGATGCTCTTCCAAAAGCGCGCGGGTGCGGCCAGAATCCCCTGTGGTTTTTTCAAGTTCCCTGCCCAATTCTTCCACCCGTGCAATGAGAAGCAGTATGCTTTCGTAGGCGGTTTCAGCTTCTTCCCTTAGGGTTTTGCCCTGATGTACAATGCCCGACTGCGGCAGGTAAGAGACGCGGCAGCCTTTTTGCACGGAACGCTCGCCTGAGTCGGCAGGGAGTTTTCCGGCGATAACCTTCATTAAAGTAGACTTGCCCGCTCCGTTGGCACCGGCCAGAGCGGCGCGGGAACCGGACCCGCAGAGCCCGCTTGCGGATGCAAGATTGAGGCTTACGTCTTTAAGTATGTCACGATCGCCAAAAGCAAGGCAGACCCTGGAAAACTGGACAAAGGCCATCAGTTCATGAACTCAAAAAGGTATTCCGAATCGCCGTCCTCTCCCTGATAGTCTTGTGGGAAAAGAGAAGACCTGTCGTCCTGAATATCGTTTCTAAAGAAGTAAACCACCACAGGAGAAGAAGCCCGCCTGACAACAGTAACTCCGTCCAGGCTTGTCTCCGGCACATATTCCATTCTAAGGCCCTGTGGATCAAGGGCGTAAATAAAATCCGTTGTTGTCCTTATGCCGCCGATTCCGTCAAAACGCATGGTAAACGCCCCGTCATAACGGCTGCTTAAAACATCGGACACATGGAGTCGCATATCCAGAACGCCGCTTCCAAGAGCCGATGCGGAAATCACCTGAGGTACCAAAAGATAATTGCCGCTCCAGGAAAAATGTCCGTCTTCGCTAAAGCTAAGGGTTCCATAGTTGTTGCTTATGTATACCGGCCCGTGTTCATAAATAGTGCGGAAGAGTTCTTCTCTGCGGGCTGTTTCTTGCAAAATGATGTCATCGACAGAAGAGGGCAGAGCGACAAATAGCAAAGTTCGCAGCACTCCGTTTTCTCCGGTGAACTGTACCGCCAGCGTGGTTTCAGAACGCAGGTTCATCTGCAAAGGCGTCCCTTCAAAACGCCAGGATTGCGATCCTGTCGAGCGAATTTTTATATATTCAAAACTGAGTTCCAGATCTTTTGTTTTAATTATTGCAATACCTGTATCCTGCCCGGGATCGAAGCACCAGTGGTACGAAAGCTCATCCAGATCAATTTTACCGGTATTTACCATAGTCCCATAGGCTTCAGCCGACCAGGTGCGGGTTAAAAGCTTGTCCAGGTTGGGATCTTCCGGTTCCTGCTGGTCAAGCCTGATCGCGGCCAGGGAGCCTCCGGTGTGATCGAATAACTTTAGCCTGTAAGAAAAGCAGTAGCCGGTAGTGCCGTCTTCAGTCAAAACACGGTACCATTCCCCAGGCAGGGGATCCCCTGAGGCACCAACCGCTTCAACTCCCTCGACAGGGGTCAAGACCTTTATGATTTCCCCAAGCTTAAGCCGGTAAACCCTCCTGGCGCCGTTATCGGGGTGTTCCCTTATGGGAAGCCCATCCTGCAGTGTCTCCGCATAAAGAAGCGCATAGGGACTAAACGCCTCGGCTCGCTCCCTGGCTTTCTTTTTGCTGCCGGAAAGCTCCAGTTTTGAAAGGGGAATTTCAATTTTGTCCGCACGGTTGCCGTTTGTGCGAAATTCCTTGGGTATCCCTACCACCCAGACATGATCGATGTTGGATCTTATATACACCGGCAGTATAGTTCCCGAAGGCACAGCAGGATCTTCCACAGACCAGAGAAGAACCCCATAGCCCAACAAGCGTGAACAGGAAGAAAGCAGAGTAACTGCGAGTATAATAAAAATATGTCTGAAAAGCGGCTTCATGCCATTTCTATTATTCTTTTTTCAAATTATTTGTCCAGAGCCTGAGTTGATGGGCAGACCATTGAACAATGAGAAGCTTAAGGCGGCGATAATCCATAAAATCTTCGTCCATGGTTATTTCGGCAAGGATCATTTGGACGGCCCCGTTGACCAGATCATCCGGGAGATCCATGATCCAGCGGTAAAGCTGCTCTCCTTTTGAACTTTGCATGTATTCTGAGACGGCGCTCTGAAAAACCTTCGCCTGGTTTTGGAGGCTGGTCAGGCCAGGGTCTTTTTTGGCACGCTTGCGGCCGTGTACGGACAAGTAATGTTCATAAGTCGATTCGGCCTCATCCATGGCCAGGGTAACGGCGAGAGATTCATTTGCCAGAAAACGGATCAGGAGCGAATAATATTTATTATCTATGTTTAGAATGCTTGCCATAGCCATGACTACTTCATCCCGAAGGTATGGGGGCGGATCGGTAACCCTGAGCAAATCAAGCAGTATGGGCAGAGAGTCGGTAAAGCCGAAAATGCCAATAGCTTCTACTCCCGCAATTCTTAGCCTTGGGTTTTGCGTTTCCATAACGATCTGTTCCAGCAGCGGCTTAAAGGCAACGTCCATTAGTTTTGCCAGGGCGATCATTGCTTCTCCGGCGAGCATATAATCGCTGGAAACGGCAAGTTCCCTTAAAAGGGGAATAGCCTGAAAAACGCCGTGATTCCCCAGGGTACGGGCCGACCTGTATGCCGTAGTGAATGGGTTGTTGATAATATCGTCTATCAGGGCGCGTTCGGCGTCTTCGTCCAGCTCGGGCAGGGCGTCAATAGCGCGGATGCTTTCCATGCGCACGGGCAGCCGCGGGGATTTAACCCTGGCAAGGAGGCCCTTAATTGCAAGACCGGAAGGGGAATCCTGCAGCGCTCCCAGAATTGCCTCTTCCACGCCCGAATCGCTTGTTTTATTCAGCTTGTCCAGAAGGCTTATGGCCTTGAGTTCCCTGTAAGAAAACATTACTTCCAGTGCGCCCTTGAAAGGCAGCGCCCCCAGAGGCATCAGCTTCCGCATAAGAAACAGCGTTATGCCGCCGATAACTATAAGAATTATATAGAGGATTCTGAAAGAGATGATTGAAGAGCCGCTAATCGCCGCTGCCGTATCAAGAAGCATGCCGCTGAAAACCGATCCCCCTGCTCCGGCTATGCCAAAGCCCAGGAAATAAAGTATTCCCATATCCACCATTTGTTCAGATGGTACGAGGCCCAAAAAATATGTCTGCATTACCCCTTCTGCCCCAAGCCAGCCGAAATTCATCATAAAGAACATGAACGTAAGGTAGAGGGTTACGGTGGTAAAATTTTCGCCGATTGACACCGGGAAAAAAACAACCGGAATCATGCTTACAAGGCCCAGGATCACGCAAAAGCTGAATATGGGTTTTGCGCCAATCCTGTCCACAAGAAATTTTATAACCAGCCCTACCATGAGATTTCCGAGTCCGCCAAACACAGCATACAGAAAAATCATGCCGTCGCTTTGAGCGAAAATTTCACGGCAATAAACCAGGAGGAAAGTTCTGGACACTCCGGATACAAGGGCCACCATAAGCAAAATAAAGAAAAAAAGGCGGATGGAAGGCTGGGTCATGGCCTCCTTTATTATTTCAATAAGTTTCTTGTTTTTAAGGCCTTCTTCCCGTTCCGGTTCGGGGATTTTGCCCACCAGAATTCCGCTGAATACGCCGCAGACAATGCCCACGGTCATGATAATTGCGTATAGAAAAAGCGGCGGGTCCCGTCCTAAAGCCATTGCGATAATAAAACCCGCGAACATCCCTACCGCGCTGTTAATAATCTGGATCTGGGTCATATAGCTGCCGCGATCCGGGCCCTGGGAAAGATAGCTCAGTACCGGATTGCTGGCAACCATCCCTATACCTCGAGTGACGTGAAAAAGGGTAACTCCGATAAAGATCAAAAAGAGGGCAAGATCCCTGTACCCAATAGTAAAAACAAAAGGGGCAAAAAGCAGGGGGATCATGCCAATAGCACGGCTTGCCCAGGTAAAACTATAAATTTTTACAATGGGAAACCGTCTGGATAAAATTTTCCCAAGGGGCAAAAAAAAGAAAGCAACGTAGAGTACCGCGCTGATAATACCGATATATGTGGAATTGGCCCCCAGGCGGAGAGCAAAAAGGGTTACGATATTGCCTGCCAAGAAAGCCCAGGAAATGGCGTTAAAAACGTTAAATAAATTAAAAATATCCCTGGCTTTTCCAAGCCTGTAGGGAGAAATAGTAGCAGCCATTTATCTTTGTCTTGCTATATTAACTATAGTAATCGGAAAAACTAATTACAAGTTGCCGGTAATGGGATTACCCCAAACGGCCAAACAAACCGTAAGAGAATTATATCCGCCAACAGTTTAAATCAAAAAGAAAATTGTCGCTGCCGGATGATATATATAATTCAAAATAAAGCAAAACCTCAAAATGAACCCATAATCCTTATGCCAGAAATACGGCTGGAAATCCAACATGGCGCAAAAGGAGGCTTCCATGGATTGTGATACACCTTTGTCAGATTTTTACCGGTTGTACATTGAGGGGAATCTGCCAAAAAAGATTTTTGAGGGAAGGATATTTCAACATCTTCTTAATAACTTTGAAAAGTTTCGTATGTTTAACGGAAACAGGGAACGGTGGAACGATTTTCTTTCCTGGCTTTATCCCCGTTTTGCCAGGGCAATTGATCTTTACCGCGACATGGGTTCATCTTTTGACGCCTACATTACCGGCCTTGTAAACAGCGCCGCCAGGGAATACCGCTTCAGGGAGTCGGATCACAATATCACAGAATACGTTTGTTGGCGGGCCAAAGCGGAAGAAAATATACTTTTTGAAAACGAGCCTGAATATCTTGAAGAGAAAAAAGTTGTTTCCGTTCCTGATGATATAAATCCAAAGCAGATTTTGTTTCTTCTTCTTAAATCGTATTTTTTTGTTTCTAACGAATTTGTTGAACAGGTGGCCAAAGCAATTGGGATGGATGTAAGCGTGGTTCAAGGCATGATCGATGAATTGCGGAAACGGCGCTCCGAAAAGGAAGCTGAAATTATGGATCTAAGGGAGCGAATCCACTGCCAGCACTACCGCTGTTTGGCTTACGAAAAACGTATGCTCAATGCCCAGCCGGGGACAGAACATCACGAAATGATGAAGAAGCGCCTTGAGCGGGCCAAAAAGAGATACAAGACCATGAGAAAGCGGCTTGGCGGAATGCGGATGTCGGCCTCAAACCGCATGATTGCCGACATTCTGGGCATTCCCCGTGGGACGGTTGACTCAAGCCTTTTTGCGATAAAAACCCGCCTTGCTTCCGGCCTTGACGCAATTAAGTGAAAACTGTTTTTTTTTCACAACAGGTGTTTTGTCTATTGCCAAACGTAATTATTTTTGCTACCGTTTTCTGGAAGTATTTTAATTCCAATTACATTACCAAAACCACACAAGGAGTTCTGTATGGCCCAACATCAGTTTCAGACCGAGGTAAGCCAGCTTCTTCACCTCATTATCCACTCCCTTTATTCCAACAGGGAGATTTTTTTGCGGGAATTGGTTTCAAACGCTTCCGATGCCCTGGACAAGCTAAAATACCTTACGGTCGCGGATGAAACCTATAAATCCCTCAGTTTCGACCCAAGAATTGATATTTCCTTCAACAAGGACGAAAAGACCCTTACGGTTTCCGACAACGGAATCGGGATGAACGAAACCGACCTGGCCGATTCCCTTGGTACCATTGCCCGCTCCGGGACAAAGGCGTTTTTGGAAAAGATGTCCGCCGACGCAAAAAAGGATTCAAACCTTATTGGCCAGTTCGGGGTAGGCTTTTATTCGGCTTTTATGGCGGCGGATAAAATCGAGGTTATAAGCCGCAAGGCCGCGGAAGAGGCAGCCTGGAAATGGACTAGCGACGGCAAAGACGGCTATGACATTGAGCCCTATGGCCGCGACAGCCAGGGCACGACAGTGATCCTTCACTTGACCGAAGAGGGGCTTGAATTCGCAAACCGCTGGTCTATAGAAGACATCATAAAGCGCTATTCCAATCATGTGGCTTTTCCCATTTACCTTACCTACGATGAAAAGGAATATGACGATAAAGGGAAGGAGAAGGGCAGTAAAACTAAATGCGACAGGATCAATTCCGGCACTGCCCTTTGGCGGCGGGCCAAAACGGAACTTAAAGACGAGGATTACAGGGAGTTCTACAAGAGCCTTGGCCACGATTCCGACGATCCGCTTTTCTACGTTCACACAAAAGCCGAGGGAACCCTTGAGTACTCTACCCTTTTTTATATTCCCAAAAAAGCGCCGTTCGACCTGTACCACGTGGATTACCGCCCCGGCGTAAAACTTTACGTAAAGCGTGTGTTTATCACCGATGACGACAAAGAGCTAATGCCTACATGGCTTCGTTTTGTCCGAGGGGTTATCGATTCTGAAGACCTTCCTCTCAATGTAAGCCGTGAGATTCTCCAGCAAAATAAAATTCTGATCAACATTAAAAACGCTTCAGTAAAAAAACTCCTTTCCGAGTTCAAGTCTCTGGCGGACAAGGTCGCCGCAGGGGACGAAGAAGCGAAGAAAAACTGGGAAACATTCCTCAGCCAGTTTAACCGGCCTTTGAAGGAAGGGCTTTACCAGGACTATGCTAACCGCGAGGCGATTCAGGATCTGGTCAGGTTTAAAAGCTCATCCGTTGAAGGCTGGGCCAGCTTTGCCGATTATGTCTCACGGATGAAAAGCGATCAAAAGAACATCTACTACATTACTGGTGGGGACGAAAAAACCCTCAAAGCCTCTCCGCTTTTGGAGGCCTACACAGCCAAGGGTATCGAAGTACTCATTATGGACGACGAGATTGACGACCTTGTGATACCTTCCCTGCATAGCTATCGTATAACCAGCAGTTCCGAAGTTACTGCCAAAGGAAAGTCCGAAGGACTTTCCTCGACCTGGGAGCTAAAAGCAGTGAACCGTTCAGGCGCTGATGAGGAGCTTGGTGAAAAGGCGGACAAGGCGACGGAAAAAGAAATAAAGCCAGTCATCGAAAAAATCAAAAAGGCTTTGGGCGACAAGGTAAAGGACGTGAAACTTTCCCGCCGCCTTCACGATTCCCCTTCCTGCATCGTGGCTGACGAAAACGATCCTACGCTGCAAATGGCGCAAATGCTCAAGGCTCTGGGCCAGTCCGACATGACCGACATTAAGCCGATTCTGGAAGTAAACGGCGAACATCCCATCGTCACGCGGCTAAAGGAAACAGACGACGAAGAACGCATAGCCGACATCGCCGGGGTACTGCTTGATCAGGCGCTGTTGGTTGAAGGGATAAAGCTGAAGGAGCCTGCAGACTTCGTCAAACGAATGAATCGTTTACTATCGAGATAGTCAGACGAAGTCTGTTGACAAACGTGAGACAATATGGTACCATTTGGGTATATTATTTAGGAGAAAAATGTCTATGAAATTTGTTACAGTAAGAGACTTTAGGACAGGATCCGCCAATATTTGGGCAACATTACCCCAGGAACAGGAAATGATTATCACAAATAATGGGAAACCTGTAGCTTTATTGACTCCAATAAGTGATAAAACCCTTGAGGAAACTCTTTCGGCTGTCAGAAGGGCAAAAGCGATAAATGCAGTTAAACTTTTGCAACAGCAATCTGTAAGAAATGGAACTGATAAAATGACTATGGAAGAAATAAATGTTGAGATAAAAAGAGCCAGGAAAGAACGTAAAAATTGAAAGTAGTATTAGACACAAATATTGTTGTTTCAGCTTTATTATCTCCGCAAGGATTATCCGCAAAATTATTGAACCTTGTATTTGATAAAAAATTAACAATAGTTTATGACAATAATATTTTTGCTGAATATTTGGAGGTTCTCAATAGAGATAAATTTATGTTGGACAAAGAATTGGTTAATTTGATTATGGATTTTATTTCCAAGGAGGGAGAATACATAATAGCAGAATTTCTAAAAATACAATTTATTGATGGGGACGATAAAATATTCTATGAAGTTTATAAAGGTGGAGATGTTGATTATTTAATCACGGGAAATAAAAAACATTTTCCCACGGAGAAAAATATAGTAACGGTAAATGAATTTTTTAAAGACTATGAAAAAATAGTTAAAAAAAATGATAAATTTTATTAATAGCGAAAAGTAAAAGCCATAATAAGCAAGCGCCAAGTCCGAGAATAGTCACGGGTATTATCAGCCAGGAAAGCGAATAGGTTTTCTTTTTCATGCACTCCTCCATGATGCGACTCTATATGTAATATACCTCTCAGTAATTCAAAGGCTTAGGGATTTTATTGGATTTTCAGTACTTCTATAACAAAACTCAAAGAATTATCATCTATACTGTGGGGAGGTATACTGTATACAAAACAATAATAATCCTGAAAGAAAAACGATAAAATGATGACTACCGCCAACCGAAGCCGAAGGCTTTGGTCAGACGGCAAAATGGGGAGCGTTACATTACTGTTTATCGTTCTTCATAAAACATTAATTCGCATTTAACAAATGCGGATACCAATGTACGATGAATTCTTCTGTTTGTTCATTGCGTTAATTCCGCAGCTGAAACACTACAGAAGCCATAAGAGTGCCATCATTTTCAATCTAACCGGAAGGCACGCCCTTACCAATCCTATCAAGCGCTTCATTAAACAAGCTACTCTTTGAGGTACATCCCTGCACAAATACCAAACAACAGGCACATAACAATAACAGCAAAACCAGTCTTGGCTTTTTCATAACAAACCTCTCCATTGTTTTCTATAACATCCATCGGCTATGCCGGTGAATTCTCCAAAATTTTTTCCAAAATACCTACCCTTCGGGTTCTTAGCTCACAAAGACACAGGAGTCTGTAGAAAAACCTCGGAAAAGAGGTTCACGCAAAGGCGCGGAGACGCAAAGGACGCAGAGGAATTGAGGTAGCTCGTAAGCCAAGCGTCTTTTTCATGTCTAGTTTTATAGAAAATATTATACAGTAGAAAACGCGCAATTATGCGATAGCACGATGTGCTCTGCGTTCTCTGCGCCTCTTCGTGATAATTTCTTTTGTTTAAGTTACCGCGCATAGTAGTGTCATTCACCCTTTTTTCCAGGCTTTATTAAGTCTATGCCGCATCCCGAACCGCCTGACCCTGAAGAAATTACGGATCTGATCATTGCATTAAAGGTCTCGGTCTTCAGCGCCTCGGGAACGTATTCAAGCGCATCGCCGTAATTCCGCACCACATTAAGCTAGAATTCTTCCGATGACAATTCCTCCGGCACGTTTCTTAATTGAAATCCGTAGGGGTTTTCTTTCAGCCATTTCTCTTGCTCTTTACTTAACGCCATATATCACTACCTCCGGTTCTTAGCCTTTATCAATTAGCAAATATCAAAGAACAAATATTGTTGTAAGATGCTTAATCTTGATACTCTTACTCTGAGCTTAATTTTCATTCCTCATTCCTCTTTGTTCATTGTTCCCTAGTCGTACCCATGTTCTTTCGCGTGTGCATACAGCCTACTTCTGACTTCGTCATATAGTTCCTTCGGCACTGTACGACTCAAATGAGCGTAATAGCCTTCAGCTTCACGAAAACCAAAATTACTATTGCGCTTAAAAGCTTCAAAGTAGAGGTCTGCCGTCCTGAGGTGCTGTGGCACGTCTACAAGCGCATTGCTGCGGCCTTGTTGCACGGCGGCAAGACAGACAGCCTCAGTCTTAAGCGCCTCGGGGACGTATTCCAGCACATGATCATACAGACCGCTATTTTGCGCTGCGGTAAGGCAGACGGCTTCGGTCTTAAATTCTTCAGGGACATACCGAAGAGCCCTTCCATTTTTCTGAACTTCGGCAAGGCAGAGCGCTTCTGTCGAGAAAGCACTTTTTAACGCCGCTTCGACAGGGGCTTTTAAGCCTTCCGGAATATATTCCCGCGCCCAATCGTCCCGAATCAAAGCGGCAAGGCAAACGGCTTCGGTCCTCAGCGGAACTGGGACTTTTTTCAGCTCAAAGCCATCTTGCACTGCGGCAAGGTACATGGCCTCGGTTCTCAGTACGTAAGGCACTTTTTCCAGCGCATAGCCGTTTCTTTTCACTGCGGCAAGGCAGAGGGCTTCTGTCTTCAACGCTTCGGGGATTTTTTTCAGCTCAAAGCCATCTTGCACTGCGGCAAGGTACATGGCCTCGGTTCTCAGTACGTAAGGCACTTTTTCCAGCGCCATGCCGTATTGCTGTACTGCGGCAAGGCAGAGGGCTTCTGTCTTCCGCGCTTCGGGGACGTATTGCAGCGCACCGCCAGCTTGCTGCACTGCGGCAAGGCAGAGGGCTTTTGTCTTCTGCGCGTCGGGGACGTATTGCAGCGCACCGCCAGCTTGCTGCACTGCGGCAAGGCAGAGGGCTTCGGTCCTCTGCGCGTCGGGGACGAATTTAAGCGCGCAGCCGTATTGCTGCACTGCGGCAAGACAGAGGGCTTCGGTCTTCTGCGCTTCGGGGACATATTCCAAAAAACGCCCGTTTTGTTGCACTGCGGCAAGGCAGAAGACTTCGGTCTTAAACACGTCGGGGACTTCTTCCAGCGTACAATTTTTTTCTTTCACCTTGACAAGCCAGAGGGCCTCGGTCTTCATAGCCTCGGGGACAAATTTCAGCGCACCGCCAGCTTGCTGAACTGCGACAAGACAGAGGGCCTCGGTACTCAGCGCGTCGGGGACGTATTCCAGCGCATAGCCGTTTCTTTTCACTGCGGCATGGCAGACGGCCTCGGTTTTAAGCACCTCGGGGACGAACCGAAGCGCGGTGTCATAGCGGCCATTTTGCACTGCGGTAAGACAAACGGCTTCGGTCTTCAGCGCGTCGGGGACGTATTCCAGCGCCCAGCCGTCTTTCCGCACCGCCTCAAGCCAGAATTCTTCCGATGACAATTCCTCCGGCACGTTCTTAAAATTCTCGTTTGAATAGCCGTTATTTTCCAACCATTCTTTTTGCTCTTTACTTAACGCCATATCTCACTCCTTCGGTTTTCAGCCGCGTTTAATGTCCGCCGACAAATTAACCATCCATACAGGCGGTTTTTACCTGCCTTTTATCTCCACCAATTCCGAACGGGAAACCAGCCCTATCTTGTCGTAATAGGTTTCAGTTTTTACATGACCGATATTGGGCGCTTCCCACGTAGTACTTGTTATAACGGTGGTGGTGCTAATGTCGGGGGTAGTGGTGGTGTTGGTAATTTTTATAGTGATTTTGCGGCATTTGAATGTTCCGGCAGGAACTTTTACGTCTTCAATGGCCACGCATTTTCCCTCCATCTTTGACACGCCTTTCACCTTCTCTGCGCCAGCGCCCGTTGTCATGTTTATCTCGGGAAACTTGAACGACTGACCGGGCTTAATGTCGTTTGGCAGCTCTATCGGCGCTCCTTTAATTTCCATCTTTGCACTGTGCAATTGAGGATTCACCTCGTTAGGATCCATGACCATTACGCCGTTTTTAATAGTCTGCTTGAAGGTGTGTGGACTACCGGAAGGTTTGCGATTTTTATCCAGAGAGCTATTCGCCAGGGTAACGGTCATATTATTGCCCGAGCCTTTAACATCTTTGACTGTTTGCACCGAATAGGTAGTATAGGTAGTTCCGCCATAATTACTCGTATGCGCATAGGTCAGCGTCATTCCGACCTTTGTGGGGCAATAACTGTCATGCGCATTGGATGGAGGAGGCGGGTCAGTCCAGTGCGCGTAAAGCGTGAGACTTTTGTCGGGCGCTTTTGTCGATGCTTTTACCTCAGTCCCGCCTTTAGCCGAGGTAAACCAGCCTTTGAACTTGCTTCCGGTTTTGGTAACGGTTGCCAGCGTGCCGTATGTGGAGCCTTTTACATCTTTGCTTGTGGGGCTGGGCGCTTTGCCCCCGTTGGCGTCGAAGGTAACCTTTACACCGCTTGGCTTAGTCCAGTGCGCGTAAAGCGTGTGATCTTTTTCGGCCACTTTCGTAGTCGATTTTACTTCAGTCCCGCCTGAAGCCTTGTCAAACCAGCCTTCGAACTTGTATCCGCCTTTGGCAACTTTTGGC
>Ga0268262_10002748_pt1 | contig 19924 bp, 18 predicted proteins | sample TergutNc150P3_FD_190354 | JGI IMG/M metagenome (GOLD analysis project Ga0268262, IMG submission 190354) | Nasutitermes corniger P3 segment gut microbial community from laboratory colony in Florida, USA - Nc150 P3 (SPAdes) (version 2) | ecosystem: Host-associated > Arthropoda: Insects >... | reverse complement strand
CCCCAGATGAACAAAATGAGGCGAGCTTTAGCTCGCCGTTCCGCGCTGCGGTCATAGCGAGGTATATATCAGTTTTTATAAATTTATTAATCACGAATAAAATCCTTTGGTTTGAAATAGGGGATTATGCGGCTTTTGCCAATAATGGCGGTTTTTTGGCTCATTATGGGTATTTTAGCATTTTTTGGGGGAAATGGCAAGGGTGGGGAAAGGAGGGAAATGCGGTTTTAAAAAGAGATGAAAAGTGATACAATAACATATGGAACAGGAGTTCATCTTTCGTGATTCAGCATTTATACATGGTATTACATTTGAAGGAGGAGAAAAGCCATGGCAGATATAGAAAAACGAACTGGAATGACCGATGCCGAATGTGAGTATTGGGATAATCACATTATTAATAACACAGTTGAACCTGGACCAAACTTATTAAAACTAGGCTTAAAACCCGGGTTTATCAATAAATCTCTGCAATTAAGCGAACTGGATAAAGATGTTTTTTCATATTTATGTGTACAGGCAGAGAAATTTCATAAAACCCACACACAGGTAATCAACGATCTAGTCCATGAAAAACTAGCTGTTGGCAAATAATCTCATGCATAACCTTTGGACAAAACCCTCTTTCTTTTCTTTATATTTTCGTGATCTTCGTGAGAAAATCTTAACGAACAATTGGAAAAATGATCTAAAATATCCCTTGTTCTTACTCTGAATAGACAGTATATTTTTATAGTATGGGCTAAAATATAGAGTTTAACCATGCAGCTTTTAGGCATAGTATCAGATCAGTATTTTTTATCCATAACATTGGATTCATAGGAAAAAACATGGCAAGAATGACTGAAGAAGAAGCGGATTATTGGGATGAATACTACACAAAAAATCCGCCCCGTGTAGACCCTTCAAAAGCACGCCATGTGTCCCGAATGGTAGCCATAGATGATTTTTCCGCTGAATACCTTATGTCTGTTTCTACAGTAACGCATAAAACACCGTCAGAAATTATCTGCGAAATGGTACGTGAACGGGCTGCTGCTTCCTGATGGCAGATATTGAAAAGCGAACAGGAATGACCGATGCCGAAAGAGAATTCTTGCCTAACACCGTTGCGTTTATTGGATTTGGTTGAAAGATAGGGAAGTTAGCGGTTTTTTTACAGATAGTAGCAATTCGGCTAAGTTGAATTGCCATTGCCTAACTTATAGTAGTATGCTATATTTAAATCATGGATAATGTTGTTGAAAAGTTGGATAATATAAATCGGACATTGGAAAAACATAATGCGATCACGCAAAAGATGTTGGAATTAATGCAGAAACCGGAAAATCCATTTTTTAAAGCATTAACAATAGCCGGTATTGGAGTGGGAATTCTTGGTATAATTCAAGTAATTGATACCATATTAAAATGGTTTTAGGAGGAAGATATGATTTTACAACTCATTCAGGGAATAATTTTAATAGCTCTAGGAATTTCTATTGTGATGATAGCATGGCAGCTTAGGCGATACCCAAAACAGTGAACCTATGAAAGAAATTATCAGCGAAATGGTGCGCGAACGGGCTACCGTTTCCTAATGACTAACCACGCATAACCAAATGAAAACACCAGAAAAAACATTTCACCCTTCCGCCGTAATCTTTGACATGGACGGCTTAATGTTCGACACTGAAAATCTGACCATCCCCCTTTGGGAAGTTGCGGGCAAACCGTTTGGGTATAACATCACCTATGACATTGTTCTTCGCATGGTAGGCATAAGCGCTGAAAAAGCGCGATTGGTCATGTATGAAGAATTCGGCACAGATTTTCCCTACGACACGATTCGCACTGAATTCAGAAGGCTTGTACAAGAAGAAGTTGATAAAAACGGAGTCCCCTTAAAACCCGGACTTCTGTATCTGCTTGACCGTCTTTCCGCCGCAAAGATACCCTTTGGCGTTGCAACTTCTTCCCGTAGCGCTACCGCGATGAATATGCTAAGTAAAGCCGGAATCCTCGACCGTTTTGCGGCAACTACCTGCGGCGAGGAAGTCACAAACGGAAAACCCTCGCCGGATATTTTTCTCCTTGCGGCGGAAAAATTGGGACAGCCCCCTTCCGCCTGCGTCGGCTTTGAAGACTCCCCCCCAGGTCTTCTGGGACTGCATACCGCGGGGATACGGTCAATCTTTATTAAAGACCTTATCGAACCGCCGCAGGAAGTACTTGCCACCGTCTGGCACCGCTGTAATGATTTGGCTGAAGCGGTGGCACTTTTAGGTTTGTAAATATTCTTCAAAAAATTTTTACAACGAACAAGAGAAAATTCTCGGACAAAAACCACTTCTTCCCTCTTCTTTGTGCTCTTCTCTTACTTTGTGCTCTTTGTGAGAAATCTTGCAATTAAAATCATGAAAATCAACGTCTGTTTATGTAAAAAGATTTATAAATAGTTTATAATTAAATAAATGGACAAAACCGAAAATAACAAACCTAATTTCCCATACATAAGCCGCGATCTTTCATGGGTGGACTTTAACGAGCGTGTAATGAACGAAGGGCTTCGCAAGGAAACGCCTCTTCTTGAAAGATTAAGGTTTCTTTCTATCGTCTCCACCAATTTTGACGAGTTTTTTATGGTCAGGGTTGCGGCGTTAAAACGCCTGCAAAAAGCGGAAGGCGGCAGAAAGGTTGATCCTTCAGGTTTAACGCCAGATCAACAGTTAAAGGCAATTTCCCAAAAAGTTCATTCCATTATGAACAGGCAGTATGAATGTTTGCGTAACGAAATATTTCCGGGGCTTGCAAAAAACGGGTTGTCTCTTTTGCGTCCCGATTCATGGTCTGTTCCGCAGCTTGATTTTTTAAACGCGTTTTTTTTAAATCAAATATATCCCGTACTGACTCCCCTGCGTCTGGAAGATGACAAACCAATGCCCTTTATCGAAAGCCGTTCGCTAAATGCAGTCTTCCTGCTTGAACCGGAAAATCCAACTCCGCCCCAAGGGCTGGAAGGCGTGGCAAGCGACGCGCCGAAAGAGTTAAAAGTAATTATTCCCATTCCAGGCGTTTTAAACAGGCTTATCTGGCTGCCGGAATTTGAAGCGGCGAATAACGGCGGCGGGAATGAAAAGTTTCAACTTGCTTTATTGGATGATGTAATTGTTACATGGGGCGGTTACCTTTTTCCCGGTTTTCGCGTCAGGGAAAGTATGTTGTTTAAAATTAACAGGGATGCGGATTTCTCGGTTGACGAACAGAGGGACGAAGATTTTGTCGAAGCGATGGTAGAGGTTCTGGAGGGCAGGGGAAGATCGGAATGTATCAGGATGGTTTATTCTCCGGGAAGCGCCGTATTAAAAGAAGATCTTGCCCGACGTTTTTTATTGGATGGCGATTATTTGTATGAAGTTGACGGGCCGATTAATCTGGTTGATTTTATGGAGTTGTCCAATGTTGCAAGCCTTGAGGATTTGGCGGAAAAGCCCTGGAAGATTCATAAATCCGTAGACTTTAACGAAGAGACGCCTATTTGGGACAGAATCAGTCAGGGAGATGTGATGTTGCATTTGCCGTATCAGTCTTTTGATCCTGTGGTTCGTTTTTTTCAAGAAGCGGCGACAGACCCGCAGGTTATTTCAATCAGGACCGCGCTTTACAGGACGGGTGGCGCTATTCCGGGAATAGGGCTTCATTCGGGATCTTCGGCTTTTTCCCCGGTTGTACGCGCCTTGGAGCAGGCGGCTTTGAATGGCAAGCATGTAACGGCGGTGGTTGAACTTAAAGCGCGGTTTGACGAGGAGCGGAATATCTCGTGGGCGAACAGGTTGGAAAAAGCCGGCGTTATTGTCGTGTACGGGCTTTCACGCTTAAAAATCCATTCTAAAATTTCAATGGTTCTGCGCAGGGAGAACGACCGCGTCAAGCGTTATGTGCATCTTTCCACGGGAAACTACAACGACAGAACGGCAAAATATTACGAAGACATCTGCCTCTTTACCTGCCGCGAGGATATTGCTTATGATGCGGGGCTTGTTTTTAATATGCTCACAGGTTACTCAACCGTTCAGACAATGACAAAGCTTATAATTGCGCCAACCGCCCTAAAGCGCCGTCTTCTTGAGCTTATTGACAGGGAGGCAAACAGGGCAAAGCAAAAGTATCCCGCCCGAATAATGGCAAAAATGAATTCTCTTACCGATGTTGACGTTATAAAAGCCCTTTATAATGCGTCTGAGGCGGGCGTAAAAATTTTCCTGTGCGTCCGGGGCATCTGCACTTTAATTCCCGGCATAAAAGGAGTCTCCGAAAACATCCGCGTAATCAGCGTCATCGACCATTATCTTGAACACTCAAGAATTTATTACTTTTCCAACGGAGGCGCGGACGAGCTTTACTGCGCCAGCGCCGATTTAATGACCCGAAACCTTGACCACCGCGTAGAAATTTTATTCCCCATACAGGATGAAAAACTCCGCGCGGTATTGTATGATATTCTTAACGATTATTTCCGTGATAACTGTCAGTCTTCCGTATTGGACAGCGAAGGCAAATGGAAACAGTTGGCTCCTCCGGCGGGAGAAAAACTTTTCCGTGTTCAGAAAGAAATGCTTTCCCGCGCGGCAAGAGACAGTGAAAATCACGGCTCTGTAAAACTTGAATATACCGTGCGGCGCAGTCCGCCCGCGGATAGGGGATAGGGAGGAAAATTATGTTTTTTGATCAGTATTATTTATTCCTTGTGGTGCCAACGTTGCTCTTGTCGCTTTGGGCGCAGTTTATGGTTAAATCCACTTTTAATAAGTATTCAAAAGTGCCTTGTTCAAAGGGAATAACAGGCACCGATGCGGCTGCTCTTTTACTACGTACAAACAATATCAACGATGTAAAAGTTGAGCCGGTTGGCGGTTCTCTTACAGACCATTACTCGCCCTCGGATAAAAAATTACGGCTTTCAGAACCTGTGTACGGCTCAACGTCAATTGCCGCGGTTGGCGTCGCCGCGCATGAAGCCGGACACGCTATTCAACACGCCACCCACTGGAGTCCTCTTGGCTTGAGAAGCACGCTTGTGCCTGTGGCAAATATCGGCTCAAGGATCGGTCCCTGGCTTGCAATAGCGGGACTTGGTTTTTCTTCCAGCTCGTCTTATTCCGGTATTGGCTCGCTGTTATTAAATATTGGAATTATTCTCTTTAGCGGCGCCGTACTTTTCTATGTTATAACATTGCCTGTGGAATTTAACGCTTCACACAGGGCTATTACTGTTCTGCGCGCCAACAATGTTCTGAGTGAAAATGAATTAAAAGGCGTTAAAAAAGTTTTGACAGCCGCGGCGTTAACTTATGTCGCCTCCGCGCTTACTGCAATTGCCAGCTTACTGCGCATTATTTTGTTATCGCGCCGCCGCCGGTAAGAGTATTTTACGAAAAATTCTCTTCAAGGTTATATATAATACTAAAAATCACCTGATAATGCAAAATAAACAAATACCCACAAATAATTGTTAATTTATTATAAATCTTTGGTATTTCAACTTGCCCTGTTTTTCTCTTTATGGTACAATATAAAGGTCAAATTAATAATTTCCCGCTATTTGGGTTTTTTGAAGGTATTGTATGTTTACTGATTTTAAATTTTTTAATTTAATCACTGTTCTTGTTTTAATAATCATTGTAATTGCTCTTTTTATTATTTTATTATTAAGACGCGCCAATGAAAAGAAAAAGCTTGAAAAGCTGGTACAGATACGCACCGGTGAGTTAAACAAGCGCCTGCAGGAATTGGAAGCCGAGCTTGAAGCCGCTAAAGCTGTAAGTAAATCAAAATCCGCATTCCATGCGAATATGAGTAATGAGATTCGCACACCCTTAGACAGCATCATAGGATTTTCCGATTTGGCCCTTGATGATGAAATTTCCAATAAAACAAAAGATTATCTGACCAATATCCGCGTTAATGCGGACTGGCTGCTGCAAATTACCAATGATATTATGGATATTGCCAAAATTGAATCCGGTGAATTGTCATTGAAAAAAATACCCTTTGATATGCATGAATTATTTGCAAGCTGCAGAACATTGGTAATGCCTAAAGCTGTTGATAAAGGCATATTACTTCACTTTTATGCCGAACCAAGCGTAGGTAAAAAGCCTGTCGGCGATCCTGTAAGACTCCGTCAGATATTTGTAAATCTGCTTTCCAACGCGGTAAAATTTACAAATACCGGTATGGTAAAACTTGTGTCTGATATTATTCGTATAGATGATAAATCAATTACAATACATTTTGAAATTAAAGACAGCGGCATTGGTATGACTACCGAACAGATAGCGGTAATATTTGAACCGTTTTCAAAAGTGGAAACAACAATGACAAGCAGTTACGGCGGCACAGGGCTTAGTTTACCGATAACCAAGAGCATTATAGAAATGATGGGAGGTAAACTCTCTGTAGACAGTACGCCGGGCGTTGGAAGCAGATTTAGTTTTGATCTTACATTTGACACTATAGATGTATCCATGGAAGAAATGTTCCAAAGCCGAATTTTCCCAAAAGAACTTGAAAGACCGATATTTAACGGCGAAGTCCTTATATGCGAAGACAATTTTATGAAGCAGGAAGTTATACGCGAACACCTTACAAGGGTTGGTCTTAAAACTGTAATCGTGGAAAACGGTTTAATTGGTGTTGAGATGGTCAAAAGCCGTGTCAGAAAAGGCGAAAAATTATTCGATTTAATTTTTATGGATATGAATATGCCTGTAATGGACGGGCTTGAGGCTGCCGTTGAAATTGTCAAACTTAATGATAAAATCCCCATTGTAGCCCTGACTGCCAATATAATGACCGAAGATATGGAAACTTATAAGGCTCATGGTATAGCCGACTGTGTAGGCAAGCCTTTTACCTCCCAGGAATTGTGGCGATGCTTGTTAAAATATCTAACGCCTGTAAAATCGTCAGAATTACCGAAAGAAACAATAAAAAGAACAGAACCGGAATCTGATTTAGAATTTCAAAAGTCGCTGGAAAAATATTTTATTAAAGCAAATATTAATAAATACGAGGAAATTTGTAAGTTAATAGAAAGCGGCGATGTTAAATCGGCCTTCAAGCTGGTGCATGCATTAAAAGGCAATGCCGGACAAATTGGTAAAAACCGCCTGCAATCAGCCGCCGCCAGCGTTGAACATCAACTTGCCGATGGGGTAAATACAGCTTCACCTGACCAAATGGCCGCGCTTAAAAGTGAATTAGACGCCGTTTTAACGGAATTTTTGCCATTACTTAACGAAGATAATTAATCCTTATTGGAGGAATATATGGCGGAAAGTCAGCCGGTTATTGATGTCGTTGAGTTGTTTAATAAAGGAAATGCCGCAAGTGTGTTAAATAATTTTGCGGAGGCTTTTGATTGTTACCGCAAAGCGGCGGATCTTGGATACGCTCCGGCTCAGTGTAATTTGGCGTATTGTTACGAGAAAGGACATGGCGTTCCATTTAATTTTGCCAAAATGCTTGATTATTATCAGAAAGCGGTAAATCAAGGGTATGCTCCAGCTATGTGTAATTTGGGATGGTGTTATGAAAGCGGCAACGGAGTAGAGATGAATTTAGATAAAGCGGTCGCATATTATTCCAAGGCGGCTGAACTGGGATATGCGCCCGCTCAGAGTAATTTAGGTTTTTGCTATGAAAACGGCAATGGCATAACTAAAGATATGGGACAAGCTATTAAATACTACAAACAGGCCGCGTCTCAAGGTAATGTTTTTGCCCAGTATAATTTGGGCGTATGTTATGAATTTGGCAAAGGAACGGCGGCAGATATAGCAAAAGCAGTTGAATTGTACCGAAAATCCGCGGAGCATGGATATGCGCCCGCTCAGAACTGTCTTGGGATGTGTTATGAGAATGGCAACGGCGTACCTAAGAATCCGCTTGTAGCTCATGAATGGTATAATTATGCAGCGTCACAAGGGCATTTATCCGCAAAGAAAAATCTTGATAATCTGAAAAAGAAATAAAAAAAATTAAAAAATATGAAATAAGGTAGTAATCTTATGCTCTTGCCACGCCGCTCTTTATTGCGGCTTGGGCTGTCGCATGCGCTACAGCATCCCTTACTCTTGGGTCAAAAGCCGCAGGGATTATGTAATCGTTTCGTAATTCATTTTCACTTACAAGATTGGCGAGCGCGTAAGCCGCCGCTATTTTCATTTCATCGTTAATGTCGCTTGCGCGGACATCCAGCGCGCCCCGGAAAATACCCGGAAAGGCCAGCACATTGTTGATCTGATTAGCAAAATCGCTGCGGCCTGTTCCCACTACGGCGGCTCCGGCGGCAATAGCCAAATCCGGCATGATTTCCGGCGTTGGGTTGGACATTGGGAATAAAATTGCGTTAGGCGCCATTGATTTAACCATTTCTGTTGTTACCATGCCGGGCGCTGAAACGCCGATAAAAACATCGGCTCCCCGCAGTACGTCGGCAAGACTTCCCTTTTTCATTTGCCTGTTTGAAATTTCAGCCATTTCAGCCTTTTCGCTGTTAAGGCCGTCTCTGCCCCTGTAAATTGCCCCCTGACGGTCGCACAGTACTACATCGGACAGTCCCAGCGCCTGCAAAAGCCTGATTACGGCAATACCCGCCGCGCCTGCGCCTAATGTGACTACGCTGATATTCTCAAGTTTTTTTCCGGTCAGTTTTAGGGCGTTAAGCAGCGCCGCAAGCACTACTACCGCAGTCCCGTGTTGATCATCGTGAAAAATGGGGATGTCGCAGCGTACTTTTAATTTCCGCTCAATTTCAAAACAGCGCGGGGCGGAAATATCTTCCAGATTTATGCCGCCGAAACTCCCTGCAAGAAGCGTCACCGTTTCTACAATAACATCAACTTCTTTTGAACGTATGCACAGTGGAATTGCATCAACTCCGCCAAAAGCTTTGAACAGCACGCATTTTCCTTCCATTACGGGCATACCGGCTTCAGGGCCAATATCGCCGAGTCCCAGGACGGCAGTGCCGTCGGTTACAACGGCGACCGTATTCCAGCGCCCTGTAAGTTCCCAGCTTTTTTCAGGGTTTTTCTTTATTTCAAGGCAGGGTTGGGCGACACCGGGAGTGTAGGCTAGCGAAAGATCCTCCCGCGTTGACACGGGCATCTTGTTTATAATTTCCAATTTACCGCGCCACTGATAATGTTTTTTTAATGATTCCTCAGCATAATTCATAATGGAATCAATATATTAGATAATCATTGTATTAGCAACACCAATTTGTAATTTCAATAATTATAGAATCAATTATTTTTTTATGTTAATATGACAAATAAATAATCAGGAGAGTATTTTGATAATAGGAATTGATATTGGCAGTACCATAACAAAAGCTGTTTCCATAGAAAACGGAAAAATAATCAAGATGATAAAAACAAAGGCGATGGACGCTGTAACCGCGGCTACCGGCGCTTTTGGAAAAATAGTTCTTGAAAACGGCATTAAAATAAACACTGTCGAAAGAATTGAGATTACCGGGGCAGGAGCGTCAAAAATAAAAGACGACATTTTTGGCATAACAACAGGCAGGGTGAATGAAATTAAAGCCATAGGTACGGGCGGAATGTTTCTTTCCGGCATGAGCAATATAATTATTACAAATATCGGGACTGGAACCGTAATAATCGAAGCCGGCGATAAAGGCATTTCCCATTTTGGCGGCTCGGGCGTCGGCGGCGGAACAATATTGGGATTGGGTAAAAAACTTTTGTCCGTCGCCGAATTTCACGATATTATGGAATTGGCAAAAAACGGAAAATTAAATCAGGTTGATCTTCTGCTTGGCGACATCACAGATACGGGATTAAGTTTCTTAAACGGAGAATGTACGGCTTCCAATTTCGGGAAAATGCTGGATACCGCCAATCAGGGAGATATTGCCCTTGCGATTATTAACATGGTGTATCAGGTAATAGGGGTTCTTTCTGTTTTTGCGGCAAGAGCAAAGAATTACAGCCGCGTTGTTGTTACAGGCAACGGCAGCAAGAACCCGATAGGCAGGAAAGTGCTTGCCGATGTTACCGCTATGTACGGAATTGAATTTATCTATCCTGAATATGCCGAATATACTACGGCGATTGGTGCGGGATTATCAGACAGGAAGGGAAATAAAGAATAATGTTCCCTTGCCTGGTTCCGATTTAAGTTTTACCGCGCCTTTTACTTCTTTTATACGGTCGCGCACAAGGTTTAAGCCAATGCCCCTTCCGCCGTGAACGGTTTCCGTATCCGCAGTGCTGAATCCGGGTAAGAATATTACTTTTGATAATATGTCGGGATTTTTTGCGTCTTCCTTCTTAATTAAATTTTTGGCTAACGCCCTTTCACTGATCTTTTTGTAATCAAGGCCTTTTCCGTCATCAGTAAGTTTTATATGAATATTCTTATGATCTTCCGTCATCTTAATGGAAAGCTTAATTACGCCTGTTTCGTTTTTGCCTTTGGCCTTTCTTTCCTCGGGCATTTCTATTCCATGCAGGGCTGAATTACGGATAAGCTGCATCAGTATTTCTTTTATTACCCGTCTTGGACCTTTGTCTATAGCTTCAGGGTCAATTTCAGACGGGATAAATTTAATTTTCTTCTCTAAATCTTCGGCGACTCTGGAAGTGGTTTTTGTAAGAGATTCAACCATTACCTTGATATTTTGTTTCTCGCCTGTTCCGCTCTTACCGCCGCTTCCGGCATAACTTTGAAGCTTATTAAGAATATCCCTGAATCCTTCTTTTTCTTTGGATATCTTTTCTATTTCCATGGTCAGATTCAGCATTTCACCGAAAGGCACCTCTCCCTGCATTTCCCGTAATTTCTTTATTTTTGATTCCAGGTTATGTACCTTGTTGCCAAATACGTTCAATCCAAGAATTACAGCGTTGGATTTAATGGCATGGACAGATTGGTAAATCTTAACAAGCGCGTCATGCGTAGATAATGAGTCGTTTTTAAGTATTCTATCAATCTCTTCAAACTCATGTTCCATATCCGCCATGAAGTCGTTAAATACATCGGGCTCAACCTGAATAAGTTCAAAGACAGACTGCATTTCCTCCTGCCGTCTTGATTCTTCTTCCGCCAGCCTTTGCTGCAGTTCTACTCTTGTTGTAATATCGTAGACTGTTACCAGAAGAAAGATTTCACCGCGCCCTCGTTCTACCGTGGCAAAGGCAAATTGGAATACTTTTCTGTCGCCTGTTTCTTTGTTTACATAATGAAGTTCGTTTAACGGATTTATTTCATCCAGCATTTCCTGGTCGTAAGTGCGTTCAAGCACCATATCAAAATAATCTTTTATCGCTTCCAGTTCGCTCTGACTTACAGAATCGGCGATAACATCCGTTAAATTTTTTCCAAAGAGGTTGGTATCTGACAACATTTCTTCAAGGTATCTGGAATAATGATCCTGAATAATAAAATTCTTATCAATGAAGAAAAGGCCGATTTTCATGCTGTCTTTCATGACGGCAATTTCATCGCGTTCCGCAAGATGGGTCATGTCGTATAAGCTGATAAGAGTGCCGCCACCGCCAGGAAGGCCATGCGAAGCCGCTTTAAAATAACGTTTCTGTCCGTTTAGTGAAAATTCCCAGTCTTCCGCATAGTCGTCTTTTTCTTTTAATAATTTTCCGGCTTGTATTTTCAGGCTTCTGCCCGGAAAAAGATCGATAAGAGGACGCCCTTGAACCAAAGTTGGATCGCTTGTATTTCCCAGATCGGATAAGGTTTTACTCGCATAGACAATCTCATTGCGTTCGTCTATCATCGCGACAAAGTTTTCCGTGGAAGCAAGAAGATCCATGAATGAATTTTGGTGTTCAAGCGCTTTATTTAATACAACTGTAGCCGACCTTGTAAGCAGCAGCATGATAATACTGATGAATAAACAGATAACCCACATAATCAATACGGTAAATATGGGCATTTCTCCGCCTATATGATAACCTCTTAAAAAAAGATAGATGGTAAAAATATTTTGAACTATTATAAAACCAAGAGTTCTGTTGAAACTTGAATATATACAGCTGACAGCGCACAGAAAGACAATGATGAGCATATAATGGGAATTATACCATCTGCTGAGCAACATAAGCGTCGTATAGAATAATAAAAGTATAGCCGGAATGTTAAATGCCAGTTTATAATGATTTATTGTGTTTTTAATGACTGCGATAACTACTACTAAAGTCAATATCATTACAAGCCCGGCTATACTGTAATTAACCTTAGCTTTGGCTATGTAAGTTTCAACAATATAAGAGGCGCTGATAAATATAATAATCGCAATAGAGGAAAAGTTTGCGATGCTTTTTAATTTATTACTTTCTGTTTTTTTTATTGCCATGGAGTAAGCCTTCCTTAAACAGCCGCAATTGACGACAATGGGTATGTTAAATTGTTTACCGTTACCATTTGTACCGCGTGATTAACCACGCTCATAATGATATTGGTGTCTTGAATGTATTCATTATCAAGCTGAATCCACATTTGGCTGGTGGTTTGAATTGAAATTTTTTTTCCATGGACAATAACGCAATTTCTTGGACGTTTTCCCCTTGAATATCTTCTCATGGATGAAAGTGTTCCCAGAGGATGTGAAGATCTGATTAATGCGATATCCAAAAGACCGTCGTCAGGCGATGCCTCCGAAACGCCTGTCATTTTTCCGGCATGATACGGACTATTTGCGACATGGATTAGGCAGTATTGTCCTGAATAATCCGTATCATCTATGTTTATTTTATATTCCCGCGCAGCGACATTTCTGTCAAATGCGCCGAATAATGTGTTAAAATAAGATGAAAGTTTTGAGAAAACAATAAAACTGTTTTTGCCCATATTTGATTTTAAGTCTTTTATTTTTTTTAATATAGCGGAATTCATTCCTATATAGCAGGAATTTAAGGCGAAATTTACCCCCCATCTGATTACGTCTGTTTGAAGAGCTTCTCCTTTAACAAGAGACGGAATATCCCTAAAGGATTCAATGTTGGTTTCGCCGAAGACTTTTAAAAAATCATAGGATTCACCGTGAGGGACGGCAGCAAGCTGCATATTCGCAAAATGGGCGACGCCATTAAGGCAGTCAAAGAGAATTTCTTCTCCGCCTATTGCGTAAATCCTTATGATGTCGTCCGGTTTTGCTTTTTCCGCTTCATCTTGAATTATGGTTATAGCGTTTCTTCTGTAACGTGAAAATTGTATGGAGAAATCAGGCGCTTCTTGTGTTCTAAAAAACTGCCCTATATTGTCCAAAATATTATCCATCTTCCATTGCTGGCCGTAGAAAGCTTTTGGATCGAACACAAAAACATGCTTCATTATGTTCTCTCCCGCTCAAGATTCATGATCAAGTTCAATAGCTACCATTAGGTGAAAAATATCATTTTCAAATGCTTTGTGCGGAATACAAAGAATGCGCGTCTGTTTGCTGGGCCATGCAATTGAATGTTCTTTTCCCCTGATAATTGTGGGAATTGAAATTACAATTCTGTCCCCGTTTGGCACTTTTGGCTTTATGTTTCCGGCAATGATGTTATTTACTTCGCCAATCGCATCGATTACATCGGCGTCAAGTTCCGTATGTCCCGCGCCTGTTAATATGTCGGTTAATTTTATCGCCAATTCAGACTTCATGGAGACTATTACAGCGCCTTTAACCGCGCCGGAAAGACCTATTACCGCGGAAATATCCCACTCAAAAGCCTTGTCAGGATCCAGAAAATGCGGATGCCTTGGGCTTACTTCAACACCTACAAATTCTTTGAAAGTACTGACCGTAACTTCAACAAAAGGTTCTACATAATCTTCTAATTTTACTGTCATATTTTACATCCTGAATAAACGTAATTTGGACAATTTTTGCTTGAACAGATCAAGCTTAATTGGCTTGGTAATATAATCAGTGGCTCCGTGTTTTAACGCTTCAATAACGTTAAACTTGGCGGCCTCGCTGGTTACCATAATGATAGGCAAATCTTTGTATTGATCCATCGCCCTAACTTGTTTTAGAAAGTCAATTCCTGATAATCTTGGCATATTCCAATCCAGTAGAATTAAATCAACAGTTTGAGTTTCCAGTAACGCCAGAGCTTCTTCACCATCTTTTGCCTCGATAAAATTACAAGCTGACTCAACTCCTGAAAAAACACCTTTTACGGTATTTCTCATTATTCTGGAGTCATCAACTATCATAATTGTCACACCTGCAGGCATAATACCTCCTTATATTTATTTGGAGATAAGCGACATCTTAAAATAGCTTATCATTGCAGTATCCCCATTTTAAAAGTAGATACCTATTTTTAAATGATACTATATATTTATCTTAATAACAATGTCTTTTATGTACTTTTTTTACCTTTTTCTTTGCATTTCTGTTCTCCATGACACAATCCAGTTCCATTTTTCGGGAAAATCCGGAGAAGACGCCTTAAAAGTCAATCTACCTATTTTAGAACGGATAGTTGTACTAAAGGAAAGATCCCATTTTTCGTCCTTTTCCGGGAAAAAAGTACATCCGGCCTTTGATCTAAACTGAAAAACCCCTGCCGACCATATAAATTCGCAATTTACATCAGCTGTTTCCCATGACCAATCTTTATTCAGTACGGGAAAAGGCGATATATCGCCATTTGTCCCTGCCAACCCCTTAATTGAACCGGAAAAATTAATCCCAAGTGGGTTTTTTATGCCTATTTGCCGCATATTCAGCGAAATTCCAAGGTTTCCGGAGAAACTGTCGTTAATTTTTAATGGATTAACCGCGTTTCTGTCCATAGATAGGGAAATACGCGTCAAACGGAGCGTATTATTACGTATTGCCGCAGAAGAGGGAAATCGCCAATAAAAACCGGAAGAACTGCGGTTAAAATCCTCGCCAAAACCCGGTCCCCGTAATACGGTATTTATTCTGATTAGGGAACTATTCTTGCCCTTCCACTCAATTTTTGCCGCGCCTCTGAAACCTTCCCCGTGATTTACGCCGTCTCTGCATATAAACCGTTCCCCTGCGCCATCCACTGACAGTGAAATTAATAGTGGTCTTGATTTATACCCAAAAGGTAAAGACGGCGAGCAGGAAATACCCAGATTGGCATAAATATCTTTTCCAACGGCAAAAGTTTCTGAAAAGGCAAAATCGGAGCTTACGGAAAAATCCGGGTTTGTAAAGAGAAGCCCTGCGGCAAAGAGCCGGAATTCCCGCTCCGGCAGCGGCGGCGTATCAGAGAACCATGTGTTTGGTTTAGAGGGCGAAAGCGTTTTACCTGTGTAAAATGTTTCCAGTAATAAATTGTTGGTTTTTTTAAAAGTAAAATCCAATCCGCCTGAAAACGCAGGCGTAAATTCGCTAACTTCTGACTGTGCGCTGATAAAAGTCCTTAAATTTACATCAGGAAAAAGTTGGAATAATGGGCTTGAAAGATACAGGTACGCCTCGTCTTCTTTTGTGGAAGAAGCCGCAGTTTTTAAATCCGCAATGACAGGCTTGTGATTTTCGGCATATGGCGGCGAGCGGATCCATGGGTTACGAATCCTTGCGGGCAGTCCCCACTCGTCAAGCGTCCCATAAAGCAGCCGCGACCCTGTAGGCTTATGATACAACCCGCCTGTGTAATTGGTGACACCTTTATCAGGATCTCCCCATGGCGGCTCCAGCGAAAAGTCCAGTGGATGCCTGTCCAGAATCTGACCGCGTAAGGTAAGATTAGGCGGGAGAAAGTGCAATTTAACCTCTCCCCGGTTACCAAGAGTCCCTAAAAATGCCGGTTCGTCCTGGAATGTAAAGGTTTTTTCTTCCCAGGAGCCGCTCCAGAGAAGACTCAAGTCAAGAACCGGCGCGGACTCTGCCGCAAGAACAACCCCGCCGCACAAAAGAACGGCAGCCAAAACAGATAAATTTTTCATACCTATATATGGCGTGGACTTGCTGTTTTGCTTGACTGTAATTTAAAATTTTTTTAAAAAATTCTTTTGAGTATTATGCCTCTTTATTCAATTCCCCGCGTGCCTGTAGATCGGAAAGTATCTTTTTATAAAATTTGCTGTCGATTTTATACTTCATGCGGTAAATCAGGTAGCTTCCTAAAAAGCAGAAAAGTGGGAAGATTAACATGGCTATCTTCATCATTAAGAGGCCTGAGGGAGTAACTTCGGCGGCTGAGTTGGCGTCTTTAATTCCGGAGATAATTATTACTACGGAAACAACTCCGCTGCCTACTGCGCCGCCTAATTTGTTGATCAAAGGCTGGATAGAGAAGGTGATGCTGTCGTTGCGTTTGCCGAGTTTCCAGTGACCGTAATCAACAGAGTCGGCGAGGAACATAACCATTAAAAGCTGTATAAATGACTGCCCAAAGAAAATTAAAACGCCGGCAATGCCAATGAATAACATTGTAGAAACAGGAGCGAAGAAAAAGAGCAGATAACCTGCCGTCATCGAAATAATTGCGCCGGTATAGAGAGTTTTACGGTCAAACTTTTTGCTGAAGAACTGAAAAGTCGCCAGGGCTGATAATTGCGATATGCCTAAAATTGCGGAAAAGATAGAAAACATCCCTTCATTGCCGTAAGCGTATTTAAAATAATACAGTCCAAAACTGGTAGTTGTCATATAACCTATCATGAACAGCGAAAGAGCGAGCATCGTATAAAACAACTGGTCGTTTTTAATTATAATGTTTACTAATTCACGTAACGGCGTATTTTGTTTTTTATCCGCGACAATTCCAGTCTCCTTTACGCCGAATATTGTAACACACATTCCCATGGACATAAAAACCGATACGCAAATGGCAAAAATAAAATAGCCTTTTTGCATGGAACCAAATTTTACTCCAAGTGAAGTTGTAAGCGGCACAATGGCGACAACGACAAAAAACAAACCGATATTGGCGAATATACGGGCAAGCGCACCTATTTTTTCCCGCTCTTTTTGATCGACGCTTAAACTTGGGAGCATTGACCAATATGAAATATCGTGGATCGTGTAACAGATTCCCCACATAAAGTAGATGATTGCAAAGGTAATGACGTATGCCCTGTCCTGAAGACCAAGGTCGGTAAAGAGGAGAATGGTAAAGATTGGGGAAGTTATCGCGCCTATTGTAATCCACATTTTAAATTTGCCCCAACGCGTGTGCGTATTATCTACGATAAGTCCCATGAAAGGATCGTTAAAAGCGTCAAATATACGGGCGGCAAGAATAATTCCCGCTACCCACCACATTGTACTTGTTGGCAGATTGATTATGTCAGTAAGGTAGAACATAAGGAACATGCTGACTATGCCATAAACCATGTCCCTGCCGATTGTCCCGAGACCGAAAGTTATCCGGTTGCGAATATTAGTATTTTGCATAATAATAGATCATAACATTAAAATATAATTTTGAATAGAGGATTATTTATGTGGTGGAAAGACAGTGTTATTTATCAAATTTACCCCCGCAGTTTTCAGGATTCATCGGGGACGCGGTTTCCAAACGACGGAATTGGCGATATTCCGGGAATAATTTCAAGGCTGGACGAGATCAAAGATTTGGGCGCGGGTGTCATCTGGCTTTCGCCGGTGTATAAATCACCCGATGCCGATAACGGGTATGACATCAGCGATTATTACGATATAAACCCCAAATTCGGAACAATGGCGGACATGGAAAAACTTTTCGTGGAAGCAAAAAAACGGGGCATAAAAATTATTATGGATCTTGTTATAAATCATACTTCCGATGAGCATGAGTGGTTTAAAAAAAGCAGAGATATTAAAAGCCCCTACCGTGATTATTATATCTGGCGGCCGGGTAAAAAAACCGATAAGCAGGACCGGGAACTTCCGCCCAACAACTGGACAAGCTTTTTTATGGGCAGCGCGTGGGAGTACGATGAAAGAAGCGGCGAATACTATCTTCATCTTTTTGATAAAAAACAGCCCGATTTAAATTACAAAAACCCAAAAGTAATAGAAGAAGTAAAAAACATTCTTCGTTTTTGGCTGGATAAGGGAGCCGCCGGATTCCGCTGTGATGTGATCAATATAATTTATAAAACAAGCCTTGATGACGGAAAAAAGACCGTGGCAATTCAGGGATTGGAACATTACAAGTCGCAGGAAGGCGCCCATGCCGTATTGCGCGAACTAAGGCGCGACGTATTGGACAAACACGATTGCTTTACCGTAGGCGAGGCTGTTTTTGTCGATTTACAGGACGCGAAACTGTTATGCGATGAAAGCCGAAAAGAGTTAAATATGATTTTCTTTTTTGATCATCTGGAAGTTGACCGCCGCATTTCAAAATATATACTGAAAAAATTCCGCGCCCGCAAATTGCTGGAAGTGATGACAAAATGGCAGAGGGGACTTGATTGGTGCGCCCTGTATCTTGAAAACCACGATCAGACTCGTACTGTCTCCCACTTTGGCGCATTAAGAAAATACCGCCTGAATCATGAGGGCGATTTGAAAAAGAGATCGGGAGAGTACTGGCGGCGAAGCGCGAAGATGCTCGCGCTTTTTGAATTGACACTGCGAGGCACACCTTTTATTTATCAGGGGCAGGAAATCGGCATGACCAATTTTGATTTTAAGAGCATTGATGAACTCGATGATGTGGAGAGCCGAGGCTTAGACAAATTGATGAAAAAGAAATTAATCCCCAAATGGCTGCGTTGGAAATGGCTTAAGACAGGTTCAAGGGACAACAACCGCACTCCCATGCAATGGGATAACAGTGACAACGCCGGTTTCAGCAAAGGAAAACCCTGGCTTGGGATAAATAAGAATTATAAGTTTATTAACTACGCTTCGCAGATAAATGATCCTGATTCGATATTGTCTTTTTACAAGAAGTTAATCGCCTTACGTAAACAAAACAAATGCCTTGTTTATGGGGACTTCCATCCCATCTATGCCGATGATCGCATGATGATTTATCAGCGTAAACTTAATGATGAAACCTATACGGTCGCGCTTAATTTTTCTTTTAATAAAGTCAAGCCTCCAAAAAAGTTTGCGGGGCTTTTATTGGGAACGCAGATTATTTCCGCATCAGGTGAAAAATTCGAAGGTTTACTGCTTCCCTGGGATGGGATATTGGTGAAGAATTGATTTAAAGAATTTTTACCACGAGCCACACGAACTTTTTGTCCATATCTTGTCGTTGTTCGTGTTGGTTCGTGGTTAATTCTTACTTATAAATCAACTCTCTTCTTTTGCCTGTTTTTGATTCATCAGTTTTAATATGACAATCAGCACCACGCCGACAACCGCAAGAACGCCGAGTGCGATAAATTGCAACTGTTGACCGTTAATTTTTTTGATCACGATTGGGAACAACAGCGCCGAGAGCATAAAGCCCACCATGACAGCGCCGTAGTTAGAACCGATATTTTTAATGCCGAAATTTCCGGAAGTAAGAACAGGATACAGTCCCGAATAGCCGCCGTAACAGAACGCGACTACCGCAATGATAACTATCAGTGGAAATCCGGTTGCGAAACAAAGCCCGAACGCGCCCAGCGCGGTTGCGGCAAGGATGATAATGTCCGCCATTTCGCGCCCGATTTTATCGGACATAAGCGGAGCGCCAAGTCTGCCAAGCGCGTTGGCTATGCCCGTGAACATAACGAGTCCTGTTGCGAAAGATTCAAGTCCTCTGTTTAGCGCCAATTCCTTAAGGCTGGGGAGGATGATGAAAAATACCGAAGTACCGAACATCAGGGACAAGGCGATTAAATAAAAACGCACTGTTTTAAGCATTTCAAGAGTTGTGTACTGTTTTCCTTTTAATACCGGCGCGGCAACGTTTGGAACCTGCTCCGGTGATTTGATAAAATTGAATAACAGCAATACGGCCACCGCAAACCCTGCGGCTAAAATTAAAAA
>Ga0268262_10002747_pt1 | contig 19926 bp, 17 predicted proteins | sample TergutNc150P3_FD_190354 | JGI IMG/M metagenome (GOLD analysis project Ga0268262, IMG submission 190354) | Nasutitermes corniger P3 segment gut microbial community from laboratory colony in Florida, USA - Nc150 P3 (SPAdes) (version 2) | ecosystem: Host-associated > Arthropoda: Insects >... | reverse complement strand
ATGCCGCGCCGTAGTAAGAAGAGTACGCCGCCGTAACCTCCGGCGCGGCATAGCGCGCGGCCAGAGAGGGGTTAGAGGCGACAGGCCCGAAAACGTTAACAGCCAGATCGGAAGCCGAAAGCGCCGCCGAGCGGGGCGAAACCACAGCCTCCGCCGCCATATCCCCGTAAACGCTGACCCCCGAAGCCCCGATAACCGCAGAGTCGCCGTCCCCGTCGGCGGCAAAGACGGCGCAGACAGTCATCAGCATAATACCGCTAGTTTTCAGTAGTATTGATCGAACGCTTCTCATATCATCAGAAAATATATTTTGCGAAACGAACGATGTAAATTTTTGTGACTTTGACGTTGACTTTATATGCGGGGTTTGCCTTCGGCGAGATAAACAAGTTGGCTTCGCCGAGATAAACAAGTTATCCCCGCATATCCTATGAAAGGCGCGTAGCGCCTTTCGTCTAAAAATGATTTTAAAGACTTTGATTTTATTCTTTTGACTTTAAGGCTTTGACTTAATCTCCTCAATCTTCCCCTCAATATGCCTCCTCACCTCCGGATTCTCGCTTGTTTCATACAAAAACAGCAGGACATCCATAGCCTCGTCCTGCCGCCCCGCGTTTTCATAGAAGCGCGCCGCCAGCCGCGCCAGCTTTCCGCTTTGCGGACTCGGCACCTTCGCCGCCGCCGTGAAACAGAACGCCGCCCGCTCCGGATCGTCGTAGTACCTGCTATACAGCATACCCAAGTAAAACGGTATGTTCCAGCTGATGCCGCCCAGCGTGTTCATCCCGCGCTCCAATATTATCCGCGCCGCGTCGGGATCATGGCAGACGTCTGGGATCATAAGCCCGGCGAACTCGTAGGCTTCGCTAAAGTGCGGGTGGAGGCGCGTGATCATATCGATCATCTGTGTCAGCCACTTGAACTGCCTGTCGCTGTCAAGGTGTTCGCCGAAGTAGATCATGGCGCTAATCCATATATAATGCGCGTAGGTCGTGTTGAAGCCGAGCATAAAGGGCTTGACCCGCTCGCTGCCGGGGAGGTAGGCCATGCTTTCGAGCTTTTGGGAGGAGTCGCCGGCTCGGATGGAGGATAGGCGGATGTTGGCCGCTACAATGCCCGCGAAGAGAAGGGCGGCGATTATTAGTATGTATATTGTTTTTTTCATAGTCAACACCAAAGTCAAAGTCTTTAAATCTTTTTTAGACGAAGCCTTCGGCTTCATAGGATATGCGGGGCTAAACCCCGCATATAACGTCAAAATCAAAGTCAAAGGCTTTTTTCTTTTGACGTTGACTTTATATGCGGGGTTTAGCCCCGCATATCCTATGAAAGGCGCGTAGCGCCTTTCGTCTAAAAAAGAATTTGATTTTAATTCTATTATAAGTCTTTTCTATCAAATAAGATAGATGAAATCAATAATAGTAATCCCGTATATAATAACCCGTAAATTGTCGCGAAAAATATGTGGCCTTGGGCTATGGTCAGGCCGAAGACTACGGCTGTGCGGATGTTGAAATACTCTAGATTTGGTAGGATATAGTGCAAGGCTGTCAGGATTGTCTTCACAAACGGGTTCGATTGGGCGTCGGCGCTAAGGGTGATCAGGTCGTTCAGGTGGCCGGCTACGTAGAATGAGAGGGTGAAGATCGCGGCCAGCGTAGGCGTCGTGAAGCAAGACCACGCTATCGCCGCGGCTATGATTACCGACATCTCGACAAGCAGCAGCAGTACAGCGGAGAATATCTCCGCACGCGGGGCGTGGCCGGTCATTATCGTTATCGCCGTTACGAATATCAGCGCGATCAGCAGGAAATTCAAGGCTAGCGTGACGAAGAGGCCCGAAAACTTGCCGACAATGAACTGTATACGGTCGACCGGTTTGCAGAGCACGCCGTAGACCGTCTTGTCAGCGATCTCGGCGCCGAGAACGCCCACGCCTATGAAGACGGCGAGGAGGAGGCCGGTCAGCGACATGGTGGCGAGGCCGAAGTCGGACATAACCTGAACACGCGACATCACGGAGAGGTCGCCGAAAGACATGGCCAGCAGGAGGACGACGGCGGCGACCAATAGGATGTTGTAGAGAACCTTGTTGCGGACGGTCTCTTTAAATGTGTTTAGGGCGACTAAGTAGATTGTGCGCATCTTTTATCCTTTTAATCCTATAATCCTTTAAACTTGTTTATCTCGGCGAAGCCAACGTGTTTATCTCGCCGTAGGCAATCCTATAAATCCTAATTCAGACGTCTTTATCCATATAATAACGATTCTAACGGCATTGATCTTTTCTGTATCGATTGACAGAATATGTTGTTTTCATATAGCTTTCTTTGGCACGATTCGGCGTTTATTTTTATCGGGACGAATATTGTCGCGCCTCCGTCCGGCAACGGCGATATCTCTATACCTTCATTTTTTAGTTCATCGGCAATGTTATCAGGTAATGACGGGACGGTCAACTCTGTTCCCAGCGTTCCTTTGTCCAGTAACGATGCCACGCTGCCTGTTAAGCGCAGTTTTCCGCCGTCTAGGACTACCACGTCTTGGCAGACCGTTTCTATATCCTCAAGGACGTGGGTGCTGAAAAAGATTGTCCGGCCCTCGTCGCCCAAAGTTTTGAACAAGGATCTGAACAAGCGGCGCGACGGTGGGTCAAGGCCGCTCATCGGTTCGTCAAATATTAGCAGTTTTGGGTCGCCCAACAGACCGCAGGCCATGTTCAGGCGCTGCTGCAAGCCTTTGGAGAGGTTGCGGACTTTGGATGACTCGCGCCCGGTAAGTTCTACGGCGGCCAGAACCCGCTTGCGCTCGGCGTCTACGGCTTGGCGCTTTATTCCCGCCAGACGCGCGGAGAAGTCGACCGTCTCGCCCACGGTCAGGTGCTTGTAGAAGTACGGCTGCTCGGAGACGTAGGCTACGCCGCCGCGCGCCGAGGGGAGGCTGGAGTCCTTGCCCATCAGCGTTATGCGGCCGGAGCTCGGACGCGCAAGGCCCATAGCCATTTTGATGGTCGTCGTCTTTCCCGCGCCGTTAGGGCCTACGAAGCCGGTGATGCGGTTCCCGGCCAGGGCGAAAGAGACGCCGGTCACGGCGTTCACGCGGACGGCGCGGAAGCCGCGGCGGTAGACCTTGGTTACGTTTTCTGCTGTCAGAATGTCCATTGTATATAAATAAATATTTTATGGGCACGCGCCGGCGCAAGCGGGCGCGTATTATTTTTGTTGATTATGCAGAAACGCCGCGCCGACCTAAAATCATACCTCTCCGATAACCGCGGGACGGTTACGCCAAAGCTGCTCATAGCCGCGGCCACCTTGCTGCTCTCCGTATGCGCCTCCGTCTTCACTTTCATCGCGCTGACCAAGGTCGAGGCGTGGATGGCCAAAAGCCGCTCCGGCGGCTACGCCGAGCCGGCGCCGGCCGGTCAATACGGCGGCGAACCCTCATTCTCAGCCGCCGCGCCGTCCGCCGCCGGGAGCGTCGTCCGCGAAACGAACGCCGAGGTAGTGGCCGACAACCCGCCGGAGCGGCCGCAAACGGAGGAGACCTTTTCCATACAATCCGAGCCCGCCGCCGCTCAGCTGGCAAGCGGGCCGGCGCGACGGCCTGGAGGGTATATCCCGCCGCCGCAGTCGTCTATAAAAGCATCGCCCAGATCAAAAAGCGGCGTGCCCTTGATGATAAACAACGCCTCCGCCGACATAAACCTCTTCGCCCTGACCTTCGACGGCGGCTCATCGGCAAGCGCGGCGGGCGACATCTTAGACACCCTCGCCTCCCGCGGCGTCAAAAGCACCGTCTTCCTGACCGGGGCCTTCATCAAACGCTTCCCGCAGGTAGTGATGCGGATCGCTGCGGAGGGGCACGAACTCGGCAACCACACGATGAACCACCCCCACCTGACCACCTACGCCGAAACCAGGACGCAGTCGACGCGCCGGGATGTTAACCGCGCCTTGATCGTCAGCGAGCTTACCGCCCCGGAGAAACTGCTCTTCGAAAACGCCGGACACCTGCGTTTCGCCCCGCTGTGGAGGGCCCCCTTCGGCGAGTACAACCAAGAGATCTGCGAATGGGCGTTCTCAGCCGGCTACATCCACATAGGATGGCGCCAAGGCGGCTCGTGGCGGGTAAACCTGGACTCCAACGACTGGGTGGTAAACGAAAACTCCCCGGCCTACAAGACCCCCCAAGAGGTATTCGACAAGATAGTGACCATAGCCCAAACCCCCGGCGGCTTAAACGGAGGGATAATACTGATGCACCTAGGAACAGAACGAACCCAACGCTCCGAACAAGTCCACAGAATATTAGGCAGATTGATCGACACATTGAGACGTATGGGGTACAAGCCGGTAACGGTGTCAACTTTGTTATATCATTCTGGAGTTGACATAGATATGATAGATTTTTGACAATCTTTAAAATCAAATTGGCTTCGCCGAGATAAACAAGTTCATTTTTAGACGAAGCCTTCGGCTTCATAGGATATGCGGGGCTAAACCCCGCATATAACGTCAAAACATTGTCTGAACTAGGATTTTTAGGATTTAAAGGATTATAGGATTAAAAGTCAAAAGATTTTGATGTTGCTGTTGACGTTGACTTTATATATGCGGGGTTTAGCCCCGCATATCCTATGAAAGGCGCGTAGCGCCTTTCGTCTGAAAAAGATTTTTAAGATTTTAAAAGATTTTGATTTTAAAGATTTTGACTTTATTTGATTATTATATATTTTATACACACAATGTCCAACATCTTTTCTACCCCGCTCCGATTCGAACCCATCTTCAAAGAGAAGATATGGGGCGGCTCCGCTTTACGTGAAAAGCTGAATAAGAGCGCTCCCGCCGGCCGTCCTATCGGCGAGTCTTGGGAGGTCAGCGGCTGGGGCGACAGCCAGACGGTGGTCTCAAGCGGCGAGTACATCGGCTTGACGCTGGGCGAACTCTTCGCGCTCTGCCCGGACGATCTGATCGGATCAGCCGCCGACGCCGGCAAAAACGGATTCCCGCTCCTCTTCAAATTCATAGACGCCCACGAAAACCTCTCGATACAAGTACACCCGAACAGCGAGCAGGCGCGCGCGCGCGGTTGGGGCGAGCACGGCAAGACCGAGGCCTGGTACGTGGTGGACGCCGTCCCCGACGCAACGATAGCCATAGGTTTCAACCGCAAAGCGGTAACGCGAGAAGAGGCCGCCGAAGCGGCCGCCGTCGGATGCTTCGAATCGCTCCTGAACTTCGTACCCGCCAAACGCGGCGACACCTTCTTCATCCCGTCCGGAACAGTGCACGCCATTATGGGCGGCGTCCTGATATACGAAGTCCAAGAGGAGTCCAACACAACGCTGCGCCTATACGACTGGAACCGCAGATGCCCCGCCGGAAACCTGAGAGAGCTGCACATCGCGGAAGCGCTCGACATCATCAACTTCAACGAAGAGCGGCCGCTGAAGCCGGAACCGATAATCATCGACAAAAACGAGACTTTCGCGTATGAGACGCTATGCGACAATACAAAGTTTTCGTTAAGCAGATATACGTTCCTCAAATCCGGCGAAGCTTATCTGAAAACGATAAACGGCTTCAGGGTAATATCAATAACGGCGGGCCTGATGGAAGTGCACGCAAACGGCCGCCGTGTCCAATTGGGCATGGGGCAAACGGTATTAATACCGTCGGGTTTAGAAAATGTAATGATAGAGGGCGTCGCGGAGTCAGAGGCCTTAATTACTACAAAATGATGTATTGATTTTAAAAATCAAACGTTGCGCGGAACATCCTTCTCCAGCGACACCACATTCGGCGTCCCGCCCTCGATAAACGACTGCTCCGATATTCTGGTCAGCACCGCGTTGTCCGCGAACTCCTTCACCGTCAGCGACCCCATGTTGCACATCGTGGCCTTTATCTTCGATACCGTCACGTCCAAAACGTCCTTCACGTTGCCGACCACAGGGACATACGCGTCTACGCCCTCCTCGAACTTCAGCCCGCCGTCGTTGCCCCCCGTGCTGTATCGCTGCCAGTTCCTCGCCCTGTTGGAGCCCTCGCCCCAATACGGTTTGTATACGCGCCCGCCGATGGAGACGCGCGGCGTGGGGCTCTCGTTGGTCATCGCGAAGTACCTGCCCATCATCACGAAGTCGGCGCCCATAGCCAGCGCGATGATTATCTGCGTGTCGTTGGAGAGGCCGCCGTCGGAACATATCGGTACATAGATACCGGTCTCCTCGCAGTACCGGTCGCGCTCCGCCGCCACCGCCATCAGCGCGGAGGCCTGGCCGCGGCCTATGCCCTTTTGCTCCCTCGTTATACATATAGACCCGCCGCCTATCCCGACTTTTACGAAGTCGAGTTCGGCATCATCCGCCAGATACCTGAAAGCGTCGCCGTCGACGATGTTGCCGCCGCCTATGACCACGGAATCGCCGTATTTATCCCTTATCCACTTGGCGGCTTCGCGCTGGAACTCCGAGTAACCGTCGGAGGCGTCTATGCAGAGCACGTCGGCCCCCGCGTCTACAAGCGCCGGGACACGCTCCTTGTAATCGTGCGTGTTTATAGCCGCGCCCACGGCGAAGCGCTTCTGCCTGTCCAAAAGCTCGTTCGGGTTGTTGATATGGTCGACGTAGTCCATCTTGAAGACAAGCGAGCGCAGGTGCCCGTGCTCCTCGCTGTCCAATATGGGCAGACACTCCTTCTTGTACTCGCGCAACCGCTTGTTCGCATCGTGAAGCGAGATACCCTCATACGCTAATTTAACGTTTTCGGCCTTCGTCATAAAATCGCGCACCGGCAGGGAGAGGTCGTCGTCGAACTCCCAGTAGTCCTTATCTGTGAGTATCCCCAGAAACAGCCCGTTTCCGCTCCCGTTGTCGGTTATGGGGATGGTGGAGTGCCCGGTACGCTTGCTGAGGGCGACGGCGTCGGCGAGCGTGGCGTCGGGGCGGAGGTTGGAGTCGGAGGGGACGAAGCCCGCCTTGTGCGCCTTGACCTTGCCGACCATCGCGGCCTGAGCCTCTACGGTCTGCGAGCAGTAGATGAAAGCGAGACCGCCAAGCCGCGCCAAAGCTATGGCCATCTCCGGGCCGGAAACGGACTGCATACTGGCCGAGACGAACGGCAGATTGAGCGAAAAACGCGCCTCCTCAGCCCCAAACTTGAAGCGAGTGACCGGCGCGCGCAACGAGACTTTCCCCGGCTGATGCCCGGCGCGCGATAGGCGCGGGATCAACAGGTACTCGGAAAAGGTGCGGGAGACTTCGTCGATTATTTTGGCCATCTATTTATCCGATACAAATACACTTTTTTCTTCAACTTAACGTACCATCTCATAGTCTCCACCTTTCTACAGCACAAACTCAACTCGATTACCGGCCTGTAAGAAACGACGCGGTATTTCTTCGTTGACTTTAATAACCGGAGAGACGGGGTTGTCATTGAAACATTGCCTTGTTTCGGCTATGTCCATTTTTGTCACATTAGCCACATTGCCATCTCTGTCATAAATATTTACCGCTTTGGCTGTCATGAATGGTGTTTCGATGTGCGTGCATACAAAAAGCTTCCCTTCTTCGGGCTTAAAAATTTCCATTATCTCACACATAACGTCACCTCTCTATTAAATATACCTCTTTCCGCGCCGAAATCCAAATCTTTTTTCGGCGCCGCGGGCGCGGCGGGAGGGGCGCATCCACTTTTTATTAAAAGTATTGCTTTTTTTCCGCCCCGTTTATTAATTTTATAGACTGAAGCCCCCATAGCTCAGTTGGATAGAGCATCTGCCTTCTAAGCAGAGGGTCACTGGTTCGAATCCAGTTGGGGGTGTTTTTCCCTATTTTTCGAAAAGGACTCCGCCTCTTGCCAACGTCTACGCCTAAAACCGCGCCCGCCGCCGCGTCTGCGGGTATGAACGTCCCCGCGCATATCGGCGTGATCATGGACGGCAACGGGCGGTGGGCCCGCGGCAGGGGGCTGCCCCGCACCGCCGGGCACCGGGCGGGAACGGACGCAACCCGGAATATAGTACGGGCCTGCGGGGAACTCGGGGTCTCATACCTGACCGTCTACGTATTCTCCGCGGAAAACTGGGGGCGGCCGGCCGTAGAGGTCTCTATGCTGATGGACCTTCTAGTTGAAATGACGCGGCGGGAGATACGGAGTTTGTGCGAGAACAACGTGCGGCTCATGGCTATAGGTTCTTTAGACAAGCTACCGCCTAAAACACGGGCGGCGCTCTTGGCCGGGATCGAGGAGACCGGCGGCAACACGGGGCTGACGCTGATTTTGGCGATAAGCTACGGCGGACGCTCGGAGATCGTGAACGCGGCGCGTACTTTCGCCAAAGAGGCGCTCGAAAATCCCGGCCTCATAGACAAGCTCGACGAGGGCGCGTTTAGCGGCTATATGTACACGCGGGGCGTCCCCGACCCGGAACTGATCATCCGCACCGGCGGCGACCGGCGCATAAGCAACTTCCTGCTGTGGCAGGCCGCCTACGCGGAGCTGTACATCACCGACACTCTGTGGCCGGACTTCGACAAGGCGGCGCTGATCGCGGCTATAGAGGACTTCGGCAAGCGCGACAGGCGCTTCGGAAAGGTCAAGGAATGATAAACAAGGCCAATCTCAAAAAGCGCCTCGCTTTCGCCGGGGCGGCCGTCCCGGTGGCGTTCGTGATCATCACCTCGCAGATATCCCTGTCGGCTCTCGCGCTCAGATTACTCGGAATGCCCGAAAACACCGTGCCTAACATCTATCCCGGACAATTGCTTATACTAGCCATAGTGCTGCTAGGGGCGTACGAGTACATGAAAATGCTGAGCGCCGCCAACAAGGTAAACGCCTTTTGGATGGGGTACGTGTGGATATTTTTGGTAAGCGCCGCCGACCTCCTGGGCCACGCGCTCCCGACCACGCTCTCGAACGGCGCGCTGCTGGTGATAACCGCCTTCGAAGCCTTCTGTTTCGGTAAAGACGCGCAGTTCGGGCGCTGGAAGCGAATGAGCCTCTTCTTCTGCGGAACGGTCTTTTTAAGCATCGCCTGCGACAGCCTGATCAACCTCTACGAAACGCCGGTGCAAACCCTCTTCAGCCACCCTAAAGTTTGGATATTCGGATACTTAGATATAGTAGTGATAGTCACGGCGACCTTCATGTGCGACTCGGCGGCCTACTTCGTGGGGTCGACGCTGGGCAAACACCACTTCTCCGCCATAAGCCCCAACAAAACGATAGAGGGCAGCGTGGCCGGGCTGCTAGCCGCGGTCGCGGTTATGTGGATCAGCTGGATATTTATAAGGAATCCAAAGTACCCGATGATACTCGGCCCCGTGATAGGCGTCCTGATAGGCGTGACCGCCCAAGTAGGGGATCTGCTGGCGTCGCTGATAAAGCGCTACTTCCACGTGAAAGACGCCTCGCATATCATACCCGGACACGGGGGTATACTAGACCGTTTCGACAGCCTGTTCTTCACCGCCCCCGTAATGTATCTGTTCGCTTGGCTGTTCGTTAGGTGGGCGGCATGACGGAGAGATGTCTCGATAAAAAATTACTTATACTGGGTTCCACCGGATCGATAGGCCGCAGCACGTGCAACTGCGTCCGGCGTTTACGGGAGCGTTTTTCGACGGTCGGGCTGGCCGCCGGAAACAACGCCGATCTGTTAATCGAACAGATAAGGGAGTTTTCCCCCTCGTCAGTCTGCATAGCCGGCAAGGAAAACGCGGACAAAATCAAGGGCTTATTCGGCGATAAAGTAAAAGTATACTGCGGCGACGACGGCTTGGAGCGTATAGCCGGCGAGGCCGATTACGACATCCTTGTGAACGCGCTGGTAGGCGCCGTGGGTTTAAAACCGACCATCGCCGCCTTAAAACGCGGCAAACGCGTCGCCCTCGCCAACAAAGAGAGCCTTGTGATAGGCGGCGACTGCATCCGCGCCGTAATCAACCGAAATCAAAAACTCTCCGCGCCGATCGATGAAACACCGCTCATACCCAACCTGCTGCCCATAGACAGCGAACACAGCGCGATCCTCCAGTGCATCCGGGGAGACGGCAATATTAATATTATAGATGCCGCCGAATCGATAATCATCACAGCCTCCGGCGGCCCGTTTCGGAACCTGCCCGAAGACTCCTTCGCCGCCATAACGCCGGAACAAGCCCTCAACCACCCCACTTGGTCGATGGGTAAAAAGATCACGATAGACTCCGCGACGCTGATGAACAAGGGCTTCGAAGTCATAGAGGCGCACCGCCTCTTCGCCATCCCCTACGACCGCATACGGGTCTGCGTCCACCCCCAGTCGATAGTCCACTCGCTGGTAGAGTTCCGCGACGGCGCCGTGATCGCCCAACTCGGCCTCCCCGACATGGAACTCCCGATCCAGTACGCCCTGTCGTGGCCGAACAGGTTCCCCATCCCAGGCAAACGCCTTAGCCTGCCGGACATCGGAACCCTAGAGTTCTCCGAACCCGACATGGACAAATTCCCATGTCTCAGACTTTGTATAGAAGCCGGAAAAACAGGCGGCACCGCCCCGGCAGTAATAAACGCCGCAAACGAGGTCGCCGTTAATTTATTTTTAAATAAGAAGATAGGGTTCACGGACATAGCGAAGATAGTCGAAAAGGTGTTGAATGAACATAAATCGGTACCGGCTGATTCTGTTGACACTATTATGGGTATTGATAACGAAATCAGAGAGACGGTTTCGAGGGAATACTGTCTGAATTAGGATTAAAAGATGTCTGAATTAGGATTAGTAGGATTATAAGGATTATAGGATTAAACGTCAACATCAAAAGGATAAAAAATGCACCATCTATACTTCTTATTAGCAATAATAATCGGCTTATTAGTCCTAAGCGTTCTGGTCTTCGTCCACGAACTCGGCCACTTCCTCGCCGCCAAGGCCTGCAAAATCCGCGTTCTCGCCTTCGCTATCGGCTTCGGCCGCACGCTCTGGAGCTTTAAGCGCGGCGACACCGAGTACCGCGTGAACGCCATACCGTTCGGCGGCTACGTCCAGATGGCCGGGGAGAACCCCGCCGGCGAGCGGAGCGGCGCGGACGACGAGTACTCCTCCAAACCTATATGGCAGCGCGCCGTCGTCGCTATCGCCGGCCCCGTGGCGAACATGATCTTCGCGGTCTTCACCCTCTGGGCGGCGTTCGTCCACGGCATAGACCGCCCGGCGTTCCTCGACAGCACGAGGGTGGGCGTGGTGCTTAAAGACTCCCCGGCGGCGATAGCCGGTTTTCTGGCCGGCGACAGCATCGTCTCGATAAACGGCGCGCCGGTCTCCACCTGGGAGCAGGTGGACACGCACCTCTCGCAACAGCTTGGCAGCGGCTACGCTATCGCCTTGATACGCGCCGGAAACCCGCTCGAATTCGGCTTGCACGTGGAGCGGACGGGCGCCCACCTGCCCAAAATGCTCTCCGGCGGGCTTATGCCCGCCCGCTACCCGCCGGTCATAGGCGGGGTGAAACCCAAGAGCGGCGCCGAGGGCCTGCTCGAGGTCGGCGACACGCTCCTCGCCCTCAAAGGCGTCCCCGTCTCCTCCTTCGACCACTTCGCGATGCTGATGCGGGAGTTCGACCCGGACGCGGACGGCGAACCGGCGGCCTCCATAAACATCAAGCGCGGCCCGGAGCCCATGCACGTCTTCGTCATCCCCACCTACGACTCAACGGAAAAACGCTACCTGCTAGGCATAGAGCCGGCGCCGGAGCCTACGCGGATCGTGCGCTACGGGGTTATAGAGGCGCTGGGCCCCACAATGGGCAAAACGTGGGAGTACTCCGCGATGATCTTCGACGTGCTGGGCAAACTGACCAGCGGGAAAGTCCCCGCGAGCCAGCTCGCCGGCCCGCTGAACATCATCCCGGTCTCCGGCATGATGGCCTTCCAAGGCCTGTCGAGCATACTGAACTTCATGGCGCTCATAGGCATAAACCTCGCCGTTCTGAACCTCCTCCCGCTGGTAATAACCGACGGCGGATTGCTGATGTTCCTCATAATAGAAGCCATCCGCGGCCGCCCCCTGTCGGCGGAGTCGCAGGCGGCGGTCAACAAAGTCTTCATATTCCTGTTCTTGGCGCTGTTCCTCTTCGTAACATTCAACGACCTGCAAAGGCTGCCGCAGCTGTTTAACTGGGGGAAGTGAAAAACGCAAAATATTATTGACCCGCAGTATGAAATAAGGTATAATATATATAATAGAGAGGTCTGTACCCTGTACTAAACCCCAAAAAACACTGCGCAGCCGCGCCCGGGAACGCCCGGCGGCTGACGGAAAGGGTGGGTGTCGATATGAAATCGCTTAACGGAACTGCTGCCGGCGGAAACCGCGACGACGGGCGCGAGACCGAAACCGATACCGAAACAAGGGGATCCATGCCCGCCGACACGAACCGGCGCGGGTCCACAATCGTCGGCGTCCTCGCGGCGCTGGTGTTCATCGGGATCGTGGTCGCGGCTATGGTGAAAAATACGGGGGCGCAGTCGGCGGCTAGCTTGGGGTACGGGTCGGCGATGACTATGCAGAGTACGGTGAATAGCGGAATTGTGGCTACGGAGGGGTTCTTTGCGAATAATCCTACCGATGGGATAAAGTTCATCAATGATATAAAGGAGGGGGCGGAGATGTTTTTATTAAATACAGACGAGAAAAATAAAAGGCCGCTTTCTTCCAATCAGTTCTTCTCAAGTAAGAGAAGCGGGGCTATCAAAAATAATCTCACGACATCCGGCGGAAACATAAAAACGGGGTTTGAGGTTGTCGCCGGGAAGAATGCCAAAGGGAAAGGACTCCGGTCGGCTAGGGTATTTTATCAGTTCGGGAACTTGATGGAAGAGTCGACGGAAGGAGGGCCTATGGGTACTAACGCGGTTTTTTCCGCAGGTCCGATTAATAATCAGGACGCGGGAATAGCTGTTAAAGGCGGAGGGGCTACTTTTTTAGGCGATGTTTCGTTTCAAAATAAGCCGAGTAGTTTCGAAGAAGAAGCTTACTTTGGCGGTGTGACTAAATTTCCTGGTCAGCCTGTTGCGTTCACACAAAATGCTTGGTTTATGAACGTAGCCGTATTTCAAGGAACGGCTACTTTTAAGAGTGATGTTTATTTTAACAACACATCCGAATTTGCACAAACCTCTGAGTTCAAACAATTATCTTACTTTATGGGTGCTGCCACCTTTAAAGGTGCGGCGACTTTTACTGATTTGGCTCGTTTTGCAAATAATGCGGAATTTTCAACGTCAGCAACGTTCAATTACGACGCTTACTTTGGGATGGAAGCCTATTTTCAAGGTGGATCCGTGACGTTCAACGGCAGGGTCGGTTTTGACGGCACAATTAAAACCAACTTAACTATGAAATCACCAAATGACCGAGACGTCTACATGAACGCAACTTTTGTGACTGGCTACGGTGGCAAATTGCAAGGGATTAATATACCTTCACAAGAAGTAACTTTTTCTGAAAAACCTAGCGCAACAGATAAAGCCAGATTTATAAATATTACTCACCATAACGACGGAAAAGCTAGTACTGGTATGACCGCAGTAGCCAAATTAGCGGGTATAACCTCTAACGCTACTAAAATGAAACCTCCGACCCCTCCCACTGTCGAAAAACGTACTGATCCTGAACTTTCCACAGCTCCGATATACAAAGCCTCCACGTTACAGGGCGGGAGTGTTGTGATTCATAACGCAAGCGCCGTAATGACAGCCAACAACGGTAACATATTTGACTTTACTACGTTATACAACGCATACCAAACATTCAAAAACAAACCCGAGACTCTTTACAAGGGATACATGGTAATTGAAGTCAACTCAGATATTACTTTCAGCAGTGAACCGACTGTTCCTTTTGATGCAAACATAATATACATCATAAAAGATGGAATTACGTTTAATGCGGCGAATAAATTCTACAAAAGCAGCGAAAATTCTAACGCAAGCACATTAATATACGTCGGCGCAGGCAACGCAACGCTGGAACAATTCGGTACAAGCGGTATTTTCCGCGGCTTCATATATATAGACAAAGAAAATACCGCCAAAAACAGCCTAAGTTTCCCCAGCACAGGAAGTATTATAGGCGCGGTACACAACTTCGCAACCAAATTTCCTATGGGATGGAATACCGGCGGTTCAGGTTCAATGTCGATTACGTTCAGTAAGGAAGTCATAAGCAGCTTCGCCACCCTATACCCTTGCAAAGAAAACTGCGGAAGCGGCGGCAGCGGCGGCAACGGCGGCAATGTAGTATTTCAAAACGGTAAGAACTCCATAGAAGTAAAGCCGCTAGGTTTCTACTTCTACTAACACATAAATCCGGGCGGGCACCATCCCCGCCCGTCTCCCGCGCCGCCAATCCCAGCGTCGCGCCGTCATCTTCCAGTCTAAAATTTTTTTCATCTTTTTATTGCAATATCAACGACAAATAATGTATATTATTGGTACATAATAACAAGGAGGCCGTATGCAGGCAAAGAAGAGAGCCGCGAAAAAGACCTATTCGGCAGCCAAAAAAGGCTTTCCGAAGAAGATGATCACGCTTGAAGACTTGATAGCCCTTCAAGCCAAAACAGAGGCCGCCCACGCCAAGACGGAGGCCGCGATTGATAGGCTGTCCGAAAGTCACGCCAAGACGGAGGCCTCTATCGATAGGCTATCCGCCGCCCAAGCCAAGACGGAGGCCTCGATCGATAGGCTGTTCGAAAGTCACGCCAAGACAGAAAATGCGCTTCGAAAGATGATTCGTTCTGTTGACGATCTGTCCCGTAACCTCGGTGTTGTGACTAACCGCCTCGGCTCTGTGACGGAGTTTATCGTTGTCCCCAAGATACGCCTTGCCATGAACGCCGCCGGAGGCCACGAGTTTGATAGTGTTGATTCGGACATAAAAATCAGAACACTTACCGGCGATGTAAAAAAGGACGTAACCCAAATGGACGTGTTTTTGTACAACGACACGGAAGCTATGGCTGTTGAAATAAAAACCACATTGCAAGAACACGATGTAAACGACCATTTAGACCGGTTACGGAAAGTGCGCGCCCACGAAGAAAAAGTCGGCATTGTCGGCAAGAAACTCTTCGGCGCGGTAGTAGGGATAATTGTGGACTCTAGAGCGCAAGCCCTTGCCCTGAAAAACGGCTTGTACGTCGTGAAGATACGCGAAGAAGAGGAGAAGTTAGACATAGAAAAGCCGGATTCGTGCCGCACGTGGTAGAAAGCCAACCCGTAGATTTTAACAACAGTTTCCCGCGCCGCCAATCCCAGCGCCGCGCTTAGCGCCCCCCTCCCCTGCAAAAAATTTACAAAATACAATCGCACCCCGATACGAACTACAAAAGACATTCAAATTTTCATGCAACAAAAACGTTACTCAGCCGCGCCGGCCTCCCGCGTCCGCCGGCTGACGGAAAGGCCGGGTATTGTATGACACGATTCCGTATGCGAAATTCCAACGGATCAACCATAGTAGCCGTCCTCGCGGCGCTCGTATTCATAGGCATTGTCGTGGCGGCTATGGTGAGAAATACCGGGAGCCAATCGGCCGCGAGCCTCGGATACGGGGCGGCTGCGCTTATGGGCAGCACCGTTTCCAGCGGGATTGTGGCTACGGAGGCCTATTTCTTTAATCCCTCAAACGCCGCAACCATAACAGACAAGTTACAGAGCGTAGTCGACGACCCGGCGAGCAAGCCGTTTATATTCGGCAGCGCTAACGGGAAATACAAACTCGCCGGCGGTCAGTACTTCCGCAGCCGGCTCATCGCTTTCGACGAAAATACCATGCACGCCGTGTTTGAAGTGGAAAGCGGGAAAAACGAAAAGGGCAAAAGCCTGAAGACGGCGCGCGCCTTTTATTCCGTGGACGGCTTGGAGATATCGAACGGAGGGGGGTTTCCGGGGAACAACACGTTATTTATGGGCGGGAATATGCAAGCCAGCAATAAGTCTATGCGCGTTAAGGGGTATTCCACATTTATGGATGATTTCACCACCAACGACGGGGGTTCCGGCATTTCTTTTGAGCCGGATTCCGTAACGGGCGCGGGAAACGTTCTCTTTAACGCCGCCGTCAATATCAACGACGCGAGCGTAAAATTCAAGATACCCTCTTTCTTCAACGACGATGCCGTTATCCCCAGGTATACCAACGACACCATGTTTTACGATAACGTGGGTTTCAATAAAAACGTATCGACCGAGCGATCGCTCAAATACGTCGGCGTCGTGGGAAATATGTGGATTAAGGAAGGGCTAAGGACCAGGAGTTTTGAAAACGGCATGGCGAAAGTTCCCGTCACATATATTGATCAGGGGGCGGAATTTAATGTAAGAATTAAAGGTTACGGCGCCGGAGCGGCGGCCGGCAATCTCTATTATACAGATAGCCTCCCTGCCAAAAACACGAACGGAACTTACGACAGTTCCAATTGCGCCTTGATGGGAATAGACGAGTACAGGTGTTTCTCTTTACAAAATTCGCTATCCAATATCGCGTACGACGGCAACAAGCGCAATTTCGGCACGCCGGAGATTTTGGACAATTTGGGTATGGCAAAAGAGGCCGACGCGGTAAGAGCGTCGTCCGGTAATTCCAAAATGGCGGCGGAAGCCAGAAAGGCGGCCGAACCGATACTCAAGCCGCAAATTATAACCGGAGCCGGGAAACAATTCTTGACGCTTGACTCGCTGATACCGTACTTTACGGGCGGCGGGCCGTGGAGCGCGGCAAGCGTCTCTCTCAACGATGTTAACGGCTGGTATAAAAAATATCCTGAGGTCGACTACCCCCAATACTACAACGAGGGCCATCTTTTGGTCAAACTGAACGGAAGCCTGGCCTTTAACGACGCGGCCAATAAAACCTTCGACAACAAGATAGCCTTTATCGTGGACGACGGTTACAATATAAACTCTAAGTATTACAATAGCGGCCCAAGCGCGAGCACGTTGATTTACGTGGGTCAAAAAGGCCAGCTGAACATGGAGTTTCAGAAGAATTTCCGAGGTCTGATATACGTGGACGACAGCAACGAGTGCGGCATAGGCCCTAACGGTTCACCGGGCTACAACAAGCAAAATACCTTCACGTGGGGGCCGGATTGCGTGATCGAAGGCGCCGTTTTGCTGAAAGGCCAAGGAAGAATGAACTGGAACACGAGCGCGGGCGGGCCGGCAGTATTTATCAGAAACGAGGGTATACTGAAAGCCTTTGCGGGATTTGTCAGCGGGGGTAGCGGAAGCGGGGATAAAACGGTGGGCGTTAAGCCGGGGGGGATTATACTTAAGCGATTGGGGTACTATTACGACTAAAAGCCGCAACGTCAAAAGAAAATTTTTTGACGTTGCCTTTTAATCCTATAATCCTTTAAATCCTATAAATCCTAATTCAGACAGTCTTGCAGCCATCTCTGAGCCTCAAGCGCCGCCCGGCACCCGCCGGCGGCCGCCGTTATCGCTTGGCGGTAGTGGGGGTCGCATACGTCCCCCGCCGCGAAGACGCCGTCAACCGAAGTCTTTGACGTGCCGGGCGTTACGACGATGTAGTCCTGCCCGTCTAATTTTAATTGACCGTTCAGGAAACCGACGTTCGGTTTGTGGCCTATGGCCTCGAACGCCCCGGCTACCGTCAATTCAGATGACGCGCCAGTGGCGGTGTCGCGCAATTTCAGTCCGCTTAACCTATTTTCGCCTAGGAATTCATCAACGACCTTGTTCCACAGGATTTCGATTTTCGGGTGCGACGCCGCCCGCTCCCGCATTATCGCGCCGGCACGGAGTTCATTCCTGCGGTGGATCAGGTAGACCTTGGAGGCGAACTGCGTCAGGTGGACGGCCTCTTCTACGGCGGTGTCGCCGCCGCCTATCACGGCTAACTCTTTGTTGCGGAAGATCGGCAGCGCGCCGTCGCACACGGCGCAGGCGGAGACGCCCCGTCCCCATAGGCGCTTTTCGGAGTCCAGCGGAAGCCTGCTCGCCGCGGCGCCGGTGGCTATTATCAGGGCGTCCGCCGTAAATTTGTCCCCGTTGACCGTGGAAACGGCGAACGGGCGCGCCGACAGGTCCGCCGCGTCCACATCGTCAGTGACCAAGCGCGTCCCGAACTTTTCGGCCTGCTGACGCATATTCGACATGAGTTCAGGGCCGTCTATGCCGGCGGGGAATCCGGGGAAGTTTTCGACCGCGCCGGTGATCATAAGCTGGCCGCCGGGGATGCCGCCAGATTGGAAGCCCTCTATCAAGAGCGGGCCGAGGTTAGCCCGCGCGGCGTAGACGGCCGCGGTGAGGCCGGCGGGGCCGGAGCCGATTATCAGCAGTTTTTCCGGGTGGCTTGGCATATAGCGTCACGCCCTCTGAAATCTCAGCGTCTCCGCAAAAAAGGCGGAAAACGCTATGATTTGGCCATGGCCTTGAGGCACTTCATGCAGATCTTGATCCGCGTGGGCGTACCGTCTATCACCTGCTTGATGGTGCGCAGGTTCGGGTAAAAAATCCTGTTGTTCACGTTGTGGGCGTGAGAGATGGTCTTACCCGACATAGGGTGCTTGCCGCAAATTTCACACGTCTTGGACATAAAACCTCCGAATGCTTTTTTTATTTATTACGTAAAAATCACTTAGAAACTATAAATATATGTGATGCCGAGATTAAAGTCAAATAAAAAAAATAAAATCTTTAAAATCAAATTCATTTAAGGGGAGGGCTGCGCCCTCCCTCGCTCCAACCAAAAACGGGCTTCGCCCATTTTTGTTTTCCGCTACCCACCCTGCGGGGAGGGCGCGCCCCTGTGGGGCGCTATTGCCCCGCAACGCCCCGCTAGATACCCCCCCACTTTCAATCTCTCCCCCTCAACTAGGGGGAGAGACTTTTTAACACATGCGCCGCTTCGCGTCGCAAAGTCAACATCGTCTTTAAATCCTAATTTAGACTGTTTTTCCTATGTCGTATGATCCTAGAAGCCTGTAAAACGGCGCTATCTCTTTCAGGTGCGAGATGGCGTTCTTTACCACCTCGTCGCTTATATCGCCGTAGCAGTCCAGGTGAAACAGGTACTCGAAACCCTTTCCGTGGATGGGGCGCGACTCTATTTTGAATAGGTCTATGTCTCGCAGGGCGAAGACGCCAAGGGCTTTGAAGAGGGCTCCGGGGGTGTTTTTAAGGGAGAAGGCTATGGATGTTTTACGGGGGGCGGAACCTTTGGCGGATTGATCGCGGCTCACTACAAGGAAGCGCGTTACGTTGTCGTCGCGGTCTTGGATGTTGGGAGCCAGGATTTCCAGGCCGAAATCAGCGGCGGCGCGGCTTGAGGCTACGGCGGCGGTATCGGGGCAATTATCCTCGCTTACGGCTTTGGCGGCCAAGGCCGTGTTCTCCGCCTCTATCTGCTTCATACGCGGATGGCGCTTCAGGAAGCGGGCGCATTGGGCCAGCGCCTGCGGGTGCGAGAAGACGCGGCGGACGGCGCCGACGGGCGTTCCGGGCTTGGCGACTAAAAAGTGGTTCACCTGCAAAAAGACCTCCGCCGCTATGTATAAGCGGCTGCTCAGCAACATATCGTAGTTCTGGTGCACGCTGCCCCCAAGCGAGTTCTCTATGGGGATCACGCCGAAAGAGGCTTTCTTCTGCCTGACCGAGGAAAATACGACGTCGAAACCCGGCACGGGGGCGATGTCGGCGCCCTCGCCGAAGTGCTGACGGGCGGCGATCTCGCCAAAGGCGCCTCTGGCGCCGGAAAAGACTATATCAGGCATCGTTGACCATCCTCTAGGGAGCGGACGCCCGTTTGACTTACCCGCCATCACACGCCGCCCTCTCCGCCGACATAAAGACCCGCCGCGCAATCTTCGCGGAGCGACTATATATAATATATATTGCGCGC
>Ga0268262_10002746_pt1 | contig 19930 bp, 19 predicted proteins | sample TergutNc150P3_FD_190354 | JGI IMG/M metagenome (GOLD analysis project Ga0268262, IMG submission 190354) | Nasutitermes corniger P3 segment gut microbial community from laboratory colony in Florida, USA - Nc150 P3 (SPAdes) (version 2) | ecosystem: Host-associated > Arthropoda: Insects >... | reverse complement strand
CCCGCCAATAACGCCCTTTTATACGGTACAAGCGGCAGCGGTAAATCCGCCATGATTAAAGCGCTTCTGAATAAATACTATAATCAAGGATTACGTTTGGTGGAAATACCAAAAGAAAAGTTAACGGAATTACCCCAACTGGTAAATTGCATTAAAAACAAACGTCTTAAATATATAATTTTTCTGGATGATTTATCTTTTGAAACGGGCGATATGGGATATAAAAATTTAAAAGCCATTTTAGACGGAAGAATTGAAAAGCAACCTGAAAACATTTTAATTTATGCGACTTCAAACAGATTTCATATCATCAATGAGACATGGAAAGACCGGGAAGGCGATGATATTCATTTTAACGATACTATGAGCGAAAAATTGTCGTTATCTGAAAGATTTGGAATTCGCGTAAATTTTGTCACGTCAAAAACAAGCGATGATTATTATAAGATAATTGAAGGAATTTTATCAACCGAAAACATTCAATTTACGGAAGATATGAAAAAAGAAGCGTCACGTTGGGAAATTTTATATAATGGACGTTCAGGCAGAACCGCCGCGCAATTTGCGAAAACGATAATTGCTTCAAAAAGGAAATAAAGAAATTTTACCGCTAATCACACGAAGTATATTTGTAAAAATTTCATATTAATTACCGGACCGAATAAACGCATCACAGTAATTATTTTTAAATTGTCGTAATAAATCCTGCGATTCATTATAATTCATAGGTCCGATTAAAATACGATGTACTAATGTATCTTTACCTTTAATAATAACATTCGCTTTCATGACGGCAACGGGAAAATTACAATTAATCTTTGCAATTTCAGAGTATACCGTATTCATATTAGTATATGAGCCTATTTGTATATAATATTTTCCCGGTTGAAAATTATTAATTTGCGGTATATAAGTCGGCGGATTACCCGTGAATGTAGAATATGAAGAAGTCCTACTTCCATGCCAGCTTTGAGGAGGATGATCTCCCACTTCACTGATCGGCAAAGCATGCAATTTATTAGGGATATATAAATTAGTCTGAACAATCAAAAACGGAGGTTCGTCAGAAGAGCTGAAAGCGTAATTATTGGTATCAATCACCGCATAAGCAAGTTCAAAACGGTTTTTACTAATATTTCGCACGAATCTTAATCTGATATCTTTTTTATCCGGCATATCGGGAAAAAATATTTCCAGAGCTTCTCTGCCTCTGGGAGTATCAAAAATATTGTCAAGTTTGCCCTTATCACCGGCGGTAAATTTTATTGGGGAAGGAATTTCTACGCCTGGAACGAGTATTCCATTATCAAAATCAAGCGCTTTAGCATCTTTCCTTAAATGTACTTTTATTGAAAATGATTTGGAAATAAAATAATCGCCTTCTTTAAGGTTATCCCGTACATTACTGACAATTTCCCACGTAAGAGGTATAAAACTTATCTCCTGGCAAAATCCATTGAATGCGACGACGTACAATAAAAATATGAAAAATAATCCCGTAATTTTCCTTTTCATTTTTTTCTCCTAATCTTAACAATTTCCCGCAGGAATACCCCACGGTATTGATAATGTGACAATATTTTAATTTATCTTGGCATTTTAGTCAAGAGATATACCCATCTAATAGTAATAATTACACCTATTAATTTGTTTTTCATAAAAACTTTCTTCTATATATCCCTATTTAGAGGCTTTTTTTGTTTTGGCTCTATGTTAAACTTATAAGATACTCTTAAACTTCATTGTGTGATTTCATTTCAAGATGTTTTTCAAGTTATGGATATTATAAATCAGAGCGGACGATTCGTAAACCTATAAGATTGACTATAGAATTGGCATAGGAGGGATTAACGTAGTTCCGTGCTGCGGAACGCGCTCCAAAAGCCGGACTATCATAGCAGCCGCCACGGGCAACCCGATATGAACCTGAGACCGCACCCACAGGATCGGTTTGTACAGCGTTGGAGTAATCTCCAAACCAATCCCAACACCATTCCCATACATTTCCGTGCATGTCATACAGCCCCCAGGGATTCGACGTAAAGATAAAACTCCCAACTCCTGTTGTTATGTTCCGGGAAACTCCTTTGACATTTTTATTATACGGATATTTTCCGTCGTAATTAGCCTGACTTGCAGTTATGTTATTCCCTGTATTGAAAGGGGTATTTGTCCCGGCGCGGCAGGCGTATTCCCATTCAGCTTCCGTTGGCAGTCTGTAACCATTCGCGTTACGGTTCCATGTTACCACCCACTTCACTTCGTCCCATTCGCTTTTATTGTTCAGATCATATCTGGTTTTGTCTATCGTATAGACAGGAGTAAGTCCTTCACGACGGCTAAGGGCATTACAGTATTCTATCGCTTTATACCAGCTTACATTTTCTACCGGATGATTATCCCCTTTGCAATAACTTGGATTTTCACCCATTATATCCCGATATTCCTTCTGCGTTACCTGAAATTTACCAATGTAAAAAGCGCTTACATTTACCCGATGCTGCGGTCCTTCATTGTGAATCCGCTCCGGTTCATTGGCGGGACTGCCCATTAAAAAAGAACCGGCTTCTATACGTACCATTTTAGTTTTCTGCCGGACGGCAAGTTCAAATGAATAAGAACTTAATAAATCCATAATATCATCCTGAAAATAATAATTTGGATCTATACGCATTACAATAGAAAGATCTGCAATAGCGGAGTTGTAATCGCCATTGTATAATTTTGCCGTACCTCTGAGATAATAAAAATATTTTTCATCGGAATTTATCTTAATTAGTTCATTAAAATCCGCAATTGCTTTCACATAATCTTTAATATACATATAAGCGATGGCACGAGAATAATATGCTCTTTCATTTTTTGGATTTAATTTGATAGCCTGAGTATATTGTTCAATTTCTTTAAAATTTTCTTCACGTGTAGGAAGCTCCGGTGGAGCGTCAAGGTCTTGTGAATTTACGACGGATGATGGTATAAAAAATAAAATCACCAATAAAGTTAATAGTTTATTCATAATATTCTCCTTTTATTATTTGTTTTCTTTTTCATAATTTTACTCCTCTTTGTTAACTATTTTATTAAAGTTTTACAAAAACTCCGCGCATTATATCTACAAGCCCAGCTTGGGTTTTTGCGTTATACAAGAAATGTAATGCCCTGCGGCTTTCTTCAAGAACGGCTCTGTCTTCCATGTTAGACGGGGAAAATGCTCCGGTTGCTGTTTGCGCCGTTTCACTCTGTATTGTTTCACCTGTAACAATATCATATAAAGTAAAATAACAGGATGCGTTTACCATTGGCGGGATTTTGTATTCTGGTATTCCTTTTTCAAGTTTTGTTTCTGAACGGCAGATTATCAGATAACGGGCGGGAAAATTATTACTGTTGTTCTGAACATAACTGATTATGCCCTCTTCATCGACATAGCCGGAAAGGAATTGGGAAGGTATGGTAAAATTAACCGTCTGCATATTAAATTGTCTGGAAGCTATTGTTTTAAATTGGTTTATTATTATTGTACCGGAGTTTGTCGTATCGCCATCTTGCGTTTGAATTATCTCCAGTCCGGTAATCACATATTTACCTGAATCTTTTATTGTTGCTATAGTGTTTCGTAATTCTGCCAAAGTATTTGATTTGGCAGGTTTTAATATTAGGCGTGAATCTTCCCGTTGTATAATAAAAAGGGCGGTATTTTGTAAAGCCTTTAAAATACCGTCATAGTATTTTGCCGAATTATAAATTATTCTTGAGTTTTGTCCGTTTATTAGCTGCGCGAATAAGACGGCGTTTTTATACAGTTTTTTTACAAACTGGTCAATCTGTTCAAGTAGTACAGTAGCGTTGGCATCATTTATCGAAATGATGACGCAGTTATTCCGAAGCCATGAGTAATAATCATCATAACCGGCGGGTTTTCCGCTTGCGGCGCTAAAAAGCCCTTTTTGGCTAAAAAAGCGGTATGCCAAATACGCGGCTTCCTCATTTTCTACATACTGTCTCGCCTTATTGTAATCCTCAACGCTCATCACCGCCAAAACAAAAGCAATACACTTTCCGTCCTGCCTTGAGATTTTTCTTGCCAATTCACGTATTCCGGTTAAAGGTATGTTAGTTGAAAATGCAGATTTTTTCACAGTCACAATAAAAGCGTCCTCTATTTCACTCGCGTAATTTTGCGATTGCACCGTTATATCGCTTCGCTCTTCATAACGCACGGCGATTGATGAGGCAAATTGCTGTATCGCATCCTGCCACGCGTTTTTTATCGCCTCTTGTTCCGTGTTGCTAGGTTGGGATACGCCGACATTGTATTTTTGTTCGGTTGTATCCCTCGGCTTGTTAATTTCCCAGTTGGACGGGACTTGCGCGGAAATCGAGGTGGTTGTTAATGCGAATACTATGCTAAAAAATACAATTTTTTTCATATTAAAACTCCTTGTTTACTATTGATCTTTTTGTTATATTAGAAACGGAGGCAGTTATGGCTTTAAGGATAAAACCTGTGCAAGCAACAGAAATAAAGAGCAAAAGAACCGCCCGTCGGATTATCAAACAAATCCGTAAACCTATATCACCCGAAGTAATTGATCGAAACAAGAGAATAGACGAATTTGTTGATAAATTTATGAAGTAACTGCCATGAGGATAGAATTTGGCGATAAAGAAAGCTCGGCTTTCAAAACCGTTGATGCAAATATAGAACATGATAAAAATGTTCTCTCCTTCTATAAAAAAATGGTTTTATTATTAATAACGAACTCCAAAACAAAAACAGAAAAACCATCAGCATGAGGCTTGATCTTTATAGCATATAACATTCCTGCACCCCACCTTGTTAAAAAGCTCGCACGGCACGAACCGAATAAGTATTATTCTTGTCAAAGCTGTGGAAGTTTCGCTGGAGGCCATCACTGAACCTCTTCGCATAGGCGATGTCGTAGTTGTTACCGCCCCCCTGCCACGAAGACCAATACCAATTATTATTGAATCCCCCTAACCCTTTCTGTTTCAAATTGGTATATATCAGGTCTAATTCATCACAGCTAGGCAAAAACCAGTCTTTGTATCCTCCATATTCCAGACCAACACACATTTGAGCCGCTCTTCCGATTTCACCTGACTGTTTTAACTGTTCCACAATCAATTCGGTGTTTCGTTTACCAGTTCCAACTGCGTCTCCCGTACCGACTACATTAATCCCTAACGCTCCCCATTGCGCGGTATATTCAGTTTTGGCAGGAGCCGCTTCCATATACCGCCAGCCGTTGGAAAATTCGCCTTTATCATAAAACACTATTCCTCCGGCAGGGCCTTCATCGCCGATAAAATACTGTTTTGTACTGCCGGAACGTCCAATCTGTATTACAGTCTCCCCTTCATTGGACAAACCTTGTTGAAAATTACGTACCAACATAGCAGTTTTGTTATAAATATCAGCCGATGTATTACTCATAAACTGGCTGGTACTGTGTGTGAACCGGCCTGTGGATACATCAAGAATATTGATAGTTACTCCGTAATCGTTATCAAGAGCGTCAACTGTACCCGTAACAATGTAGCTGATATTTTGTAATTGCAGTTTCTTGATATTTTCCGAACTGGATATGCTGCTTACTTGAATACGTTGATTCTCAAGAAGCTTGTCTATTTCGTCTCTGGTGATAACGTCATACTTACCGCTGGACACCATATTTGATTGTACAAAATTACGAATAGCTATCGCGTCTTCCCGAGCTTTCTGTCTTGTCGTATTTACAGAAAATTGGACAACCGCCAGTCTTGGTAGCTTTACATTTTGCGCGAAAAGCGCGGTAAGCGTTATTGTAAACAAAATAATTACGCAAATTACTCTTTTCATACTTTTCAACCTCTCAACCTCTCCCATTTGTTATTTGTTACCTGTTATTTGTTCACTGTATTTCCCCATTTACAATTTTAAACACATCCCACTTTACGCCGGAGAAGTTTGCGGGAATATAAAAACTTTTCACATGTCCGTTGCGGTCATAAACTCGGACGGCGGCTCCCGAACGCGAAAGTTCAGATGACGAGCTTCTGTTCCTGTTGGTATAGTCATGTACGTAAACTTGATAAACCGCGCGTAAATCCGTTTCCTTTATAGTAATGGTTTCAGAGCCAAAACCGTCCATGTCGTCACGATCAAGCGTTACGGAACCATCCGCGCTATTGTGCATGTCACGATAAGAAACGTGATAACTGCCTTCTTTTACAAGGTGAAGGTCTAAATCCGCAGGTCTATCTCCCCAATCAAGAACAATACGCAAATAATCACCTTGCATTACAGGAGATATTGAAAAGCGTCCGTTATAAACATTGTTATTTTTAACTTCAAATTCTATACGTGATGTGATATATCCCCTTTTGGAAAATTCCAAAGTGTAAAAATCATCTTCCTGTTCGGGAAAGGATATAATACCTTCTTTGTTGGTAATGTAAGTGCCTATACCGTCTACAATAACCGTGGCATCTTCAATAGGTTTTGCGTCCATAGCATTAATAAACCGAAGGGGAATAAGACCGTTCATTTTCAACTTCATCATTCGGTTAAGAACGGCAAGGTCTTCGCCTCTTGTTTGCGCAAAAAGCGCGGCCGTTATAACCGCGCTTAAACCTATTACAAAAATAAACTTCTTCATGTTTATTTCTCCTTTATAGATTTTTTTATCTACCGCTTAAGCCTTTTCTTATGGACCTAACCGATACGTCTCTTGCATCTTCCAATTCACTGATAAAATCCGCTTTTTCTTCGTCAGTTGCTTTAATTTTCATATTTTTTATTACGGTATCGGCGACATTATTAATATTTATTGTTTCTACATCTTTAATAATATCTTGTCTGTTAAAACGAACTAGTATATGAGCAATGAAATAATTCTTGTTGTTTTCTCTTCCTTTTTCTATAAACCATTCAAGAATTTCATAAGACGGCACTTTTGTTCTTATGGAATTTGTTATTGCCGTCTCTATTCTATTACTTGTATCTTCAATATCACTTGAATCGAACATTGAAAGCTGAGTTATGTCTATTCTTCCTTTCATTTCCGAAGCAATATTTGCCGCTACCATTTGCTGTACATTTTCTCTTGCCCTTGTTCTGGCAAGCTGTTCTGTCGAGGTCTTGTTTGACATGCCTACATCGTAATAGTATCTGGAAACACCGGTTCCGCCGGATTCAAATTTAACCTTTCCGTTAAGCGGAATGAGAACCCAATTTGGCCGCCCTTCCGAGTCCTCATTACCGCCGGGAATAATACCCGTATTATTAATTACACCCTGCATTTTTTGTACCAGTTCGGGTATTTTAGCTGGAATTTCATCTTTGTCGGCAGCGTATACGTCAAAACCTCCTGGTAACTGTATTAATTCCGGGAATGTGTATAGTGACACGGTTATCATTATTCTGCTTCCCATTTTTCCTATTGCTCCGTATAATATTTGCGTGCCGTTTAACACCCTTTGTGTTTCCGCAGTTTTTGATTTTGCGGATAAATCGCTTAATTGAAACTTTTCTTCCGCGCTAAAAAGTTTTTCAACATCAAGCCGCGGAATTACAGTAAATTTACCGGCTGTTATTTTTGAAAATTCATTACCGAATTGAGTATTAAATAATGTATACTCACTCTTTGTAAGAATGTTGTCCAAGTCTTCAAACGGTAAAACGGCGATTCTTTCCTGAGAGAAGACAAGAGTTGATAATAGTATTAATGCCATAGCTAATAATAATTTTTTCATTTATTTCTCCTTGTTACTTGTTTTACAAAATATTTACTGAGCATTACGCACAAGACGAATTCCAAATTCACTATAAAACGGATATTCACCACCAAGAGCTAATGGTTCATCGCAGTGTCGATGAGCTGAACGCAATTTTTTACCAACAGACTTCCATGAACCGCCACGTAACACATGACCAACACCAGAGACCGCCCCAATTGGATTAACTTGATTTCCGCTCTGATAAGGTCCATACCAGTCCCAGCAGAACTCATATACATTTCCATGCATGTCGTACAAGCCCCAGGAATTTGGCGCGAAACTTCCCACTGCGGTTGTTGTCGCTCTAAAATCATTAATGTTCTCCAGAAAATTAGCGAGAAATGATCTAATGTCCCTGCGCCCCAAATTATACGGTGTCGTTGTCTCTGCGCGGCATGCATATTCCCATTCCGCTTCTGTAGGCAGACGATAGCCGTTTGCTTTCTGATTCCAAGTTACTAACCATCGCGTATTATCATAATAACTTTTATTGTTTGGATCACTTCGGCTCTTGTTTATCGTATACGCCGGTATTAGTCCTTCAAGTTTACTAATTGCATTGCAAAATTCAATTGCATTATACCAATTTATATTTTCAACCGGAAGATTATCGCCTTTGAAATAACTTGGATTTGTTCCCATAATAGTCTGATATTCTTTCTGTGTTATTTCATATTTACTGATATAAAAACTTCCAACAGTAACAATATGTTGCATTTCGTCTTCATCTCGCCCCCATTCGCCTTCAGGGCTACCCATCATAAAAGTTCCGCCTTCTACTTTTATAAAGTTTTCAATCGGAAGAAACGTTGTACGCTGTTGTGCAAATGCAAAAGATCCTAACAGCGTTAATGCCATAGCTAATAATGTACTTTTCATTTATTTACTCCTCTTAATTTATTATTATTCCCACATCCGTAGGAATTAATGCCTTAATACTGTCGCTATTCCGAATTATCCGGTCTGAGCCAAATGCTGGTAAAGCCGGCGTCTTTTAGTAATCCACAGAGGGTAGTAACCTCATCTTCAAAAACTCTATTGATTACCACCCTCCAAAAAGTTTTATCATTTATTTTGGCGCGTTCAATAAATGGTTTAAAACCTTCTCCTTCAATATCATTTATCAGCTGTAAAGCACTATTAAAAGATAAATAACTGCCAAGTTGAACCGTTTTTAATACGGGCTTTTTTCGTATATCTTCATTTTGTAATGTGAAAGGCTTTTTCGGTTCTTCATACGCGATCAAGCGAACGATTTCAGTTTCTGTTTGATAATTATAAAGACAAATAGAATCGTCCCTGGCAAGAACGACAATATTTTCTTCGGCAGTCAATTGGACCATGTGCGCTTTACCGTCTATTTTTCTACCGTTAAGTATTTTTCGGTTTTCAATATCACAAACAAATAAATAATCTTCGTAATCATCATTACCTGCAAGAAAAATCGAATTTTTATATTTGTCATCATTTAATGAGAACGAAATGGGATAAATATTCATATTGTTATATTTAAGAGGAATCTCCCCTTCTTTCTTCCCGGAAAAAAGGTTAAATATAATTATGTTAAAGTTATCCCTAGTAATGACTCTGCCTTGAGAAATGTTCAAATCTAATATATCTCCCTGAGCTGACGGGCGGGGAAAGTCAACGTCATTAGACACATTCACTAAACTAACAGTATCTTTTACAAGATCGACATACCTTATTTTATCTTCATCAGAAATAACGATAATATTTTTCTTGTCTGGGGTAAAATAAATATGTTTAAAATATTCATGTTTCCAGCCAATATCGGTAGAAAAGCCATAATCGTCTGTCGTATTAGGGTCTTTTCTATGCTCTAAAACAGTCAACTGTTTAATAATTTTATTATTCTCGGTATTATATAAACTCAATACTTGATCATCGCCAACAGCAAGTAAGCTGCCGTCATGATTTAGAGCCCGAATCGTTAAATTGTATGAATGATGATAATAAGATAAATATCTGGGTATCCTTCGCAGTATTTCACGTTTTGATATATCCCATACAACAGTGCAAGAATTATAAGCGGCAATAATGTGTTTGCCGTCATCGGAAATTTTCATTTCCAGCGGGCGCATGCCTTCAACAGATGAAGTTAAAGGCGCTTTTTGCTGTGAATGTACAACAATAGTTTGCATAAAAAATAGGGCTGTCAATAAAGTTAATAATTTATTCATTATATTTCTCCTTTAATAATTTGTTCTTTATTCCCTATAAAAAGTAAACCTTATATTATTCGTCGCGGCAGTAGCCGGTTTTGCCAGTATGTGAAAATAATCATTATCCTCGGAAAAGCTTACTTGGCTAATCCATTCGATATTTCGTTGATATGTTATTTTTGCGTTTCTGAATGTTACGTTGACTTTTAACCTTTTTGTTTTACTGTCCCATGACCATGTTCCTGTTCCTTCCTGTTCAGCGTTGTCATTGCTTAGTTTTAAAGTACAACGACCATTACTTGTTAAAGTCATACGGTAAGTGTCATAATTTTCATTAAAAATAACGTCCGCCAGCCATGTGCCGACAAAAAATTCTTTGGTTTGCTTATCTAAAGAAGATGGGTCTTGTTTTTGTTCAGGATTTTGCCTTACGATAACGGTATGAGTTGAATTAGATTGGGATTTATTAACAAAAAATATAAAATCTCCTTTATTTAGGTCAGTGTCTTTAATTTTTTCCATTCTTGGATTTTGTTCACCGCTTGTATAGTTTGATACCTGATTATACAAATACAAACCTAATTCTGTTCCGGTTACATACCCATCTTTATCTTTATCCGCCAATCCATCTCTCAATGCGTTTTCAAATTCTTTGCGGAATTTACTGTCATCATCGACTATTTCGTCCGCTCCGCCGGAAGTGATAAATTGTCTTACAGGTTGACTGATAAGACGGGTTATTTCCGCAGACATTTCTCCTTGTCGGAACACGGAACCCGCAAAGCAACTGTCAAACATAAACAAAATATGACGGCTGGTGTACTGTTTTGCCCATGTTTCAAATTGTGTCATAGGGATAACCGTCTGTAAAAAACTACTATTATTCCCGCCTTGCGGAGCGTCAACAGGAACTATATAACCCATTTTACGCCCATCAAGGTCTTGAGTTGATCCATGACCCGCAAAATAAAAAATAATACGAGCGTCCGGATTATATCCGTACTTATCAAAAAAATTTGTTATTCCGTTTTTTAAGTTGCGACTGGTCGCGTTTTCTATTACCTCGACATCAAAACCCTGTTCTTCAAGTAGGTTTTTCACAGCTATTACATCTAATTTTACTCCTGGAAGCGTCCTCCAACTGGCGGTGTTGATATAATCGCTTTCACCTATGACTAAAGCATGAGCTTCAGTAAATTGACCAATTTTCCCACCTTGAGCGTCTATGATTTCTACCGCCCCGCCGCCGTCTTCGCTACCACGTTTTCCCTTTGATGCCTGCGCCGTTAAAGGCATAGAAACACAAAATAAAACTAGTAATACAATGAAAATTTTTCTCATAAACTTACCTCACTCCAAAATAATTTTTTATTTCGTTTTCAATTAACGAATTTGGTATTACAAATGGTTTTTCTTGAATAGTTACATTTACAATATTGGATACTTTATACTGTCCTGTTATTCCGTTTGCCTTGAAATTTCCTTTTTGTTCATCGCCTGAGAATGTACCTCCTTTTCTTACAATGCCGCTTCGTACCGTCTCTATTACTTGGCTTATATTTTGCGGTTTTGCAAAAGAGAAATTGAAAGAAGTATCTCTTTTTATTTTCCCCCTGTTGGAAACGCCGTTATAGGTATCTAGATAATATGCCGTAAATTGAATTTTATCAGGCGAAGCGGAGGAAACAAGATAACTTCCGCGTATATTATTAATGATGTAATAGCCGCTTGTTTCATTGCCTACAAAGATACCACGCTGCTTGACAGCGTCATTTTTTATTCCCTGAAGCATTTCTGCCATGTTTTGCGGTTTTGTATATTCGTACTCTTCATGAGGTTTTATTATTGTAATTGCGTAACGTGCCTCACCTGAGCCTGAAATAGTTATTTTTATCAAGTCTTCCGTAGCGGTTCTCCATGGTTGGTTATATTCTTGTTCTATGTTAGGAAATTGAACGGGAGAAGCTACAACTACCAGTGTTTCCACGCCGTATGGTCCGCAAAGCACACGCCTGCTGTTAGGATTATCAAAAACAGTACAGCTCACATTGGCAGAAAGAAAATTATTATCATTCTTATTATTTGGATAAATCACCTTAAAATTATTATCTACGTCTATGTGAATAATTTTAAAATAACAATCGCGATCTGCCGACACAATTATTTTTAAATCGTCTCCGTGTTTATATGTAAGCGTATTTGAATTAAAGCGTGCTTCTATGTTAATAGTTGACAAAGACGGATTAGCCCTGCCGGGGATAAACATTTTATTAAAGTTTTCCGGTTCTACGGCTATAGGTATTTGTTCGAGTAATGCAAGAGATATAGAAAATATTTGTGAACCGTCCGCTTCATTGTCAGGTGTTGAAAGTTCAATAGTAACATTTACACGGTCGTTTGTTCTTTTAAAAAACCCGCTTAATACCGCTTTTTTCGTTTCATCACCTTCAACAATTTTATATTTACGACCTTGATTATTTTTTGCATAATGTGTTATTTTTTCCGTTAAGAAAAGAGATAATTCAGATGGTACGTTTGTTCCGGTTAATGTAAAAGTCCCTATAGTTGTTTCTGTTTGTAATTTTAAATTAGTTGCTAATGTATCTACGGCTTTCTTAATACCGGCTTCTAATGAATCCTGTGTGGTAAATAATACATTTAAGGGAGTAACCGTAAAAGTAAAATTAGTATTTACATTTTTTGCAATACCGGCAGTTAAGTTGGAAAGCAGAATTTCTATTGTTATGTTATATGTACCGGGTTTTAAGTTGGTATTTTTCATTTCATAGGGGTTTTCGCTTGCGCTGTAAAAAGGATAGGTTATATCATCTTTACTAACGCCGTAAAGTATAGCCTGACAATCCAATAAACCAGTTGCATGGATAATGGAAGAAAGAGGTTTTATAATTGTTATAAGGGTTTCGGTTTCTTGGATTGACCTGGTGGGTATTGGTTCAATACTTACACTGCTTGCCAATTCATTGATTTGTAATTTTGCATATTCGTATAGTCCCGCCTTTCCTCTGGGAGTTTCGTAATAAGCCACCATTCGGTGTAAAGGGTTTTTTTCAAGTGATTTTACTACAAGTGTATAACCTTCCAATGCGGATTTAAGTGTTTTCCATTGTGAAAATGCGGCGGTGTAACGACCGGATACGTTTTTTGCAAAATTGGAAATATCGTCTTCCGCTTTTTTACGGTTTATCTGATGAAGAGTATAAACTATGTATTCTTCTTTATTATTACTATTAAGATATTTTTCCGTGTAATATTCTTTTGTCGCAACTTCCGACACTACGTTTTGCGCATATGTTCTTATTTCTTCTTCACCGACTACATAGGGTGAAAGCGTGTCTATTGTATTTCCGGCTAAAACAGATGAAGTAACTGCCTGTTTTTCGATAACCTGACCGTAGTATTCCAATACTTGAGCGCGCGCGTTTTCCCTTGCATTGTCCCGCGCGTTTGACGGAGTGCTTAAAGCAAGTGAAGTACCAACAAAATATATTTCGTTGCCAGGATTTGGAACAACATCTACCCATAATGGTTTTACGGAAGGTTCAGTAGAAATAAGAATCCTTGACTCTGCTTTTGGCTGTTGTCGTTCTTGTTTTCCGTTTGCGAAGACCGAAACGGAAACCGTACAAAAATAAATTGTCGTTAATAAAAGGAGCGCTAAAGCACCCTGGGGCGCCCAAGCGCCCCTTACGGTCAGGTTAATATTCATTTTAGAAGTCCAAGCTGGAGCTTAAATTACCACCGAAGAATTCGGCGGCTTTTTGAAGCTGTTGTTTACGCGTTGCGTCCTGTTCTGCCGCGGCTTTTTTCGCGTAATCGGCGGCTTGTTCTCTGCCGTAATTGTCAATTACTCTGCGAACCAAAGCCTTGTCCACCTGCATCAGTACATAGACCTCAAATGCCTCCCGATTGTTACTGTCAAGATAAACAAGCGTGTAATACTCACGAGGAGCAAGAGCCTGAGCGACATTTTGCGCAATTCGTTCATTCAACTGCTGACCTACAATCTGCGGTGCCAAAACTTCGTTTGTAATCCCAAAAGTAGCGGCATGAGTACGAGCCTTGTTTGCCATTACAGTACCGTAAAAATCTACCAGTTGGGTGCGTCCGTTTTCTTCGGCAAAATGCCTTGCACCGGAATTACCCGTGGCTGTGGCGTATTTACCTGCCGACCCGATAAAACTAAGGGTACTTGGGGAATCGGGTACAACGTCCACCCATGCCGGTTTTTGAGCCGGTTCTGTTCTTATGGGTGTTGCCTGTTCAATAGCCGCTTGCCGTGCAGATTTTGTTTGCACCTCCGGTTTGCTTGCACAACCAATCAATACCGCTACTGCCAATACCATTGCCAAACTAATGACTAATTTTCCTGTTTTCATTTTCTTTCTCCTTGCATTTATTTGATCACCGCATACGCGGTAATTTTTCCCACTCATAACATAGACAACTGCCAACGGCAATTTTCCACCTGAAAATTCACTTTTTCCCATATTTCCAAAATAATTTAACCGCCTCCGACAGTAATAAAATAAAATGGTTAAAGTGTTAAAAAGCCCGCACGGCACGAACAGAAAACTCATAATGCTTGCTCGCATTGTTGTACTGAAGGCCATCTTTGAAACTCTGATACCACGGGATATTAGTACTGTACTGAGACGAAGACCAGTACCATTTCCAGCTATCTCCGAATCCTCCCAATTCTTTCTGTTTCAAATTCTTGTACATCAAGTTCAGTTCATCCTTACTCGGTAAGAACCAATCGGTATAACCATCAAAATTCAAACTGACACATAACTGCGCTGCTTTTCCGTCTTCTCCTAATTTTTTGAGCCTGTCTATTATAAGCTGTGTATTCCGTTTTCCACTCCCCACAACAGTACTTGTACCGACAACATCTTCATCCCAAGTTCCCCATTGGGCATTAAATTCTGTTTCTACAGGTGCAGCCTCCAAATAACGCCAACCGTTGGAAAAAGTACCTTTGTCGTAAAATACAATACCCCCCGCAGGGCCGATGTCCCCTATCTTGTAGATTTTTCCTTGAGGTGGTTGATTTCCGCCTGTACCTCTTTCTCCGGCAATCCTGTCCTGCATATCCTGTACAAGTTCCGTAATCTTGTCAAAAAGTTCGTCTTTGTTAGCAACACGTTTATCAACACCACCGGGCAACTGGCTTAATTCAGGAAACGTATATAACGATACGGATATGGTTATTCTGCTTCCCACTTTTCCTATAGCCCCTGAAAGAATCTGTGTGCCGTTCAATACCCTTTGCGTTTCCGCCGTTTTTGCCTTTGCCGATAAATCGCTTAATTGAAATTTCTCTTCCGCGCTAAAAAGTTTTTCTACATCTTGACGGGGAACAATGATAAATTTTCCAGCGTTCTTGTTTGTAAATTCATTGCTGAATTGGCGATAAAATAAAACAGACTCATTTTTTGTAAGAAGATTGTCCATATCTTCAAACGGGAAAACGGCGATACGTTCCTGAGCAAAGATAAGAAAACTAATAAGCAATAATGCCACTGTTAATAAAAATCTTTTCATAATTTCCTCCTTAACTTCACTTTTTTTCCCATGCCTCGCTGTTGGTATCTGGTCGGGTATATGTTCCGGCGGCTTTGCCGTAATTGTTGTACGCTTTGGCAAATTTTCCTGGAATTGCATCGTCATCTACGGCGACATTTGCGCCAATGGTTACGCTTACCAGCGGATTACCCGCAAAAGCGTTTTTTCCGATTGATGTAATTCTGTTCGGTATAACAATGAAACTTAATTGTTTGTTCGCAAACATATTTTCAAAAATAAAAGAAATACCTGGTGGTATACTTAAATTTGATTCTTGTTCAGACGGCTTTGCGGTATCAGGTTGTTGTTCGCCGCTTTCACCTCTTGTACGAATTCCCGTGTCCGTTTTCGGCGCTTCCGCGACTGTAACGCCGTCTTGTTGAAAATCCGTATTTTGTTTGTTTGTTTCACTTGCCATCCCTTTTTGCTGTGTTTCAGTCCTCTTAGTAGTTTCAGGTTTGGTTTTTTCTGTTGGTTTTGTATTGACTTTTTGGTTTTGTTTTTCTTCTTCGTAAGAAGTTAATCCTTCATTAATTTCATCATTATCTTTAGTATAATTTTCGTTTGTTGTTTCAGTTTCTTTGTTTAAACCTTTGGCAACGGAACTCTCTTTATTTGAACCGTTGTGTTTTAGATATAGAAACGCGGGAATAAAGGCGCATAATAGAACCGCCGCTATTAAGACTCCAATTACTATTTTTTTTCGTTTTGAAAATGAAACAGAGGGCATTTCTTGCGGTTCAAAGCGAAGCGGTTCTTTAGAAAAAGATTTGCGGAATTCCTGTTCTGATTCAAGTATTGCTTTGTATCGTTTTTGTACTACGATGTCGGTCCTTAACGCCTTTTCCACCTTTTTGCGTTCAAAATATGTGGAAAGTCCACGATAGTACAATTCGAGGGTTAATTGTGAAACATGGTTTTTACGTTTCATTTTTTTATTCCCCCATCTATTGCTTCTTTGACTTTTTTCTCAAAATTTTTAATTCTTTTTTGTACCGCTGATATACTTAGTCCTATGATTTTCCCGATTTCCTTATAAGACATACTGTCGTGATAATAGTAAAAATAAATTTTACTCGTTATTTTATCCTGTTCGTCTAGAATTGTTTTTATTATTATTTCCGCTTCCACTTGTTCATAGCCGTTGTCTATAATGCTTGTTTCCCATTCTTTTTGTTCTTTCTCTCCTATGTTTTTTAATCTGTTATAGCTTTCATTGATTGCCATGTCGTATAATTCAATTAATTCTTTTCTTTCCCTTTTATCTTTTTTTATTTTATTTTTGCTCATGTTTTCCGCCATTCTTGAAAGATAGGTTTTTGGATAATCAATAATTTTTCCTTCTGCTTTGAGTTTATGTACCTTCCAAAAAACATCATTTGTAATGTCTTTCGCGTCTTCTTCATTACGAAGGACAGAAAAACAACGTCTTTTAACAAGAGGAAAATATTCATTGTAAAAAAGCTTAAAATCTTTGTCATCTATATTTATAGACAACTGCGGCGGCTGTTTTTCCACCGGGAAAGAAAAAATTTGTGGGGAATTTTGGAATGAATTATTGTTTTTGAAGCCCATAAATCAACCAAATTCTGATGTCCAACATTATTTCCAGTGGACGCATACCGTCAGCATACAATCGTTGTTGGGAGAAAATGCTGTTTACTGCTATGAAAAATAACAAAATTTGTAAATAAATTATTCTATTCGTAAACATGATCTCCTCATAATTTATTTTTTCACCGTATACGCGATGATTTAAAACACAGTACAAATTTTGTGTCTGACACCATTGGCGTTATCAAGATAAATTTTGTGTCTGACATCTTTGTCGTCTACCTCTGAATTTTTGTGAGAGAAGTATAATATTCATACCAAGAATCAAAATCATTACTCCTATAGGATTTCATTAATCCTTTTTCACCAAAAGAAATATTGTTTTTAGGTTCATTAAAAGAATAAGATATTTTCGAATAATCATATCTCCTTCCAAGAATATCTCTACCATAAGCTCTTGTAGTAATGCTTTCTCCTTGAAGATTTAATATAATTTCTATTTCTTTTTGGTTGAATGAGTATACACCTGTTCCATTAATATATGTTCTTAAACCATAAATATACCTCTCAACTCGTACAGTACCATCAGCTCTAAATTCAAGTATACAATTACCATCATCAGTTTGCCATTTACCAATAAAATAATTTGGTCCCATTTTATCTTTGATTGGATCAGCAATTGATTCTGCAATTTCAAATATAACTTTTTTTGAAGAATATCTACTTACATCGCCTAACAAAGCTCCATCTTCAGTGGTAAAAATATTTTTTGCATTAAAAGTTTTAGTAGTTGACGATACCACTTCAAGTGTCTTAATATCTAATGCTGTTATGGCAAAAGATATTTGTTGTCCCAACTGATTTAATTGACCACGTACTAAAATCTCAGCATTAAGAGCAGAACCCAATCGTGCTGTCTTTTGTGGATCAGACCAATCGCTGGTTTGAAATTTCATTTCAGCAACAACACGTTCAATGCTTGTTCTGTCAACCACTCTCACCCCGCTCTGTTTAGCAAGCTCAGCAATGAACAATTCAGTTATGCTTTCAGCATCATCAGCAGTGACTGCTTGCCCTCTTGTGGAAAATGTTGAAACCACTATTGCCGGAACATTAGCCTGCCCAAAAGCAACACTTGCCGTGACACTTAAAATTACATAAATAATAATTTTCTTCACATTATCCTCCAAATATTTGAGTGAGAAAATTCAAAATCCACCAACTTATATAAACTCTCACAGTGAACTTTTTCATGCTCGGCACACATACTCTGAGACTCTAAAACTTAAAACGAAATCCAGTATAAAGTTTGTTATCTTTAGTTTGGCCAAATTCAATCTCTCCTTACTGTTTATTTGCAGGGCATACGCCCTAAAAACCGGCTCAAGACGGATAATTCCTTAAATTTCGCCTTGTGCAAGGTCATTTCCGTTATATTCCCCTGAAAATCCCCCACAAGTAATATCAGACAACTTCTGGGTTAATTCCCAAATATAGTTCTTCCAGTTTTCGTCGAGTTTTTCAAAATCTCTGGTTAAAATATCCAGTTTATCCTGTTCCGTCATAAAACTGCCTTCTCATAAAATATTGATAGTATATTACTGTCACATTGTTGCAATTTTACTATTCATTGTGTCATTTTGTCAAGAGTTACAATTATTTAAAAACACCTTGTCTGTAGAGACTGATTTTTGATAAAATTGATTTTATGAGGAATTTTATTGGGAAATAACGCCGGGATTAGCAGGAGAATAGGTGAAATTCGTAAAACCATAGGGCTAACCCAAGAAAAATTTGCCAAAGACCTCAAAATAAGCAGGGCTTTTGCAAGTGCCCTTGAATTAAATATCCGTACAATCCATGAACGCATTATCAAGATGATCTGCTTCACCTACGGGGTAAACGAGAACTGGCTGAAGACCGGCAAAGGGGAAATGTTTGAAAAAGGACGAGATTTTAGACTTGAAGAAGTAATCGCCAATTTCAAAAAACTTGATGAACTTTTACAGGATTATGTTTTAAAACAGATTCGCTTGGCTTTAGAATATCAGGAAAAAACAACTGACGGCAAATAACTCACACAAAGAGCACAAAGGTACAAAGATCACAAAGAAGAGGGAAGAGAGGGTTTTTGTACGAAGGCTAATCTTGAGCCTCACTATAAGATAACAAACAAAAACCTAAGATCTTCCCTTTGTGTCCTTCTCTTCCTCCGTGCCCTTTGTGTGAATTCTTCATTCTACCACTGCTCTCAAAAACACCTTAGTAGCGTTCTTATCCCGCCCCGGCCCCACGCATGAAGGGCAGCCACCCCGGCACGGACAGCGTTCAAGCGCTTCCAAAACCGCGCTTAATAGCGGTTCAATCCGTTGGGAAAGATTTTCCGTTAGCCCCGTGCCGCCCGGATACTTATCGTAAATGTAAAGCGCACTTACTCCAAAATGCGGGTCCTTTACGCGCTCCGCTATCCCTAAATCGCGGGGGTCGCAAAGAAGGAACACAGAGGCGATGTTGCGTATCAAAGTTCCCGCGCCTGATAAAGCCTCCCCAATACCCTGTTCGTCCATGCCAGATAAAACTTTGCCGCCTTTTGACTGGGGCGAGAATAAAAGCGCAAGGCATCGGGTTTGTATTTCTTCTTCGGGAAGGCTAATGTCACCGTAACCGATATTTTCATGGGTACGGAATTTAAGTTTCTTAAACTTGGTCACTTGGGAACGTACAAGAACGTCGGAGAGGACTCCTTCCCCTCCCGCGTATACAAATTTTTCATCTTCCGTTAAAACTTTAATGTCAGTCTTTACAAGACCGTCCGTAAAGTAATT
>Ga0268262_10002745_pt1 | contig 19933 bp, 16 predicted proteins | sample TergutNc150P3_FD_190354 | JGI IMG/M metagenome (GOLD analysis project Ga0268262, IMG submission 190354) | Nasutitermes corniger P3 segment gut microbial community from laboratory colony in Florida, USA - Nc150 P3 (SPAdes) (version 2) | ecosystem: Host-associated > Arthropoda: Insects >... | reverse complement strand
GAATTATACCTTGTCTCATTGAATGAAGATTTGATACCTGACAATATTTGGAAGCCAAAAGGGTACAACCCTGCTAAAATAAAGGTTCAAGACGGTGAAGAAGTAGTCACTGGTACGAGAATGCCGAGAGATGAAAATGACACCGCAAGCGGATTTACAGAATTAGAAAACATCTTTGAGGATTTTAAGCAGACATTTCCTGAATTGTACTAAAAACCATTCGAGAAACAAAGGAAATAACGCATAAAATTAACCAGATATATGCCTTAAAATTCCTATATAAAAAAAACGGCTTATAGAACCAGATAAAAATAGGTTGAAATATGCTTATTTATTCATCTTGACCTGTTCTTAAATAATATATAATATCACTATATAGTTATATTATATAACTTTAAAAAATGTATATAATATAAAATATTGCTATTTTCTATCTTATTATTGATATTTTATAATTTATAGGTTATAACATTTATAGAGATACTTTATGGGAATGGCTGAAAAAATCCGTATCTTGTTAATAAAACGAGGGAATATATCAGAGGCAGAACTTGCCAGGCGCCTTAACATGTGTACAACAAATTTATACAATAGGTTAAAGCGAGATAATTTCACAGATAAGGACTTACAACGAATTGCTAGGGTAATGAATTGTAAATATAAAGCAGGATTTGTCCTAAATGATACAGGGGAAGAAATATGACCTTGAAAAATAAAAAAAATCCTCATATACTTAATAACAAATATATGATCAAACAAGGTATTGTCATATGAAGTACTCAAAAGCCCCTATTTCTGAAGTAATAATTGGGGTAACTTATAAAAATAATAAAATACCGATTGACTTTTTCTTAAAAAACGCTCTATTTAGTGAAGAATTTCCAACTACTGAGTTAGTTCAGCCATTATTTCTGGAAATGTTAAATGGATTTCAAGTAAGACAAAATTATGACACAAATTCCGGACCCTTCCTTGTTCGAAAGTGGTCAAATGATTCAAAATGGCTCTTACAAATTCAAGCAAATATGATTTTTTTGAATTGGATAAGATTAGATACCGAACCGGTTGGAACTTATTGCGGCTTTCCATTTATAAGTGACAAGTTTTTTTCCATTATAGCTACTCTTGAAGATGTCATGAAAATACAGTTACACAATGATATTACGCTCTGCGATTTGACCTACCACGACAGAGTGAAATGGCAGTCTGAAATATCCGATTTAAGCGAAATAGCGAAGATCATGAATATTAATACTCCACCCAAATTTTCCGAACATGGATATAACAACATTTTTTCTCGGTATACTTTTCATGATTTTATTTTAAATGGATTCGGTCTAATAAATATCAATACTGATACAGCAAATGACGGTGAACAAATAATTAAAATTGAATCTAATTTAAGAGGAAAATGCGCAATAAATGGTGATATACAAGCTTGGTTTGAGCAGGCTCATACAAAGCAAATTAATATATTTGAACAGTTATTCACAAAGGAGATAAAAGAAAAATGGCTTTAGCACAACTACAAACTAACTCATCATCATTTTTTAATAATAGGAAGGTAAGCCCTTCATATTTCTCTTCTTCGCCAATACAAGATGAACAAACGAATATATATTCGTTTAGAAGTATCACTTTTTTTGATGGAGATAACCAAAAATCAGAAAATGAATATACACCAAGTAACGGACTTTGGTTTTCTCCTATAATTTCTCAAGATAAACTTATTGAACTGGAAGAGTACAGGGGATTCAGTTTTATGGAAAGAGGTGAGATTGCAATATCTTATAACAAAGATAACGCTGATTTTATATATAATTTTAAATTTGTATGCCTTAACAAACAAGAACACAATGATTATTATCCTGATCCGTACTTATTTGTTTGTTTTGAACTTGAGTTGGAAGGTTCAGGTAAATCAAAAAATGAAGCTTTAAATAATTTATATCAGCTCTTGGATTTATATTTTAACAGAACCAGAGAAATTTATGAAAATCCGATAGAATATAAAAACATCATAAATGATAATATTTACCAACAGAACCCATGGAAACAATCTTTTGCCCGTACTTATAATCGGGCACAAAAATTAGGGTTAATCAATACTGATTACCTGTACCAAATTACTTGAGGAATATAATGCCCCAAATTAAAGAAGCAGTACAATGCATTCCGGCTCTACAAGTAAAGAACCAGATTGATCAAGTGGCTTTTAACATTAAACTGCATAAGGAAGATGTTTCCCCAGAAACATGGAATAGATATCCATGTACTCTAAATACTCCAAAAAAATGCCAAAATGATCATTGTAATGAAAACGTAAGTTTTTTCGTTACAAATAATGCGAGAAAAAATGCAAAAATTCTTACATTACTTTTTGTACGAGAGAATGAAAGTGCTTATATATACTTCAATAGACAATTACGTAGTTTATTTGATGATGGGATTATAAATCCTATTGCTTATACATCTATTCAGTTAAAACCACCTGTTATTCCAGAACCAACAAAAAAGGTAAATCCATAATTAACTAAATTGTGTTATAGAAGATACTAATGTATAAATTATGAGTGATGAACGTAAAAAAACAAAGTTTTTTCACTTTTAAAAAATTCTTAAACTGTTATAAAACTTTTATCAACCATCTAATCCCTGTAGAAAAACGGAAACTTGCGGAGAGATCGGCGGCAACATTAACGTCGGCGTTGTCGCTGTAGTATGACTGCCATGCGGCTTCGGCGTATGGGGCTATTTGTCCGGCTGATGTTCTAATGACAAAAGGCGCTAATGTTATTCCGGCTGTGCCGAACCAACTTGTGCCGCCTGAATAATAGCGCCTGTTGCCTTTAATGGAAAGTGAGGCGTCTCCGTAACTGAAAACGGGACCGGCAAAAACTCTTATCTTGTCGTTAGGACCGAAGGAGAGTGTTGCAGGCAGACGAAAAACGCCGAGCCCTCCGTCATATTCCGGTCTTAATTCAAACCCGAAAATCATCCGCAATCCAAGCGGATAAATATCAGCGTTAATACTCAATTGAGATGTAAAGCCTCGAAATAAATCTCCGTCTACTATAAAGCCGTTCCAAATCGGCGCAAAAGCGATTCCCGCCAAAAGCTGCGCGTCTCTGCTTCCTTGTTTTGAAGAAGCCGGTTTTCTTGCGCCTGCGTTTGTGTTTGTGTTTGCGCCGGAACTGCCTTTGTTCCCTTTCCCGCCTGCGCTTGAACTTTCTGCCATCAAATTACTGTCAACTTTAATTCTTGCCGCTGTTTCGGGAAAAGCTCGTCCGGCTCCGACATAAGAAGTCGCCCAGTATTTTTCATCAAGGCTTGAATAAATTACCCCTGTCTTTGGACCTGTAGAAGCAGCGTGAATAAAACGGTCTTCTCCTAAATACAGACCGACGTGGGTTATCTTGCCGGAACTATCGGTCTTAAAAAACAAAAAATCACCCGGTTGCGCTTTTTCAAGAGGTATTTTTTCCACCCAAGAATAAAGACTGGATGCCGATCTGGGCAATGCGACATTTAACGCTTCTCTAAAAACAAGGCTGAGAAATCCCGAACAATCAAGCCCATTTGCGGTCATGCCGCCGTAACGATATGGAACCCCTTCATATTTCTTAGCCGTTTCTATTACTCTTTGCCGTATGTCGGCATAAACCCTAGCCTTTTCTTCCGGCGAGGCTGTCGTCTTGGGCGCAAGGGCGTATCCACTCTCAAGAGGAGGGGCGGCAAAGGCATTAAAAGCGATAAATATCAGCAGTAAAGGGAAAATGACTCTCACTTTATAATTATCGGCTACTATCCAACTACGCTAGATAGCAGGTATCAGAAAGCTGCGTTATACTGGAAAAAAGTTTCATTATTTGCTACATTTTATTTATGGGACAAATTTGCGTCTTTGTAAATCAAAAAGGCGGTGTTGGAAAAACTACCTCGGCAATAAACATAGGGGCATACCTTGCGGAAGCCGGAAAAACCGTCCTTTTAGTCGATTTTGACGCACAGGCTAACCTCTCAAGCGGCATAGGCGCTAACCCGCCAAAGCCCGGAATTTACGAATTGCTTTCCGGCACGGCAACGGCGGAGCAGGCGATAAAAAATACCGCCGTCAAGAAATTGGACGTAATTCCGGCAAGCATCGATCTCTCGGGCGCGGCGGTAGAATTAATCGATCAAAAAGAACGCAATTTTTTCCTTAAAAAAGTCCTTACCCCAATCAAAAGCAAATATGAATATATACTGATTGACTGCCCTCCCAGTTTAGGGCAGCTTACAATGAACGGTCTAGCCGCCGCGGATTCGGTGCTTATCCCCATGCAGTGCGAATACTTTGCGATGGAGGGGCTTAAACAGCTTTTACACACAACCAAACTTATTCAAAAAGGACTGAACCCGACATTAAAAATCGGCGGCATTTTTTTTACAATGTACGACCCAAGGACAAGACTTGCCAACGATGTTATTAAACAAGTCAGCGCAATTTATAAAGACTCGGTATTAAATACGATTATTCCAAGAAACATACGTCTTTCGGAAGCGCCGTCTTACGGTATGCCCATTTCTCTTTACGACCCGCAATGCCCGGGAGCCAGAGCGTATCACTCTCTTGCGCAAGAAATTATTCGCAGGGGAGGATGAAAAAATGGCTCGTAGAATAGGACTTGGAAAAGGGCTTGACGCATTACTGGAAAATAACGATGGTAACGAATCATATACCGCTGTTGAGACGCAAACGGTTTCCGCTTCTCCCTCCGGCAAAAACAAAGAACAGGACATTGTTCAACTGCCTGTAAACCAACTTGTCCCTAATCCCGGTCAGCCCCGTAAAAATTTTGATGAGACCGAACTTCAGGAATTAGCCGACTCGATAAAAACTTACGGCATTATACAGCCAATCATCGCGGCAAACGCGGGAGACGGCACTTACATCATAATAGCGGGCGAACGCAGAACACGCGCGGCTAAAATTGCGGGGCTTTCCGTTGTCCCCGTAATTATCCGAGATTATACCGATCAAAAAAGGCTTGAGATTTCATTAATCGAAAATATCCAACGCAGCGACTTAAACCCGATTGAAGAAGCGGCGGCTTTTAAAAACCTGATGGACTTTTCCAATCTTTCGCAGGACGAACTTGCCACGCGAATGGGAAAAAACAGATCGACAGTAGCAAACGCGCTTCGGCTTCTTAAACTGCCCATTGAAATACAAAAAAGTATCGAAGAGGGAAAAGTAAGTTCGGGACACGCAAGGGCGCTATTATCTGTAACCGATGTAAAATTGAGAGATAGACTTTTCAAGGAAATACTTGCCGGTGAAGTTTCGGTTAGAGAAACCGAAAAACGAGCGGCGGCTTTTAATACCGAAAAAACAGGCAAGGAAAAAACTACAAGCGAAACTGACGGCGTAAAAACCGTGAAACGCCCGCCCGAAGTAGGCGCAATGGAAGAAAAATTTATCGGTAAATTGGGAACCAAAGTAATTATTGACGGAGACCTTAACAGAGGTAAAATACATATCGACTACTATTCAATGGAAGACCTTGAAAGACTGTATGAGATATTAGGCGGCTGATTTTTATCTGTATATTAAAATTTAAAAGCTAAACCTATATCTACAATAAAAACATCATAAGTAAATCCGGTTTCAGCCCAGAAACCAAACCATTTATTTAAAAAGTAACGAGCGCCTAAATTTACACCCCAAAAAAGTTTACTCTTAATATTGTCATTATCATCATATTTTTTGTCTTTAAAGGAATCAATAAGCACGCCTGCTGTTGTGACAGCATAAGTATCAAGATTATTTACACCCCAATTAAAATGGTAACCAAAACGTCCACCCACGGAAACTTCATCTACAAACCAATCATTCCAATCATCTTTGTAACCATGTCCTGAATAACTAACAATACCTCCGGCAAAGAATGGAAGCTTATTATCGCCTATTTCGATATTTCGATCGAATGATAAGCGTATATGAGGAATATATGTATGACCGTTCTTAGATATTTCAAAGTCAAAAATACCTATACCTAAGTTTAAAATCCAGCTTTTTGCGTCCATACCGGGCGGAAATTTTGTAAGGTCTTTCGGTTCCCACGCAAACAAAGACATCACGTTAATAAAAATTACAACAAGGGCTAATAATAGTTTTTTCATGATAAACTCCTACAATAATTTATTCAGAAAACGAAACTTCCAAATAACTTTTTAAGTTTAATATAAATTAATAATAGTATTAATTCAAGATAATTGTCAATATCTCTCAATTATCATAAACATCAATACCTTCTTTCTTCTTCAAAAAACCTGACGCCCAATAAGTAAAGGGCGTCACAACCGCTTCTATTCCGCATTTCAGTATATAGTTCGTTAACACAAGCGACCAGAAAATTTCCCAACTAAAGACTCCGGCGGCGCTTGCTATCAGCACAAAGATTGTTGTATCCAAAAATTCGCCGACCAGAGTAGAACCGATTGTGCGCACCCAGAGCATTCGCCCTTTCATTTTTACTTTTATTTTTGAAAGTATAATTGCGTTGGATAGTTCGCCGACAAGATAGGCGGACAGACTCGCAAGCACAATGCCGCCGTAACTTATACCGCCTAGGATTGCGCTATACGCCGCGTTACCGCCTGTTTCCGCCGACCAGTTTGCTTCCGACGGCAACGCTCCCAATACAAAAAAAACCAAAACGGTTAACACTAACGCCGCAAATCCTATAAAAATGACTCGCCGTGTTGTTTTGAATCCGTAGACTTCCGTTAATACGTCGCCTAGCACATAGGCAAGCGGAAACAAAATCGTGCCGCCGTCAAAAACAAGCGGTATTGAAAAAAGAGAGATTCCAAGATCGACAATTTTTGCCGAAGACGCAATGTTGCTGACTACAAGAATAACAACAAAGAATGACGCAACAACATCAAGGTACTTGAAAGAGACGGGTTGGGACATAAAGAACTCCTTGTTTTAACTACAGGCAGGTTATCAAGGAAACTGCCTATTTATTATTGGGTTACGCCCACTTTATTAAACCGCTTCTGTACGGGTGTACCAATGCGTCGTGCTTCGGCAGGATACGCACCGTGTGCCCCTGCATTCCCGTATCAACGCATTCAACGCGAACTTGATACAGATTCAAATTGCCTTCGCTCTTGAGCCACTTCATTTCTACCCTTCTTGCGTCGGCAACTTCTTTGTTTTGGTTCGATACAGTGCCGTGATACAACTCAACCTGCAAATCTTCAGGCAGAACATTGCCTAAATCAAGGTAAGCTGTTACGGTGAGCATATCGCCTCGCTGCATTACGGGTTTGGCGTTGGAATCAATTTTGACTATTTTCAGGTTCGCCCATGATTGCTGCAGTTTGCTGAAATACGTCGCAAGCGATTTTGCTTCGGCATAGTTGTCTTTGCTGAAACGGCGGAAATTCTTGAGAGCGGGGAAGTAAAATTGATTTGAGTAATCCATTAACATACGGTGAGACGCCATCGACTGCCCTATTTGTTTCATGCAGTCTTTCATCATTTTTATCCATTCACGGGGAAGACCGTCGCGTCCTCTGTCGTAGAACACCGGAATAATTTCACGCTCCAGTAAATCGTATAACGCTTTGCTTTCAACATCGTCCTGGAGTCTTTCGTCGTTGTACTGTTCGCCGTGACCGATTGCCCAACCGACTTCGGCATTGTACGCTTCGTCCCACCAACCGTCCAAAATTGAACAGTTAAGAACGCCGTTCATAGCCGCTTTCATGCCGCTTGTACCGGACGCTTCCATAGGACGGCGGGGAGTATTAAGCCATACGTCGCCGCCTGATGTTAAATACTTTGCGACGCTCATATCGTAGTTTTCAACAAACACTATGCGGTTTGTAACATCGTACTTTTCGGCAAAGTGAATTATATCGCGGATTAAATCTTTACCCGGCATATCATGCGGATGCGCTTTACCGGCAAAAATTAACTGGATAGGACGATCATTATCTCTGACCAACTTTAAAAGGCGTTCAGGATCGCGAAGAAGCAAGTTGCCTCGTTTATAGGTAGCGAAACGGCGCGCAAAACAAAGGGTCAGCGCGTAAGGAGAAAGTACATCCTCCGCCTGACGAATACGTTTTTCAACTGCGCCTGTACGTTTATATTGCTCACGGATATGTTCGCGCACAAAGGCGACAAGACGATCGCGGCGGCGTTCGTGTGTGCGCCACAATTCTTCGTCGGAAATACGATCCATGCGTTCCCAAATTTCAAGTTCTGTGGGTCTGTCTTCAAATTGAGGACCGAAATATCGATCCAAGAGATCGAGCATTCCCGATGAAATCCATGTGCGGGTATGAACACCGTTTGTAACATGACCGATTGGAACTTCGTTAATCGGAACTCCGGGCCACAATCCTTTCCACATATCGCGAGATACGACTCCGTGAAGTTTTGCGACGCCGTTGGCATAAGCCGCCATCTTCAACGCAAGTACTGTTAAACAGAAAGTTTCATGTTCATCGTTTACATTGATCCTTCCGAGACCAAGGAATTCTTTCCATGAAATACCAAGAACCTGAGGCCATGAACGGAAATATTTTTCCATCATGGAAATATCGAAACGCTCATTTCCCGCAGGAACAGGAGTGTGGGTAGTAAAAATGTTTGTAGGCCAAACCGCTTCGAGCGCTTCATTGAAAGAAAAGTTCATATCGGTCATTATTTCACGAATTCGTTCAAGCCCCATGAAAGCGGCGTGTCCTTCGTTCATGTGAGTAGCCGCAGGGTTAATTCCCAAGGCTCGCAGAGCGCGGATACCGCCGATACCCAACAGTATTTCCTGCTGCATACGAATCTCTTTATCGCCGCCGTAAAGCGCAGCGGTAATATTTCTTATATCCTGAGAATTTTCTTCTATATTCGTATCCAACAAATACAGTGAAGAGCGACCGACTTTAACTTCCCAAATTTGGGCGACTGCCTGCCTGCCTGCCAACTCCACGGAAATTTTTAAGGGCTGTCCTTCTTTGCCGTTTTTCCTCTCGACAGGCATATTGTACCAGTCGTTTTCGGGATAACTTTCCTGCTGAAAACCGTCGGCGTTCAGCATCTGCTGAAAATAACCCTCTCTGTACAAAAGTCCAATACCGACAAGGGGCAAACCCAAATCCGAAGAAGTCTTCATGTGATCCCCGGAAAGGATTCCAAGACCGCCTGAATAAATGGGCAAAGAAGCGTCCATACCGTATTCCATAGAGAAATACGCTACTACGTCCTTATGACTGCCTTTGTACCAAGTTTCGCCCTTTTTATAACGCTGAAACCTGTCATTCACTTCTTTGAGCGCCGCAAGGTAAGAATCGTCCTTGGCGGCTTTCGCAAGCCGTTCCTGACTTACCATGCCCAACACCCGTACAGGGCTCTGTTGAGACGCAAGCCAACAATCATAATCTAATCTGATAAAAAGTTGAATTGCGTCATAATTCCATGATAACCATAGATTTCGGGCAATCTCCTCCAAAGGCTTCAAATCCGGCGGAAGCTTCGGTTTAACTATATATGTGGATATATTCATAATATTAAGTTTATTGGTAGAAAAGCATTGTGTCAATGGCAGAAAGGGACTAAATTAACTAAGAAATAATTAAATTTATACCCGATTATTCGCTTGTTTTTACCTTCGTATGGGAAAAGCGCCGGGAATTTGAAAATTTATGTTTTCCCCGCTGAATACAGGTATTCTGTAATCACAGTTTAAAGAGAGCAAAGCGGGTGTTTCCTTTGTATATGAAAAGGTTGAAGGCGAAAAAGACCTGAACAGATCAGCGTAATTCACTACCAGACGGAATTTAATCGGAGTTACGGAATTTGGGGCTAATGGCGCTTCGTTTTCTATAATTCCCCAAATAAAGGATTTTTTATTTATCATATAATCATAAGAAAATTTGGGCGACGGGATTTCAAACACATTCGGGTTTTCAACGTTAACGGTAACAAGTATTTCCGTTTTTGAAAATTCAACGCTATCAATCGCCATAGTCGGCATACTTATTACCGGCAGTTGAAGAAGGGGAATTTCTCCCGAATTGTCCAAATTCCAAACTTTTTCGCCCAAATCAGGATAAGAAAATTTAACAGCCAAAGCTATTTTATAACTTGCCTGTTTGCTCCCAATTAACGGTTTAAAATTTTTAAAAAAATCCATGTATTCAATTTTTATCGGTACATCTATAAAAACAGCGCTTTTTGCCTTTATTTTTCCGTCACTTTTTACCGTTCCCTCTTTATAAGATTTATCTTTTATAAAAAATTCCCAGCCTGTTGTCTGCGGAAAGGGAATTTCAAAAGAATTCGGGTTTTTTACCTGTATTTTACAAAGAAGCAGTATGCTATTAATGTTCATATCCGTTGTTTCCGCAGAATGGAAAGAAATGACAGGTTCTTGAAACGAAGATTTTACCGTCGTTTTACACGCAATAACAGCAACCGTAATTATGATTGCTGTTATCATAAAATTAACTTTTCTCATTAATCACTTTATACATGATAAATCAAAATTATGCCACATATCCTTTTAACAGATCGGAGCGTTTCGGATTTCTAAGCCTTGCAATGGCTTTTTCCTCGATCTGGCGGATGCGTTCTTTGCTAAGGTTGTAACTATCGCCTATCTCGTTCAATGACATTTCCTTGCGTCCAAGTCCGTAATGACAGCGGATAATATCAGCCTCATCTTTGTTAAGAGTATCAAGAATACTCTCAATATCGTCTTTCATGCAACTGTATTCCGCCAGCATTTCAGGAGACTTATACTGCTTGTCTTCGATGAGTTCCAGCAACGGCTGAACTTGATTGTTAGCGCAATTATCCAACGAAAGAATTTCTTTTGAAATATTGACGATTTCTTTAATATGGTTTTTATCCATATTTAAGAGTTCCGCTATTTCATTGATTTCTTCTTCCGGCGAACTCTGCTTTTCAATCATTTTTCCGGCTTTATCGATTTTGATAAGGTCTGCGGCGCAGTTTACGGGAAGTCTTATCATTCTTGATTTTTCGTAAAGAGCGCTGATAATCGCCTGACGTATCCACCATACAGCGTACGATATAAAATGATAACCTTTCTCTACGTCAAAGCGATCCGCCGCGTTAATAAGCCCGACGTTGCCTTCGCTAATTAAGTCTTCCAGAGACAATCCAAGTCCCTGATATTTTTTCGCTACTGTTATAACAAAACGCAAGTTAGCGTTAATCAGTTTTTCTCTTGCGGCTTTGTTACCGACTGCCGCCGCGCGGGCGGTTGCTTCTTCTTCTTCCCTTGTAAAAATAGGGATACGGTTTATTTCTTTTAAATATACCGTAATACTGTCATAAACTTCTTTTCTTTTTCTTGTATTGTTCATAATCCACCACCTTTATACATTATTAAAGCAATATTCATGCCAAGCGAAATTTCACGTTTTTACGCTGTTTTTATGTGTTTTTCATGCTTTTTTCGCTCTTATACATTGTACTTTCGGGGATAATGACACAGTGTCAAAAAAACACAACAATACTGTATCATTTTGACACACAAGCCTTGTGTTTTCTCTTTAAGAGAAGCGGTGTTTTAATGACAGATACCTTGATTTATATGGAGAATATTAATAATATATAAAGAAGGCAGGTAAAAGGATATGAGTTCTACTTCCGAACTGGTTGTGGATGAAGAAAAAATCAAAAAAGCCATACAGTCCGGTCTTCCGCTTACAATTACCACATATACACATCCCAAAGAAATAGAAATTTACATTGAGCAAGTCATAGACGCGTTTCTAAGGCAGATGAATCAAATGAAACTTAGGGATTATATTGTCTACATTGTTCAGGAACTTGTAGTAAACGCGAAAAAAGCCAATACAAAACGCGTATATTTTTCGGAACGTGGGTTGGATATAAATAACGATAACGATTATTCTCTGGGAATGAAAGATTTTAAAGAAGAAACAATCGGCAATATCAATCATTATCTGCAATTACAAAAAGAAAAAGGTCTGTATATAAAAGTTGTTTTACAGGTAAAAAGAAATACAATACTTATAGAAATACGCAACAATGTTTCCGCCAATAAAATGGAACAACTGCGTATTCAGGATAAAATGGCAAGGTCAAGGCAATTTGCCAGTTTGGAAGACGCGCTGTCTCAGGTACTTGACGATTCCGAAGGCGCCGGGCTCGGGCTTGTAATCCTTGTTCTCATGCTGAAAAAAATGGGAATAGACGATGAAGCTTTTGAAATCAAGGCAAAAGGAAATTTAACAGTCGCCAGAATTTCCATTCCTCTTGATAAAACAATGATAGACAACATGTCGGCTCTGTCGGAAGAAATTGTAGAAAATGTTAACAGCCTGCCGCAATTTCCGGAAAATGTTATGCTCATACAAAAACTTATTAATGATCCCGCTTCTGATATGCCTCTTATCGCAAGACAAATTTCGATGGATCCCGCTCTTACTGCGGATTTGTTAAAAATCGTCAACTCTGCGCAATATATGCTGTCCAAAAAAGTTGATAATATTTCGGACGCCGTAAAAATGATGGGAATAAAAGGAATAAAAAATCTGCTTTACTCTTACGGAACGCAGAAAATTTTGGGCGACGATACTGTCGATAAAAAGAAACTTTGGGAACATTCTTACAAGACCGCTTTCTATGCGTATAATCTGGTTAAGAACTTTAAGAATGAGCCGGGTCTTTTGGACGATGTATATATCGGCGGAATGCTTCATGATATGGGAAAAATAGTTTTCTCAAATGTACACCCCGACTTGTTAAATAAAATTAAAAGTTTCTGTACCGAGAAAAATCTTCCCGTTGCGGCGTTTGAAGATATTTCCGCGGGCATGAATCACGCGGAGCTTGGCGCTCTTATAGCCGAAAAATGGAATTTCCCGGACAAATTAACGGCGGCAATACGGTATCATCATGACCCTGAATCCGCTCCTTTTGACTGCAAGGATCTGGTTGATACTATTTATATTGCCAATATGTTCTGCGAGTATGAAAACAATAATGTCAGTTTTGATCAGCTTGAGGCGGAACCTCTTGAAAATTACGGATTAAAAAGCCAAAAACAATTTGAAGCGGTAATTGAACGGCTTTCCGCAGGATTTTCCAAAGAAGGGCAGCTCTGATTTATGTTCCTTAAACGCCTCACAATTCTCGGCTTCAAATCTTTTGCGGATCGCACTGAAATAGAATTCAACGATGGTATAACTGCGCTCTTAGGTCCGAACGGCTGCGGAAAATCCAACGTCGTTGATTCAATTAAATGGGTCTTGGGCGAACACGCAATAAAATCCCTTCGCGCGGAAAAAATGGAAGATGTTATTTTCGGCGGAACGGAAGCCAGAAAACCCCTCAACGTGGCAGAAGTTACCCTTGCCATCGCAAACGAAACAGGGCTTCTGCCGATGGATATGCCGGAAATCGAAATCAAGCGCAGGCTGTACCGTTCCGGGGAAAGCGAATATTTTATCAATGGGACGCAAGTTCGCCTTAAAGATATTCGAGAGCTTTTTTGGGATACCGGCGTAGGCAAGACCGCCTATTCGGTAATGGAACAGGGAAAAATCGATCAGATACTTTCTTCAAAGCCGGAAGAACGGCGCTACTTGTTTGAAGAAGCGGCGGGCATTACTCGCTACCGGGAACGGGGAGCAGAGGCGGAGCGTAACCTTGCCAAAACCGAGGAGAATGTGCGTCAGGTTGATTTGATACTGAACGAAGTAAAACGCGCCCATGACAGTCTAAAAATACAGTCGGAAAAGACGCTTAAATACCGCACACTCCGTGATGAAATTTTTAACTATGAATTGGATATTCAGCTTTTACGGTTGAAACAATTTAAATATGAAAGAGACGAAAAGAACGAAACCCTAAGACGCAGAACGCAAGACCGTGACAGGATACGCTCGGAAATGGAAGCGGAAAATACCGCTTTGGAAGCGCACATGGACGAAGTAAACTCCATGGAAGCTCGGCTTGTAGAACTCCAAAAAAACATTTACGGTCTTGCTCTTGAGAAGAACGCAAAAGAAAACGAAGTGCGCCTTTTCAACGAACAGCGGGGCGAAAACAAAGTTAAAATCGGTCAAAACGAAGAACGAGAAAAACAGTCGGTTCAAAAGATAACGGAGCTGAACGCCGACGCCGAGGGGCAGGATGCGGTTGTACAGGACTTAAAAAAACAGTGTGAAAGCATAGAAGAAAATATCCGCTCATTTGAAGAAAATATCCAACTTGCCTCGGGACGCATAAGCGAAAACGACAAAGATTCGCACATGGCGGAAAATGAAATTCACGAAATAGAAAAAGAACTTGCCGCCCTTGAAAAAGACCTTGCCAAAATAACGGACGACATTGTAGAGGAATTGGACGCAGGTCTTAAAAAAGCAGGCTATTCTGCGGCGGAACGCAAGAATGCGGAAGAAGCTTTGCGTGAAACGCTTGACCGTCTTAAAACTCTCCTCGCCGACAGGGAAGCTCTTATTCACGACCTTGCCGCTGCCTCAAACGCATCGGGTGCGGTAGATTCGCAGGAAATAAAACGCATTACCGAAAATTTATCAAACAGCCTTGCGCAAGCCGCAGAGGGCGCAAATAAAGCCGTCGAGCTTTTTAACAATTACCGTGAACATTCGCCTGTCTTTATCGACGAATTTTTGGCTCCTCAGGGAATTATCACAAAGAAACGCGAATTGGATGCGCAGATAAGGAACGCGAAAGACGGTATTGAGGAAAGACGCCAGCGCATTAAAAAACTGCGCGAAGATAACGTCACCCTCATGGCAAAGATGGACGAATACCGAGCAACCCTTGAAGACTTGAAAGTGAACCGCGCTCAAATGAATGTCCGCGCCCAGTCCGCCGAAGATCAAGCTAAACTTATCAGGCGTGAATTGTCGGGGCAGGAAGGGTTGTTAAAAAATATCCGAGACGAGCTTTCCCTGTACCGCAAAAGACTGGAAGAAATTAACGAACGCATTACGGCGACTCAAACGGAAATCGCGGGGATTGAGGAAAAGACCAAAGCTTACTCATCAGATTTGGAAAGATTGGAAAACGACATTCGCAAAAGAAACGATAATGTCGCCAGTAAAAAAGAGATTATTAACAAGCGTATGGCGGAACTTTCCAAAGTGCAGGAATCGCTTGAAAAAATACATTTGGAACTTGTCCAGTCCGATATGGAAATAAAAAACATTCAGGATAATTTCAGGGAGACCCATTCAAGGGATTTAATGGAGTTTGAAGAGCGTATATTCAGCATTACAACCGCTCCGGCTGTCCTGCGCGAACAACTTGCCTCCGCCAGAGCAAAGATGAAAGAACTCGGCACGGTAAACCTTATGGCTCCCGAAGAATACGCCGAAACAAAACAGCGGTACGACTTTCTTAACACTCAGATGGAAGACCTTCAAAAAGCGCGCAAAGACCTTGAAGACCTTACGGCGGAAATACGTCAGGAAACTTCGCAGTTGTTCATTGACACTTACAACCGTATCAAGAAAAATTTTCACAATATGTTCCGCCGTCTCTTCGGCGGAGGCAGAGCGGAACTGCGGCTTTCCGACCCGAACCATGTGTTGGAATCGGGCATAGAAATTTTCGCCCAGCCGCCCGGAAAAAAACTGGAACACTTAAGCCTGCTATCGGGGGGCGAATGCTCCATGACGGCGGTAGCCCTTTTATTCGCCACCTACATGGTAAAACCAAGCCCCTTCTGTCTTTTGGACGAAATTGACGCCGCCCTTGACGAACAAAACGTAGGGCGCTTTGTTCACCTTCTAAACGAATTCAGCGACACAAGCCAGTTCATCGTAATTACACACAACAAAAAGACAACAACGGGAGCGGGAACGCTCATCGGCGTAACCATGCAAGAGTCAGGCGTAACCAAAGTAATTTCCGCCCGCTTCAAAGAAGGAGAGCTGGACGTAGCGGACGGACCGCCGCCGCAAACCGAGTTATGGGAAGCCGACGGCAAGTTTGAAGAAGAAGATGTTCCGCTGGAAGCGGGGAGAGAACTCCCCGTCGGCGTTAATGACCCGAATAAAGTAACAGATGCGCAGTTAAGACCGATTAGGTCTCGGACGACTCAAGAATAAATCTTATTTTGACACCGAATTAAACCGCGCAACCCTTGAATCTGCGTTAACAATCGGATATCTTGCCACTGAAAGCTCTGCGTTACTTATACGCTGAGCGGGGCTTGGGTGCGTCTTGCCGAAACCTGAGCCTGCTGTTTGGACACTGCTCAATGATTTAAGCATATCAATTAAGCCGGACGGATTGTATCCGGCGCCTGCCATAAGCGACATTGCTTTATTGTCAGCTTCAAATTCCTGAGTCTGTGAATAACCATTGTTTACTAGCGTTTGCACAATTTCCCCAACTGATTCATTCATGACATCGGTTAATTGTTTTACATCCATTCCCGTCGCGGCTCCGGCTGCCGATGTTCCTGTAACTAAAAGCGCCTGAGTTATACGGCTGTTTTTAATCGCTTTAATGCTGTGCTTTAATTGAATGTGGGCGACTTCATGCGCTATTACACCGGCAAGGGCATCTTCGGTTTTAGCGGCGTTAACAAGTCCGCGCGTAACAAATATGTGACCACCGGAAGTTGCGAAAGCGTTGATTTCATTGCTGTCAAGCAGGGCGACATGATAGCCGTTATAAGTATCCGGCTGCGGTGAATTAATTGTTATGGCAGCGCAGATATTGTTCAAGTAAGCGGTGAGTATTTGGTTGCTTAAATATAGTTTGTAAGTAGCAAGGATATTTGCCGCTACCGCCCTGCCGATAAAGTATTCCTGTTGAGGATTAATTTCTTCCGCGGCGGAGCCAATGGCTTTGGCGGATACGCTGACCGCATTGGCTGTATTCTGGTTCACCAGTCCGACAGCTCCCGCTACTTGCGCGGCGCCGGAAACTACCGCACATGAAAAAATTGTTCCGGCAAGAAAAAGGCATATTAAAAGAATTAATGCTATTTTGTTTTTCATTAATTATCTCCCATTTTCAGTCGGCCATCTTCAAGGAATTTTTTAAGATCCGCTTCACTAATTGTTATCGTTTCGACCTTATCCACATCGACGTAGTTAAGGTTGTTTTTCTGATTCTTATATGAATTTTCAACTTCCTGATTAAAGCCTTTTCCGGCAAGAGCAACTTCTTTCGCGGAAGCTGTGCTTGAGCTTCCCGCCACTACCTGTTTTGCGGTCAAGTTGGATGTCGCAGTCCAACCGGTCAATGAAGAATTCGCGGCGCTTTTTACTTCCGCAAATTTACCGTTAATCCGTATTACCGTAACTTTTTCTCCGTAATTTAATGTTCCCTTATTAGCGGAAAAAGCGCCTGTACTTGCTTTAAGCGTTACCGTTTTTACGGCAACATAAAGAGTACCGCCTGTTACAGCCTGTGCCGCCGCAATACCACCGACAAATAAAACCAAACATAAAAAAACTAAAATCTTTTTCATTTTTCACCTCTGTAGTATTTAATTTATATTATCACTTTTCCGTTAAATTATCCACTCCATTATCCCATTTTTTATCATCCGGCGGAGACTCCGTAAATTTAACGCATCTGTCAAGATACTTTTTCGCCGCCAAATCGCTTTTATTTTCAGCGTAAATTGTTTGGAAAATCTTTTCTGCTGACTGAAAATCACGTTTTTCATAGAAACTAAAAGCCTGTTCCCAGTTTTTTACCATTTTCCGCAGTTCAGGCGTAGCTTCAGAGGCGATTTCCAGAAGTTCATAAAGCCGCAACGGCGTATTGATACCGACGACTCGAACCCGGCTTAAAGGACGCAGTACAAACTCGTCGCCCAAATGCGCTCTTGTATATTCGCTAATCAGGATACCGCCTGTGTCATATTGTTTATTTACTCCCTCTAACCGCGCCGCCAAATTTACCGCGTTTCCCATGATTGTATAATCCATTTTGTTGGGAGTTCCCATGTTGCCTACAACCATATCCCCTGTGTTTATACCAAGCCTTGTAAACAGCGGGCACGGATCGTCAACGCTGCTTATTATCCCTTTTCCCGCCATAGCCTTCATAACTTCCGGCGTAACAAGTCCCTGCGCAAGCGCTTCCTTGTTAATTTCCACTTCCGCCTTTTTCATGTTAACGGCGGCGCGGCAGGCAAGAGCGGCATGGTTATCCATGTGAACAGGAGCGCCGAAGAAAGCGATTATCGCGTCTCCTTCGTATTTATCGATTGTTCCTTGATTATCAAGAACAATGTTACTCATCCTTGTAAGGTAAAAATTCAGCAGCTCTACAAGTTTTGCCGGATCGCCCAGAGCTTCGGAAATTGTAGAGAAACTGCGGACATCCGTAAATATAGCCGTCATCTCTCTTTTTTCACCGCCAAGCTTTAACTGGGAAGGGTCTTGTATAATTTGGTCAATAACTTTGGGCGACAAATATTGAGAGAAAGCGGATTTGATAAACCGTTTTTGGCTGCCCTCTGTTGCGTAATTGTAAAGGGTTACGGTGATAAAAGCGGCGAGCGTTCCCGCAAGATAGGTTACCATAGGCAGCCACAGTCCGCCGAATTGATAAGCGGCAAAGGAGCCTATGATTATCACAAAAACAACTATTACCGTACCTGTAACGGAAATAGAAATGCGATTTGAATAAATTGTCAGGCAAACCAGTGAAATTATAACAACAAGAAGAATCAGCAGATTAAGCTTCTCGCCACTTTCGCGGATAAAATCGCCCTGAAGTATATTATCAAGCATTGTTATATGGCAGCCCATTCCCGGATATACGGAAGAAATCGGTGTACTAAAAATATCAAATAGCCCATGTGTATAAAAGCCAAAGAACACATAAGCATCTTTAAATTTATCGGGAGAAAGAAAATCATTGGAGCCCATATACTCTTCATCGCTGTTTGTATACGCTTGTGCGCTCATTAATATATCCATCGCTCTGTAAGGAATATATTTTTCTATAAGCCCGTGATACCGTAACAGAGCATTGCCGTTTTTATCGACAGGTATTGTAATTCCTTCCCATTCAATCGCGCTTATTTTTTTATTGAAGAATAATTGCCGTCCTTTTCCTGAAACAATAAGCGAAGCGGCGGAAAGACCGGGGACCGCTTTTCCTTCAAACAGCGTAAAAGGTCTTATCCGCCTGATAATTCCGTCAGAGTCCGGTATGCCCGTAACGCTTCCCAAAGCGCCCGAGGCATTTCTTAATCCGGGAATCGGAAACAGCGCCTTTTCATTTTCTCCGACACTAAAGCGTTCCAGCATAGAACCGAAATTTTCAGGTTGGAACAATGGAGTGTTTAAATCATCAGGCCAGGCGTCCGCATTCCCTGTTTGACTGCTGAACATGACAGTTTGCACCACATGACCGTAATTTTTTGACGCTGTAATAAAAGTATTATCATCCTCTCTGGAACTCAAACCTCGGATAGCGTCAATCGCGTTCCTGAATACCGTTCTCCTCTGTCCGCTCTCGCCCTCCGCCCTCGGCTGTCTTGGAGTACCGGGTACACGCGGATTTGCGGCGTTTTCCACTTCGGCTTGTTCCAGACTTTTAATAGCGGTATCAATCATTTCGTCCTGCTTGGCGTTTCTGTAAATAGAAGGCTCGGAAAAGATAACGTCAAAAGCTATAGAATTTGCGGCGCTTAAATTCATATAATCTACAATTTCGGCATACGCCTGACGAGGCCAAGGCCAACCCCAGCCTCTTTCCTTCTGCGCCCAGTTAAGACTGTCCTGATCCAGCAGAATTACGATAATTTCATCGGCAGGGCGGCTGTAAATGGAATCCGCCCAAAACCTGACCCTCATATCATAGGATTTGTATTCCAAAAAATGAAAAACCCCCAGTAAATGCAAGCCGCTGATTAAAACGAAAACCAAA
>Ga0268262_10002744_pt1 | contig 19935 bp, 17 predicted proteins | sample TergutNc150P3_FD_190354 | JGI IMG/M metagenome (GOLD analysis project Ga0268262, IMG submission 190354) | Nasutitermes corniger P3 segment gut microbial community from laboratory colony in Florida, USA - Nc150 P3 (SPAdes) (version 2) | ecosystem: Host-associated > Arthropoda: Insects >... | reverse complement strand
GATGTAAAGCCTGTCTTCAGCGGTGTAGATACCGTTGGCTGACTGAACCGCCAGTTCCCTGATGCGCTGAACGATATCCTCGGTTTCCTGAAGGTAGCCCTCGGTAACCTGAATAAAGGAGATGCCGTTTGAAGCATTGGTAGAAGCCTGGTTCAAGCCCCTTATTTGACTGCGCAATTTTTCTGAAACTGCGAGACCGGAAGCGTCGTCTCCTGCCCGGTTAATCCTGAGGCCGGAACTGAGCTTTTCCATCCCTTTGGTAATGTTTAAATCGGTTACTTTAAGGGACCGATCCGCAAACATAGCAGACAAGTTGTGGTTGATGATCATAGTCATCCTCCTTGAAAGAGTGAAAGAAAGCATCCTTGCTTTCCTTGGCTTACTCTCCTTTCAGCACTTCGCCGCCGCGGACAGTTCGGAACTAAAAAGACAGTTTGCCATTCTGATTTTCGGCATATTCAGGCGGCTACTTTAGCTTTTTTTATATGAAAAATAACAAAAACCTTAATTCAGCAATGGCAATTAATTCCTTTCAAAAGCAGACTCTTCCATTTCCAGCATACCGGTCCACGGGAAATCCTTTCATCAAGGAGCGTTCGTACCAAAAGAAATGATTTTTCGCCTATGCTGCGGCTTATTGACAAGCCCCATGGAGAGCGTTCCGTGTCAAACCATGCGTCCAGATCCCCTTTGGTTAAAAGCCGTTCCTCTTGGCAATCTATTGTTCTACTCACTGTAAGAAACCCCTGCTCCTTAAAAGAATTTTCCAGAGTAGAACTGTCAATTTTCCAATTTGAAGGGTTTCCTATTGAATTTTTAATCGAATTTTCAAAGAAAACCTCTTCCGCCGTCGCAAGGTCATCTGCCAGGCTCGGAGCTGCACCACATTCTTCCAGGATTATCCGTGAAATTCGTTCCCCCATTTTAGGCAGGGACTGCAAAATGACAAGGTCTCCGTTTGGAGAAAGCAGGAGTTTCGCGGCGGCAGCAAAAGCGGCTAAAGCCACTTCTTCCCATTTCCGCCTGAAGGGTTCCCTGGCAAGGATGTGGTCAAAAACAGGGCATGAAAAGGCTTCTTCTGATTCTTTGGGGGAAGGAATTTTCCCTTCCGGGAAAATCTCTACTAATGGTTTATCGGTTTCTTCAAGGATAGCGGCGAATTTTAGCAGAGCTTCCTTGGCCGAGGCGCTATCCACAATCGCCGCGGCAAGCCCTTCCGGACAGCGCCTAAGGCTTTCCCAGAGAAGCAGGCCGTCGTTAGCCGCTGCTACAAGCACGCGATCATGGCGGGCTATTTTGACTTGTTCCAGGATCAGGTTTCTGGCGCTTAAAAGCGCGGTACTTCGGCCGGATTCCAGGCGTTTGTACCAGCCTTCCCGGCCCTTGGAAGCGGCTGACCAGCTCAGGATCTCGGCATTTGCCGCGTTGTTACCGTGGGCGATGCTATCGCCCAGGATAACAGCGGCCTGTATTTCCCTTCTAGATAAAAATTCATCGCGGATTCGGCCTTCATAGCCTACCTGGGAAGGGGTGTAAAAAGTCCTGCCGAGAAGCGCGGTCGGAAGATATGCCTGGGCTGCCCAATGATCCCTGTAGGCGTGGGGGTAAATATAGCATTCCCCATGGCCGAAACTTTCGGCATCGCGGCTCGCGTCTCTTAAGTGGGCTGGAATGTCGGCGTCTTCTTTTTCTACTTCTTTAAGGGCGTCAAAATAAGCCAGAGTAGTGTTGGATTTTGGGGCTGTAGCAAGGCATAAACAGGCTTCGGAAAGCGCGAAATTCCCTTCCGGAAACCCGATGCGATCAAAAGCTTCGGCGCAGGAGATTACCGTTGAAATTACAGTAGGATCGGCAAGGCCGACGTCTTCCATTGCCAGTATTATCATGCGGCGAAAGATGAAAGTAGGGTCTTCGCCTGCTCTTACCATTTTGGCAAGCCAGTAAAGGGCCGCATCTGGGTCGCTGCCCCGCACGCTTTTAATAAAGGCGCTTATGGTGTCGTAATGGTAATCCCCGTCCCTGTCGTATAGCAGGGCACGGCGCTGAATGCTTTCCTCGGCGGCTTCAAGGCTGACAAAAATTTCCGCGTCGGGAGGCGGGGGCCAGGGGACTGTCCCGCTTGTTTCTACTGCCAGCTCCAAAGCGTTTAGCAGGCTTCTTGCGTCGCCTCCGGCAACTTCCGCCAGGTGATCCAAAGCGCCTTCTTCAAAGGTAACTTTCCACTTGCCGTAGCCGTTATCCTTGTCCGAGAGGGTACGCATTGCGGCTTTTAAAAGATCCTCTGATCCCAAAGGCTTTAATTGAAAGATACGGCTGCGCGAAACCAGGGCGCGGTTAACTTCAAAAAAAGGATTTTCAGTTGTTGCGCCAATGAGGATTACCGTCCCATTTTCGACCCATGGGAGCAGGGCGTCCTGCTGGGCCTTGTTCCAGCGGTGGACTTCGTCAACAAACAGGATTGTCCTTCTGCCGTAAAGCCTGCGCCTTTCATCGGAGCGGTCAATGACTTCCCTGATATCCTTGATTCCCGTTAAAACGGCATTGAGGCTTTCAAAAACGCTGCGGGTGGTGTTCGCGATTACCCTTGCAAGGCTGGTTTTGCCTGTTCCCGGCGGGCCGTAAAAGATGACCGAGGAAAGCCTGTCCGCCTGAATCGCCCTTCTAAGAAGCCGACCCGGGCCTACTATGTGATCCTGGCCGATGATATCGTCAAGGACGCGGGGCCTCATCCGATCGGCTAATGGGCTTTCCTTGTCACCTTGCCCTTTGGTGGCGAAAAGCTCATCCACTTGTGGTCCTTACGGGTCCACAGCAGAACGAAATCACTCTTCCGCGTTCCACTCGCCTTTTCTGTATGACCATAGCCCGTTCTTTGCCGTAGACGCAAAAATTGGAGGCTCCCAGTCGGGATCGCCTGTAAAATTACGATAAGAAATCGGACCGCCCGAGTTGGCATCAGGTATCTGCATAATAAACTCTACCGGATGAGTTCCTATGCTGGCAGCGTATTTTGCCTTGTTTGCAACACTTGTTGGTGAATCATCTCCGGGGGATTTTATGTTGAAAGTAGGCTTCCCGTTATCCAGTATCATTTCCCTGTAACCATGAGTCAGAGAGGTGCCTCCGCCCCTGATGCCCAAAAGCAATAATGAGGGCTTCCATTGGTTTTTCCTGTCAAGCCACACGCACATAGCGCCTGTAAAGGTTACCCCAACGTTAGCATTTCTGAATCTTCCGGAAGCAGCAGTATCAGCATAAATAGTTCCGTCAGCCGATACGGCGACAATGTTCGAACCCACATTTATTATACCGTTTAAATTTGAATTTTCTGTGCCTCTTACAGGAGAAGTATCATGAGAGCTTTCGTTAAATGTAAATATTCCGCTTCCTGCAGTCGCAAGGTAAATTGTCCCCGAAATATTTTGCGCGGCGCCCTTTAAAAGAGAAGTCCCATATTTAATTACAGTGAGCGAATTTGATTCCTGCTCCAGAAACAGGATAGCAAAATTCTGGCGATTTCCCTGATATTGGCCACCGGCGAAAATTTTATTTCCAGCTCCAAAAATAGTTTGAATTGAATAACCGCTTACAGTGTAGCTCATATCCCAGATATTTGTATTGATATTATACCTTCTGACCATTGATGATTTTAGAGGATCCCTGTTGTGAAAAATCAGCACATAAAGATCTTCCCCGTCTGTCGCCAGTTGGCCTAAGTAGCCTGACGGCAAGGTTATAGTATTCCATGAAAGGGCTCCATCGTCGCTCGCATAATAATAGTAAATTTTGTTACTCATTCTGGTACCGGCAAATAACCTGTTCTTTAGGACAACAATATTAGTCGGGCTTCCGTTTATCAGCGGATCTTTAGGTTCAGGCTCATTTGAAATGTCATAAAAAATAGAATCCTGGCCGCATGAAATCAGAATGAGGGTTAAAATAATAAAAAAAAGCTTAAGCTTGTTTATCCGGGTATTGTTCATATACTCCGCTCGCCTATAGGTTATATCGGGCTGACAAGGTCAACTCAAGGAAATTTCCATATGCATTATTCCCGTTTTTGGGCCATTGGGGGATAAACCACCAAACGCCGTTCAGGCCGAATGACCATTCCGGGTTATAGCGCCAAAATGCGGAGGCGCCGGGCTTAACAATAGGCCCTAAATATCCTTTTTCAAGGTATTTCTGCGGGGCGACGCCAAGCATTATGCTGACCGGGAACTCGAAGCGTTTGTACAAAAACTGGTATCCCACTCGCGCGCCTATGGGTACAATATACAGCATATTACCGCCGCGTGTACTGATAAACATTCCTGAGAGTTCCCCTCCGATGAAGATTCGCGGGGTAATGAAGTAATTATATGCAAGGGAACCATACCATCCAACGGAAAGTCCGTGCTGATTGCTGCCAATGCCGGTAAAGAATAAAGGTATTACAGTCCCCAGGGAAACAACAAAATTTTTGTCTCCTGGGGCATATTCGGCAATAATGATTTCATCCCATTCCTCTTCTGGAATGGAATCATCAGGATCTTCTTCCTGATAACCGCCTTCCTGGGCACACAGGCTTAATCCGCAAAAGAACAAAAATACAATCAAAAATATGGACCAAGTCCTGGGCATTAAAAACTCCTGACCCAAATATAGCTTTTACAGCTTTTTTTTTCAATCGCCGTTTTGAATGTCTTTTTCCATGCTCAGATACTGTATCAGTATGGGGTATTTGGTTAAAAGCTCTCCATACTGGGCCAGTTCCTCCATGCGTGTTCTTAAATTTATCCTTCTTTCGGCTTCATTTACGACGCCAACGGACAAAACCTCGTTTTGCTTGGCCAAATATTCCTGGTAAAGGGAAAAAAGGGATTTATATAGGGCGTAGTCGGGAATGCGTACAAACTGGAAAGTACAGTTGAGGTTTTCAATCTCCGGGATCAAGGATTGAATTTCGCTGTTGATTTTCGGATTCGAAGCGGCAAAAGCGACGGTGTCTATTTCTTCGCCATTCGCATTGCTTGCATAGTCCCTCAGCCGCTGTATCGCAAGGTTTTCAATTTTGGCAGCCAGGTTTTCTTCCGCTTTTCTTAAATCCTCGTCGTTATTTATATTTTCCTTTTCCGTAAATTGCGGCAGGGATTCCGGCTTTAGGGTGAAGCTTATCTCTCCGGAAATTTCCCATGAAAAATCCGCGCTTAGTCCGGCAAGGGCGGTGTAAACATCGCCGGACGGAAGGACACCGGAACTCTTGATGGAACGTTTTACCGGGTTAATGGTATATACGGAAACAATCGCATTCGTAGGAATGGCTTTATACCAGAACCAGCGGAATTCACCGTCCCGGATTACTTTGGTTTCCAATCCGTGGGTCTTCGTTCGCATAACCCCGTAAGAACCGGGTGGAACCGTCAATTGCGCCCAGCCCAGAAAAAAAACCATTCCGCCCAATAATAAAAGCAAAAGCAATACAAAGAAAAATTTTTTCATGCTTCCTTCTTACTATATCAATATAAATAAATCCTATTTATGATTATAATATCTTATAAGCGATAATTCCCGCAAGCAAGGAAAAGTTATTGGAATTCACCCGTTTTTCCAAAGAAAGGCTGCTCCCCGTTCTGATAAACAGGACGGCGCTGTTCTTTTTTGTTATGAGTGTCCTGACCCTGTTCCTCTACGCGGCCGGGACGGTTCAGGAATTCACAGACGCGACGCAGTTTGCGCTTCTCGCACTTTATTCGGTTTTAGGCATATTCCTGACCATTACCTCCATTTCCGGAATAATCCTTGATATAACCAGGTTTATCGGTGCGAAAAAAGGCCGCTATTTCTTTAGGGCCGGGGGATACCTGTTTTTGGTAGTTTTTGGCACCGTTACTGTTATAGCGGTAATGGCGATTCTAGCCCTTTCAGGCGGGGAAGGCATTAATTAACAGGGCAACAACATTTGCCCTGTTCCATGGCATAAAAATTGTTTTAAGTGTAATATTTTCTATCAGGACATAAAAAAAGCGGTACAATGTTGCGTGTACCGCTTTATGGGGAGTGGAGGATTCGAACCTTCGAAGGCTGAGCCAACAGATTTACAGTCTGCCCCATTTGACCGCTCTGGAAACTCCCCGAATGTCAAATTTTTATTAAAAACCAAACCAATCACGGTTAGCAGAGCCGCCTCCCGGATTTGAACCGGAGACCTCATGATTACAAGTCAAGTGCTCTACCAACTGAGCTAAGGCGGCGTGTATACAAGCGCCCCGTGAAGGGGCGTTTGTTTAAATAATATGGCACGCCCCGGCGCACAATAATGCCCCAGTACGTAACCAATGCGGTTCAGCTAAAGCTGAACCAGCTGCGCCGCTTTCAAAAAACGGCTTTAAGGTTTCCGCAGGAAACCTGTTTGGCACCACACCGAACAACGGCTTATAATTAATACCTCAAACTGACGAATTAGTCAAGGCTATGTAATCAATTCGCCCTCAAAAATATTCTTTGAAGGTAACAAGAAACCAATAACTTTTAAGAAATATTCAGGGAGTAGTTCTAAAAATTAAAAACCATCCCATCGTATGCCGGGGCTATGCCGTGGGGACTTAAGGCTTCGGAGAGTTCTTTATGGCTTGCATGTCCATTGTGAGAAAAATGATTGGCGAAAAATTGCGTTTTTTCATTAGCCATGCTTGCATTTAACAGGCGTTTTTTTAACGTGATATTTTCAGCAATACCCATGTGGCTGGTTCCACAGCTCTCCAGGCAGAAGGTACAATCCATGCAAACTACGGATAATTTTCGCCCTCTCAAAGCTTCAGCCAAAGCAGGTTCAAAATCATCTCCCGGAAGGCCTGAGTCGTTTATCTGGATAAACGATTTTTCTCCCTCCTGAATAAGGTAAAAAAGACAGTCTTCCCTTGTATCATGCCGGGCATTGAAAGGAATTACCTTGAGTTCAGCGCTTTGAATAACGTTCTTCGCGGAAATAACCTGGATAATAAAAGACGCATCATTAGGAATGCCAAAATCAAATTCCATGCCTCTTTTTATGACTTCGCAGGATTTTTTATTGGCATAGACAGTAACGGGTTTTTCATCGGGAATGGTTACATAATGCTTCGTACTGCGAAAACAAAGATCCGCTACGTTCAGATGATCCGTGTGGGAGTGGGTAATACAGAGTGTGTCTACAGCAGCCAAATCCAGGTTGTAAATACGCTTATGTAAAAAAATATCCGGGGTAATATCGATCATTAAATGCCGGTTTATGAGATAACCGCAACGGGATCGGAGATCGAATGCACCAGACTTTTCAGCATTGAGGCAAGTTTCACAGCGGCAATATAGGGCAGGTATGCCTTCAGCCGCCGCTGTCCCTAAAAACAAAATCTCCATATTATCCTCTAAGCGTGAACTGATGTTGCGTTTTGGCGCTGTGGAGCTTTATTGAAAAGTCTTTGGGTCGGTATAACCAGGCTTTACTAAAACATTATCCCGGCCCTCGATAAATTCCTTATAAACGCCTTCCCAGGCATCAAATGGATATTCCTCAACAGAAACTGAAATATACTTTTTTGGCTTTCCTAAAGTCTTGTTAACAATATCACTGATTTGTTCGGCTGCTTTTTGCAGCGCCTCTTTCGATGGGCCTGATATGGTCTTAATAACAACATGGGGCATAAAACCACTCCTATTTTTTATACATCAATTGTTTTAGCTAAATTTTTCTTCCCCATTAAATATGATTTTGTGATCAGCATTTCAATTATTTTTTTCACATCATCATCACTTTTGTCAAAGACCTTTTTTGATAGAATAATCAAGTCTTCTACAACTCCAGTGTTTTCAATTTTTTTATTAAGTTTTTCCAGGTCCATATTTGCTCCATTAAAATTTATTGGGTATATATATTATCCAAAACAAATAAGTATCCGTCAAGTACATAGCTATATTTATTGCGGAAATCGTTTGTCCTTTTCCTCAGTATCGAATCCCAGTGTGCCGCCGGGGTTCATAATATTGTCCGAATCAAAGTGCCGCTTCAATGCACGGTAAACAGCATGCTCATTACGACCGATACTGCCTTCCAGCCAGGGGCCGAACATCTTTCCGATGCCGTGGTGGTGGCTCATGGATGCCCCGGATTTCTGGATTGCGTCCAGAATGCCCGCGTGGAAAAGCCTGAATTCTTCCGGGTCGTGCATATGGGCGATGAATATCCAATACAAATTCGCCCCCTGGGGATAGACATGGCTCATATGGGTCATGCAAACCGTTTTAGGCCGGCTCTTTACATAAGCGCGCACTTCCCGGTGAACCTTACTCATGTTGCTCCAGTTGACGCTGCACTCCATTGTGTCCATCACGACACCAAAGTCCTGCAGGGTGTCGCGCAGGTAGGGATCGCTGAAGCGGCCTTTTTCCCAGCCTCGGGTTACCATACCGGAAAGCCAGATACCGCCGTACTTGCGGGCAACGCGGCTTACATTCCTCGCGCAGTTCCTGGAAAAGCCCGCTTCGCCATTCGTAAAGCCGAGGTAAAGGCACATCTCGCCAACCTTGAAACCTCTGGCAGAAAAGATATGCTTTAGCGGGCTGTCCACAACGCCGTAGGCGTGCATCATAATGCCGGTTTCTTCTGGGTCTGAGAGGCGGAACACCGAAGGGTAGCCAGCTTCGCTTTGCATGATCTCCCGCGCCGCTGCCTGGCCTGTTTCCCAGTCCCTGAACATATATGAAAAACGCTTGATTGTCTTGGGCATATGGCGAAAAACCTTAAGGGTTACGTGGGTAAGCACGCCAAAGGTACCTTCGCTACCCATCATGATCTGCCCCATATCCGGACCGGTTGCCTTGCGCGGGTAGCGGTCGGTTGAGATGACGCCCACCGGCGTGGCGTAGTCCTGGCCCAGCACGATGTCCTGAATACAGCCGTAGTAGGTAGAATTCTGCCCGGCGCCGTGGGTAACAACCCAGCCGCCCACCGATGAATGTTCAAAACTCTGGGGAAAATGGCCGCAAGTATAAGCCCTTTTCGCGCCAAAATTGGTTTTGGCGTTGTTCAATATTTCTTCCAGTTTAGGGCCGCTTATCCCCGCCTCCACGGTGATGGCTTGATCGATCTCGTTAAAATTTACGACTTTGTTAAAGCGAAGCCGCATATCCAGGGAGATGCCACCTTTAATGCATTCCACGCCCCTGGTAACCGAAGATCCCCCGCCGTAAACATAAATAGGAATCTTTTCCGCCGCGCAGTATGCCACGATCTGCTCAATCTGTTCTCTCGTGTCGGGGTAGAGCACAGCATCCGGAATGTTCTGTACGATCTTGTGGCGCAGGCGCATGATGTCGTACATGGTCTTTCCGTAGGCTACCGACAGGCGGGCGTAATCATCGGTACGGACATAGTCCTTGCCCACAATTTCCCGGAAGCGGGCGATCTGGGTCTCCGTCAATTTTACAGGCAGATCGAATTTTACCTCGTCAAGGCCCAGGTCTTCGCTATAGTTAGAGAAATCCTCATTGGTAAGGCCTAACTCTTCCAGTATCAATTTATACAGGGATTCCCTGGGCGCTTTAATCTTATCCGGCTCGCCCCACTTAAAAATGGAACGGTATGAATTGGCCGGAATTTTTCTATGGAACCAATTGGGTTCAAAACCTTTGTATTTATGCGCCATTGTTATCTCCTTTTAAAATATCGCTTGTTACGATAATATCTACGCCCAAACCAAGTAAATTTTCCAACACAGTTTCGCCGATGCCTAAAGGCCGGTTGACGGTAATGGCATTAAGGCAATTCATTGCTTCCCTGATTTTACCTTTGGGAATTTCTCCCGCTGTCCGCACCGGCAGCACAGGGATGCCAGGGAAAGAAGTACGCACAGTGGTTGTTAAGGTACGCATCGGGTTGGTAATTTCCGCGATTGCAAAATCAATGCCCCGTTTGCATTTGTTGCCGCTGATTGCGTAGCCAGAGCCTTCCTTGCCTTTTTCGGCGCTAAGGCGACAGCCGTTGGGGCATACAATGCAGAGTATTGTTTTCATTACAAGCCCTCCATGATCGCGCTGATTGTGTCGCCGGATTGCAATCCCGTGTCTTTCAGACGCAGGCTGATGCGTTCCATCTCTGGCGGCCTTAGCTTTACGTATTGTTTGGCGAAAAGCTCCCTGCTGCTTACAGTAAACGTAACGCGAGTGTTGTCCCGCTCTTCCCTGGAACGGAAAAACACCGTCGTTTCCTCTTCCAGATTGTCCAGATCGAGCCGTTGGGGGCTGATGCAGAGGAAGGCGCTATCGGTTTCAAAGATGGCCATGTTTCTGTTTTTCGTAATTCCGCTGTAATCATCCACGTCGGATTTTGCGAAGCTGGCTGCGCTTTTTCCTGCTTCTCCCCCGCTTTCTGAAACATAGTCCACCAGGTCGTTAACCAGCATGGCGTTGCCGCAACTGAACACGCCTGGAATTTCAGTCATGCAATGCTGATCGCATATCGGGCCTTTTGTCGCAGGGTGGATGGGAACGCCCAGGTTTTCGGCTAATTCGTTTTCCGGAATCAGTCCTACCGAAAGGATGAGCCCGTCGCAGGAAATTCGTTCCTCTGTACCGGGAATGGGCCGCATTGCTTCATCGGTGGCGGCGATCTCCACTCCTGTAAGCCGTTCACAGCCAAAGACTCGGCTGACCGTCTTATTGGTATAAAGGGGGATGTCAAAATCATCCAGGCATTGGGCGATGTTCCGCGAGAGGCCTGACGGGGTGGGTTTTGCCTCGTAAACCCCCAGCACTTCCGCCCCTTCAAGTGTCAAGCGCCGTGCCATGATGAGGCCGATGTCCCCTGAACCTAGAATAACGCAGCGGCGGCAAGGAAGCTGTCCCAGGATGTTAGTATAATACTGGGCTGCTCCGGCAGTAATAACCCCGGCAGGCCGTGTGCCGTAAATGCCGGCTTGCCGCGCTGTCCGTTCCCGGCAGCCGGTGGAGAGGATAAGGGTCTTTGAAAAGAGTTTTTCAATGCCGCCAGACCCGCTCAGGGTTAATTCAAATCCGGCGGATAATTTATTTATTCGTATGACAAATTTTTGCAGATGAACCGACACGCCAGTCTTTCGCAATTCGGAAATAAAGCGGTGTGAATACTCGGGGCCGCTGAGTTTTTCGCCAAAACGGATAAGGCCAAAGCCATCGTGGATACACTGTTTCAGTATGCCGCCAAGGCGGTCTTCCCGCTCAATAAGCGTCGTCCTTACCCCGGACTTATCCGCCGCGATTGCCGCCGCCAAACCAGCAGGACCGCCGCCAATGACCGCAACATCTATTTCGTTCATTTTTTTATCTCACAAAGGCACAGAGAACACAGAGGACACAAAGGAATTATAGTAATGAGTAAGCTAAACCCATCATTCATGCGTAGTTTTATTATTTTTATTGAGGAAAAGAATTGTAGGATACACGCATCTAAATAATAGCGCGCTATACTTTGTGCCTTTGTGCCTTTGTGAGAGCTCTTTTCAAAATAAGTTAATTTTAGTTTAGGCTTCACAGAGTACCTGCCTTTGTAGGGCCGCAGAGGATATTTCCCTGCCTGCCGTTTTTTGTAACCATCTCAAGCGGGATTCCCTTTTCCTCGGCGATGATCTGCAAGACAAGGGGGCCGCAGAAACCACCCTGGCAGCGGCCCATGCCGGGACGGACACGGCGTTTTACTCCGTCTACCGTGTCGCATGGCACAGAGCGGCGGAGGCTGTCGATAATCTCGCCCTTGCTTACCTCTTCGCAGCGGCAGAGGATGATCCCGTAATCCGGATTTTGCCTTATCATCGCGTCTCGTTCTTCGTCGCCCATGGCGGCGATATGCGGGATGCGTTTGCGGATTGGGTTAAAGCGCGCGTTAGGCGAAACCGTTTGCCCCGTCGATTCAAGCAATTCCACGGCCCATCGCGCCACATCAATGGCGATTGCCGGCGCTGCGGTAAGCCCAGGCGACTGGATTCCTGCGGCATGGATCAGGTTGGCGCATCTCCTTCCCTTACATACCAAAAATTCTTCTTCGTATGTAGGCGCTCTTACTCCGGTAAAAAAATTAATAATCTGCCCCATATTAAGCCTCGCGCAAGTGGCTGTAAATTTTTTCATGGTGGTTTCTATCGATCCCCTCTCGGCGGCAAAATTTTCCCGTTCGGGGGTTTCCACGGCATCTGGCCCTACCAGGATGTTCCAGTGGACTGTGCGGACAACGCCGCCGCCCTTGGTATGCTTTTTTTTTGAGGCCGTGCCTATTTTGGCGGAACTTGTACGTGCCAGCGCCTGGGTAAATTTTTTGTCCAGGATAATATTGCTTCCCCGCCGGGGATGTATCGAAAAAAAACGATCCCCTGCCATTCCGGCAATTTCATCGGAAAAAACCCCGGCGGCGTTAACCACGATTTTGGGATAGATCGTACCCATGTTTGTTCTGACGTCTATGATACGAGTACCGCTTAAATCCATGCCAAGCACAGCAGTATCAAGGCTGATCTTTACCCCATTCTGCACGGCGTTTTCCCCGCAGGCGATAGTAAGGTTGTAGGGGCAAACCACTCCGGCAGAAGGGAAGGCTAGCGCAAGGACAAGGTCTTCCTTCAGGCCGGGTTCCAGGCTGCGTAATTCTTTTTTCCCGATTACTCTGGCAGGAACGCCCAGCCACTTCCAGTATATAAGCGTAAGGTAAAGGAAAGGCTTTAAAAGCGGATTGCTGAAACAGACGTACTGGCCACTGCGATCAAAATCGACCTCCAATTCTTCGCAGAGTTTGCCATACAGGGCATTTCCTTTTAGGTTATAGCGATACTTCCAGGATCCTTTGCGCAGATCAATACCTGGATGAACCATACCGTCATTACGGCTTGAAGCCTGCATGGCAAGGTCATGCTCTTTTTCAACCAGCAAGATATCAAGATTATAACGGGACAATTCCCTTGCGATAGTACAGCCGCTGATGCCGCCGCCTATGACAAGCACATCAGGCTTCCGCCCTTCAAGGGCATTATCTTGCAGTGTAGGGACAACCATGGGATCCCGATCCCTGCCCGTGTAGCGAATGTTGTTTACAATCCCGCCGGGACGGGTATCAGGATTTGTTTCTTTTTGTAGATCGCGTATAAAACGGCGGGTGCCTTTCTTCCGGAAATGAAGCGCCAGGTTCCCCGCATGGACGATGTCATTCCAGTTATCAAGTTCCCCTTCAAGAAGAAGGCAGCCATCGCTTTCACCAGCCCAAACCCGGCTTTTAAATTCTTTACTGAGCAGTTTATTTAACCGTGTTAGATAACTCATTTTTAATTCTTTTATAATATAAAATTATAGGTAATTATCACGATCCAATCCAGTAAGTTGATTCCGCGCATTCCTCAGTGTTCTTTGTGATCTTTGTGCCTTTGTGTGAAAATAATTTGATAAGTCTGAGCGAGCGTTTCATGTTGTACAGAAGCAGGGTCAAATTTCAGGACGGCAAATACCAATTGGACAAAAAACCCAACAGCGACGCCTGATATAACGGTGCCGATTCCGATCATTCCGCCTAATGCCCATCCGGCGATTGTTACAGTCAATTCGACAATAATCCGGCAGACGCCGACCGGTATCCTTGTTTTACGGTTCATCACAACCATCAGGCTGTCCCTTGGGCCCGCGCCAAAACCTGATTTAATGTAAAAGTATGTTCCGACGGCAATTATAAACAGCCCGACAAGCAGCATTGGTATTCCGGTTAAATAATTTTGCGATAAAGGCAGGATGCCGGTAAACAAAATAATATCTATATAGATGCCGATTAAAACCATGTTCAATATGGTTCCAAGCCCGATTTTTTCGCCCCAAACCGTTACCATAACCCCGACAAAAACCCCTACGATTATGGAAGCAGTGCCAAAACTTATTCCCATTTTTTGCGAAAGGCCAGCATGGAATGCGTCCCAGGGAGCGTAACCGATATTAGCCCTTAGTGTAATGGCAATTCCGATGGCGTATAAAACAAGCCCAAACATAAGGTTGATAAATCGAATGATATAAATTTTCATGATTCCCTTGATTTAACCATATATTTTCTTATAATATAACTAGACCATGCTGAAAGAAGCCGAGAAAAGTCCCTTTTATGAGCAGGGACTTCTTTTTTCCTGTACCCGGTGTTCTGCCTGCTGCCGTTTCGAGAGCGGATTTGTCTTTCTATCCGAAAAAGACGCATCTATTCTTTGTACCGCGTTAAATATGGAGCTTATGGGCTTTACAGAAACATACTGCCGCTGGGTTCCTGATGAAAACGGGAATCATCAGCTTTCTCTAAAGGAAAAATCCAATTACGACTGCATTTTTTGGGCGAAAGAGCCGGTTGAAGGCTGTACGGTTTACGATCACAGGCCCCTCCAATGCCGCGCTTTTCCTTTTTGGCCTTCAATAGTGGACAAAAAAAGCAACTGGGCGATGGCTGCCCGGGACTGCCCTGGCATGGGAAAGGGAATGTTCCACTCGGGGGAATCAGTCAGGGAATGGCTGATTGCCAGCGAAAAAGAACCGATTATTTCCAGAAACGATTTATCCGGGGGAAAACACTGATGCAGATCCGGTTTTGGGGGGTACGCGGCTCTTTGCCTACGCCCCAGCTGCCTTCACAAATCAAAAGCAAAATTTCAGCCATTCTGGAAAGGATTACCCCCGGCGACCTTGAAAACCCTGAAAGCCGCGAGCGTTTCCTTGCGGGCCTTCCTCCCTGGCTTTTTGGATCGGTAGGGGGCAATTCTCCCTGTGTGTCGGTACAGCTTGAAAATACCGATGAATTAATCATTTTTGACGCTGGCTCGGGAATCAGGGAGCTTGCTTCAGCCGTTTCTAAAGAGAAGATCAAGCCTTCCCAGTACCATATATTCTTCTCCCATTTTCATTGGGATCATATTATGGGATTGCCTTTTTTTAATCCGGCCTATGATCCGTCAGTAAAGGTAGATTTCTATTCGCCGTTAGACGCTATGGAAGCAGCCCTCAGCAGTCAAATGAATGCCCCTTATTTCCCCATACGTATGGAATCAATGCCTTCCAAAAAAAGCTATCACATTATGACCGCTCCTATTAGTTTTTTGGGCGTTACTGTTTCTTGCCATAAATTGAACCATCCCGGAGGTTCCTACTCGTTTAAGATTGACGACGGGCAGCACAAATTTATTTATGCCACCGATACTGAGCTTTCCACCAATGATTTTATAAAGAACGATGAAAACTCTGCTTATTTTTCCGATGCGGATGTGATCGTAATTGACGCTCAGTATACTTTGGGAGAAGCCATCGAAAAATATAACTGGGGGCATAGCGCTTTCAGCCTTGCGGTAGATTTCGCTGCCAACTGGAATATCAAGCATATGGTATTTTTTCATCATGACCCGGCATACGATGATCATAAGCTCTTTACCATTATGCAGTCTGCAAGGTGGTATACTGAAAGGCTGAATATAAAGGGGATAAAGCTAAGCCTTGCTATGGAAGGCGCGGAAATTTGCCTTTAATAGTTTTACCAATGACGGAGCCTTTGTATGGTTAAGGCAGTTCGTATAATTCTGAAATTCCTCAGCGTAATAATTGTCCTCGCGCTGATAGTATTTTCTGTAGTTCTGGGATTGGCTTTTTATTTTAACTCGCCTCCGGATAAAGCGCCTTTTCCCGTTGAAGAGAGCATGCGCCTTGAAAATGACGGAAATCTTTTTATTGAAGTCAGGGACGGCGAATCCGCTTTTTCTGTCGGCAGGCGGCTTGAAACAGCGGCCGTTATACGCAACCGCTACTTTTGGTATTTGTTGTTCCGCCTTGGCGGCGGCCAGATTAAAACAGGCTCCTATAAAATAGAGCTCCCCGCAAGCCAGGCAAAAATCCGCTCAATACTGATCTCTGGCGATCAGATCCTTGTAAAGGCGACAATCCCAGAGGGGGTTACGCTTAAAAAAACCGCCGCCCTTCTGGAAGAAGCCGGTATTTGTGCAGCGGATAAATTCCTCGCGGCTTCTTCATCAAAGGAAATCCTTGACTCGTATCATGTGCCGGGACCGACTATGGAAGGTTACCTCTACCCGGACACCTACCTTTTTCCGCTTGGCTACCCTGCTTCCAAAGTGGTCCAGACAATGGCGGATACTTTTTTTTCCCGCATTGACGATATCTACCCTGGGGCCGGTTCGATTAATCCCTCCGAGCTTAACACCTGTGTTGTTGTGGCTTCCATCGTTGAAAGGGAATACCGCGTTCCGGATGAAGCTGCCCTTATGGCGGGCGTATTTTATAACAGGCTGAAAATTGGCATGGCCCTGCAATCATGCGCTACTGTGGAGTATGTCATTACTGAAATCCAGGGCAAGCCGCACCCCTCGCAGCTTTTCAACAGGGATCTGGAAATACGGGATCCGTACAATACCTATTTGCGGCCTGGGCTTCCCCCAGGGCCGATTTCAGCTCCGGGAGAGACTGCGCTTAGGGCGGCTTTTTATCCGGGCGTATCAGACTACCTGTATTTCAGATTGACGGATTTAAGCACAGGGCGGCACTATTTTTCCCGTACCCTGGATGACCACATCCGGGTGGGAAATCTTTATGTGAAGGATAGATAGCGGTGCCTTATATCGCAAAGTCATCTATTCAGGAATTAACGGATCGCCTGGACGCAAATGCGGTCGCTGCGGATTATGTGCATGTGGAAAAGCGGGGAGGGCGGCTCTGGGCTTGCTGCCCATTTCATAAGGAAAAAACCGCCTCTTTTACGATTAACCCTGACCTTAAAACTTATTATTGTTTTGGCTGCCATAAGGGCGGAACGATGATCAACTTTGTTATGGAGATGGATAAACTCAGCTTTCCGGAAGCAGTAGAGCTTCTCGCGAAGAAAACCGGGGTGGAACTGGTTTATGAAAACTCGGGTAGTGGGGACTATTCCGCCGAAGAAGAGGAGAAAAAGAAGAAAAAAGACGAGCTGTTTGAGCTTTACCGCCGTATTTCAGGCTCTTTTCATCATTTTTTTCTAAAAAACCCTGAAGCACGCCCAGCTTGGGATTATATTATATCAAGAGGTATTAACAACGATATGGTAGAGCATTTCGGCCTGGGTTATTCCCCGGCCGACCGCTACTGGCTTCATGCCTTTCTGACTGAAAAAGGGTATTCTAATGAATTCCTTTCAGCCTCCGGGTTATTTTCTTCCAGGGATACTCGTTCTTCAATTTTCTCAGGGAGAATTATCTTCCCCATTAAGGACCAGCAGGGGAGAAATGTCGCCTTTGGAGGGCGTTTTTTGCCAGGTCAGGTTCCTGAAAGGGAGGGCTGGCAGCCGCCCAAGTATATAAATTCCCCGGAATCTGTAATCTATAAAAAAGGCGAAACCCTGTACGCTTTGGACCTGGCCTTGCCGGAAATTCGCAAGGCAAAAACCGCTTATATCGCGGAAGGGTACATGGATGTCATAGCCCTGCACCAGGCAGGCATTGCCAATGCTTTGGCTCCCCTGGGAACGGCGTTCACTGACGAGCAGGCTAAATTGCTTAAGCGTTGGGCGGGAAAGGTAATTTTCTTTTTTGATAGCGACGATGCCGGCCTTACGGCGGCTAACAAAGGAATCTTTGCTTGCCGGAAAAACGGCATCTCCTGCGCTGTTGTATCGCCTGAAGCCGCGATCGCGAAGGATCCCGCTGACATCTTAAAGGATTTCGGCCCGGAGGCGCTGCGAGACGCCGCAAAATCAACAATCAGCGATTTGGATTTTGTACTTGCCAGAGCAAGGGCGCTTTACGGTGGCCTGGGTTTGGAAGGGAAAGCCAAAGGCGCCAAGTTCATCTTTCCCTATATAGAGCTTTTGGATTCGGAAGCTGCCAGGGCTTCATGCATTGAAACAGCCGCCGACGCTTTTGGATTGCTCCCTGCGGATGTGACCGAAGATTACCGCCGCTTTGCTTCAGGCCAAAAACCGGCGGGAAGCGTAAAGGAAGCGCCAAAAGACAACATTTCTATCCGTATAAATGATGAAATTTTACTTTTAATTGTCGTTGCTTTGGATTATATTTCTTATAGCAAGGAAAAAATTTACCATAAGTTTCGGTTTTTTCTGGATATAAACGATTTCGGAGATCCATATGCGAAGGAAATTTTCGTTGCTTTGGAAGAATGTCTCAGGTACGGAGAGGACAGTATGGATGAATTGCTTGCCCGTATTTCTTCACCGGAACTAAAAAAAATTATTGTGGAACGCAGCGTAACAGGTGAGTTTTCAAACAACACTGAACAATTTATTAATGACGGCATAAAGAAAATCAAGAGAAAAGGATTGGAACAAAAACAAAAAGAAATAATTATAAAACTCCGCTCTATTAAAAAAGATTCCGCCGGGAAAAAAGATTCCGCTGGCGAAGGAATCGAATCGGAAGCGTTTGATGCACAGGACGAAGTCCGAGAATTGCTTGCCGACAAAATGCGCCTTGACGAAGAATTAAACCAAATGAAGCAAGGAAGTTATCATGCCTGAATTGAAAAGACTAAGGAAAAAGAGCGGAAAGGCCCCTGTCGCAATGCCGGCAGAGCAAAATGAGGCGTCGCAAGACGGAGGCCTTGACCCGGCGGTAATAAAGCTCATTGACTACGCTAAAGAAAAGAAAGAAATATTTTTTGAAGAGCTTGCGGATTACCTTCCAGAACACATAGCCAATACCGACAAAATCGAACAGGTGCTGGCGCTTCTTGCCGAGAACAATATTCAGGTAATTGAAGAAGAAATTTCGGAAGAAGAAACTGAAACGGATAACCGGAAAGCAGACACTGAGAAGAAGCGCCTTGTATACAACGAAAAAGAAACTTCGGTGGATGATCCTATCAGGCTTTACCTGAGGGAAATCGGCAGGGAAAACCTGCTTACGGCGGAGCAGGAAATCCACCTTTCCAAACAAATGGAGGATGGGGAAAATATAATTAAAAGGGTGTTGAAAAAATCCGGAATGATAATACCCGAATTTTTTCACATTGCCCAGAAAGCTTTTTCCAAGAAAGATCTCCGCGAACTAAACCTTTCCAAAAAAGAAATTACCGAACACATGACCGAAAGGCGCAGGCTGAATCAATTCTATAAAGAAACATTGAGGCTTGCCCTTCCGGATTTGAAAAACTACATAGATGCAAAGCGCAAGCTTATCGGCAGGGGAATAAACATTTTTGAGGATCGCGAATTGAACGAAATAAGGGGCCGCTTGATGAAAATTATCGGCTCTGCCGAGATCCACCCCGAGGAAATCGCAGGTTTTTCCGAAAAGTTCATCCAGGCGTCCAAGCGGATAAAGCGTTACAAGAAAGACCAGGAGCGGATAGAAAAACACCTCCATGTTAATTCGCTGAGAGAACTGCGGGCTCTGGGCAGGGGGCTTACTGTAAAAGAAGAGCGTGAAAAGCTGGAAGACGCTCTGGGCTTAAGCTCTGATGAAATAAAAGACAAGATCAGGCAGATTCAGGTTAACGAAAAAAAACTCCGCCAGATGGAAGCGGAATTTGAGGAGTCCATTGAGCGGATAAACCTTATGGCGAAAGAAATTAACCGCGGCCGGGTAATGATGAAGAACGCCAAGGACAGGCTGATCAAGGCAAATTTGCGGCTTGTGGTTTCAATCGCCAAAAAGTATACAAACAGGGGTCTTCATTTTTTCGATCTTGTCCAGGAAGGAAACATCGGCCTGATCAAGGCGGTTGAAAAATTTGAGTATAAGAAAGGCTTTAAATTTTCTACATATGCTACCTGGTGGATAAGGCAGGCCATTACCAGGTCTATTTCCGACCAGGCAAGGACTATCCGCGTACCGGTTCACATGATTGAGCAGATCAACAAAGTGGTAAGGGAATCGCGGCAGCTTATGCAGGTACTGGGCCGGGAGCCAACCGACGAGGAAATCGCCGACCGCCTCGGCTGGA
>Ga0268262_10002743_pt1 | contig 19937 bp, 18 predicted proteins | sample TergutNc150P3_FD_190354 | JGI IMG/M metagenome (GOLD analysis project Ga0268262, IMG submission 190354) | Nasutitermes corniger P3 segment gut microbial community from laboratory colony in Florida, USA - Nc150 P3 (SPAdes) (version 2) | ecosystem: Host-associated > Arthropoda: Insects >... | reverse complement strand
TGGTACGAATGTACGAGACGGACAGCGGAGAGATAACGTTTTACCACGGGGACAAAGCCGCTCCGGTAGCTTCCCTTCAAAAAGAGGAACTGCGCCAATACCGTGAAAAAGTGCGTTATGTGTTTCAGGATCCGGCAAGATCGCTGAACCCCCGCATGAGCGTATACGAGGTTCTGGTCTCAGGCTGCCGCCGCCCCTTGAAAAAACACGGCGTTACAGAGACGGAGCTTCGCAAAAAAGCCGCCTCCATTCTGGAAGAAGTGGGGCTTCAAGTCGCAGACTTGGAAAAGCGCCCTTCGGAATTTTCAGGCGGCCAGCGCCAGCGTATCTCAATCGCCCGTGCCCTTTTAATGGAGCCTGAGCTTTTAATCTGCGACGAGGTGGTCTCCGCTCTGGATGTTTCCGTTCAAGGTCAGATTCTCAATCTGTTATACGATATACGAGAAAAGAGAAATATGTCCTTTTTATTCATTGCGCACGACTTAAAAGTAGCCTGCTATTTCTGCGACCGCATAGGCGTAATGTACAGGGGAGAGTTAATGGAAGAAGCCCCCGCCGCCGGTTTATACAAAGAAGGATTGCACCCGTACACGAAGCTTTTATTCTCTTCGGCCTCAAAAATTAACGATGAAAATACGCCTATAACTGTAACTAAAGACCCGGCAACCGCTAAAAACATTACTGCGGGTTGTCCGTTTGCGCCCAGATGTATACAAGCGAGTGAGCGCTGTTTCAGCGAACATCCCGAGTTGACACAGGCGGGGGCGGGACATTTGATACGGTGTTTTAACTGTAAATAAATTCTTCTATTGTATGCGCCTTTTATTACTTTTTATGTTAATCTCTTTTTTGCCAAACCGCAATATTTTTTATCAATCTCTATCCCTATAAACGCTCTGTTTTTTAACCGTTTACAGGCGGCTCCTGTGGTTCCGCTTCCGCAAAACGGATCAAGCACAATGTCATTTTCTTTTGTGGAAGCCAGCACAATGCGTTTTAAGAGATCAAGCGGTTTTTGAGTCGGATGTTTTCCGTGTTCTTTCTCGGCGTTTTTTGGTGTCCCTATCGACCAGACCGAGCGCATCTGAGTTTTTTCCTTTTTTAATTTATCTTCAGGGAAAACGCCGTTCTTCATCTCATTATAATTAAACGTATGTTTCGCTTTTTTATCTTTTCGCGCCCATATAAGCGTTTCATGCGATGCGGTAAAAAAACGGCAGCTTAAATTCGGCGAGGCGTTGGGCTTAAACCAAGCAATGTCATTTAAAATATGAAAATTATTTTTTTGCAGAAGATAGCCGCATTGATAAATGCTGTGGTATGTGCCGGAAATCCAGATTGTTCCTTCCGGTTTTAAAATACGGCGGCAGGCGGAAATCCATTCGTTGTGAAAATTTGTATCTTCCTCAAAACCGCCGCTTTTATCCCACTTTCCCTTGTTGACATTCGCCATCTTTCCGTTTTGGCAGGTTAATCCCCCGTTTGACAACATATAAGGCGGATCGGCGAAAATCATGTCTATCGAATTTTCGGGGATAGAAGACAGTATCTCCAAACAACCACCGTTAAAAATCACGGAACTTTCAGATTGAAAAAAAGGAGGGTGTGTTTTTACGGAACGAGAGATTATTTTTTCAAAATTATTCCCCATATACAGTCTACCTGTCGTTAGCCTGCACAAAGACTGCCTCTCCTTTCGGGATATGCGCTGACTTCAAAATTAATTTTACTTCCTCGTTAGGCGATATATCCCTGTGCAGGGGAACCTGCGTTTCAAGGGCAATGGACGGAATTATTACAGCCCACCTGTTCCCTTTCTGCTCAAGAGCGACGGCGTCCCAAACCGAATCTTTTTTGCCGGAAAGATAAACCATCTTCCAGTGGTTTTTAGAAAAGCGTTCAGCGTGGGAAACGGCTGCTGCGGCTGCCTCCCCCGCCCCAAGATGAGCCATTACCTCTTCCGATGAAAGCGGTTTTTCCTCACGCAAGAAGGCTCGTATCTGAAGGTGAGCCAGAAGATCGGTGTAACGGCGCAAGGGACTTGTTACCTGCGTGTATGTGTCAAGGCCGAGACCCTGATGCCGGCCCGGTTTTGTCGAAAGAACACGAGGCCTCATACAGCGGCGAAGCTGCCATGAACCGGAAAGACCGCCGGGAACTTTTCCCTGCAACTCAACTTCCTGGCTGATATACGGAAAGGCAAGCCCTTTTCCGGCGGCCCAGTTTCCGGCGCCTTCCCCCGCCATGATCATGCACTCACGCACAAGCGAAGCCGAATGGTAACGGATTATAGGCTTTATCTCAACATTTCCGTCCTCAACGGTAACGTTAACTTCGGGCAGATCAATGTTTATAGCGCCCATAAGCGCCCTGCGTTTGCCGCACTTCATAGCCAAATCATAAAGGGCGCATAACACATCTGCGTCTTGCGTGCCGTGCGCATTCATCAATTTGTCCGCCTCTTCGTAAGAAATACGGCGCACTTTCACGACAGAAGGAAAAATTTCAGTGTCCAATAATTCGCCGCTTTCATTTATTGTCATCTTGAATGTCAATGCGGGTGATTTTTCGGAAAGACCGAGGGCGAACAAGGTCAGGGCGTTTTCAGCGAACATTCTGATAGTGGTCTCAGGCAAATAAAGAGTGGCTCCCCTGTCACGGGCTTCTCTTTCCGCAGGACTTCCTGGCGCAACCGAGGCGGCGGGATCGGCGACGTGCACATATAGGACGCTCTTGCCGTCCACGGTTTCTATTGAGACGGCGTCGTCGGGGTCGCTGCTCCACGGGCTGTCAATAGCGAAGGCGGCAAGGCGGCAAAGATCAACCCTGTCTTCGGGCGGAGGCGCTTCAAGCGGAAAGTCAGCGCCGGACAGGGAAATGCCAAAGCGGACAGGATGAGGATTAATCTGCGGCGTCCAAATGCCTGTGGTCAACAGCAGGGCGTGAGCGTCTTCGGGCATTTCGCCGAGCCCCAACTCTTTCATTGTGCGGCTCTTTGCGGATTTGCCGTAGGCAAGCGCCTCAACATCCTGCAAAAAACGGGCGTCTTCTGGAAGGATTGGAGCGGCGGCGGGTTTTTTAAGAAAATTTTTTATCTTTTCAATGACAGCGGCTCTTTCGCCTGTCTCACGCTGTTTCTCGCCGCGCTTTCTTTCTTCGGCCTCTACAACTTCCCTGCTTCGGGGCACAACCGAATGAACCGTGCCGGAAAAATACAGGCCGTCGGACAACAGACAGTAAGCGGCATAGGCGGATGCGGCATTGTACTCTCCAAAAACAAGGGCGGCAAAATCTTTAAGGGAATGGGTTACGGTCGTGTCATCTGACAATAATTCCCACGCTTCCCTGACTTGCGAAGCCGCTTTTTCAAAAGGAGCGTTATCAATTTCATTAAAATTCTTTACAGGGCCCGGATGAATCAACTCGATATCTTTATCACGGACTTTAACCTGTTCGGCGTTATGCAGAGAAATGGTTATTTTTCCGTTTGAAATTTCTTTCACCAGCGCCGGTTTGTTTTTGTAAACCACCAGAGCGTTTTCAACTATCATTCAACCATTATAACTTAAATTGCCTCAACGTACATACCGTCACGAATCTCGTGCGCATGGCTGCGGATTTTTCTTAAAGCCCTCAATTCAATCTGGCGCACTGTTTCCGGAGATATATCGAATTTGTCCCCAATTTCCCTTAATGTATGGTATTCACAGCCGTTTAACTGATAACGGTAAGTTAAAATATTCTTTTCCCTGTCTTTCAATTTATTATTTAAAACCCGTATCGTATTATCCAGAGAAGCCTGTTTCATAATATCCCGTTCCGGACAGTAGGTATAATCTTCGTGGATATCAATTACATTGCCGGTTTCGTCCTCTGTATGACTCGGCTCAAATGACACGGAACCTGCCGCCATATTAACGATAGAATCAACATCCTGAACGGAGATGCCAAGCTCTTTGGCGATATCGGAATTTCCGGGTTGGTGCATCAATGTCTGGCAAAGAACATGGTATGTATATTGAATCTTGCGCAGGGCTTCTTCTTTTCTGGTCGGCAAGCGTACCATCCTGCTCTTGTTGGAAAGGAAGCGGTTTATAAACTGGCGTATCCACCAGCTTGCGTAAGTGCAGAAACGGACATTCTTGCGGTAATCGTATTTTTCGGCGGCATGGATCAGCCCAAGATTTCCTTCCTGAATAATGTCTAAAATGGAAACAGAATTTTTGTTGTACAATCCGGCAATTTTAACTACAAGCCGAAGGTTGGAATTTACAAGCTTATGCAGAGCTTCGGTATCTCCGTTTTGTATCTTTTTGGATAGTTCAAGCTCATCTTCAAAAGCTAAAAGAGGAAAATTCTTGATTTGCCTGAAATATGTTTCGAGCAAATCATCATTCGATTTAGCCGCTTTTTTCTGCATATTTACCTCCAAATCCGTGTAGTTATGTAGCAATTTCCATGCCAAGAACAAGAAAATGTCGAATATTAAACGTAAGTCCTTACAGGATAAGGACTTACGAGAGATAAAACGGCAAACAAGCGTGCCGGAAAGTACATAAGTGTATTATTTTTTATACATTATTATATATTTAATATATACCGATAAACTACTTTTCTTCTATCATAGATAATTCGATTTTGATATGGTATAGTAAGTCATGGAATACGGTATAACCACGTTGAAAAAAAGGGGCGTAAATCAGGACATATACTATTATGTTAACTGGTCTCCTCTTTCCAAAGGGGAAAGGTGGGAAATAAACGCCAAAGTCCCCTCAGTAGCCGGAGTCTATGAAATTTACTGGATGGATGATACAAAACACCTGCGCCTGTTCAATGTGGGGCTGACCCATTACGGCGGTCTCAGGAGCGAAATACGCAGGCTTACCGATCCTGAATTGTGCGACAACCCGCAGACAAAGGCGATTCTTGAAGACAAAGAAATTTGGTTTCGTTACGCCCCGACAAATTCCACCGGAGATATGGCGGATGTCGTATGGTTTTTTATGAAAACCTATTTCCCGGAAAAAACGCTTATAGAACATTCAGGACGTTATCAAAATATATTTATTAAAGAGTCCGAACCGGACAAGCTGATTTGGGTTTAGTGGGTTTTCCATGATTGAATATATTTTCCCGTCAAATATAGACAACAGGGTTCTTGTAAAAGCGGCAAAGATGCTGGAAGACGGAGGGTTAATTGCCCTTCCTACGGATACAAGCTGGAGCATTGTCTGTTCGTTAAGGTCTCCCGCCGGAATAAAAAAATTAAGGCATCTTTCAGGCGAAAGGGACGAACGGCACTTTACCCTGCTGTGTTCAAGTATTTCCCAATTTGTGGAAGTGTGCAATTTGGATAATACCCGCTTCCGGTTAATTAACCGTCTTTCTCCCGGGCCTTATGTGTTTATTTTACAAACTTTACCGGGAACAAAAAAAGTACTGGATATCCGCCGCCATGAAGTCGGGGTGCGTATTCCCGATTATCCCGTTCCCGTCCGCCTGATACAAACCATCGGACACCCCTTATACTCGATATCGGCAAAAAAAAGCATGGCGGGCATTAATGAGGAAGAGACTGACGGCAATGAAGAAGCGATTACGGAACTGCCCCCGATTCCCGAAGACAATCTTTTTGAAAGCGGATGGGAACTTGAGGCAATCGACGGAGTGGATTTGATTCTTGACAGCGGCGAAGAACGTGAGCGGATTTTTTCTACAATTCTGGATATGTGCGGGGACGAAATAAAACTTCTAAGACAGGGCGCAGGTAAATGGCCTGCTTAAATCTTCCACACGCCAAAACTTTGAGGGCCTAATTTACACAAACCGTCTTTAATGCCGCATTCGCCGATGGAGTAAATCAGATTAGGCGTACCTTTAACCGGAAGGTTAATCTGCGCCGTATCTGCACATGTGTTTACCGCAATTATAAAAGCGCCCCGCCGGTATATAAAACAACGGCTTTTTGTCCCCGAAGGGTGAAGAATTTCAAGATTAGGCTGCGCTTGCAGATCCTTCTCGTTGCGGCGAAGACGCAAAAGGTCTTTTACGGTATTAAGCAAAGAAGCCTTGTCTTGTTTTTGATCCTCAACGTTAGGCGCAAACGGATCGAAATCGACAGGCAGATAAAATTTATCAGGCGGAGCGGATGAAAAGCCCATTCCTGCGCCGGATTTCCATTGCATGGGCGTACGTGAACCGGTGCGTCCATAGCCGCCTTCTTTTGTAGGCAGAGAACAAAGATAGCGCATTCCTATTTCATCGCCGTAATACAAAAAGGGAACGCCGGGCATTGTAAAGATCACAGCGTACACAAGAGAAAGCTCACGGGGAGAAAGGTTATGACTTATGCGCGGCGTATCATGGTTGCCTGTTATCATGCTTATATAGCCGTCTTTTTTTACAGCTTCGTACCAGGGTAAATACTTGGAAAGGAAACGGGTAATATCGCCGTCTCCGTCTTTTTTAAAAAAACTGTTATCCTTTCCATCCTCATAATCCCGGACAAGACTGCGGTAACCGCTTCCGCCATGATCCAGAAGAAAGTCCATGTGAAAACCTGCGTTAACCGCCAGAGGGGGACAGCCCCATTCGGATACCAATGCCGCTTCGGGAAACTCGTCGTCAAGCATTTTACGGATATTCCGCCAGACAGCGCTTGTAGCGCTTTTTTTCTCATCGTCAAATTTTACAAGAGAGTCCGCCATATCCACACGGAAACCGTCGCAGCCTCTTCCTTTGTCTCCTGTAAGCCAGAAGCGCATGATGTCTTTTAACGCCTCTCGTGTGGCAATACAATCGGGATGTTCAGGCGGAAGCTGCCATTTCGCGCGGCAATCACGGAAACCGTAATTAAGGGCGGGCTGGCATTTAAAAAAATTGATGATATAACAGCCGTCCCGTTCCGCCTCGCCCGCTATAAATTTTAATCCTTCAATACCTGCGTAAAACCAATTGTCCGTCCAGATGTAACGGTTTTTCAATTCATCGTTAGGTGACGCTTTTTTGCTTTCTGTAAACCACTCATGCTCTTCGGATGTATGCCCCGGAACTAAATCCAACATTACCTTTATGTTCCGCTTATGGGCTTCGTCAAACAGACGGAATAAATCTTCGTTGCCGCCGTAACGCTGCGCAATTTTTTTATAGTCACGCACATCATAGCCCGCATCCTTAAACGGCGAATCAAAGCAGGGATTGAGCCACAGGGCGTTACAGCCAAGCTCTTTTATATAATCAAGCTTTTCGATTATCCCCTGAATATCGCCTATGCCGTCGCCGTTGGAGTCGTAAAAACTTTGAGGATAAATCTCATAAAAAACAGCGTCGTCTAACCACTTGGGCATGATAACCTCTCTTTTAGCCGCATGAGCGGCGATGTCAATCGAACGTCTCCGCAAAGCGGAGACGACTGCTCCTTTGGAAAATAAAGAAAATCACTATCAGATAAAAAACTATAATATGAACCGCCGGCAGTACAAGTCCGAATATTGCCGCCGCAAGCACAGGCAAGGTGGAAGAAAAAACCGCAAGCCCAAGCCTGTTATGAAAAGAAATAGGGGATACGTTCATGCGGGACAATCCAATAAAAAAAACAGCGCACAGAAAAAACACGACTTGAATGATCAGCGTAAAAACAAAGCTTATGCCAAGCAGGGGCAGAAGAATATTTCTTCCGTATCCGTTTTCAAACATCCGCTTATTAAATTCTTCGGCTGACACTTGCGCCTGCGGATTTCCTGTTATTTCCCCGGCGGCGTTTTCGCCGTAAAGACGGCCGTACAGCTCAAACGGGGACAGTCTCGCCATTATAAGAGTTACCGGAAAATTAAGGCAGAATGTCAGCAATAAAAAATGCAGTAACAGCCATACTTTTCCAATTCTTTGGATATGTTCAAAAAAAAGGGCGATACGTTCTTCGTTCTTCCACGTAAAAGCGCCAAGCGTTACCGCCCTTAAATAATCCGTCATTACTGTAAATTACTCTCCCTTGTTTGCTCCCGCCATAAGCCCTTCCAAAAGGAAACGCTGGAAGACCATATACATAGCCGTAATCGGAATGGCGACTAACACCGCTCCGGCGCAGAAGGCGGAAAAATCGGCGTTTGTCCCGGTGATAAGGTCAAAAAGACCGATTGCCAAAGTGCGCTTTGCGTCCGTATTGATCAGATAACGAGGCAGCATATAGTCCATCCAGGGGCCCATAAAAGAAGTTACGGCGATAAAAAACATAATCGGCGTGGAAAGAGGCAGAATGATCTTGAAAAAAAGCTGTAGTTTGGTCAGCCCGTCTATGGAAGCGGCTTCGTCCATCGATCTTGGTATATTCAGCATATAGCCCCTGACAAGCCATATATTCGCCGGAATGCCCCCGGCGACATACACGATTACCAACATATACAGGTTGTTCAACATTCCGAAGTTAAGGGCAATCATATACAGGGCGGTAAGGCTCATAAAACTTGGAAACAACTGAAGGATCATAACCGATAACAAACCTGTTTTTCTGCCCTTAAAATTGAAACGGGCAAAAACAAAAGCCGTCATTGTGTGAATCACCAGTGAAAAAACCGTGGTTAGCAATGCGACAAACAATGTGTTAAGATACCACTTTCCGTAGTTATGTTTGGTAAAAAGCGTAATATAGTTAACTAGCGAAGTTTTTTCGGGAAAAACACTGCTGCGAGAGATACCGGCGGATTCATTCAAAGATGAACCGACAACCCACAACAGCGGATAAATAATTGCCGCCGCAACAATGACAAGATCAAGGTAAATCAATATAGTGGAAACAATCTTCTTAATTTTGTAAACTTTCATTTTTCTTCCTCCTTAACTTTCCATAAAAGCCCGTGTACGCTGAAGGTTCCATGCGGATACCGACGCAATAATGACAAAGATAAAAATACTTAACGCCGAAGCGTAATTGTACATCCGCTGATCAAGAGTTAACTTGAAAATCCACGAAATAAGAATATCCGTAGAGCCCGCCATTTGGAAATTGGGGTTTGCCGGCCCTCCGCCTGTAAGGAAGTAGATCATGTTAAAGTTATTAAAGTTAAATGTAACGCTCATTAAAATCTGCGGCGCTGTAGAAGCAAGGATAAACGGAAGCGTAACCGAACGGAATTGCTGAAATACATTCGCTCCGTCTATTTGAGCGGCCTCGTATTGTTCCTGCGGAATGGTTGTCATTATACCGGAAATAAGAGCCATGAAATAAGGAAAACCAAGCCAGATATTCACAAGAACAAGACATGTCCTTGCCCATGCTGTGTTCGATAAAAACGGAATGGCCTCTTTAATGATGCCCGATGCCAAAAGAATTTGATTAATCGCCCCTTCCTGATTAAGCATAACCCTGAAAATCAACATGGATACCAGTCCCGGAACAGCCCAGGGAAGAATAAAAATGCCCCTCCAGAAAGAACGGAACTTTACCGCCTTTGCCCGCAAAATAAGCGCCTGAAACATTCCGAAAGCGTAGGCTGTAAATGTTGAAATGAACGCCCAAATAACAGTCCAGACAAAAATCTGTAAAAAGGTACTGCCCCATATTTTTACGCCGATGATTTTTCCAAAGGTTTCAAAACCAACCCATTCAACCAGTTTACGGGGCGGAATAAAGTTAGCGTTAAAGTTGGTAAACGCCACCAGTATCGAAAAAATAATCGGCACGAGCGAGATAAAAAGCACCAGAATAAGACCCGGAGTGATCATGATGTACTCAAAAGCGCTTTTCCACAGTTCACGGAAATATTGAACACTGGAAATATACTGTCCCTTGTCAATTTTTTGCCGTGTTTTACAGGCGTCGCTTATGTTCCAAATCCATATAGCGCAGAAAAGAAGCAGGGCAATAACCGCAATGATTCCTCCCAAAAGCAGCATGATTGAATGATCATACACTACAGCGTCATGAAGCCTTGGAATGGTTCCCAAAGTAACAAGCCCCCAAATGCCCTTGATAAAAAACCCGTAATTGTGAATGTGGCGTAACTGTTCGGGAATAAGCGACAGGAAAAGACCCAAATCAAGATGTCCGGCACGTTCCGCAGTTAAACGGGCGGCATTTCTCCACACAGACCATGTTAAAAGCTCTATGCTGATAAACACTATTTGAAAAACAAAAAAAATCAGCGCTTTGATTTTCTGTTTATTTAAAAATTGTCCGCTGCCCCAGACAATAGCGGAAAAAACAGCAGTAATATATTTCATATAAGCCTCCATTTTAATTACTCCAGAACCGGGATTTACCCGCTATCATAAGGGCGGTATCATAGGTATTCATCGCTTTTTTCTGAGCTTCCTCAGGAGAAAGCTGTCCGTCCCATGTAAAGGTAAACAATGCCTTTAACGCATCCCACATTTGATTTACTTCGGGAATAACAGGCATTGGATCGGCGAAAGGCGACTGTTCCATTATGCCTCGCAGCAGCACATCGTCACGTAATCCCGCAATTCCGCTGATGTCCTTGTAAGCCGCAAGTTTTCCGGTTACCTTAAATTGAATTGTCTCGCCTTCAATGCTTGCCAGATAATCGACAAAGGCTCTAGCCGCCTGAGGATTTTTCGTATAACTGGAAACAGCAGCGACAATATTCCCGCTGAAACACCGGGGCTGAGTTCCGTTAATCGCAGGCAGTTTGGTAATGCCGAATTTAACTCCGTTTTTTAGAGCGTCCCCAATTGCCCAGGGACCGGTAATCGTAAAAGGAACTTCGCCCCGCTGAAAAGCCGCTACGGTAGAATCCCATGTGGCGTCGGAGGTGTTTACGTTGTAATACTTACGCAAACTTGTATGGAACTCTACGCCCCGCCTCGCTCCCTCGCTGTCAAAGCCGGGGTTTTTAAAATCGTCCATGTTCGGCCCGAAAAGCTGCATTCCAAACGCTGTAAGAAAAAAGTAATTATGGTAAGAATCGTCAACTTGCCAGCGAAGGGCGAATTTATTTGCCGACGGATCGTCCCATTTTTCGGCAAAAGCTATCACTTCCTCAAAACTTTTTGGAACGGGATTATTACCTAACAGGTCTTTATTATAAAAAAACGCTATGTTTTCCGTAGAAATAGGAACAGCGTACAGTGTTCCTTCGGAAGTACAGGTTTTAATGGCAGCGTCCAGCAATACGCCGGAGTATTTTTTCTGCATTTCAGTCGGGAAAGGAAGACAAATATCATCTATAATGGCGTTCCCGATATGGTCATGCGGCATAAGGAACACATCAGGCCCTATCCCGGCAGGCCCGTCTAGCGAAACCTTGCCACGGCTGTCAACATTACCCACATTTTCAAACTTTACGGTAACATCGGGATAAAGTTTATTAAATCCCGCAATTACCGCATCCGCCCAGTCTTTATTATCCAGCCAGACCAGAAGAGTCCCCGACACTTTGCCCGAAACTTTTTTCTCCAGGGCAATTTCCAGTTCGGCTTTGTGATAGGCGGAATTTATTACCAGAGCAATAATTCCGGTAATAACCGCAAAAAGAATAAACAGCGCCCCAATACCATGTACTACAGCCTCAATGTTTTTCTTCATGTTACCTCCAAATTATTTCTTCTTTGGAGTATTATAACATATTAACTATATTTTATATAATTTTTTAAATTGTAAATTCTTAAATTTATACAATTTTTTGTTAATTTCTTTTGTATTAAATTTAGAATTTATATAATTTTATTATAATCTTTGGGGCGGCTTTATCTTTACGGTGTATTTAAATTCCGCCCTGCGTTATGCCATACCACACAACAACAAGAATTGTTACAAACGTGATAATGGGAAATATCCAACCGATTTTTGTACCAAACATAAAATCCTCCTTAAAATGTTTATGTAAAAAATATAACGATTGAAGGGATAATATGCTGTTCTAAAATTGCCGCTTACTGTTCCTGAATTGCTTTTTTATTTTTGAATTAAAGCTGCCTGTTTACAATGGGGATACATATATTGCAAACTTTTCCTGTGTCGGATTTAATGCGTTCATCATAAAGTTCAAAAGCGATTGAGTTACAGTCAAATTCATAACCTGAATTGGGAAACCAATCGGAAAAAATAAATTGCCATGTATCTTCTAATATTGATGGAAGATTATCTTCATTAGACGGAGGTGTTGAAAAAACCGCAAACAAGGCTTCGGGTACCGTATAAACATCATACTCAAAGGGAATATTTACTTTTGATTTTACTTCTACCCCGATAAGATATACCGATTTACCTTCTTCATTATCTTTGAAAAAAAGAGCTCCGTATTCGGCGTGGAATTTTATAAATGGTCCTTGATGTAATTTTTCAAGTCTTCCGTCGGCTCTGCATTCTTCCCATAGTTTTGGTATTTTTTTAAGGTTGCTTTTTTCCTCCGGCGGAATGTATTTTCCGTAGGAAATATCCGGGGGCAGTTTCATTTTAAAAGCAAAACCCGCCAGTTTAAAAGACTTCTTCTTTACCATTATTTTCGGCTCTATAACAAATTCAGATACAAATTGATTTGACTTTGAAAGGTCGGGAATCTTTGGAACATCGAATGTCGCATAAGCCCGGTATATCTCCGGCGGACACCCAAAATAACGGCGGAACGCTTTTGAAAATCCCGAATGTGTTTCAAACCCATACTCAACCGCTATGTTGAGTATCTTGTTCCCGGAATTAAGCTCGGAAGCGGCATAAGCTAGCCGTCTGTTCCTTACATATTCCATAATCGAAGCCCCTACACCGCATTGAAAAATCCGGCAGAAGTAATACGGAGAAAAACCTGCCCTTTCCGCCAGTTTTTCAACATTGAGTTCTTCTTTAATATGTTTGTCAATATACCCCAGTATTTCCTGTAAAATATCAATATGATCCATAATAAGTTCATGCCTGCCCTGCCGTATTATATCATTAATTATTATTTCTACTGTTCCTGAATTGCTTTTTTGTTATATTATGGTATAAAATATATCAATAAGTTTACAAAAAAGAGAATATTATGTTTAAGAAGAATACTTTCGTTTTAATAGTTGGAACTTTACTGGCTGCGATATTAACCGCATCTTATACCGAATGTTCAAGCATACAACAAGGAACTTCGGCAAATCCCTACCTTGTAACAACCGCAGAGGATTTGGCAATGGTCGGCAAAGGATTGGCGGATACACCTTATCAGGACTGGACGCTCGACAAGCATTATAAACAAACCGCAAATATCACTCTTTCAGGCGGTTGGACTCCCATCGGCACAGGGGTTATCCAAAGCGGTCCGCATGATTTCGCAATTTTTGAAAAAGACCCTTTCACAGGTTCCTACGACGGAGGCGGATTTACCATCACCGGCCTGACTATCAACCTGCCGAGTATTGATTTCCTGGGATTGTTCGGATGTATCACAGAGAAAGGGGTTGTAATGAATGTTGTCCTGATCAATGCCAATGTTTCCGGCAACTCAAATTGCACAGGCGGCGTTGTAGGGGCCAACAAGGGCACGGTAAAAAACTGTTCTTTCAGCGGCAGTGTTTCAGGAAGAGCATATACCGGGGGCGTGGTTGGGGTTAACTGGGACGGAGGCACATTGAAAAACTGTTACTCCGCCGGAAACATTACCGGCATCGACGGAACAGGCGGCGTGGCGGGAGGCAATGAATACAGAAGCACAATGCAAAATTGTTATTCTACCGGCACTGTTTCCGGTGTAAGGCAAACCGGCGGCGTGTTAGGGAGAAACCTGGACAGCGTACTGGAAAACTGTTACTCTACCTGCGTTGTAAATTTTACAGGCGGCCCTGCCGGCGGTGTTGCGGGAGGCGTTGCGGGTTGGAACGGAGGCACAGTACAAAACTGCGCAGCCTTGAACACAGCCATCAAAGGCACACAGGATGCAGGGCGCATAACCGGTTATATCAACGAGTTTAACGGCGTTCTTAACGGCAACTACGCAAGGAAAGACTTAACTAAATTTACTAAAGAGGCGGCCGCCAACGGCAATGCCAACGGCAAGGACGGCGCCGACATTGCCGCAAGCTCATATAACAACAAAAATTTCTGGACTAAAGAATTGCTTTTTCAATTCGGAACCGGCGAAGCTTCTCCGTGGAAATGGGACAACGCTGCAAAACTGCCAAAACTTTTCTTTGAGAAATAATGACTTCCCTCTTGTAACTTTAATTCGAAATTTTTATTTTATTACTATGAGTCAAAGAACCGCCCGTTTTTTTGTAAAACAGCGCCTGACACCAAAAAATTCGGTTATGAATGTTTACCTATATATCTAGCGATCATAAAAAGTGGAAAAACTATTTTCAAAAATTTTTTAAAATGATTAAAAATGTTCATTCATTTTTTATTTATTTTTATAACATAAATATAAATTAACTTATTTGGGGGTTTTTATGATCAGCTTTTTTACTTCTTTATTCCAGCCGAAGGATAGTAAAACGTCTTCAGATAACTCTGCGGAAGAAGAAGCGGTTGAAAAGAAGAAATGCAAAAGGTGTCTGCGTAGAATCAATCTAGATTACTCAAGATGTCCTTTTTGCGGATGCATGGAATTTTGCGATAATTAAAAGTTCCTCATCAACGGAGGGCAAGGCATGGATACATCACCGTGTCTTGCCCGTTTTTTTACCTATTCTTTTACTCCGCCGACATTTAATCCGACAACAAAATAACGCTGCATAAAAGGATAAATAGCCAAAATCGGCACAGAGGCAATTACGGTTATTGCCGCCCTTATACTCATCGGCGTTACCATGCCCGATCCTCCGCCCTGAGACGCAAGGGCCATCGCTCCGGCATCTCCGGCTGTTTTTCCCTGAGACTGGCTTGACCGAAGGTATTCCATCAGTTTGTACTGGAGGGTGTGCAGATTTACCCTGCCCGAGTTATAAATCATTGTATCAAACCATGAGTTCCATGATCCTACGGCGACAAATAAGGCAATGGTCGCCAATACGGGAAGACATAACGGAAGAATAATGCGGATAAATATGCGGAATTCTCCGCAGCCGTCCATCCGCGCGGATTCAATAAAACTTTCGGGAACAGTGCGTATATAAGTTCTCATAACAATAAAGTTAAAAGCGTTTACAATTCCCGGAATTATATATACCCAGAACGAGTTGACCATGCCAAGACGGCGGATTAAAAAATATGTAGGTATAAGCCCTGCGTTAATATACATTGAAAGCACCAAAATAAAGGTAAAAGGCTTTAACAATACAAATTCACGCCTTGAAAGGGCAAAAGCGATCATGGCTGTAAAAAACACGCTGGTAACAAGATTAATTACTGTTCTTGCGACGGAAACAAAGAAAGCATGAGGAATAGCCCCTGTCTGGAATATTACTTTATAATTAATAAGGGTCAGTTTCCTCGGCATAAAGGTAATACAGCCCCTTATCGTGTCTATCGGGTCGTTAAATGACACTACAATAGTGTTCCAAAACGGGTACAGCATAACAAAAATTAACCCCATAAGGAAAATTTTATTTATTAAATGGAAGAAGTAATTTTCATCCTCATATTGATTCATACTAAACGCTCCTCACCGGCCTTTTTTGCTATTGTGTTCGCAATAAAAATAAGGCTGATATTAACAATATTCTTAAACATCTCTGCGGCGGTAGCAAGAGAATAATTAGAACGCTGTAAACCAAACAACAGAACATAAACATCAATGGTATCGGATACATCCATTACAAGTCCGTTTCGCAGAAGATACTGCATTTCAAAACCTGCGTCGAGAATGCGTCCTACGCTCATAATAAGCATGACAATAATCGTAGGCTTGATACACGGCAGAGTTACACACAGCATTTTTTGAAAAAGATTACAGCCGTCAATTGCGGCAGCTTCATATAAATTCGGATCAATGCCCGAAATTGCCGCAAGATAAATAATCGTATTCCATCCTACTTCTTTCCATACATAGGTAACGCCGATTATCCCCCAAAAATAATCAGGTTTGGCAAGCCACAATACCGGTTCTTTGATTATTCCCAACGCCATAAAAGCGCTGTTTACCGCTCCGTTGTCCGTTGTAAGCATACTGGAAACAAGGCCTGTAACTATAACCCATGAAAGAAAGTGAGGAAGATATGAAACAGTTTGAATAACCCGTTTAAAAGACAGGTTTTTTACTTCATTGATTAGAAGCGTAAGGCCGATAGCCGTTATAAACCCAAGTGATGTGTTTATAACACTCATTGCGGCGGTGTTTCTTATGGTTCTAAGAAAAACCTTGTCCGAGAGCAGAAATTTAAACCAGTATAAACCCGCCCATTCCTGACCGAATAAACCTCGTGACGGTTTATAATTTTGAAACGCCATCGTCCAGCCCCAAAGGGGAACATAGGTGAAAAGTACCACATAAAGTATTATAGGAAGACTCATAAAAAGGAGCTGCTTTTGACGGCCTAATTTATTTAAAAAGGTTTCTTTAGAAATAACAAGAACAGATGATTTCATCTTAACTCCAATTTGTAAAAATAAACCGGCAGCTTGAGTCAAGCAGCCGGTTTAAAGATTAATTTTTATTTACCGCTCCATTCTTTAATACGCTGGTTAAGCTGTTCCTGCATATATTTTTCATATATCGCAATGCCGTTAGAGTTCATTTCCGCAACATAAGCGGCCCATAGTCTTTCAAAATCAGCGGGCGGCGCAAGAATCATCTGCGGCAGTCTTTGCCTCATAGTCTGCTGACAGCGCTGAAGAGCGATCTGCACATTTGAGCCGTCAGGAGGAGGCAGCATGCTCCATGTTGGAAACCAGAGGGAATTCGGCGGAGGATCTTTATCCATTAACTCGCCGTTGCCTGTTACGCCATAAGCGGCAAAAAGTTCTTTATCTTCAGGAAGAAGCATATTCTCCCGTTCGGGAAAAAAGTATGTAAGATCACTGGGATAACCGTCGGAGAAAGAACCTTCCAATTTCGGGAAAGGATCATACATGAGCCTTGCCCGGTTTTGCTCCTGCCAAATATCGTTATTCCAATTCGCTCTTTGCTGATCCGTACGGTACGGTATGCCTTGGGTGTTATACTGCCAATGTTTTCCTTCAATGCCCCAGTTTATTGTACGCTGCACGTCTTCCGAAAGGAAATCGTTTAAGAAGCGGATGATTCTTACAGGGTCTTTTGCGCTGACGCTGATTCCCATGCCACGCAGCAGATTTGGAATAGTTATGTTGCGGTAATGCGGCCTGATATTCCCGTCAAATACAATGGGAAGCGGAGCCATAGTCCGGATATTCTCACCACGATCCCTGTTTGACAAATCCGCAGCGTAAATAAACTGCCAGCCCTGAACAAATTGTCCCAATACACGGCCGGAAGCTATTTTCGCCTGATACTGATCATAGTTGTCGGTAAAGCTTGTCTTGTCGATTAATCCCTGCGCATTGAGTTCGTTCAGTTTTTTGAACCAGCGTTTGGAAATATCCATTGTAAAGAAATTTTTGTATTCATGTGTAACAGGGTTTACAACACCGTTCCCCTCGTTAGGATTACCGGCAAGAAAGTTCGGCGGATTCCACAGCTCAAACACACGCCAGTCATCGGTAAGAATTGTAAAAGGAATGGCGGGCTGTCCGTTAATTGCCGGGTTCTTGCGGTAATATTTGGTTATCAGATCAAAATATTCATCCACAGTCTTGATTTTCGGGTAACCCGCATCTTTCAAAACGGCTTTTTGAATCCAGAAAGCGTTCTGATCATAATTGGGATTTTGATCAATACCCTGAAACACGCCGAAATTAATAAGGTAGTAAATATGACCGTCTGCGGATTTCATTTTTTCCCAAACGTCTTTGTAATGTTCTTTAATTCTGGGGCCGTATTGTTCGATTAAATCTTCCAGAGGGATTAAAGCTCCGGCGTCTATCCATTCATTCCCCCTTAATTCAAGGATATCAGGATAATCGCTGCCGGCGATCATAGTGCCCCGCCTTTGGGCTATATCGCCTACAAGTATGTCCCAAGTGAAAGTTACATTTAACTTATCCTTCAGGTACTTGTAAACCGGGTTATTGGCGGAAGGCTGAGGATGACCTCCTGTTTCATGAAAAACCGAAATTGTAATGGGATAATTTGAATCTCCGCCTCTTCCGCCTTCCGTTCTTTTACAGCTTAAAAACAAAACTGTAACCATGCAGCATAAAGCCGCAATAACGATAAATTTTCTCATTGTCTTTCTCCCTTAAAAAATAAATTTTTATACCATAACAGGTATATTTATAAAATGGATAGCACTATTGAAAATCAAAAAATAAACATTTTCTGACATTATCAAAAATGCTGACCCTGTATTAAAAAAGACTGTCCGGGAAAAGCACAATCCCGGACAGATCAAATATGGAGGAAGATGAAAAAAGCTGTCATCTTCTTGTTAGGAATAATAAAAATAAAATAAATAAAAAAATTATCATTTTCTGACATTTTTATTTTTTCCGGCCGTAAACAGGCGGCTTTAATACAAAAAAGCAATTCAGGAACAATCAACAGCAATTTCAGAACAGTATATTATCCTTTTTAAATACTACATTTAACTAATATTTTTTATTTGGATGAAAATGTATGAGTAATTATAATAATCTGCTTAAAGACATTTTAGATGTCATAGAGAAAAACTTAAAAGAAGATATAAATGTCGGTATATTAGCCTGTGAATTTGATATATCAACAAGGCATTTGCAGAGATTATTTAAACTGACGTTTAGACAAACGGTTGGATTGTACATTCGTTACCGTAAATTGGCGGCAAGCATTGATGATTTGTTAAACACAAATCTTAACGTTTTAAACATTGCGCTGGATTACGGCTTTGAATACGAACAATCATATATAAGGAGTTTCAAGCGGGAATACGGGATAACTCCAGGCGATCTGCGAAAGAGAGGCAAAATTTCGGAAATTAAACCTCCTCTACGGCTGTTTATTAATAATTCAAAATGATGAAAAATATTCATTTTTATTATACTATTTTTATTATATTTGTATGTTACACCTGTTAACATTGGAAGGGAAATAAAATGCGTAAAGCAAACGGCGTACTGGAAAGCGTACTGGAAAAAATTGAAAACAGCCTCAAAGACGATATCAATGCCGATATCCTGGCGGATGAATTTTCCCTGTCTTCAATTCACTTACAGCGGCTTTTTAAGCAAACATTTAAAATGCCGATTGGGACATATATTCGCTCCAGAAAATTATCCGCAAGCATAGGAGATTTATTGTACACGGGGTTAAATGTTCAGGACATTGCTTTGGATTACGGTTTTAGTTATGAACAGGCTTATATACTCAGCTTTAAGCGTGAATTCGGATTTCCGCCCGGCGATTTACGCAGAAACAGGCATTTGGTAAAAACTACCCCTCCCCTTCAGCCGTTCGGCCGAAAAGCTTTATACAAAAATGATTTTCTTGTCGGCAATATCATAAACGAAAGATATATGGATGGCGCTCATTTTGACGTTATAAAAAATCATTTTAATGTTATCACTCCGGAAAACGACCTTAAGCCCGTTTCTGTTGCATTAAACCGTGGCGGCGCATACAACTGGTCATACGCAGATCAAATTGTAAACAAGTCCCTGGAAAACGGCATGCTTGTTCATGGTCATACTCTGGTATGGCATGATTGGACGCCCGAATGGATGACAAAAGGCACAAGAGCGGAAGTGGAAGACAACCTTAAAAATTACATTACCGATATATTAACCCATTACCGTGGTAAAATTAATTCATGGGATGTGGTAAACGAAGCGTTAAAGGACAGCCTTTCCGCAGAGGACGCAGCAGACTGGAAAAAGTGCCTGCGTACGGATTCTCCGTGGTACAAGGCGTTAGGGGCGGATTACATCGAAACCGCCTTCCGTACCGCACGGGAAGCTGATCCGGATATTACCCTTTATTACAATGATTTTTACAATAATAATCAGTGTAAAGACAATCTGT
>Ga0268262_10002741_pt1 | contig 19945 bp, 18 predicted proteins | sample TergutNc150P3_FD_190354 | JGI IMG/M metagenome (GOLD analysis project Ga0268262, IMG submission 190354) | Nasutitermes corniger P3 segment gut microbial community from laboratory colony in Florida, USA - Nc150 P3 (SPAdes) (version 2) | ecosystem: Host-associated > Arthropoda: Insects >... | reverse complement strand
TCATTCCACAGACGGCAAGTTCATCTGTTAATTTGTTTCGCATTCTTCACGTTACTTGCAAATTAAGCGTTAAAACTGTTTACCATCAACGGCGGCTGGTGAGTAGCGTCAAGAGTGTCGCGCCACAGACTGCTTTCCGGATCTACTTTGTTGCGGTAGGTAATAACCAGATTAATCGGCAGGTGAACAAATTCGTTATTTACAAGACCTATGATTATTTTGGTTTTTCCCGCCATTGCCGCGTGAGCCGCCGCGTTGCCCAGCCGCTCGCAGTAAATTGAATCGTCAGGATTCGCCGGCGCGGAACGGATTGCGTAACTTGGATCGATGTACTTTAAATTAATCTCAATTCCCTTTTCTTCAAAATGTTTGTTTATCCTTCCTTTAAGATAAACGCCCACATCTTCCATTTTAATATTTCCGCCGGCATCGGTCTTTTTATCTTTTATAAGCTGATCCTGCATCGCTCCTTCGGCGACGATAATAACCGCGTGTTTGCGTTTTAAAACCCGCTCTTCCAGGTGGTATAAAAATCCGTTGTAGCCTTCAAGGTTAAACGGCACTTCAGGGATAAGCACAAAGTTCACCTCGTGGCTTGCCAACGCGGTATGCGCCGCGATAAAACCGGAATCTCTTCCCATAAGTTTTACAAGGCCTATTCCGTTAATTGCAGACGACGCTTCCATGTGCGCGGCGGATACAACTTCCACAGCCTTCTGTACAGCCGTATTAAAACCAAAAGAACGGTCTATCAGGGCAAAATCGTTATCAACTGTTTTTGGTATTCCGATTATCGCTATTTTTAATTTTCTTTTGTCAACTTCCTTGGCAATATCAAGCATTCCGTGCTGAGTGCCGTCTCCGCCGATTGTAAAAAGCATATTCAAATTGAGTTTTTCCATCGCGTCGACAATTTTCTCTACTTCTCTGCCGCCGCCGCGGGCGCTGCCTAAATATGTGCCGCCGATTTTATGAATATCGTCAACGCTGTCAGGATCAAGTTCTTTTACACCAAACTGAGACTCCGGTAAAAACCCCCTGTACCCGTAACGGATACCGGAAATCCTTGTGACTCCGTATCTGTACCATAAACAGCGGACAACGGCGCGAATTACATCGTTAATGCCGGGGCATAGGCCGCCGCAGCTTACAATTCCCGCGTGTACATGGGCGGGTGAAAAATAAATCATTTCACGGGGGCCCGCTAATTCCAGCACTTGAGTTCTCTTAACATGAGCCTGCGGTCCCGGCACAACATACGGATTTAAACGTAAAAACTTATCGTTTACAACATAATTGGCAACCTTATCTCCAAGTTCCTTGGACATTTTTAACGGCGAATGAACCGATGCTTTTCCAAGTTCTTCAATAGTAAAATCCAAATCATCCCTTTCCAGCATAAACAACTCCTTTTAAATTAATAGATACTATACATTATAGTGCATTGCTTGAGTTTTGTAACCATGTATGGTATAGTAATCTTATGAAAATTAACACTGCAAAAATGGGCAAATTCAACCCAAAAATACTGGTTTTAATTGTTGTTGGAATATTGGCTCTTATTTTTTTAGGAACCAGTGTTTTTATTGTCGATCAGACCGAACAGGCGGTTATTACGCGTTTTGGCAGATTTATCGGTATAAGAGAACCCGGTCTTCATGTGAAACTCCCATTCGGCATAGATCGAAATTATACGGTGAATGTAAGAACAGTACAAACCGAAGAATTTGGATTTCGCACAACGAAGAGCGGAAGTTATCCCACATATTCAGATCAGGCGAATGAATCCGTTATGCTTACCGGAGATTTAAATATTGTCGATGTTGAATGGATTATCCAATACCGCGTTGTCGATCCGAAAGCGTGGACTTTTAACGTGAATGAAAGGCGGGCGACGATACGCGACGTGTCGCGCTCGGCGATTAATACGCTTGTAGGCGACCGCGCAATCATGGACATTATGAGCATTGAGAGAAGCGCGATTGAGATTGAAGCCCTGGCTACAATGAACAACAGATTCAACGAATACGGACTTGGCATCGACGTTATCGCGGTAAAACTCCAGAATGTTACCCCGCCGTCAGGAGTGCAGGAAGCTTTTGAAGACGTAAACAAGGCGATGCAGGACCTTGAGCGGCTTATAAACGAAGGTCAGCAGGTTTACAACGAGGAAATTCCCAAAGCAAGAGGCGAGGCCGAGAAGACGATACAGGTCGCCCAGGGTTACGCGACAGAGCGCGTTAACAGGGCAAACGGCGATGTCGCGCGTTTTAATTCCGTTTACGAAGAATACCGCCGCGCTCCCGAAGTTACGCGGCAGCGGCTTTACTATGAAATGATCGAAGAAGTTTTTAAAGACGAGAGAAATATGACTATTATCGACCGTAATTTAAAAAATTTCCTGCCCCTTATGAACATGGGAGGCGGAAGATAATGAAAAAAATTATTACTACTATAATTGTTATTCTTGTAATCATTATTGGTATTGCGGTGGCCGGCCCACTGTATGTTATTAACGAGGGCGAGCAGGCGGTAATTGTTCAGTTTGGAAGGATAACGGATGTTATTTCACATGCCGGCCTGAAAGTAAAAGTTCCTTTTATAGACGAAGTTGTCCGTTATCCCAAAAAAATTATGGCATGGAACGGCGAAGCAAGAATAGTGCCGACGGCGGAAAGACAATTTATTTTTGTCGACGTAGTCGCGCGCTGGCGCATTTCAGACCCAAAGAAATTTTATGAATCGATAAATATAGTCGATGCCGCTTATTCAAAACTTTCCGAAATTATCGATTCGGAAGTGCGTACCGTAGTGGCGGAAAATCCCCTGCGGGAATCGGTCAGAAACTCCAATATTATTATGGAACGTTCTTCGCATAGCGAAGCTGAGGTAATCGGGGAAGGCATCGAAGTGGATATTCTAAGCACTACAAATCAATCAAGTTCAAGTTACGAGCCGATTACAAAGGGAAGGAGACAGCTTGCCGAAGAGATACTCGCGCGCTCGCGGCGGATGGTTCCTGAATACGGCATAGAGCTTATTGACGTAGTAACGCGGCAAATAAGTTATTCGCCCGAACTTACGCCGAGCGTTTATGCCCGTATGATTAGGGAAAGAAACCAGATAGCGATGGCTTTCCGTTCCGAGGGCGAAGGGCGAAAAGCCGAGTGGCTTGGAAAAATGGACAATGAAAAGCGTTCTATTCTTTCCGCCGCCTATACTCAAGCCCAGACAATTATGGGAAACGCGGACGCGAGAGCCACCAGAATTTACGCTGACGCGTACAACAGGGACAGAGACAGGCAGGTCTTTTATGATTACTGGAGGGCGATTGAATCATATCGTCAGACCATGCCGAAATTTAACAAAACGCTTACTACGGACATGGATTATTTCCGTTATCTTTACTCGACCAGGTAATCGTTTAAAAATAAATATAAAAAAGGGATAATAATGGAACAGCGAATTTATATTTCAGAAATAAACAATCAGTCAGTTTTATGTTTTGACACAGGACTTGATCCGCGATCTTTTGCCAGGACAAAAATGTCTCAGAGTTTGATAGATCCCGGGTTAATTGTTAATCCTGATGGATCACATGAAACGTGGAAGATAACAGGTGTGAATGAAACCAACGGTTTCATGAGGGTTTTTGGACCGTATGTGCCGGGAAAAAGACTGGATTTGCTTTTAGAAGAAATCAGTTTAAATTCACAGCCGCCCGATTTAAAACAGGAAGCCATGGAAGCCGTGATCAGCTGGAGTAAGGCAAAAATGTTCCTTGGCGATAAACGTTCCGCGATAAATCCGTGCGCGTCATTTGTTTCAAAAGAGGGCAATGTTTTCTTTGCTCCCGAGCACATATCCGGCCGCTGCATTTTCATTGAAGGCATTGAAATTGACAAATATAATTGCCCCGACTTAATAGGCATGGATGCGACCGCTTTTTGCGCCGGCGTAATGTTATATAAAGTACTTACAGGGAATCATCCTTATCTTTCAGCAGATATTTTTCAGGACATGAGGGAAGGCGTTTTCCTTCCTGTTCATCTTGCCGCGCCGGGTATTAACGCGCAGTTATCGGAGCTTATTCAAGAGGCGCTTATGCTTCCCGCCAAAAAAAAGAACAAAAAAAATACCGTAATAAAAAGCAGTATAGATATTCTTAAAGGCATTATTGAAATTTTAACAGGCAGGGAAAATAAAGCCGTATCTGTTTCTTCGTTATTCGAAACGATGTCGTTAGAAAGAACAAAACAGTTTGAAAAAGAAAAGAAAAATTATCTGTTTAGTAAAAATAAAATCTTAAAAGCGAAACGATATATAATAAACAATAAATATTTATTGATTGGCATTACAATAGGGGTAGCGTTTACTTTATTTATTATACTCAGTACGGTAATAAATATTTCCACCCGCCCGACAACAGAAGGAATGTCGCCCGTTACGGTTGTCACCGCTTACTACGACGCGTTCAGTTCATTAAATCATCAGTTTATGGAAGCATGCATTCAAGGCGCGGACAGAAGCGATATAAATGCGGCTTCAAGTTATTATGCGGTTTTAAAGCAAAGACAGGCTTATGAAGGCGCTAAAGCTACGTCAATTGTTCAAGCCAGAGTTTGGAAAGAAATGGGCGGGCAGCTTCCGGCTCCCAATGTTTTTGGCGTAACTGACTTAAAAGTTACTCATATTGGCGGCGAGGAAGACGAGGGGCTTATAGTTTTTCGCGCTGTTTATAATTTATGGTCGCCATTCGATGATTTCGCAAGGCATTTCAATGACGTTCTTACATTGAAGCAGGATAAACATAACCGCTGGAGAATTATCGAACTCTTAAGAACAGAGAGTTAGAATTTATTCGCAAGATTTGTGTAAGGTCTTCTTAAATAATTTGGTTAATCCAATTATTGATAAGATAGCGTGATAAAGAGCCTTCAGCAGGCAAGGTGGGCAGGTTGTCCTTGGTAAACCACTTTGCATCTTCTATTTCTTCTCCGTCGGGGTTAATCGTTCCCGATGAATAATGCGCTTTAAAACCGATCATCAGAGAACTTGGGAATGGCCAGGGCTGGGATTTAATATAAACAATATCCTTTACTTCGATGTTTACTTCTTCGCGGATTTCCCTGACTACGGTTTCTTCCAGAGTTTCTCCCGCTTCGTTAAAACCGGAAATATGGCTGTAAACCCCGGCTTTGAATCTCTTGTTATGTGCAAGCAGGATTCTGTTTTCATTGTCGGTAATAAGAGTGATAACGGCGGGGCAGATTCTTGGAAACTCCATACGTCCGCACTCAGGACAGATTTTCTGCGCCTGCATTGGAACATCGTCATTTTTTGCGCCGCAGGTTCCGCAGAAACGGGAATCACGCCTCCACTGCGCGATATGGCAGGCGCGGATAATGCGGTTGGCGCTGTGCCCCGAAACGCTAAACATGGAAATAATACTGCGGACGGGGATAGTTTTCCAGTCTTCAGGCAGAACGTCGGTCATGGGGACAGACACTGCGGTAATCAAATTGGGTGAGCCGTCCAATTCGGGTATTTCAAAAATATCGGGATTATTAAATTTTTTTGACAATTCAAACAAAAGCCCGCTGTCAATTTGAGAATCCGGAGTATTAACCGGTAAAAGCAAAGAATCACCCTGAAAGAAAAATGCCTGTCTTTCCAAATCCCGCTCCTGATTAATTGTAATAAAAAAATTCTTGTTATTCAATAATTTATAATATATATTAAAAGTATAAGGAGAAGGTCATGAATAAAATAAATTATCTTGAAATGCTGCCGATAAACAGTATTGCCAAATACGCAAAGGGGCATCCAAATGACGGCATTCCTTTTACCGGGTATCCAAGAACCCATCCCTCTGAAAAAAACAAACTTATTCTTGTTTACGATCCGCTTGGTAACGAACCGGTTGTGCTGGAATTTAAACTTGATGATATATTATTTGTTGAAGAAGTTCCCTCCGCGGTTACCGAGGCGGGCGAGGGCGTGCCGCTTGTAAAACTCTGGGTACAGCGCGGCGCTGTCGGGATGATTCTTGAACCGTTTGAGGTAAATGAACTGGCGCAGGCAGTCGGCAAAGCGCGGGCGGTTAAAGAACGCATTCTGCAAAACCGGCCGCAGGCAGGCATGTGACGGGCATTTCTGATTTTTCCCGATTTAAACGCCCTCCGCTTTTTCTCTGTGAGACTGACGGCGGCGTTTACTGCGGGCTTTGTCCTAACAACTGTGTAATTAAAAGCGGCAGCTTTGGCGCATGCGGGGTGAGGGGAAACAAGGGCGGAAAGGGAATCATTCCCTTTTACGGATTCATCTCCGCGCTTGCCCTTGATCCAATCGAAAAGAAACCGCTGTACCATTTTAAACCGCGCACAAAAATACTCTCACTCGGTTTTGTCGGCTGCAACCTCCATTGCCCTTTTTGTCAGAATTGGCATATCTCCCAAAATACGGATATACCGGGAAAATGGATGCAGCCGGGCGAAATAATTTCCGCCGCCCTGAGACAGGATACTCCTTCCATTGCTTACACATACTCGGAACCTCTTGTTCATATTGAGTATCTTCTGGACTGCATGACTCTTGCGCGCAGGCACGGAATAGCCAATGTGCTTGTAACTAACGGCTGTATTAAAACAGAAGCCGCCGCCGAAATTTTAAAACTTACCGACGCCGCTAACGTGGACTTAAAAACTTTTTCCCAAGAAACATACAGGAAAATGCTGAACGGCGATTTGCAAACCGTGCTTGATTTTATCGGACTTTGTTACAAGACGGGAGTTCATCTTGAAATTACAACTCTTGTCGTGCCTGATTTAAATGACTCGGAAAGCGAATTGCGCGAAGCTGCGGATTTTATCGCTTCCGTCAGCAAAGAGATCCCATGGCATCTGACGGCCTATCATCCCGATTACCGATGGAATGCGCCTCCGACAGACAGGGATTTTCTTTTACGCGCCGCCAAAGAAGCGGGAAAGAAATTGACGTTTGTGCATACGGGGAATATTTAATTGGCTTTTACCAAGAATTTTACTGCGAACCACGCTTTGGTTCGCGGTAAAATTTTTTCATTTCGATCCGGTAAATAATGAATAGAACGCCGGTTTGGGCTGGTACTGACGGTCAAAAAATAGGGGGTGATCTTCTCTGCCTGACTTGGGAAAGTTGTTCAGCCAACTGTGGCCGTCGTCAAGACCCCAAACAAGAACCATGTCGAATTTTCCCTTGCTGTATTTATCGGCAAACATATCAAACAGTTTGCGGTACATATTTGTCTGTGTCTGAAGACGCGTGTTTATTTCACTTGCGGAAAGCGTCAGAGTTGAATCGCCCCATGCAAAAAGCGATATATCCAGTTCGGTTACCTGTACTACCAGATTTTTTTTGCTGACAGGATTTGTCCTTGTAGTAATTTGATCAATAACGCCGCCAAGGCTGCTTATATAACCGTCGCCGGACTGTATTCTGGTATGGCCTTGAATACCTACGCCGTCAATCGGAGCGCCGTTTTTAATAAGGTAATCCACCAGCCTGAGAAATCCGTTCCGTTTATTTGTATCCCCGCTATTTTCAATATTGTATTCAGTAAGGAAGAGTTTTACGTTCTGACCGCCGTTTTCATCGGCATACTTACGGGCATATTTAAAAGCGTAAACTATCCACTCATAACGATCATCGCCTGTAAGCCCCGATGCTTCCATGATTGCTGTAAAATCGGACTTGCCGTCGCTGCCCGAGACATTGGCTCCGCCCGCGACTCTTGGATTGCCGTCCTCTCCCACACATTCGTTGGCTACGTCCCACCAGAGTACTTTGCCGCCGTATTTCTGAAAAACAGTTTTTACATGTTGTTCCATACGGGTATAAAACACGTCTTTTGTTACATAAGCGCTTGTCGCATTACCTGTTCTAAAAAATACTTTTGGAATCTGCTCATGCCAGAAAAGAACATGCCCGCGTATTTTTGTGTTATTCGCTTCCGCGTAATTAACTAATTTATCCGCTTCTGTCCAGCGGTAAGCTTGAGAAGCGTTGTAAGCGGGAGACTGAGCCCAATTCTGCCATTGACTTGGCATTATGGATGCGGGTTTCATGTCATTTTCCGCAACCAGCACATTAAAATGCCAAAGCAAAGCATACTGTCCGTTACCGGAACTAAAAGCGTTGCCGGGCGCGGCCGCTCCTGTAAAAAACGGCCATTTTGAATGTAACGGACTTGTAACAGGCTGAGAACCGCCGCTAATGGTTACCGCCGCCGTTCCGCTTTTGCCTGTATCCGCTGTTGAAGCTGCCTTTACTGTAAGCGAGGAAAGAGTTTCAGCGGCGGCTACGGTAAGCAACCCGCTTGAATTAATAGTTGTTCCTGAATTTTTATTGGTCTGTACGATTGACCATGTAACGGTCTGCGCGGGATTATTTGTCCCTGTAACAACGGCGGTAAATGTTTGTGTTGCGCCTTTTGCGACTGTAACGGCTACAGGATTTACAGTTACGCCGGTAACGGTGGGAGTTGACGGCGGAGATGGAGTCGGAGTAGGAGTGGGAGTCGGGGTAGTATCAATCTTGTCCGGCGTGAAACACGCTGTTATTGTAAAACCGATTATTATCGCAATAGCGACAGCGTAAATTCTGTGTGTTTTAGGCGTAATATTTCTCATAACTTTTCCCTCTTGTAATTTTTACTCATAGCGGACTCTTGTTAATAAACTCATACGAGTTCATTTCCCTTTCTTTGTTTTCTCAATTAAGTATCTATTTTTACGCTCAAAAAAACAAGATTTCTAGGCTTTTTATTTCATATTTGCAAAATTTATCTTTTAATATTCTTAAAATTTTAAAATGATGCTGTATTATTCCAAACGATAAGCCGTTAAATCCGGCAGTTTGTCCAAAGTAATTACCGAGCGATGGTTATATACCTTCTTTTTATAAGCGTTTGTGTTGTAAAATTCACCGGTCCAGAAATTTTCTTTGTGAGTTTCTCCTATTACTTTACGGCCGTCATTCCAAGTCATGAACCATGACCACATGGCTTTGTCTTTAACGCATTCATCCGGATCGGGGATTCTTCCGTTTTCGGTAAGGGCGATGATGTATTCCCTATCGCCCATATTTTTTGACCGCTCAAACTGTTCTTGTAATGAAGAAAAACCTTGCGCGTAAATATCCCGCCCTATAATATCAACGGTTTTTGGATCAGGAAACCAGTTTTCACTGTCAGCGTTCCAAACCCAGATAAGGTTATCCAACCCTTTTTCGTAAGTTAAATAATCCCACATAAATTCCCACAGCGCGATATACGGTTTTGGGCCGCTTGCCCCCCACCAGAACCAGCCGCCTGAGGCTTCATGCAAAGGACGCCATAATACCGGAATATCTTTTTCTTTAAGCGCCTGTAAACGTAAAGCCACTCTGTCAAGGTCCCTTATAATGATTGCGAAAGCGGCATCTTCGGTATCAAGCTGATCGTTTTTCCAGGGAATACGGTATTCAGTATTATTTGAATAAAAATCATTTTTTGCGCCCGTACGCCAGTGCCAGCAGAATGTAACAATGCCGTGAATAGACGGTTTATTCGGCAATAACGCGTTACCGTTGTTTTTTCCTTCCCACCATTCAATGGCTTCGTTAATCTGTTCCCTGCCGTTTAAAAACGGCGCAAAACTGGAGGAGAGCATGATAAAATCAAAACCTTTAATTGCCGGGTATTTCCCCGTATCGTCATAAACGCGGGATATCATATCTATACTTTCATTGATAGTCCATGACGCGTCCATCTGACCGGAGATAATATATTTTCCGTATACGTCGGACAAATAATTTAACAGGCGTTTTTTATTAGCCGATGATTCGGCGGGCGGCCTGACAGGTTTTGCCTTGGGAGCGGGAGTATTCATAACCGGCGTGGTGTTACACGAGAAAAGGGATACAAACGCCGCCAATACAAGAATGCCGATTCTTTTCATGATCTATTCCAGGCGCATATTATCAAAGAAAATGGGACCTTTATAATCAGACAGGTAACCGGCAATGCTAAGAAGCATATTATCAACAGGAGTGGAAGACGCGGCTATCAGCGTTACTTCTCCTTTTATATAACCGTTTGGAAGTTCATCAAAAGCTAAAATATCGTCTATGTGAGTTGCGGCCAATTGCTTTTTACCGTTATAGGTTATTACTTTGCTCTTTATACAACCGCTTTTGGAAAACGACGGATTATAAATAAAATCAAAAGAGATTCTTGTTACGCCTTCTATCGGTTTGCTAAACTGCATTTTCATCTTGGGTTCTGACCATTCAGATTTTGTGTCCTTGGTAAAATCAACGTCCATCCTTAACATCGGCCTTCCGAAAGTTTTATCATCGCGGCTTAAAACGGCAGTTCCATGGAAATCCCAATATTCATCGGGAACCATAAACCAGCCCGCGGTTCCCGCCCCCGGGTCGCTAAAATCCCATCTATACTTAACAACGCCTTGCGCGCTTTTATTAGTATTCCCGCTTCCGCCGCCGGAAACACACGAAACCGCCAATACCGCGATTATCAGTAAAACCGCCTGTATTATTACTACGTTCTTTTTCATAACAAACCTCTTTTAAAATATTTTACGGCATTAAATGCCGATTTCTTACTATAATATCATTCCGTACGATATGCGGTTAAATCCGGCAGTTCATCCAGCGTTATAACCAGATCATGGTTGTAGACATGGTTTTTATGCGCGTTGGTATTGTGGTATTCGCCGGTCCAGAAATTATCTCTATGAGTTTCGCCATTGGTATTACGCCCGTCGTTCCAGGTCATAAACCATGACCACATAGCTTTGTCCTGCTTACACTTGTCCGGGTCGGGGATTTCTCCGTTTTCCGTCATAGCGACGATGCGGTTTCTATCAGGAACCATATTCAGTGTTTCGCTGAATTTGGTATTTTGCGACGAATAGTCCTTTGGAACCTGGGGATATACATCGTAACCTGCAATGTGTACCGTATCAGGATTCGGAAACCAATCCTTGTGTTGGCCGTTCCATACCCAGATCAGGTTATCAAGTTTCTTGACATTAGTCAGATAATTATACATATATTCCCACAGGGCAATGTACGGCTTTGCCCCGCTTGCCCCCCACCAGAACCAACCGCCGGCCGCCTCGTGCAAGGGTCGCCAGAGTACGGGAATGTCCCTGTCTTTTAACAGTTGCAAAAGGGCTGCTACTTTGTCCAGATCGCTTTTAATGGTGTTTTTAAAAGCGGCGCTTTCCGTGTCCAGTTTGCCGTCCTTCCATGGAATACGGAAACTTGTTCTGTTAGTGTAAAAATCATTTTCCGTACCTGTCCGCCAGTGCCAACAAAAAGCGATAATGCCGTGAATGTTCGGCTTATCCGGCAAAAGCTTTACAGCAGGCTCTGCGCCGGACATTTTATTTTTACCTTCCCACCATTCAATCGCTTCGTCAATTTGGTTTCTGCCATAATCGGCCCAGCTGTTTGGAAGGTCGATAAAATCAAAGCCCTTGATGGCCGGATACTTACCCGTATCTGCATACACGCGGGCTATCATATCCATGGAGTTATTGGTAGTCCATGCGGTGTCCATTTGGCCGGAGATGATATGTTCGCCGTACTGGTCAAGCAGGTAATTCATCAGCCGCCTGGCATTAGGCGAACGACCCGCCATAATGTCAGGATCAGCCTGAGGAATAGGATCAGGCTCAGAGGGGCATGAAACAAGAGCCAGCACAAATATCAATAACAGCAGTTTTTGAATATTGTGCATCCCCTAGAAACCTACCTCCAGCATGATGGGCAGGAAGAAGTCAAACGGCAGCTTGGTTCCGTGCCATGAAAGCGGCATTCGCGTTACCAATCCAATTTTAAAATTGGCATTGCCCATGTTGCGATGAAACCAGAGTCCCGCGCCGGCCTGCATGGCGTCTTCAGTCCATCCGTTATAATCGTCTTTTTGTTCGTATTCAAATCCCAGGTCAAGACCCAATGTCCCAACGCTAAAAGTATAAGACGGTATTAAATAGGCAATCAGGTTAAGACCTCGGGTTTTAATGGTACTTCCCGATGAATCGGAACCGGCAAAGGCAGCGTCAACACGCCCTGTAAAATGGAAATCGTAGTCACGGTAGGTCGCCGCAATTGAAGCCTGAAAATCCCGTCTCTTTTTATAGGATACCGTATCACTTTTATCAGTGCCTTCAAAGGGGATTTTAAAGCCGATGTCAAAAATTAAATCTCCCAGCGCGACAAGTTGGAATGCCGCTTCGACGACTTTGCGCACGCCGATATACTGAACGCGGGCAAAGCCGATGCCGGGAAACGTGTATCCCATTCCCACCTGTATGTTGCTGTACACTTTACTAACGTCATAATAATCCTGGTTAATGTCGTCATCCCTTAATTGGTCGCCGTTAATTGATTTGGTATTGTTCCAGGATACGCCTCCTATATCGCCCCAATCAACAAGATTGAGCATTTCAGGGGCGACAAAAAACCCGATAAACAACCGTTCAATCGGCTCCCATGTAACCATTGCAGCCGCCGCTATGCGCGGCCACCAGAGATTTTGAGGTCTGACAGAAGTAGTGTCCTGATTGGAATTTCCCCAGGAATAGGGGTTAAAACGGGTAAAGATGTTGTATTCGGGATTTTGTTTTTCCAGGCGAAAATCGCGCTGGTCGCTTTGCTGCACCATATAGTATGAATTATTCAGCACATAGGTTGCCAGATTGGAACCGCCGATTTTTCCCTGCAACGTACTATCATTGGGGTTTCCCAAAAAAATGGCAAAGGTACTCATTGCGGGGATAAAGTCAAATGGTTTTACCCATACCCAGCCTGAGCCTTTTGCGGAAAAAGGATGCGCCGCTACGTTACCCGCGCCGTAGGCAATGTCTATACCTAAGTGCAAACCGCCCCACTCAGACCAGCCGTCAAAATTAACCCCGGCGCTGATGTCCGGCTCCCCCCACGGAACCTGTACGGCGGTGGTATGCGTCATTTCCCCATTATCAAGCGTCAGCCGATATGGAATCCAGTACGATTTGGTATAGCCGCCAAGATTCATCTGGGCAAACGCGGATAAAGTCACTAAACAACCAAATACGCATAATATGGCAATCTTCTTCATGGAATCCCCCTATTTTTTTTCTACCCATCTGATGTTGTCAATGAAAATCGGTCCTTTGTAATCGGTTAGACAACCGGCGATGCCCAGGCGCATATCGGGAATAAAACCTCCGCCCGGAATAATGGCAATTTGAACATGGGCCATAAGAAAACCGTTGCCCATGTCCTTGGTGCCCTCTATATCAAATCCGGTTTCATTGATGAATTTACTGCCGTTGTTGCTCCAGATTTTCGGTTTAAAACTGCCGGTAGTGCAGAGGGATGGATTGTAATAAAAGTCAAAGACAAACATGTCTATGCCCTTCATGTTGATGGATTTTGGAAAATCGTTGGCGATTTTTACTTCGGCCCACTCGATATCCTTGTGGCCGGTAAAATCAACATCCAGCCTGAGCATACCGTTGCCGAAAGTTTTATCATCGCGGCTTAATTTAGCCGTGCCTTTGTATTGGTAGAATTCCGCGTTGACAAGATACCAACCACCGGTTTCGTCACTTGGGTTGTCAAAAGTCCAGACCCCCACAGGACCGCGCGCGCCGCCGCCGGTTGAGGCGCAGGATACGGCAAGTAAAAGACTTGCCAGAACAGCCGCAGCAATTAAAATACCTTTCATTGATTTCATTTTTTTCTCCTATAAAAATTAATTACTAATTATTAGTTAGTTTTCGGCTGAAAAAGTTCAGCATTGGTAACTTTAGCGCCATTGTATGGATTGATATTTATTGCAGCCCCCGCAGTCTGTAACCTGAGCAGGTCTGCAATTTCAAATTCAACGGTAAATGTTTGATCTCCCGCAGGCGTACCGGCAGGAACTGTTATTGACATGCTGTTATAGTCGTACCATCCGCCTATACCGCAAATACCGTAACCGGGACGAGTATTACCGCTAAGGTTTACATTAACGTTTACCGTAAACCTGATTTTGCTTCTGGGCGGTAAAGCGCGGATTTTTTCCATATCATCAGCGCCAAGGGCCCCCTTACCATCACCGGCAGCCAGCGTTACTGTTCCCGCGCTTTCCCAGTTAGCAATGGTCTCCCTGGATCGAATTGCAAAGCTGCCTTTAACCCTGAAATCATCGTTCGGGCCGTAATCATCCCATCCCTTCTGAGCGGTAAATGAAAAATATTGTTTTCCGCCCGCGGGGGTGGTTGCCGGGTTTTCAATGACTACGTTGTCGCTTTCTTTATTTGACTCTCCCGCCTTAAATGTCCATACATATTCTTTTATATCTTTGGATACTATTGGCGGGACAGCATAATTCCAACCGCTTAAGACTTTTTCATCATCATCATTTAAATCCATTTTGTAGCATATTTTTCCGCCCAAACGGCTATTGTTAGTGATGAAGGCTCCATCACAATCTTCAATTGTAAAAATAATTTGATATTCTTTGCCGTTTTCGATTGGTGGGGTTGTAAAATCATATTGAAATTTCCCGCCTTTAAGTTCAATGTTGAAATCATCAATAGGCGGTACCGGATCCGAAGGGCAGCTCACTATAACCATTCCGGCGCATACAAGGGACAGAACCAAAAGAGCAATACTGATTTTCTTCATAATTTTTACTCCTCATGACTTTAATTCTTACAATATTCTTTAATTATTACTATATTCTCCTATCAATTTTTCAGGTTGTCAAGAATAATTTTTGGAATTTGATGCTAATATCAGCCAAATTTCTTGGGAGTTTTGGGTAATACCTTATCTCTAATTTGCGGCTTCGGTCAGGATATGCGATTTCTTGACAGCGTATTTCTTGACAATACTACTATACTTTAATATAGTAGTTTACAGACAGCCACCAGTTTACATCAAATGTTATTAACCGTCATTAGGATTAATTTTATGCGTCAATTTGAAGTAGTATCGCCCTTCCAGCCTGCAGGAGATCAGGGCGAGGCAATCTCCGCGTTAGCTGAAGGTATAAAAGCCGGAGACAAGTACCAGACTTTGCAGGGCGTTACAGGTTCCGGAAAAACTTTTACAATGGCGAAGATAATCGAAGCGGTGCAAATGCCCACGCTGATTGTCAGCCACAACAAGACGCTTGCCGCGCAGCTTTACCGCGAGTTTAAAGGTTTTTTCCCTGACAACGCCGTTGAGTACTTTGTTTCCTACTATGATTACTACCAGCCGGAAGCCTATGTCGCAAGCCGCGATTTATACATTGAAAAAGACGCTTCCATAAACGATGAAATTGAACGAATGCGGCTCTCCGCGGCGAGAAGCATGATGGAACGCGAGGACGTAATCATCGTGGCGACCGTCTCCTGCATTTACGGCATGGTAACCCCCGACGTATACAAAAAAATGACAGCCACTTTTTCAAAGGGCGAAACCGTCGATGTCGATTCGCTAATCCGCCGCTTTGTGGAATTGCAATACGAGCGTAACGACGCGGTTCTTGAACGCGGGCGTTTTCGCAGAAGGGGCGACACGCTGGAAATTTATCCCGCCTACATGGAAGAAGCCTACCGCGTTGACCTGGATTGGGATAAAGTTGAACGCATCCGCCGTTTTAATCCCGTGTCAGGTGAAATGCTTGAAGACCTTGACCGCGCCCTAATTTACCCCGCAAAGCAGTTTGTAATGCCCGGCGAAATGATACAAAACGCTATGGGTTCGATCAAAGAGGAACTTAAAGACCGGTTGGATTACTATAAAAACAACGGCAAAATCATGGAAGCGGAAAGATTAAAAACGCGCGTTGAATACGACATTGAAATGCTTACCGAAATGGGCTACTGCCCCGGTATTGAAAATTACTCCGCTCATTTGGCGGGACGCAAAGTCGGCGAAACCCCTGACACGCTTGTAGATTATTTCCCTAAAAGACATTTAACGTTCATTGATGAAAGCCACGTTACCCTGCCGCAGTTAGGCGCCATGTACGCCGGCGACCGCAGCCGCAAGCAGAGTCTTGTTGACTATGGTTTCCGTCTTCCATGCGCCCTTGACAACCGCCCGCTCCGCTACGATGAGTTTGTCGAGCGTCTGGACAAGACGGTTTTTGTTTCCGCCACGCCCGGCAAGACCGAGATTGAGCAATCGGCTAGGGTAGTACAGCAATTAATACGTCCCACCGGTCTTTTAGACCCGGAAATAGAAGTACGTCCCAGCGAAGGTCAAATGGAAGACATTTACGGCGAAGTGCAGAAACGCATAAAAGCCAAAGAACGCTCCCTTATCCTAACCCTGACAAAAAAAATGGCAGAAGACCTTACGGACTATCTATCCGGTCTTGGCTTAAAAGTCCGCTACATTCACAGCGAAGTAGAAACCATTGAGCGCGTAGAAATACTCACCCAACTGCGTCAGGGCGATTTTGACATTCTTGTAGGAATCAATCTGTTACGCGAAGGCATCGACCTTCCCGAAGTTTCATTTATAGCGATTCTCGACGCTGACAAGATTGGCTTTTTACGCTCGCTTACAAGCCTTGTGCAGATAATCGGGCGCGCGGCGCGTAACGCCGCCGGAAAGGTTATAATGTACGCCGACCGCATGAGCGAAGCGATGGAAAGAGCAATCGCCGAAACAAACCGCCGCCGCGAAATTCAAGTAGCGTATAACAAAGAACACGGCATAACCCCGGCTACGGTTAAAAAAGCAATTGCGGAAATACTGACGCGCCATGTTGAAGAAGCGGATAACGCGGCAGGAACAACAATCGAAGTTTTAAAGAACTCCTACAATGTGCTGATTCCCGCCCAGCGCAAACAGTTAATTAAAGCCTTGGAGAGCGAGATGCTTGAACACGCAAAAAAATTGGAGTTTGAGCAGGCGGCGGCGATTAGGGATGAGATTGCGCGGATTAAGGAGATGGGGTAATCCATTCCTCATAACGAACCATAAATAACTTTCCCTTCATTCTTTATTGTTTTGTAAATATACCCAATTTCATTATTGATCTCTAAATATCGATCATAATCTATGGCGAGTAAATCAACCGGTATGCCTATTTTATTGTCAAAAAAAGCTCGGTAAATAGAATCAATAACGTCAAGGCTATTCTTTAACCCTTTTTTTAATATGAGTAAATCAATATCGTTTTTATTTGTATTATCCCCACGGGCGTATGAGCCGAAAAGTATAATTTGGTCTGGGGATGCAAGTGACACAATAATGGAGATAATGGTATCTATTTTGGGTATGTTTATATTCATATATTAATAATAACATGACTTTTTAGTATTTGCTCAGAATTTCGTTCAGAATTTCGCTTGTTGAGCGGTCTAACTGTGTTTTAATTTGTGTTGAAATTTGTTTTTTCATAGAGTTTGGCAGGAGGGGAAAAATATTTTCTGTATCAGAATAATCGTTATTGGACGCCTTTTTTTTGAAAAAGTGATATGGTTCTATTCTTAGTATATCGGCCATTTTTTCTACCAGTTCCAAAGAAGGAAATCTTATCCCTGTTTCAATTTGCCCTATATAACTAGGCGCAGTATTGCAATATTCCGCCAGTTTCATCTGGGATAAACCTTCTTTTTTACGGAATTCCTTCAAATTTTGAATAAAAACTTGTTTCAAAGTCATGAATTTATGCTTATAGTTAAAAATATCTATTTTCAATTAGCGTATTGCTATTTTTATGCTATTGATATATTTTAGCATATAGCATAATGTTTAAAGTGGTAAATTTACTATTTGGCGTACTATTTCCGGGTAATTTATTCTTTAAAACCGCTCTTTTGGGAGAGGTAATTTTGTCGTATAGACATTAAACGCAGAAGGAATTTTTATGAAAAAGAACTACTTTTGGTTATGTATCTTATTTCTTATATATTCTGTTGAGGTAAGTGCGCAAGAAAACACTGAAGAACATAAAAGCTTCAATATCAAATTCAATGCATCCTTGTCTGTGAACGGTGCGGGCGCATATTATTTTGAACAATCTGAATTTAAAGGTGGTTTTGATACATGGTTAAAATTACGTATTAGCGGAGACCTAGGTAGTTCAGTATCATATTTTTTCGATATAGGAGTTGCCCTGCTTTATGCCGAACATGAATACCTTGGAAACTGGCCAATAAAAGTTGGGAGTGAAGAAAAAGCGGATGTTTACAGTTATCCATTGGGATATTTTCCCTATGATTATCGAAGTTCCTGGGGAGGATTTATTTTTCCTCTTAATGCGCTGCAAGCAGACGGACCTACCGGTTGGCCGGACACCACATCAATTGGATTTAATACATTATACGAATTATCAGGTACTGCCTTAAATGATATTATATTATGGCGCATTGGAAGAAACGAACACGAAGCAGCCGGTATAGTTGAGGGAAGCAGTCTTGTATTAAACAAGGCCGCCCAGCCTTTTTTTGGCGCTGATATACAGGTTAATCTGATCCCGTGGTTCCGCATGTATTATTTATTCGGTATCCTGGAGTACTACGATTCAAACGGAATGCAAATATCGCCATCGAATTTTCAGAACGCTTTTTCGATGACCATGTTTTCGGTATATTACAAGCAGTATATTAAAATTGACATAGGTTCGTCTGTAATATGGCCAAAGCGTTTTGAATTAGGATACCTTTTTCCATTAACGTTTTCCCTGCTGTATCAGAATTATATCGGCGATTTTGACAATCTTACAATATTCGGAAATGTTAAGTTTCAATATCCGGGATTGGGATTTCTATGGTTCTCGTTATTTGTTGATGAAATAAATTTTGAAAAAGAATTTTTTCATCTTGACAGGGAAATGTACGCGTTTCAAGCCGGATTACGGTATCTAATTCCTTTCATTCCCTTCGGTTCGCTTACTGTAAGCTACACTAAAATAGAACCTTATTGTTATACACACCAAAAGGTAGATGTTCCCTGGTACAATAAACCAATGGAGCAGGCTTATACAAATCATGGGTATGGTCTGGGTTACTATTTGCCGCCAAATTCTGATGAAACAAAGATTGTGTTTGAAGCGATACCGACATCACAGACTGCTTTTAACATGCAGTTTCAGTTTATTCATCACGGCGCTGAATACGGTGATTACATGGTTGACGGCAGTTCATATATATCGGAATTAAAAGGAAGCGACAGAAGCAGCGATCCTGCTTTACGGAAAGATTTTTTACACGATGGCGCGTACCAATCATTAATAATTCTTAAAGCGGGTGTTAAACATTCATTTAATAAATTATCATTGGATTTTTTGTTTAATACCGGCGTTGTTTTTTCATATTGGAAGTATAATGGCAGTATCCTTGACAACGCCCAGTACCCTTCACGAACCGGAATCATCGCGGAAGCAGGAGTACAAATACGATATTAGCAGCGTGTGTGAAATCTTCTCGAATAAATTCACGCTTCCAAAATCAACAACGTCTTAGGATCCAACTTCATCGCCATCGCTTTGGAAATAATCGACCCCCTATCTTTGGAAACCGTAAGTTCAACATGATCATGTTTAGGCTGTAAAACAATCACAATATCAATGTTGTTAATAAAACTGTTGAGTATCACAGGAATGTTCTCTTTATCGTACTGCGAACCTTCGTCTTTTACTGAGCAGCTGTACCAAACGCTGACCCCCAATTCTATCGCGAATGTTTTTACTCCGGCAATGATTTCCTTGTCCATGCGCGAAAAATCAAACCCGTCAACGATAATTGAATCGGCTTTAAAGCCGCCTTCTATAATCATTGCCCTTAGGCTTTTAAGAATCTGATTCTTCGTGATTCCGTCCTGATTAAAACTCATTAATACGCGGTTTTTAACAAGGTTGTTTTTTATTTCTACGGCGTTATCAAGATTTTTCTTGTTGATAAATTCGTCAAAAATATCA
>Ga0268262_10002740_pt1 | contig 19947 bp, 12 predicted proteins | sample TergutNc150P3_FD_190354 | JGI IMG/M metagenome (GOLD analysis project Ga0268262, IMG submission 190354) | Nasutitermes corniger P3 segment gut microbial community from laboratory colony in Florida, USA - Nc150 P3 (SPAdes) (version 2) | ecosystem: Host-associated > Arthropoda: Insects >... | reverse complement strand
CGCTTTGAATCGTAAATGCGCTTGGAAAACATCCTGAGCAGTTTGAGCGCTATTTGCGGATTTCCCATCATGAGGATTTCAAAATTCTGGCTGTTGAATTCCAGCACCTTGACAGTGTCCAGGGCTATGGCTGTAGCGGATCTTGGCGAGCTTTCAAGTATGGCCATTTCGCCAAACATTTCAGACGGCTGCAGAATATCCAGGGTCTTTTCTATATCGCCTATTAGCTTTACAAGTTGAACGCGCCCCGATTGAATAAGATAAAAGTTATCGCCGGGCTCAAACTCGGAAAAAATCATTTCCCCGGCCTGAAAAGTTTTGGCAAACCGGCCAAAGGCCGCCATGTCCATTCCTGCCATTTTACGCCTCCAACGCTTTTAGAGCCCGCCTGGCTTTAACATGAGTGCCGTCTTCTTCATCCCCCGGCATGGTAAGTATTTTTTTGTAGAAAGTTGACGCCATGTCCTTCCGGTTGTTTTTCTCGTATGACTGCCCCATGTAGAAAAGGGCGTCCGCCAGATCAGGGTGCCTGGGATACTTGGTTATCATCATTGTATAGTAGCGTATGCACTCCTCAAATTTATTTAGCAAGAATAGACAGTGCCCAATCTCAAAGGTACTTTTGGCGGCATACTCAGGATCCTCATTCGCGTCCGCGATCTTTTTAAACGCCAGAAACGCTTGCTGGTATTTTTGTTGGGAAACAAGGCTGACCGCGTCGTAATAAGCCTTTGCCGCGTCGCTGCCGGACGCGGCGGGGCGGCTGGCCGCCGCAGGAGCAGCTGCCGGCGCCGCGGGCATAGCGGGGCCAGCGGGAGCGCTTTGGGGCGCAGGGGCGGGCATGGGCCCTGATCCGCCCCTTGCCAGCGCCGTTTCAGCCTGCTGGAGATTGTTGGCGGCCTGCACCGCGTTTTTCCCTGAGGGGTAAAAAGTCAGATAGCGGCTGAAGATATACCTTGCGTGGCTGAAACTTTTGGCCTTTAAGTAGTATTCCCCTGCGCCGAACAGGCCCGCTTCGGGGTTTTGCTCTTCTTTTGCCATCAAGCTTGAAACCTGTTTATGGATCTTTCGCAGTTGATTGGACAAAACCTTGAGCATCTTCAAGATAATTCTGGTGTTAGCCATCGCCAGGGCTTCAAACTCGGGAACCGTAAAGGCCATTACAGTCGCGTCCATAATTGCCATGGCGTTTTCTTCCCTTGGGTAACGGCCCAAAGCGGATTTCACCCCGAAGAATTCGCCTTGCTGTACCAGATCGTGCACGTCCTGCCCGGTTTCAATATCCTGGTATACCAGATTTACCTTTCCAGCCTGCAAAAGAAACACCGCCGCCGCCGGATCTCCCTGGAAATAAATGAGTGAACCTGATTTGTATTGCAGAGGTTTTGGCATTAAGTCAGTTCCTTCCTGGTTTTTGCTGATGCTTTTTCGGGCTTCTTCGCCTGCTCATCGCCGGACGGCTCAAAGGGAAGAAAATCCAGAACCTTTTTGAAACCCGTTCTGCGCCGGATTTCGCTGTACAAGGCCGATGGATCTCCAATTACAAACATGGGCCTTTTGCCTACCACAATTTCAGTGTATCCTTCCGGAATTTTTGAATCGGGAAAAATGTCAAGAAAACGCGTTTCGCCGTAAATTGGCTTTCCGGCCAAAGTAAGCAATTGAATGTCATCCATGGAAGCGCTTGCCAAATTCTCATAAGGATCATCTTTTCTGGCCTTTAAAACCATTATATCAGCCAGCTTTCCTTCTTCAAGAGAACCGATTTTATCCTGCATCCAGAAGGCTTTCGCGGCGTTAATGGTTACCATTTCAAAAATCTTTTTTGGTTCGATGTCCTCGCCGTACATATTCCGGTACAACTTCCTTAGATTTCGGATTTCTTCCAAAAGATTTGCCGAGCCTGAAGCGGAAGAATCCGTTCCTAATGTTAAATTTAAGCCCGATTTGATCATTTTGCGAATTTTGGCGGTAACGTTGAACATAAGCATATTTGAGGTCGGGCAGATAGAAACACTCGCCCCCGCCTTCGCGACCTTAACGATATCCTCATCGCTCATGGCGACACAGTGAACCAAAAGGCAATGGCTGTCCAGAACCCCCAGTTTTTCCAGGGCGGCCAGGCTGTGCATGGCTTCCTCGTCGAAGCCCTCGCAAAGATGGGTGATAAAGGGCCACTTGTTTTTTACGGCCTTCTTATGCTCCTCTACTACTCCATCCCCCCATTTTAGGTCATACGAGGTGGCCTCATGGGCCAACCCGTATTCCAAAATAGCCCTAATTGGGAGAGTCGGGAGTATCTTCCCGTTAATGGCCTGGGGGAAATGATCGTTTACGGTAGTAACCCCGGAAAAAACGCACTTGTAACTGCTTAGTAAATAAAGCTCCTCTCTTGTCAGTTTGGAGCGCTCGGTATAGGTGGCTGAAGCTTTTAGATCGTTATCCCAGGGCTGCCAGGTAAGGTAAAAAGTACCTTCTTTTGGCCCGATTGCCGGCCTGTAGTTGCCCTGCATATGATCGTGAGTGTTAATAAGGGAAGGGTAAACGTAAGACTTTTCCTTTAGGTCCAGAATTATCCCACCTCCGCTTTTTGCCGAAACAATATTCTTCCCCACAACCCCAAGGTTACCGGCCCGCGGTTTTTTGCCAGATGTTACAACAATGCCTTTTTCCAAAACAAACCCAGACACTTTCGGACCGTCCTATGGCTTTTATAGCATTTTAGACCGGAGAAACCTTCCAGTCAATGAGATAACAGACCTCTATATATATTTTCGGCAAATACTACGATTTTTATGAATTATTCCTGTGATTTCGCTCCAAGCCTGTTAAATTTGTCCGCTTTTGTGTAATTTGTCAATTAGATGATCGATCTGCATACCCATTCGACAGCTTCCGACGGAAGTTTCTCCCCTTCCGCCCTAATTGCCGAGGCTGCAAAACGCGGTCTTTCCGCCATTGCATTGACCGATCACGATACCACCGGGGGCCTTAATGAAGCCTCAAAGGCCGCCAAAGAAAACGGAATACGCTTTATCCCCGGCATTGAAATTGAAATCGCCTGGAACGCGAACGGGGAATTCCACCTTCTGGGCCTGGGCCTGGGCGAACTAAAAGATGGTTTTACCAGGGTTTTGGAAGAACTCAGCCGGAGGCGGGAAGAAAGGAACATGGAGATCGTAGACAGGATGAACAAGGCGGGCATTGAGGTTTCATATAGCGAGATTAGCAAACAGGCCGGCAGGTCTGAGACTGGCACCGCGACCTCCGGGCGCTCAATAGGAAGGCCCCATTTCGCGGCGTATCTTGCGGAAAAGAAAATCGTTAAAAACCGCAAGCAGGCTTTTTCCCGTTATCTGGGCAAGGGAAGGCCTTTCTATATACCAAAGGTGGGTCTGGAATTTGATCTGGCGTTAAAAACCATTCACGAATCAGGCGGCATTGCCGTTCTGGCCCATCCAATGTCTTTGTACACAGCCTGGGGAAAGCTCCCTGAATTGATAAAAAGCCTTAAAGAAAAGGGCCTTGACGGCATTGAGGCCTGGCACCCTTCGACAAAAGTATCTTACTGTAAACGTCTGGAAGAGCTGGGAAGAAAACTCGGCCTTTACATAACCGCTGGCAGTGACTTTCACGGAGAAGCGAGGAAAGACCGCAAACTGGGTGTCACAGCGGGTGGAAAAATAATAAGCGAAACATTTTTGGAAGATATACCAGCTTTGGGCGCTATATGATTCGAACATATGACCCCCACGGTGTAAACGTGGTGCTCTAACCAGCTGAGCTAAGCGCCCTACTTAAGCTCTGAGAATGAAAAATATCATAACCAGATATTTTATTCAATACAGATACTGGACAAAAGAATTTACCACTAACCACACTAACCTCACGAACTATTTACTCATATCTTGTCGTTATTAGTGTTGGTTCGTGCTGGTTCGTGGTAAAAATTTGAAATTCAGTTTACAGCCCTACTTCGCTAAAGGGCGGGCAGCGCTCAAGAACTTCGGCAATTCGTTTATTCGGCGGCTTTTCAAGCGCCGGATCGGATTCCAGGATTTCAAAGGCGTCACAGCGGGCGCGGGCAAGGTCTTCCGCGTCTCTGACGGGATCGGCAATGCTTAGTCTCAGGTAGCCTGATTGCTCAACGCCCGCGATTTGGCCGGGCCCGCGGAGCTTTAGATCTTCCTCGGCAATAACAAAGCCGGAAGAGTTTTCAAGCATCACCTTGAGCCGTTTTTTTCCGTCCTCGCCCAGGCTGTCGGAGTAAACCAAAAAACAGTATGACTGATCTTCTCCCCGGCCCACCCTGCCCCGGAGCTGGTGCAGGGCGGAAAGACCGAAGCGTTCCGCGTGCTCAATTACCATGCAGGTCGCGTTTGGCACATCCACGCCGACTTCCACAACGCTCGTGGCGGCAAGGATTTTTATTTCTCCACGGCGGAAGGCTTCCATGGCCTTACGCTTGTCCTCGTCGTCTACTTTTGAGTGCAAGAGTGCGAGGGGAAAATCGGGGAACACTTCTTTCGCAAGCCTGTCCGCCATGGACACAGCGTCTTTTAATTCGCGCGGCATTAATGCCGATTCTTCGCCCCCTTCGATTAGCGGGTAAACAAAATAAGCCTGACGGCCTTTTAACAGTTCACGGCGTACAAAATCGTAAACCTTCCCTTCGTTGGATTCTTTCGCAAGGTGAGTTTTAATGACCTTTCGCCCCGGCGGCTGATCGGCAATCACCGACACGTCAAGGTCGCCGAAAACGGTGAGAGCCAGGCTTCGGGGAATGGGAGTTGAGCTCATCATCAAAAGATCAGGATGATTGCCCTTGGCGGCGATAGCCTGGCGCTGTAACACCCCGAAGCGGTGCTGCTCGTCCACAGTAACAAAGCGCAGATTTTTGTATTCCACATCGCGGGAGAAAAGCGCGTGCGTCCCCGCAATTATGTCGATATCGCCGGACGAAAGGGCATTAAGCAGATTGGCCCTTCCTGAAGCCTTGAGGTTCCCGGTAAGAAAGGCAATCCTGACGCCAAGCGGCTCCAGAAGCCTGGCGGCGTTTTCCGCGTGCTGACGGGCTAGAAGCTCGGTGGGAGCCATCAGCGCCGACTGCCCCCCTGTTTCCACGGCCTTAAGGGCGGCAAGAAAACTCACCAGGGTTTTGCCTGAACCCACGTCCCCCTGTAAAAGCCGGGCCATCGGAAAAGGGCTGTCCATGTCGCGGTTGATCTCGGCGACGGAGGACTTCTGTCCCGGCGTTAGGGCAAAGGGAAGCCTTTCAAGCAGGCGTTTCTGTAATGAAGATAAATCCTCAGAAGATTTATCCTCACTTTGCGGCACTGCCCCTTGACCGGAGCTGCTGGTCTTTCGCTGTAAGCTCCTATGGGCGACCATTACTTCCAGATAAAAAAGCTCTTCGTAAATAAGGGTCTTCCTGGCCCTGTCAAGCTCCTCATGGGAAGCTGGAAAATGTATTGCCCTAACGGCATCGGCTTTGTGGAACAGGCCGTCACGGGTTATTACGCTTTCAGGAAGCTCGTCTTCCAGCGCTGCGGCATAGCGGCTAACGGCCTGCCGGATAAGCTTGCGGAGGAAGGCTTGAGTAATTCCATCAGTCAGAGGGTACACCGGAAGTATGGGGCCGTGCGTGCTGCCTATAGGCTCAAGCTCAAAAGACGATGACTGAATTTCGCCATACTTGTAATTAAAATGCCCGAAGAGTCTTGCCCTGTTCCCTATGGGGAACTGCTTTTCCAAAAAAGGCCGATTAAAACATACCAGGCAGGCCCTGGCGCTTTCATCCTCAACGTAGAGCTTAAGGGTCTTCATCCGGCCAAAGCCAAACCAGTCTTTGGCGGCAATTTGAACTTCCGTGCAGACCTGGGAAGTTCTCCAGTCTTTTAGCGGAACTGTCCGGCTCCTGTCTTCCCAATCACGCGGATAATGACACAACAGGGCGGCAATATTCACAATCTCCAGGCGCGCCAGACTGCCAGCCGCCGAGGAGCCGACGCCCTTCAACGCGGTTACAGGCTGTAAGAGTTCCCTGAGAAACATCAGAACGGCAGTCTTACCAGCATTGTGGAAATTATCGCGAACAGAAGCCTCAAGACCATGTAGATGATCGCAAGGCTCACGATTGACACAAGCAAAGCCGTAATATGCTTTACTATCCTGCCGCGAAAAAATACGCGGTTAATTCTATAGAGCACGGGCCGGGAAATTGTTTCAATAACATTCCAAAAAGGATTAGCGCCGCTCTGACTAAACAGAAAAGCTATAAGACGCAGGATGAGAATAAGTATTAAAAAGCCCAGGATAAAAGAAACCGCGCCCCATACCGCCTGAAGCGCCAGGGCCAGTACAATGCCCAGGGAAATTCTACCGAAACTCGCTAGCATACCCAGGATTCGGTTCATCAGCGAAAGAATGCCCAGAGCTACTATCGGGGACAGATCCAGAAAGCCAAGCCGGAGAAACGAAAAGCGGCGGAACCAGTTCAGGTAGGGATCGGTTATACTTGAAAGAAAATCTATTATGCCGTTGTTCCCAAACCCGGGAAACCATGTAAGAATAATTCTGAAAAGAATTATCAACATATAGATACTCAGCAATAAACTTAAGAAACTCAACAGTTGTGCCATATAACCTCCATTACCCGGCGCGCCACACATCCGCGACGGCAGGGCATCTCTCCAACGCGCCAAGCGAAACAGAAGCCTCCGCGTCGATAAGGCCCGCCGCGCGTATTACTGTCTCCCTCGAATTTTCATCCGGCGCGCTTTCTTTCCCAAGGGCGAAAACGGGGACATGGATAAATACCGGGCAGGAACCTGGATTTTCCTCTATGCAGTTTTTAAGGGAATTGAGCGTTTCCTGGTTTTCCGCCGCTCCGGCGGCCAGGCGGATGTGCATTTCCCTGCAAGGCGTTTTGGTCTCTGAAGCCTGCGCGTCTTTTTTGTCCGTTTCTTTTTTATCAGCGCCACGAACTAATTTATTGACATCCTGAATACTGGTTACAAGAAGTGTAGTCTTCCCGTTATTTTGTTCCCTTTGAGCTTCGATGGTTCCCTTAAGGGCCAATACCTCGCCGACCACTGCCTTGGCCCTGGAATTTTCCCATGCCTTGGCAAAAAACAAAACGTCTATCTCGCCGCTTGGGTCTTGCAAAGTCCCGAAAGCCATCTCCTTGCCGTTTTTGTCAACATGGGTTCTTATTGATTTTAGCGCGCCGATAGCGAAGTAGGTTCCGGCAGGCGCTTTCCCTTTGCCAAGATCCAGCAGGTTTATATCCATATCCTTGGCGTGCTTCCGTACGTTCGCGAACCTGGCCCACTGCTGGGCATCTTCTTTATTGGCAATTTCAGCGTTAGCAATTTCGGCTTCGCTTAGCTCCAAATATTCATCCACTGTGAAACTGCGTTTATCCCTATTTTGCTGGTATTCTATTTTGCCTTTAAGGATAGCAACTTTATCGTTTTCGATTTTTTCCCTGCATTGAGTCCAGGCTCCCGGAAAAAAAGTCAGCTCAATTTCGCCGTTGTAATCTTCCAGCGTGGCGAAGGCCATTCTATCTCCCTTGCTCGTGGTAATTACTTTAACATTCTTAACAAGCCCTACAAGGACATGGTTGCCCAAAACCAGGGCTTCAGGATGACCCAAATCGGCTTTCACAAGATTCTTCCAGACAGCCTGATATTCGTCCATGGGATGGGCGGAGAAGTAAAAGCCGATAAGCTCTTTTTCCGTTTTTAGCTTGTCGGCCTTGGATATTTCAGGAAACTCTTCAAACCTAAAATCCTGGTACTCCTTTTCCCCGGTATCAATGAAAAGGCTGCCCTGCCCGAATTTTTTTCCGTCCTTTATTTTTTGAACGTATTCGACAGCCTGTTCCAGGTTTCCCAAAAGGGTTTCCCTCCGCCTTCCCAAATTGTCAAAAGAACCGGTTTGGATAAGCTTTTCAATAACGCTCTTTCCAACCGCCTTGATGTCTACGCGGTTAAGAAAGTCCATAAAGTCTTTGTAAGGCCCTTCCTTCCTGCAATTTACTATTTCGTCGGCTGGCCCGTCTCCCAGGCCCTTGATCCCCAGAAAACCGAAAACAATGCGCCCGTCCGTTATCGTGAAAAACTTAAACGAGCGGTTTATATCCGGCGGATCAACGGCAATGCCCATCTTTCGCGCCTCGGAAATACACTCCGAAAGCTTGTCCTTGTCGGCGCTGTGAATCTCGTTGGTAAGGTTGGCCGCCATGAACTCCGCCGGGAAATTCGCCTTTAGGTAGGCAGTACGATAGGCAAGAACAGCGTATCCGGCGGCGTGGCTTTTGTTGAAACCGTAGTCGCTAAACGGAACCAGCATGTCGTAAATCTCTCCCGCCCTGGTTTTGGAAAAGCCCTGCCTGACAGCGCCGTCAAGAAAAGGAATTTTCTCCTTGTCGATAATTTCCTTTTTCTTTTTCCCCATTGCCCGCCTTAAAAGGTCGGCCTGTCCCATGCTGTAGCCGGCAATGATCCGCGCCACCTGCATGACCTGCTCCTGATATACAATAACTCCGTAGGTTTCTTTTAAAGCTTCCTCCAGGCTGGGATCAGGGTAAGTGATCGCCTGGCGGCCGTTTTTGGAATTGATAAACCTGGGGATATTTGCCATTGGTCCAGGACGGTAAAGCGCGTTAAGGGCGATAAGATCTTCAATTTTGTCCGGCTTTGCCCTTTTCAGGGTATCCTGCATACCGTCAGATTCAAACTGGAAGACCTCAAAACTCAAACCCTCGCTTAGCATTCTGAATGTAGCCTCATCGTTTTCATCCGCGGCTTCTACGCTGAAATTGGCATACTCCGCCCCCCTGTCGCGGATCAATTCCTCGGTGCGCTTAATCACGTCCAATGTTTTAAGCCCCAAAAGATCCATCTTTACCAGGCCGCATCTTTCCAGATGGCCCATAGCGTATTGGGTAGAAACAGCGCCTGTTTTCGGGTCTTTGAAAAGAGGCGCAAGATCATACAGGGCAGTCCGGCCAATCACCACGCCTGAAGCGTGGATGCTTGAGTGCCGGTTAAGGCCTTCGAGTTTTCCGGCCAGGGCAAAAAGCTCTGTGTACCTTGCGTCCTGCGCCAGTTCCTTCAGCTTCGGTTCCCCGTCAATTGCCTTCTGCAAAGTGATCTTTGGATCTCTGGGGATGAGCTTTGTGATCATGTCAGATTCGGGAATTGATATTCCCAGAGCGCGGGCTACATCCTTGATCACCGCTTTTGCCCCCAGCGTTCCAAAGGTAATGATCTGCCCTACCTTGTCCTGGCCGTATTTTTCGGTAACGTACTTTATTACGTCGTCCCGGCCCTCGTTGGCAAAGTCCACGTCAAAGTCCGGCATCGAGATACGCTCGGGATTCAAAAAGCGCTCAAACAGAAGGCCGTATTTTAGGGGGTCTATGTCCGTTATACGCAACGAGTAGGCGACAATTGAACCCGCGCCCGAGCCGCGGCCCGGCCCTACGGAAATATTGTTTTCCCTTGCCCAGTTGATAAAGTCAGCGACGATGAGAAAATAGCCGGTAAAGCCCATTTGAATAACGACGCCCAGTTCGTACTCAGCTCTATTGATTATTTCCCGCCATTTTTCGCCGCCGGCTGTTTTTTCGTTTGCGTAGCGTTTGGCAAGGCCCTCGCTGACCAGATACCTGATATAGGCGTCCGCGTTGTCAAAGCCGCCGGGAATTTTAAAATCGGGCAGATACCGGGGCAATTCTTTAACGCTAATATTCGGCGCATCGGTTTTACAGCGGCTGGCAATACGCGCGGTGTTGGCTATCGCTTCGCCGTAGTCAGGAAAAAGCGCCGCCATCTCCTCGCCGCTTTTCAGGTAAAACTGATCTCCGTGATACTTCTTCCGTTTTTCTTCGGTCCTGACTTTGCCTGTTCCAACGCAGAGGAGTATGTCGTGGGCAATTGAATCTTCCCTGTCCAGGTAATGAACGTCGTTAGTCGCAACCAGGGGGATGCCGGTTCTTTTGGAAATTTCAACGACGGCTTTGTTTATGTCCCTTTGCGAAAGGTTTCCCCTAAGCTTCTCTGCCGGAATCCCGTGATCCTGAATCTCAAGGTAAAAGTTCGCTTCTCCCTCTTCGTCCTTTCCAAAAAGATCCCTGTAATAAGAGGCCTTTTTTTCAGCCTCATCGATCTTCCCGGCCTGAATAAGGCGCGGTATCTCTCCGGAAACGCAGGCCGAAAGCGCAATTAACCCACCGTGGTATTTTTCAAGAAGCTCGTCGTCGATCCTCGGCCTATAGTAAAAGCCCTCGGTATAGGCAAAAGAGCATAGTTTAACCAGATTTAGGTAGCCCTCGCGGTTCTTTGCCAAAAGGACAAGATGGTAATACTTGTTTTCGCTTTCCGTTCCGGTTTTTTTAAGCCGCGAAAACGGCGAGACGTACGCTTCACAGCCGATTATTGGCTTAATCGGGTTTTTGCGCTTTTCATGCTGTCCCTGACTGTTAATTGTCTCCGCGCAGGCGGCGATGAATTCCATCGCGCCGAACATATTGCCGTGATCGGTCAAAGCCAGGTGCGTCATTCCAAGCCTTTCGGCTTTGTCCGCCAAAGCCGTTACAGAGACTGCCGCGTCCAAAAGAGAAAAATCCGAGTGAACATGGAGATGGATAAAATCGCTCATGCCGGTAGACTCATGTCATCTGACTCCCGCCATATGACTACTAAAATGACCTATTCAGCCCTTCCTTGTACAAATCGTCCAGTTGGCTTTGTATAAAAGCTTTGACGTTGTTTGGCGCCCACGTAAGGAGGGAAAAATACCGCAGCAACAGGATGCCGTCTCCGGAAAGGGGCGGCCCCGAAAAGCGGCAAAGGTTGGCGATTGAAGCGGTCGCGGAAATAAGGAGCTGTGGGTCGCGGTTTGGGTTGTTGGCCGCAAGAAGGAAATTATAGGACTCATACGCGCTTCCTTCAGGATCAACCCCAATATCGCCGATAGCCTCGGCACAGGCGGCTTTGATTGACGACTCTTGAATCCTGTCAAAAATTTTCCAAAGGAAGGGAATTGTATCGCGGGAGCCAACCTTTCCAAGAAGGCGGATAAATTTTGCCTGCATTACAGGCTCTACATTTGGCCTTACCCTTGAATAGTGAGGATCGTTCAGGAAAAAACCTATCATTTCAAACAGGTAGCCCACATAGGCAGGTTCATTCTCACCAAGCTGGCCTGAGCTAATCGCGGCAGAAATCCTGTTGTACATAATATCCTGCTGTACAGAGTTAAAACGGTTGCCGTCCGTTGACCAGGGCGACGGAGGAGGATTCCCCATGCCGTAGTTTCCTTCCGGCTGCGGCCCGTAATACTTGGAACGCGGAACAGTCCTGGGTTTGCTGTCCACCTTGTAAGTGTGAAGGATCTTGTCCTTTCCGCAGACATACAAAAGGCCCTCGTCGCTGAAAGCGGGAACCGAGCTGGCTTCGTCAATTTTAAGGATAAAACGCCGCCTTCCGTCCGGGGCGAAACAGGTTTCGCCCCGGGTGGAAATACTGTAGATGCCCCTTTCGTCAAACATCATTGACGCCTTGCTTTGATCCAAGTTCCCCGAGCCTTTCTCGGCGGTGGTCTCATGGCTGTCGCCTGTCCAAATAACCCGTCCGGAGTCGCTAATAAGCTGCACCCTTCCATCCCTGAAAGTAACCGCGAATTGATCTCCCTTACTGGCCGCGGCCACGGGAGAAGACGCAAGGGAAGGGAAACTGCCGCGGGAAAGCTTGCTTCCTTTGGCGGCGCCCTCATTGTATGTTATTTTTTCTGTTTCTCCTGTGGGATACAGCAAAACGTAGCTGTCCGTGGCGTTTGACTTAAGAGAAACAATCAGCATCGGCATCCTGCTAAGCCTGACCCGTTCAACGGTACTGAACTGGCTTACCCTGACGAAGTCCATGTTCTGCAGAACAGTAACAAAGCTTCCGGCATGATCCAGAACAGGCGTCGCCGCTATTTGGCTGTTCAGGTCAATGGTCCAAAGGGGAAGCCCCGAAGCGGTGCGGCACAAAACCTGCGATCCCACGGGAATAAACACCCTTCCGTCCCAGCCCACAACAGGCGGATAAGCGATGGGCTTATCCAGTTTTACCCGCCAGAGCTCCCTGCCTACGCGGTTTACCGCCCTGAAATAGCCGGACGCGTCGCAAACATAGGCGGCTCCTTCAACCGATCGCGCTATAAAAGGGGTTATCTGGTCTTTTGGATCATAATTCCAGAGGGGCGTTCCTGTCATGTAGAAAGATTGAACGCTCCCGCCGACACAGGCTACAACAGCGGATTCCGTCTGCAGATAAGGCATACCCAGCACCGTATCCCCCAGATCGCGGTCCCAAATAGGAGCCGAACTTACCTGCATGGAGACGGCTGCCCTCTGGGCCATTAAAAATTCAGGGGAAAATAAAACCAGAAAAGAGAACGCGAAAAAAATCGACTTTTTATTAATTTGGAATCCGCTGATTTTCATGGCTTGCCTCTTTTTTATTGGATTTTGGTAAATCTGGTATAAAACACATCCTGGGTTGGATAGACAGATGTTCCCGCGTAGTTATCCCCGCAGGGAAGATTGCCGTAAACCAGTTGGAAACTGCTTTTGGAATCATCGTCAAATAGAACGCGAAGCCCCGCTACGCTTACCTTTTCATACTTTGGCAGGGCGTCTTCCAGTTCCAGATTAATGCCGACCGTAGCGTTGCTTTGGATCTGCCTGCCGCCTACAGTTACAGTCCGCGGCACCGCGTAACCAGCGTAAGTATAGGTTCCGCTTCCAATGCCCTGATATTTCAGGGAATTTGTGCCCCTGTGCTCCCATGTATCGTACTGTAATACGCTTACCACCCCGCCTGTTTTGAATTCCAAAATACAGGTTACCGGGCCGTCGCTAGTCGTCAGGGAAGAGCGCCATTTCCCCAAAAGATAATTCGGAAGGGGTACATTTTCCGCTATACTGCCACAGAAGTCTTCGAAAGGAACTGTGTTCATGGTCGAACCCTCTGCCCTTGAGTTGTTAAGAGAGCGTCCGGTACTTCTCAAAGACGTTGTCGCGGTCAAAATAAGCCGGTTATTCTGCCTGGAAACCTGTCCCCTGACCAGATATTCCCCGTTTCTCGCGTCGTCTCCTACCAAAACCGTCACGGAACCCCAGGAACTCATTTCGTCAATTACATTATTTGTGGCCGCGGCGGCCTCCAGCGCGGTTACACCCGCGCCTGCCTCAAAGGGCAGTATCCCAACCGTATAAAGCCTCTGAGCCCAAACCGAAAGGGCGGAAATGAAAAAGATAACAACAAAAATCGCGTTCTTCATTTTATACTTTACCCCCGGAAAACCCATTGTTTTTACGCTAGTTTATTACTAAAACAAAAAAAAAACCAGATAGTTAAAGAAAACCTTTTACATAAAATAAACATGAAGAAAGCAGAGGAAATGTTATGAATATACCGATAATAATACGATTTAGTATGGATTTTTAGCACATGGTGGGATATACTATAGTAAATTTGGGAGAAATTAAGGAAGGGGTATGGCAGAGACAAGAAAAAAAGTCATACTGGTTGATGATAATCCCATCAACCTGAAGCTAGCCAGAAATACCCTTATGGGCAAATACGACGTTTTTACCGTGCCCAGCGCTGGAAAACTCTTTGAACTGCTGGAAAAGACCATGGTCGACATCATTTTACTGGACGTAATGATGCCCGAAATGAGCGGTTACGACGCCATCAAGGTCTTAAAAAACAATCCCAAGACAGCGGACATTCCGGTTATATTCCTCACCTCCAAATCGGACACAAACAGCGAGCTTGAAGGCTTTGTACAGGGGGCGGTGGACTTTGTTTCAAAGCCCTTCTCCCCCCAGCTCCTTTTGAAGCGGGTTGACGTGCATGTCCTCGTGGAATCCCAGAAAAAGGAACTTGAGCATATAAACCAAAATCTCCAGCACCTTGTGGACGAAAAAACAGAAGAAATACAGGAACTGCAGAACGCCATCCTAAAGACAATGAGCAACCTGGTGGAATACCGCGACAATGTAACCGGCGACCATGTTGAGCGTAGCGAGTATTTCCTAAAACTCCTGACAGAGGAAATGATAAAGCAAAACGTATACTTCGACGAGGTAAAAAACTGGGACATGAAGCTTTTTTTCCAGTCTTCCCAGCTCCACGACGTGGGGAAAATTGCCATCAGGGACAATATACTGATGAAGCCCGCCAAGCTTACGGCTGAAGAATTCAACGAGATGAAAAGGCACACCTTTTTTGGCGAGAAAGTCATTGAAAAAATACAGGAAAGCACTAAGGAAAGCGTGTTTTTAACGCACGCCAAAATAATGGCCGGAACCCACCATGAGAAATGGGACGGCACAGGCTACCCCAGGGGCATCGCGGGAAGCGATATCCCTCTTCAGGGCAGGCTGTTGGCCCTTGTGGACGTGTACGACGCTTTGATTTCCGAGCGGCCTTACAAAAAACCGTTTCCAGCGGACGAGGCATTGGAGATTATCAAACAGGGAAGCGGCGTCCAGTTTGACCCGGCTTTAGTAGAGATATTCGCCGCCGCAGCCGAGCATTTTCCGGAATGACAAACCCTAAGGGGCTTTAAATCCAGATGAGCGGTGTAAGACTGCGTAACATTATTCGCAAAGAACTTCCACAGATTTTTTTTATTGTCATTTCGTTTGTCCTTATGGTGCTTGTCAGTTATTTCTTTGTCAGGCGCATTGTTGAAAACCGGCTTTTTTCCAATGGCCAGGAAACCCTAAATACCGCTGAAATCTACATCCACTCCTGCCTGCGGGAAGCCGAGGCGAATTTGCTTCAGGCGGAAAGGCTGATTGAAAATTGGCTTTATATGGGCGAAAGCCCCGAAAAGATAAATTCCCGTTTGGCAGTATTAGCCGAAACCATGAGTTCCGAAAGTACCTGGACGCAAAGCATATTGAATATTTACGGTATAATTAATGAAACCTTCCTGCCAGGACGTTACCCTCTGCCTTCTTCGGAGAATTATCAGGCCAGGCCCTGGTATCAGGCGGCGGAGGCGGCAAAAGGCGGCATAGGAATTTCAGGTCCCTATACCGATCCGGAGACCGGAAAACCTGTCATATCGCTGTCAATAACAGCGCGCGATGAAAAGGGCGAAAAATACGGAACCCTGGTTTTAGGTTTTGATTTTTCAACCATTTCAAAATACGTCGAGTCAATTCATTTTACCAATGCCGGCTATGGTTTCCTATGCGACGAGAATTTTACCGTAATAGCCCATCCTGACAAACAGTACATAAACATGAAATTGGGGGATTACGCGGGCTATCCTCCCCTAATCCGTAAACTTTTGGGTAATCCGGGCGAGACCTTTTCTTTGCGATTGCTAAACCCTAAAGGCATTCACGTTATGGCTATCGCCAGGCAAATTTATAACGGCTGGTATATTACGCTAGCGACTCCTGTAAGCGCGTATTACAGGGACGTGTATTCAATGGCGCTTACGCTTTCTGTTTTGGGCGCCACCTTTATGAGCGGCCTCGTTATTATTGTTATCCGGTTGAGCCTTTCCAAGGCCCGTTCAGACGAGCAAAATCTGGGAAAATCTACCTTCCTGGCGCGCATGAGCCATGAAATCCGCACTCCGATGAATTCCATACTTGGCATGACCGAGCTAATTCAACGAAAGAAGGCTTCCGGCGAAATTCAGGAATATATCGAAATAATCAACCAGTCCGGAAAAAACCTTCTGGCGATTATTAATGACATCCTGGATTTTTCAAAAATAGAATCCGGCAGACTGCAGATCCAAAACCGCGATTATCAATTAGCCTCTGTAATTAACGATATGGTCAACATAATGCGTCCCAGGGTCGCGGAAAAATCCCTGGATTTCATTGTAAATGTCGAAAGCGCCATACCGGGACAGCTCTACGGAGACGACATGAGACTGCGCCAGGTTTTGACCAACCTTCTTTCCAACGCGGTAAAATACACGCGAAGAGGCTATATTTCTCTGGAAGTAGGAATGGAGAAAATAGACGAAAAAACAATTAAATTGATCCTGGCGGTAAAAGACAGCGGCATCGGAATCAAACCTGAAGAGAGGGAAAAACTTTTTAACGAATTTGCCCGGATCGATTCTGTGACAAATAAAGGCATCGAAGGAACCGGCCTTGGCTTGGTAATTACCAGGGCGCTCTGCCGGGCAATGGGAGGGGACGTAACAGTTACAAGCGAGTACGGCAACGGTTCTGTTTTTTGCGCGGTAATAACCCAGGAATATGACAGCGACAAGCCTATAGCGTGTATTGTAAACGACGAGAAGAAGCGGGTGCTTTTTTATGATTGGCGTTTGGAATACATAAACTCCATCAAGAGTTCGCTGGAAAATCTGCGAGTAGAATATGAATATGTTTCAGAATTTCAGGAATTTACCAAAGCGCTCGCGAACGGCGATTTTAATTACGCTTTTGTTTCATCCAAATACGCCCTGGACTGCATTGACATACCCGCGACAAGGGAAATACCCCTGAACCTGGCGGTAATGGTCGAGCCTGGAGAAGTTTCAGTTTACCGCGAAGTAAGCAGTGTTCTGTTGCCGGTTTATTCCGTTACCATCGCCAACGTCCTGAATAATGTATCCGGGGAACTATTATACCATGACAAAAAACTCAGCATTCAGTTTACCGCCCCGACCGCGAATATCCTTATTGTTGACGACATTGCCACAAATCTCAGGGTAGCGAAGGAGCTTATGGCTATGTATAAAATGAACATTCAAACCTGCATGAGTGGCCCGGAAGCGATACAACTGGTGTCAAACAACCGTTTTGACATTGTATTCATGGATCACATGATGCCCGACATGGACGGCATTGAGACTACGGCTTTAATAAGGGCCATCGATTCCGATAACGAGTACTACCAAAAACTGCCTATAATCGCCCTCACCGCAAACGCCGTTTCCGGCCAAAGGGAAATATTTCTGGAAAAGGGAATTGACGATTTTCTGGCCAAACCTATTGAAATGCAAAAGCTGGATGAAATCCTGGAAAAATGGCTTCCCGTTGAGAAACTGTGCAAAACAGAACAGCCTGTTGGCAGTGACGAAGTAAAGCCGGAAAAAGACGAAACAATAAGCATCCAGGGAATAGACACCGTTAAGGGCCAAAGGAACTGCGGCGGGAATTTTCAGATTTATCTGGAAATTTTGACAGAATTTTGCAAAGACGCCGAAAACCGCCTGGCAAATATTTCGGATGCCCTTGCAAAGGGGGATATTGATCTCTATACCACCCTGGTTCACGCCCTTAAAGGAGCGGCCAGGAACATAGGCGCGATTGAAACCGGTGAAAAAGCCGCGTGGCTTGAAAGAACCGCTGAAAAAGGGCCTCTTTCGGAAATAAGCGGAAAAACCGGCGAGCTAAAAAACGACGTTCTTGCCTTGGTCGTCAACGTGAAATCTGAAATGGAAAAATACCAGACGAAGGCTGGCGGAGGGCATAAGGACGTTCCTAATCTAAGGCTGGAAATTCTAAAGACAGCTCTGGAAGAAATGGACGCGGAAGCGATAAACCGTATGCTTATGACCTTTGCGGGCTTGTCTCTGAGCAGTGAGATCAAAGCCAAAATCGCTGAAGTAGAAGAGCATATTCTCCTGTTTGAATACGACAGGGCCATAGATAAAATAAACGAAATGCTGCAAAAATTTCGCACTTGACTAGTCCTCAAAAAAGGCTGAATATTAGATACAAAAAATCAAAAACGGAGGAATACATGATTTTAATTGAATATGTTGAGGCAAGGGAAATTCTGGATTCCCGTGGAAACCCCACAGTGGAAGTTGAAGTTATGCTGGAGGACGGCGCCATAGGAAGGGCGGCTGTACCATCCGGGGCATCCACTGGCGACTATGAGGCGGTCGAGCTTCGGGACGGCGATAAAAAGCGTTACCTTGGCAAAGGCGTCTTAAAAGCGGTGGAAAACGTAAACGACATAATCGCGCCGGAAGTTCAGGGCATGGACGCTCTTGAACAGGTTACCCTGGACAGGGCCATGATTGAGCTGGACGGAACCGAAAACAAGGCCAAACTGGGGGCCAACGCCATTCTGGGCGTTTCCATGGCCACAGCCCGCGCCGCGGCTAATTCCCTTGATATTCCCCTCTATAAATACCTTGGGACTTTCCATTCCAACCTGCTCCCCGTTCCTATGGCAAACATTATCAACGGCGGCAAACACTCTGACAACAAGATCGACTTCCAGGAATTCATGGTCATGCCCATAGGCGCTGAGTCCATGAGGGAAGCGGTTCGCTGGACGGCGGAAGTCTTCCACAACCTAAAGAAGCTCCTCCACGACGCCGGGAAAAACACAGCCGTAGGAGATGAGGGCGGCTTTGCGCCGGATATCGACAACGAGGATGCCCTGAAATTTATCATGAGCGCCATCGAAAAAGCCGGCTATAAGCCCGGCGAGCAATTCGGTATCGCCATGGACTGCGCCAGCTCGGAGCTTTACGGCGAAGGCGAAAAGAAGGGCTACAAGTTCTGGAAGTCCAACCCCGGCAAGATCTTTACCGCCGACGAGATGATCGAGCTTTTCACCGGCTGGGTGAACAAGTACCCGATTATTTCCATTGAAGACCCTCTGGATCAGGACGACTGGGACGGCTATGTAAAGCTGACCAAATCCCTGGGCGGCAAGATCCAGATAGTGGGCGACGACTTCTTCGTTACCAATACCAAGCGGCTTGAGAAGGGAATAGGCATGGGCGCATGCAATTCCATTCTGATAAAGGTAAACCAGATTGGCACGGTTACCGAAACTTACGAGGCTGTGGAAATGGCCAAGCGGGCAGGCTACACCGCTATCGTCTCCCACCGCTCAGGCGAAACCGAAGACTCTTTTATCGCCGACCTTGTAGTGGCGCTTGAAACCGGCCAGATAAAGACCGGCTCCATGAGCCGCACCGACAGGATCTGCAAGTACAACCAGCTTATGCGAATCGAAGACGAACTTGATAGCGCTGCTGTGTACGCGGGGAAAAAAGCGTTTTATAACATTAAGAAGTAAAATCAGGGTATGGGGAGTGGGGAATAGGGATTAAAAGACCCTATTCCCCATTTTTTCTTGAGGAGGAAATCCTGCATGTGTAAGAAAATTTACACGGTAGACGGGCATTTATACATTGTTGACGACGAAACCGGAAAGGTGAAAGAAGTAATCATTAAGGACACGAATATTCCCGTTGAAACTCTTGAGAAACTAATCAAAATTCTTGCAACTGAAGCAAACAAAATCGATAATTAATGGGGCCGTGGTAAACACGTAGTATTACTTCCGGCGTATCATTTTCATTATTCCCAAAAGTTGCTTATCCCTTGTAACGGTTAAGAGAAATATGCCTGTTCCCACATAGATAAGAGCGTCTACGAAAAGCGGCGCGCCATAGGAAATGACGCGTCCCCTTCCGGAAAAAAGCCCCGAAATCACCGGCGAAAGCAAAAGAAGCGGAATAAGGGCAATGGCCGAAAATAAAATCATCTTCGCGGTGTACAAAAGGGCGGATTTCAGGGTACGTCCCAGTGTAATCTCCCGATTCTTTCTTAAAAAAAACAAAAGCGCCGCCGTATTAACCGCGCTGGCGAAAGATAAGGCAAAGGCAATGCCTGAGCCCTTGAAGCGAAACGCCAGAATAGCGGCCAGCGCAATATTAACGACAAACGAAAAAATCCCGGCAATGGTTGGAGATTTAGCGTCGCTCTGGGCGTAAAAGGCCGGGGCCAGGACGCGGTTCAGGGCAATGAAGTAAAGCCCCGGTATGTGAAAGGTGAAAGCAGACAGAGTCAGCCGCGCCGATTCCTCGTTAAAACTCCTGGTTTGGAAAAGCAAAGCGATCATGCCCTGTCCCTGGGCCAGTGAA
>Ga0268262_10002739_pt1 | contig 19947 bp, 23 predicted proteins | sample TergutNc150P3_FD_190354 | JGI IMG/M metagenome (GOLD analysis project Ga0268262, IMG submission 190354) | Nasutitermes corniger P3 segment gut microbial community from laboratory colony in Florida, USA - Nc150 P3 (SPAdes) (version 2) | ecosystem: Host-associated > Arthropoda: Insects >... | reverse complement strand
AATCTGGGACTCTACCGCTGAGCTACATCCACCATGAGTTTTTTCAATATGAAGAAAATAAAAAGGTTTGTCAACCCAATAATTCGGACAGAATTTCCAGTCCCTGCTCTATTTCAGCGTCGGTTATGCAGTACGGAGGCAATAGTCTTACGGTGTTCGCCCCGGACGAGAGCATTAAAAGGCCTTGTTTGTTTTTCGCTTTGTCCGCCCTCGCTATGCCGGCTTCAAGAAACGCCCAACTGTCGCTTTCAATGTCAAAGCCCGTCATAAGGCCTCTTCCCCTCGCCTCTTTTACCTTGGGATGTTTTTTCAGCGCCGCTAAAATTATCTCGCCTTTTCTTTTGTTTTCTTTTAAGAAATCCTGGTTGTTTACCGTTTCAAGAACAACAAGACCCGCGGCGGCGGCGACCGGGTTTCCTCCGAATGTACTGCCATGATCCCCTATCGAAAAAACTTCGGCGGTTTTTTCTCCCGCCAATACGGCTCCGGCGGGGATTCCGCCCGCGATTCCTTTGGCAAGGGTTACAATGTCTGCTTTTACATTATACTGTTCAAGGGCAAGAAAAGTTCCGGTCCTTCCCATGCCGCACTGGATTTCGTCAAATATCAGAAGTATATCCCTTTGCGCGCATATTTTTGCGGCGGCTGAAATAAATTCCTCGCTCTGCGGGACTATTCCGCTTTCGCCCTGCACCGCTTCAATTAAAAGACCGGCAACTGTTTTTTCGTTTAGCGCCTTGTCCAAAGCGTCATTATCTCCGCCCTGAATATGGATAAAGCCTTCCGTAAAAGGACCGAAGTCTTTGTGAAATTTCTCCTGACCTGTCGCGGCAAGCGTTGTTATTGTTCTTCCGTGGAAACTTCCGTTAAGGGTTACAATCGTGTGCCTGCCTTCTCCGTGTTTTAAAAGCGAATATTTTCTTGCAAGCTTGCAGGCGCCTTCGTTGGCTTCCGCGCCCGAGTTGGCAAGAAACACCTTTTTCATTCCCGCGGGGGCGCACGCCTGCACAAGTTTTTCGGCGAACGCGGCCGTTACGTCGCTGTTAAAATAATTGCAGGTATGGATGTATTTTGCCGCCTGTTCTGAAATTGCCTTTACCAGCGGCGCGTAATTATGGCCAAGGAGGTTTACCGCTATGCCGCTTGTAAAATCAAGATATTTTTTTCCTTCTTTATCATATACAAAGCTTCCTTCGCCTTTTGCGAAAGTTACGGGAAGTTTGTGATATGTATTCATAAATGCGTTACTCATAATTTCTCCGGTTAATTCTCCATTCTTTTGTCGATTTCCGCCGCGTCCTTAAAACTCATCAATGACGTATAAATATCCTTCGCGCGCAAATACGCCTCTTTTGCAGCCTGAATGTTTCCGGCCTTACGCTGAATGTCTCCAAGCGCGCGCCAATTCGCTGCAAGCCCCCACGAATTTTCTATACGGCGGTCAAGCTTTATCGCTTCTTCCAAAGCTTGAATCGCGCCTTGAGTGTTTCCCGACATAGAACGGATTGAAGCAATAGTATACCAGTCAAAAGAAGCATTATCAAGATACTTTTCTTTTTCATGAATATCAAGGCTTTGCTTGAACGCGTTTTCAGCTTCCTTGTAAGAGCCTAACGCGCGGTAAGCAAGACCTTTTACTTGCCATGAAAAAGCAATGTAGAGTTTATCGTTCTTTATATTTGCGGTTTCGCTTATTACTTCATTAAGGACATAATCAGCGGATGCCTTCCCGGAAATAAGCGCGCCTCTTGCCCGGTAAATTTTGCTTGCCGATAAGAGTTCCTTGTTGCCGTGTTTTTGCGCAAGCTGTACTGCCTTTTCCCATTCGGAATACGCCGCCGCATCTTGTCCCATAGATAATAACACGTTTCCGAGAGAAAGACTGCAGCGGATAATAAGCCCCCAATCATCGACAGAGATCGCCTTGCGCTTACATTCTTCCATTAATCCTTTCGCGAGCTCATAATTGGCCTTTCCCGCTTCTCTGTTGGCAATCCCAAGTTCTTTTTCTGTCTGTCTTCGTATAATATTTACGTCGCCAGGGTTTTTAGGCTGACTTGAACATGAAAAAATAAGAATTGCCGTAACAAATATCAATATATTTCTTTTCATAATTTTCTCCGAAATTTTTTCCGCAAAAATTCTAAAAGTCATCGTCCCTGGGAGTCGCGGCTCCGGGACCTGTTTCCTTCTGTTCGGGAATTCCTCCCCTAAGCAACGGGTTATTATTAAGCGCAATTATCATTTTTTCCGCTTCAACAAGAGCGCTGTGTAAATCCGAGAGCAAAACAGCGATTTGAGGAAGCTGTGCCGGAACAAAATCCATCGTTTTTTCCAGACTTCCCATAATCGCAGAAATTGAGTTAAGAACTTCCGTTACATTTGTATAAACAGGCCCTTTATTATCCATAAGAGACATAAATGTTCCCTGCGGCGAGGAAAGCTGATCTGTAATTGTTTTTACATTTTTCATAACAGGAGGAAGTTGAGCATTTACATTGGTCAACAGCGGATCAATCTGGCCGGAAAGGTTATGAATAATATCTGTTACATCTCCAACCGCTAACTCCACGTCTCCTAGAATCTTACCGAGAGACTTGTTTACTGTTTCCAACGTAACATTAATTTGATTTATTATATTTCCGATACTGTCCTCGTTAACCGGCGTATCGGCGAGCCCTGTTCTGATAAGCATCGCCGCCTGCAAAGAAGATAATTCAGGAATTACGGAGCCTTCCTCAAGTATTTTCTTTCCTTTTCCGGGGTAAAATATAAATGAATTGCCGAGTCCTATGGGGCTTGCCTGAAGTTCCACTATGGAGCCTTCTCTTACCCTGTGGCTGTGTTCTTCAAAAATAGTAAATCGGACTTCTACCGTATCGTCGTCGGCAAGGATAATTCTCTTAACATGGCCTATGGTAAAGCCTTTGTACTGTACGTTCATATTCACGCTTAAATTTCTGGCCGAATTGAAATACGACTTATACAGGTAATCTTTCGCAAACCATCTCTGGCTTTTCCCGAGCATGAAGATTACAACAACCAGCATCGCAAGAGCGAGAACAACAAGAGTACCGACAATTTTATCCGCAAAACGTATCGAAAATTTCATGGTTCAATCCCTATCTTTAAAAAATTCTTAAGCTGGTCGTTCAAGACCTGATTTTTAGGCGCGCTTACCGACAGTTTGCCGTCAATAATCACTACTATAAAATCGGCCAAATCCTTGATGATCCGAAGATCATGGCTTACAAAAAGAATAGTCGCCCCTTCCTTTTGCTTCTTTCGCACAATGTCAATTAGCCTTTCCGCAGCGGTTTCATCCAGCGATTCCGTCCATTCGTCAAGGTAAAGAAGGGACGGGTTGCACAGCATGGCGCGCGCGAACGCGATTAATTTTTGCTCGCCCATAGAAAGCCCCGAAGGTCTTAAATTCAACGTTTTTCTGTAACCTACAAGTTCAGTAACGGCATTAATCCTATCCGTCCTTTGTTTGCCGCTCATTTCAGGATAATGTATTTTCAGCGGAAGTTCCAATATCTGGAACAAATTTTGATTGGCCCAGAGAGCGGAATCCTGAAAAACAAACGCCCCCTCGCGGCGAAATTCAAGGTTCTCGGAGCGGCTCATATAAACGATATTATTATCCTTGTACAAAACCTCCCCCTGATCCGGAACCAAAAGCCCGGCGGCAAGCTTTAAAACGGTGCTTTTTCCGCCGCCCGAGGGTCCCACAATGGCTGTTGTTTTTGCCGTTTTAATTTCAATTGAAACATCGTCAACTATATTTCCATCCTGAGCCGAGAAACTTACGTTTTTTAGTTCGATAATTTCCGCCATTATACCAACAATACATAAAATAAAGCTGATAATAAAACATTTACCACTATACATAGCGCAAATGCACCGCTAACCGCCCGAAGGCCCGCAACAGGAACCTCTGTACTTGCCCTCTCGACGGAAAACCCTTGAATTACCGCGACCGTGGAAATAATGGCTCCAAAGGAAATGCTTTTTATCACGGTAAGCAATATATCCCGCAAGTTCAAACTTTGCAGAAGGTTTAAGAAATAATGAGCCACAGGCATAGAACCGAAAAGTTGGGCGACCAAAAATGAGCCTACAAGCCCGAAAAATGAAAAATAAATATTTAGCAAAACAAGCGATATTGTAACCCCTAAAAAACGCGGAACCGCCAGATGCTCTATCGGGTCTACGCCGACGGAAATATACGCTTCAACCTCATGAGAAATAACCATCCCGGCGATTTCCGTCGCTATAGCCGTAGCCGAGCGCGCTATAACGATAAACGCCGTTAACAGCGGCCCCAGTTCTCTTACGATAATGGTTATCAGAATCGAATAAATCAACTGTTCTTGTGAAAATTGCGACAAAGTTGAAGTGCCTATGATGTTTACAGCCGCTCCTATCGCCAGGGCGAGAAGGGATGATATTCCCATTGCGTATACAAAAGTAAACAGAATCTGCATTATAAGAATCTTGTATGAAGCCTGATAATTGCGGATAAATCCCCCTACTCCCTTAAGGGTTTTCGCAAAAAAGCCTAGTTCATAAAAAATTTGTCTTATATCTGATGCGGGACTCCACATAATATAATATATTACAATTATTTTCTGATTAGGTACAGAGGCGCATTGACATTTATAGGATTTTTGGTTATTAATAACTTGAAGGGGCCATTAGCTCAGTTGGTTAGAGCAGAAGACTCATAATCTTTTGGTCCGAGGTTCAAGTCCTTGATGGCCCAATGTCAGATAAATTATTTTTAAAACTTCTTGCCGACGGAGAGTTAAAAAGCAATCTGGTTCTTGACATTTCAATCGGCGGAAAAATTCTAATTATCAGCGACTTGCATATGGGTTCAGGCACCCGCGACGACCTTAGCTCCAATAACGGAGAAATGCTAATATGCATGCTGGAAAATTATTATTATAAAAACGGGTGGATTCTTGTTCTAAACGGCGATATTGAGGAGCTTCAAAGGTACTCGCTGGATCTGATACGGGAAAAATGGGCGGGACTTTACAAGGTTTTCAATCTTTTCGCCAAGGATAACAGGCTTTATAAAACAGTCGGCAATCACGACGAACAACTCCTTCAAAAACGCTACAGTTCCTACCCTTACCCGCTTTATACCGTATTAAAAATAGAAACAGGGACGGTTCCCGCCTATGTTTTTCACGGTCATCAACTGTCAAATATCTATTCAAGATTCAACAAATTGATAGGGGTGTGTATCCGTTATATATTAAAACCGTTTGGAATTAAAAACATACTTGACGCGCGCAATCCGCACAAACGCTTTATCATAGAAAGCAGGGCATACGCATTCTCGATTAAAAACCACTGTCTTTCCATTATCGGGCATACGCACAGACCTCTGTTTGAATCTTTGGGACGCTTTGATTATATCAAATTTGAAATTGAAAGACTCTGCCGCGATTATCCTTCCAGCCGTGACGAAGATAAAAGCCGTATCGAGAACGAAGTTAGCGCGCTCAGGAAAGAACTAGGCAAACTTAAACGAAAAGAGCGGCAGGATGTTCTGCGTCAGAGCCTTTACGGGGACGAGCTTCCCGTTCCCTGCCTTTTTAATTCAGGCTGTACGTTAGGCAAGAAAGGAATTAACGCGATTGAAATAACAAACGAGGATATCGCCCTTGTTTACTGGTTTATCGAGGGGAAAAGCAAGAAATTTATTAAACGCGGCGGATATGACATCTATTCAATTCCCGACAGCCCCTACCGCAGGGCGGTTCTTAATCAAAATAAACTTGACTATATTCTCGCCAAGATAAAGCTTTTAGGGAACAGTTAATTTTATATCGTCAAACCAGACACAACTTCCTTTCATATCGCCGTGTTCAGCTGTAAATTCCAGTCTTTTAATGTTATTCCACAAAAATTTCTTATGCGATGGCAGCCATTTCTGTTTTGAACTTACCCAAGCGCCTGTTTCTTCCATCCTGTCAAGCTGTATACGGATTGTGTGCCATTTACCGTCAGGTTCAAGATTTTTTTCATTTATCGTATAACTCATCCGCCACGGAATTGACGATTGGCTTTCAGGATTTACAAATCTAATATCAAATTTTACCGGTTTAACGGATCGCGCCTTGAATTCAAGCGTTCCTTTTGAGACTATTTCGCTTAAATCAAAACCTTTGTCAAAATTAAAATAAAAAGTGTCATATTGAGCAGCATTACCCCATCTAATCGAAAATTCTCCTTGCTCGGCATTTTTGTCATATAAACTAAAATCTGTTTTTTCATCCCAATAACCGCATGAAAGCTCCCTTGCGGGATAATCATCATAAATTGTAAAGTTATTTTTAAGCGGTTCTTTAATTCGCTGTATTTGAGAAGGAGGCGTAAAACCCATTGCGCTTAATATATCCGTATTCAAATCCGAGGTAAAATCCCCTCTGCTCTCTGAATTAAAAACGCCGAAACCGCCGTAATAATCCCAGCTTGCCCTTGAAATATTTCGCTTAACAAGCGCGTCCGTAACAATCTTATACCACCTTACGCGGTCTTCGTTCAGGCTGTTAATCATGTACACGCCGAATTCCCCGCAAAAGACAGGAACATTTCGTTCCCTGGAAAAAAACACCGCCTTGTCCAACGTACCATAAAGTGCTTTTGGAGACGAGGCTTTTTTGTAATCGCCGTTATTAAAATAACTTTCGATCCATGTTCCTCTTAAATCAGGCGGAATTTTTGTTTTTCGCCCCGGGTCATACGGGAAGGGAACCGCCGCAAGATTTTTCAGCAAAGGAGGACCGCCCCAGTCCGCGCCCTGGTGGGTAAAAAAATGCGGATCATAAAAATGAAACGTGTAAATTATTTTTTGATCGGGGTATTCTGGAATTGAAAAAAGTTTACGTATGGAATTGTATTCCGTGCCGCCGGCAATAATAAAATGTTTGGTGTCATACTTCCGGATTGCGTTTATGGCCATCCCCTGCACTTCCGCCCATCTTGAATCACTTATGCCGTGCGGTTCGTTTAATATCTCATAAACCACATAATTGCTTCGATCTTTATAACGCTTCGCAATCTGCTCCCAAACCGGAATTAAGATCTTGTCAATGTCATCTTCGGTGTTTTTTACAGGATCAAACGAATGATTGTCGATTATTATATATATCCCGTACTTTTCCGCCCAGCTTACCGCCATGTCAAGAAATTTATACAACAGCGGATCTATCGTGTAATCAGGAGCTCCTCCTGTCATGCTGTGCATTCTTACAGGAAGCCGTATAACGTCGGCGCCAAGGCTTTTTACGTTCGCGAAATCCTGTTCAACATACTTTGTAAACGCTATAGAACCAGCGCTGCCTGATTCAAACCATCCTGAAAAATTGACTCCTCTTGTAAATGGAGTAGAACGCAGAACAGCGTCAACATCTCCTTCAGAATAATCAACTGCCGCCTTTTCGGAAGTAACGCAGCAGGCAAGAATTGTTACAAAAATTATAAACAAAACTTTTCTCATTATTGTTTCACATCAAGGCCTATGGCTTTAACAACATCAGCGTCAAGGTCAGAAGGGAAATTTCCTCTTTGTTCCGTTTTGAAAATTCCGAAACCGCCGAAATAATCCCAACAAGCCCACGGGATATTTCTCTTTTCAAGTTCCTCACAGATAAACTTATACCATTTAACTCGGTCTTCGTGAGCGCTCTGCCTCATAAACACCCCAAATTCTCCGCAAAAAACAGGCGCTTTTTTCTCTTTGGAAAATTTTTGCGCTTTATCAAGAGTCGAACTTAACTTTTCAGGTTTTGAATCTTCTTCATAGTGTTTCAAGGATTCTTCCACCCATGTTCCGATAAATGTTTCATGGAGCTTCGGCATCTTGTCCTTATCAAACGGAAAAGGAAGACCGGATAAAGGCGCTAATGACGGCTTATTCCATACCGCTCCCTGATGAGTAAAAATGTGGGGATCATAAAAGTGAAATGTATAAATAAGATTTTGATCTTTATAAACAGGAAGTTTTGTCATTTTTTCAAGCGAGTTATAATTTGTCCCCCCAACGATAATGGCGTGCTCTTGATCGATTTTCCGTATCGCTTTAATTGCCGCCTCCTGTATCCCGCTCCAGCGCTTATCGGGAATGCCGTGAGGTTCATTTAATATCTCATAAACTACAAATTTACTCCGCCCCTTAAAATGTTCAGCCGTCTGTTTCCAGACAGGTATTAATATTTTGTCAATGTGAGTATCGGTCGGGTCGATGGGATGAAAAGAATGGTTGTCAAGGATAATGAACAATTCATGTTTCTCAGCCCAATCTACGGCTTTATCAAGGTATTCAAATAGTCCTTTTTCCAGAGTATGGGCATTATCGCCAAAGGTAAAATTATGAAAAGCTATAGGTACGCGTATTACATCGGCGCCAAGGCTTTTTACGTCGATAAAATCCTGTTCCGTAAATTTGGTAAAAACAATATCCTTAAAAGCCCGCGACTCAAACCACTTGGAAAAATTAAATCCTCTTGAAAAAGGCGCGTTCATTATTTATTTATCTCCTGACTAATGTTATATAGTATTTTACAAAAAAATAAAATATGATAAAATACGGCTATGAACAGAAAGTATATAAATCCTATTTTAAGCGGTTTTTACCCGGATCCGTCAATTTGCAGAGTAGAAAGTGATTTTTATCTTGTTAACTCGACGTTCGCGTTTTTTCCCGGAATTCCCGTTTTCCACAGCGTTGATCTTATCCACTGGAAACAAATCGGCAACGCCATAGACCGTCCGGAACAAATAAACTTTGAAGGGCATCAAATATCCCGCGGTCTTTTCGCGCCCACTATACGGTACAATCAAGGAACTTTTTATATCCTCTGTACATTAATCGAAACAGGCGGAAATTTTATAATTACAGCGAAAGACCCGGCGGGCCCTTGGTCGGATCCTGTTTGGTTAAAAGAAGCCGACGGGATTGATCCTTCCATATTTTTTGACGAGAAAGGAAAAATATGGTACTGCGGTACGCATCCCGCGCCCGAAGGCGAAAAATATCCCGGTAATTATGAAATATACATACAGGAAATTAATCAAGCTCTTTTGACGGCAGGAAAAAATCCGCTTACAAGCAAAAGTTTCGGAGTTTGGCGCGGAGCGTTGAGCAATTCCATATGGCCTGAAGGTCCGCATATTTATAAAATTAACGGTTGGTATTACCTTCTTCACGCCGAAGGCGGAACAGGACTTGATCACGCCGTCTGTATCGCAAGAGCAAAAGAAATAAGCGGCCCGTGGGAAGGGAAAAAAAGCAACCCTGTTATTACCCACAGGCATTTAGGAAAGAACGCCGATATAATCAACGTAGGGCACGCCGATCTTTTTGACGATACAAACGGAAACTGGTGGATGGTTCTTCTTGCGTCGCGTCACCATTACGGCGTATGCCCGCTCGGACGTGAAACTTTTCTGGTTCCGATTGTCTGGGAAGACGGTTGGCCGTACGTCTCGACAAAATCAGGGCTTGTAGAAAACGATTTCAGCCTCCCTCCCCTGCCTGTTTCAAACGCGGATCCCGAATGGAGTTTTGAGCCGTGTTGCGATCATTTTAACGGAAAACTTCCGATGCACTGGCTTACTCTTAGAATACCTTCAAATAAAAAAGAAAGCGCGGTAAATTTCAATTCGCATACCGGAGCACTGCGTCTTTCCACAAAATCCGCAACATTGCGCGGAACGGAACATCCCGCCTTCGCCGGCAGAAGAGTTAAACATAAAAACTGGACATTTACAGCCGCTTTTGAATTTTCGCCTAAGACAGCGGGCGAAAGCGCAGGCATAGCTTTACTTCAAAGCGAAGATTATCAATACCGTTACGAAATTTGCGTCGGTCTTTCAGGCAAACCTTCTTTGCGCCTCATGCGCGCCGCAGGAAAAGACGATGAAAAATTGGCGGAAACGGATTGTCCCATAACGGAAAAACAAATTGTATTTGCCGTAAGATGCGAAGAAATGGCGCTTTCATTTTTCGCCGGAAAGGATCAATATTCTCTTACTTGTTTTTCGGATCATCATGACGCTAAAATATTGAGCACGGAATATTCAGGCGGCTTTACCGGCTTGATTGCCGGCGTTTTCGCTTCCGGCAACGGAAAAGATACTGAACATTATGCGGATGTCTTATGGGCGGAATACAGGGAATTGATATGAAAGATTCAGGCTTATCAACATTGATAAGCGACGGAATGATCATACAACGGGATATTTCTTTTCCTGTTTGGAGCAAAGAAAAATTATCCGTGACATTCTTGGATAAAAAATACGAATCGCGGAAGGCAAGCGGCAAATGGCTCATAACGCTTGATCCGGTTAAAGCGGGCGGGCCTTTTACTATGGAGATATCCTGCTCGAAAGGTTCTTGTACCGTAAAAGACATTTACTCGGGCGACCTGTGGATGTGCGCCGGGCAATCCAACATGGAAATGCAGATGGATCGCCTACGCGACGATTTCAGCGAAGAATGGGAAAACAAAGAGTTTCCGCTTGTCAGGCTTTTCAAAGTTCCGCAGGAATGGGACTTTGTCTGTGCCCGTGAAGAATTAACCGGGGGAAGTTGGATTTCCCCTTCAAAGGAAACCCTTCACGAATTTACGGGAACAGGCTGGTTTTTCGCGAAAGAAATGTACAAAAAATACGGCGTTCCCGTAGGACTTGTCAGAACCGCATGGGGCGGCACTCCGATTGAAACATGGATGAGCGCCGATTCTCTAAAAAATTATCCCGAAAAAATCGCCGAAGCTAAAAAACACGCCGACACAGAAAAAAACGAACAAATAACAAAAAATTCGGCCGATGCGATTAACGAATGGGAAACATATTTAAGAAGCGAAGACCTTGGACTTGCCGAAGAATGGGAAAAAGAACAAACGGACATTTCCGCTTGGAATGAAATAACGCTTCCCGGCAATTTTTCCGCCGCAGGTCTTCACGAATTTTGCGGAGTAATTTGGCTTGCCAAAGAAATTGAAGTAAGCGCAAGCTTTGCGGTTAAAAAAGTATTTGTCTGGCTTGGCACGATTACGGATGCGGACACAGTCTATATAAACGGAGTTAAAATAGGAAATACCGGCTATCGCTATCCGCCGCGAAAATACGCGTGTAAAGGATTGGTTAAAAAAGGAAAAAACCGCATTGTTATAAGGGTTACATGCAATAACGGCGAAGGATGCGTTACGCCTGACAAGCCTTTCCGTATATTTACAGATAACGAAAAAATTGAATTGGCCGGAGCATGGAAATACAAAGTAGGAGCATCCACTCCGGTGCGCCCTGAAGACTTTTTCTTTCAACGCATTCCGACAGGCAACTATAACGCTATGATAGCTCCTTTAATAAAATATCCGTTAAAAGGCGTTATCTGGTATCAGGGAGAATCCAACGATTCAAATGCCGATGATTACGGGAAATTATTCAGTCTTATGATACAGGACTGGCGTGAAAAATGTGCCAACAAAGAACTTCCGTTTCTCTTTGTCCAACTTCCTGTCTGGAAAACACCTTCAGATAACAACGAGGAATCCTCATGGGCGCTTATCAGAGAAGCGCAAGCCGCCTGTTTGTCTCTTCCCGCAACAGGAATGGCGTGCGCTTTGGAACTCGGCGAGTGGAACGACTTGCACCCTTTAAATAAAAAAGACATAGGGTTACGCCTGTTTCTTGCGGCGGAAAAAACCTTATTCAAAAAAGAAAACTCTTCTCCGGGCCCCGTTTTACATCGCATAGAAAAAAAACATGGAAAACTTTTTCTTTACTTTCACAACTGCGCAAATGGGCTTAAAACCGTTCCTGAAGGAGAAAAACCGCATGTCAGCGTGATTGATGCGGACAGACAGTTCCGCCTTACCGCAGAAATAACGGGTAAAGACGTTATTTGTGTTGATGTATCTTCGTTGAATAAACCTAAAAAAATTTTATACGCATGGGCCGATAATCCGCGCGACAGGCAGTTGTTTAACAGCGACGGTCTTCCTGCGCTTCCGTTCAGAAAAGAAATTAAATAAGGAGTAAAGTATGTTTAACGCGGCAAAAGTAAAGGATGAATTAATAGAGTGGATACGCGGCTATTTTGATCAAAACGGCAAAGGCTGTAACGCCGTTATAGGATTGTCGGGCGGCAAGGACAGTTCCGTTACTGCCGCCCTTTGTGTACTGGCTCTAGGAAAAGAAAAAGTTTACGGCGTATTAATGCCGCAAGGGGAACAGCATGACATAGACTATTCGCGTGAACTAGTCTCTGTTCTTGGAATAAAACATTTTGTAATAAACATCAAAAACAGCGTAGATGCCCTGCTCGCCTCAATTAAGGATAGTTCTCTCTCTCTTAACAGACAGGCTGTCATCAATATTCCCGCCAGAATCAGGATGACGACTCTTTACGCGGTGTCCGCCGCGATAAACGGAAGGGTAGCCAATACATGCAACTTAAGCGAGGACTGGGTCGGTTATGCGACAAAATACGGCGACGGAGCGGGCGATTTCAGCCCTTTGTCCAAATTAACGGTAGCGGAAGTTAAAACTTTGGGCAGAGAACTAGGGCTTCCTTCAAAATTTATCGAAAAAGTGCCCGAAGACGGGCTTTCAGGATTATCAGACGAGGAAAACCTTGGCTTTACCTATGCCGTTTTGGATAAGTATATCAGGGAAGGCGTCTGCGAAGATTCAACCGTTAAAGAGAAAATAGACAGACTGCAAAAATCAAACAGTCATAAACTTGCCCTTATGCCGCATTTTGATTATACTTTTGAATAAATATGAAAAAAACTGTCGTCATATTACTTTTTATTTTACTGTGCAGCGGGTGTGTCTCTGTAATGGAAAAAGCGGGGCGAAAAATTGACGGTTCCGCCTCTGCCGAAAAAAAAGTGTCCGTTTACCGCACAAGCAAAAAAAACGGAACTGAACAGGAGTTGGCGGTTACGGTAATCAAAAACAAGGCCGCCGAGCAGTCGGTTTTAATCACTTTAGACAAATATCCCATGATGAGACTGCATGCCTCAATGCCGGGCGAAAACGGAGAATTTTTCATTAATTCGCTTGAATACCTTTCAGGCAGCGTCCACGGGTGGAATGAATATTCGATGGAAATTTTGGGGACAGGTTCGCTTTCTTTCGGCGAAACTTGCGTTCTGGAAATCAACAATGAAATTGAACATATACAAATTACTTCGGGGCGTATTCAGCGTTATGATACCCGTATCACCGGCGCCGAAGCTCTGACAAGCCTTAGGAACAGAAACGAACGAATTATTGCGATAACCGCGTGGATGGCATCCTTTGACGCCGCAGGAAAGCGGGCGGTTAACGATATCAAAGGCTTTGAAAATTTCTGGAAACCGGTTCTTTTCCCCGAATTGGTATCCAAAAAGAATAGGCCTGACGGGTGGTTAAAAGATGGAGATTTATTTATTAAGGCCGACGATATACGCTGGAATACCGGTTACACAGGGCGTACATTTCCTGAAGTACTTCACCCGGTGCGGAATTCAGGCACTATGCTTAGGGATTGGGAAGAAACTCTTTCATGGATATACTTATATTATGAATGGGAAAATATCAAAGAAACTCTTTCCCAAAAAACAGTTTTACAATCTGTAAAAAAATAGGAGATAATTTATGGAAGCTTCTTCGTTTTCGGTTCTTGAACTTTTTAAGCTTGGCGGCGCTTTTATGTGGCCCCTGCTTGTATTTTCTATCGCCACTGTGGCGATTTCTCTGGAACGCGCATTCTATCTTTTTTACCACAATCTTCGCGTTGACGACATCGCAGAAAAAGTTTCAGGCTATGTCGATTCATCAGATTACGCAGGCGCCGCCGAATATCTTTCCGGCATTACAGAAAGGCGAGTTGGAGCAAGGATTCTTCTTGCTCTTTTTACGCGCGCGAAACCGGGAAAAGATTTTTCCGAACACAGCGCCGAGCGCATCGTAGAAACAGAGGCGGCAAACTGTATCAACTCGCTTGAGAACGGTTTTAACTTTCTTACCGCCCTCGGTTCCATTTCACCTTTAACGGGTTTTCTTGGTACGGTCTCCGGAATGATAGGCGCGTTCAGATCGATTGCGGAAGCTACGGAAGTAAACGCGCAGATTGTCGCAAACGGCATTTACGAGGCGCTTATCACAACCGTATTCGGTCTTGTAATCGCGATTATCGCGATGATTTCACATTCAATCTTTACCCACTTGGTCGATAAATTTTCAGGTAACATGGAAAGCATCTGTTCCGATTTAATAATAAGGCTTGCGGAACAACAGGATCATAAAACACATAACAAGAGCAAACATGAAGATTAAACGCCGGAAGAACGGTTTTCAGGATTCCAGCGCCTCAAGCGACATCGCGTTTTTACTGATTATTTATTTTATTGTTATAGCCGGTTTTAACGTCAACAAAGGTTTCTTGATGAACCTCCCCGCAAAAGACTCGTCAAGAATGATTTTACGGGACGATCTTCTTCGTTTTGAAATGGATCCTGAAGGAAATGTCGTTTATGATGGAGATGTAATTCAAATTCCGCGCGCTAAGACGATAATTCAAACAGCCCAAAAAGATAATCCCGATATCGCGGTCATAATCACAATCGACGGAGAAGCGCACTGGCAGAATGTCGTAAACTTTGTGGAACTTGCGCAAGACATGAAAATTGATTCTTTTTCTTTCGCGATGAAAAAGGAAAACCTATGAGAATAAAGCGAAAAAGAGAAAATTTTTACATTCCGCTTAACTCCATGTCCGACGTAGCTTTTCTGCTTTTAATTTTCATCATGCTTGTAGCGTTGATTAACTACAGAAAGGAAGTTAAAATCGAGTACCCTGAAGCAAAAACGGCTTTAAGGACAACCGCCGAAAAAAACCTTGAGGTATGGGTGGACAAGGAAGGCGGCATTTATCTGGACGGAGACCCTTCGGATTATCCAAGGTTGGAACAGAAAATAATTGACCTATACAGAGTCGCCCCCGATACAAGGGTTCATATTATTGCGGACCGCAATACTCCCTACGAAAAGATAAACGCCATATTGGAAATTTTTCAGGTTTTGCAGTACCGCGTTGTAAGTTTTGTGGTAAAAAATGACTAACGAAAAAATTATACGAACTTCCATTTTTATATTCGCCGCCGTCATTCACCTTCTGGTGTTGTTTTTCCTTGTTTTTAAAACAAACAGGTTGATTCAGGAAGCCCCCGAAAACGCGAGGATTATGAAGCTGACAGATTTTCAGGAAGCCCCGCCGCCCGAACCGGATAAACCGCAAGTGGAAGCCATCGCCGAAAAAATGATCGAAACCGACACAGCGCCAGATCAGCATGTGCTTGGCGCGGGCGTTTTTCTTACGGAAAATTATCTTTCCATGCACCAGGTTTCCGTCCCTCCCAAGTTTGACGCAAACTCGATTATGAAAGATCTTGTCTACCCGCCGATAGCGCTTCGTTCCGGCATAGAAGGCAGGGTTATCCTTGAACTATTTGTAGACCGAACAGGCACCGTACAAAACATTGTAATAATAAAAGAAGATCCGCCTGAGCGCGGCTTCGGCGAAGCGGCGGCAAAAGCTTTTTCCGGGCGCAAAGGAGTTCCCGCTTACGCGAACAGCGAAGTAGTTTCTTGCAGATACAGGTATCCTATTGTTTTTAAGCTGAAGTAGATACCGTGAAATATAATATTATTTTTATTTGATATTAATTGAATTTATCCCGCTTTTCATTATTATCATTCTTAAAAACCAGTTGTACATAAAAGGCATTTTTATTATTTTTAAGCAATAATTCTATCCTTATTCCCAAAGTTCTAACAAAATATTTAAATCCGATGCGGTTTAATCCTTCATTGAGTATTTGAGCCATTATTTTTGAGCTTTTCATTGAATAACTTATTCCTTCCAGGGAGCATGGACTTATCATTCCTGCCGACTCTCCTATTAATTACACCCCTTTTTTGCCTGTGTATGTACTATTCAATAGAACCTTTGATAAAATCTTTCAATAATATTATCAAAATCTATTGTTTTTACTGAAAATATTTAAGGATCAGATAAAACATTATTCGGCAGGTAAATATCAAACTGAGCAAGCATTTTCTGCGCGTCAGGAGACAATAAACCGCCGTAGCATTTATTTATTTATTTATGTGTTTTTTCTGTTAACCGCGATTATTTTATATTTTTACTTATCAAACGGGCAAATGTAGCGCCTGCCTGCCCTAACCCTTTAACTGTGATATCGTACATATAACATATATATCACAGATACTTCGTTATTTCATGGCAGCGTTTTGATACCGGGGGTAGAAAGATGTATGCCTAAAGATTTAAAAACACAAAATATTTCCTTAATTGTTAAAAGCCGACTTATGCGAAGCTATTACCTAATTTATGGAGAATTTTGTCTTTTTGTTGATAGGCATACATCTCCAGAGCAGTGGGAGGCATGGTTGTTCGTGGGTACATACCCCATATGTAGCGTATATCTACTTAATGGCAACACTTCGAAAAAACAGTTACAGGCACTATTGCGTCAACTTTTTTAATGATATTATTATTTATAATTATTGTATTAATGAATTCTTAATATTTTAAAAAATTGTAAAAAGTCATAATTGCGTAATAATAGTTATGTGCAATTGGGCTAGATATTTTCGTGGGTATATTGTAAAATGTTAATGATCTAAAAAAAATAAGAGAAAAAATCTATGGAGTTAAGGAATGATAATCTTTTAATAAGGCATGCAACAAAAAATGATGCTGGAATTTTATGAAAATGGTGGAATGATGGTAAAATTATGGCTCATGCAGGATTTCTAAATGGAATAAATACAACTGTAGAAAAAATTGAAAAACAATTATCTGAAGAGACCACTGAAACAACAAGGAGATTCATAATTGAAATTAATAATGAACCATCAGGAGAAATGAATTATAGAAACATAGGAAATAATATTGCTGAAATTGGAATAAAAATATGTGATTTTAACAAACAAGAAAAGGGATATGGAACCGTATTGTTAAAAATGTTTTTAGACTATTTTTTTAATAAATCGGATTATGATAAAATAATATTAGATACAAAACTAAATAATAAACGGACACAACATGTTTACAAAAATATAGGATTTATTGAGACTGGAATAGATGAAAATGCAATATATTATGAATAAATAAAGAAAATATAGAGAGTAAAAAAAAGGAAAATAAAGTACGCCCAACTGCAAATATATAGTTAAGCGAAATTTGTCCTAAGATTTATTGTCTAAGAAATATATAAAGATTGACATTTTTGCGTGGAAATGTTATATTTTGGTAATTCATAGTAAGGAGGCATAAATTATGAATAAAAAAATGGTGTCTTTCACGTTTTCATTACTATTATGTCTTGGAAATTTATTCGCCAGTAATAATGTAACTTTCACTTTAGATATTACTGGAATAAATGTAAATGATGGAAAAATTCACGTAAAAATATACTCAAATGAAAGGGATTACAAAAAAGACATACCTTATACCTCTTTTGTATTGGAAAGCGTAAGTAAAAATATTACCCATTCATTTGATATACTGGAAGGTGAGTATTTAATAGCATTATTTCAGGATACAAATAATAATGGGGTGTTGGATACAAATTTCCTTAATTTCCCAAAGGAGCCTGTTGGCTTATCAAATTATAATGGTGGTATTCCTGGCGGCTTTAATAAGCAGAAAATCCCAATAAACGCTATTTCAAATAAGATCACAATAAATATAGGTAGGGTTTAATGAAAAATAATATGGTAAAATTTATACCATTATTGGGTATATTCTCAGTAATTTTATATTTTCTTCATGTAATTCTCGGAGAAATATTTTATGAAGGCTATAACCCGCTTGCACAAGCAGTAAGCGATTTAACTGCTTCAAACTCGCCATCAAAAAATGTAGCAAGGTTATTTTCATTACTTTATGGTATATGTGCCGTAAGTTTCTCAATTGGATTTTTTGCATATTTAAGAAATAAAATAAATAAAGCTATTACTGTTTCTTCATTTATTTTTTTTATAATGAATACAATATCATTTTTCGGGTATACATTTTTCCCATTATCTGAATCCGGCTATGCCGGTACTTTTCAAGATAAAATGCATATGGTTGTTACTGTATCCGTAGTATTATTAACGATAGTTTCATTAGTATTATTTTCTATCGGGTTTTTCATAGCAAAAGTGTACAAATGGATTGGTATTGTCTCAATAAGCACATTATTGATATTAATAGCAGGGGCTATGTTAATAAATATATTGCCAAAAGAATATTTTGGTGTTGCAGAACGGATAAATGTATATTCAATAATAATATATACAGGAATATTGTCATTGTGGATAAAAAAATATATTAAAAATAATGGTGTACGGACAAACTGCGCTTAACGAAGTTGTCGAAAAAGTAAAAATAACAGCTAACAAAGTAAAAAAAATAACACAAAAACAAAAAACTGTGGTATAATAACCGCATTATGGCAAGATTAAAACAAACGGATAATATCCAGGGACAATTTATGGCTGTTAATCTGAAGGAACAACTGCTTCCTGACACGTTTGAGTGGACAATAGATTATTTGATTAACAAGACAGACATGTCATTATTTGATGAAAAATACAAAAATGACGAAAGAGGAGCCGCGGCGTATCCGCCGAGGGTGCTGTTGAAGATAATACTTTACTGTTATTCAAGGGGGATAATAACTTCACGGAGGATAGAAAAAGCGTGTCGCGACAGCATAATAGTAAAAGCGCTCGCGGAAGACCTTGAGCCCGATCAAGAGGGAACCTTCGCCCTTCGGGCTCGGTTGAGGTTCACGCCACTATAGCGGCGTTTATCTCATCAAACGGAGAGGCTGTTAAAGACCTTTTCGCGCAAATATTAACTCAATGCGCCCAGTTAAACCTGATAACGAGGGAAATATTCGCTATAGACGGATGCAAACTGCCGTCGAATGCGTCAAAAGAATGGTCGGGGTCGATAAGGGAGCTTAGAAAGAAAAGAGACAAGCTGAAAGAGCATATAGAAAAATAGTTAAACAGCACCGAGATTTGGACAAAGACGAAAAGGCGAAGAAAATACAAAAGCCGTACGCGAAGACAATGGGAGAAGACAAGGAAAGAAGGGAAAGGAGCGACAGTTTTACATGCCCTTGCGGAAAAGTGTTGGAATACAAATGCGATATAAAGTTGAGGAACAACAGCGGAAGGAAATACATGGCGAGAAGAATAGACTGCGCCAACTGCCCGTTAATAGATAAATGCATAGCGAGGCGCAGCGGGAAAAAATCGGTAAGAACGCTTTATATAGTAGAGAAAAAATACAAAGACAATTTATCAGAAAAGATGAGGAAAAAGATAGACAATCCTGTGTACCGGGAATTGTATTCGAGGCGTATGCAGATAGTTGAGCCCGTATATTCAAATATAACATATAATAAAGGAATGAACAGGTTTACGTTAAGAACGGAAAAAAAGGTAGGCATACAGTGGAAGTTATACTGCATGGTACACAACATAGGAAAATGTATAAAGCCTTTGGGAGAAAAGTGCGGATAACGGAGAAGGAAAACAGGAAATGAAAGAAAACAAATAATAAAAAAAATGAAAGTAATTAATAAATAAACATAAAAATATTTAAATGAATATTTTGATAGGGAAGAATGTTTTAAAAAGACAGAAATTCGACAGTTTCAACAGGTCAGTAAACGCTTCGCCGCCTTCGGCTCATCAAACCGTAGGTTTGGAAGGCTACGAAAAAATGCTCCGCATTTTTCTTTATCAAGAGGGGAACCTTCGCACTGCGGGCTCGGTTGAGGTTCAAGAGGGGAACCTTCGCACTGCGAGCTCGGTTGAGGTTCAAGAGGGGAACCTTCGCACTGC
>Ga0268262_10002738_pt1 | contig 19950 bp, 17 predicted proteins | sample TergutNc150P3_FD_190354 | JGI IMG/M metagenome (GOLD analysis project Ga0268262, IMG submission 190354) | Nasutitermes corniger P3 segment gut microbial community from laboratory colony in Florida, USA - Nc150 P3 (SPAdes) (version 2) | ecosystem: Host-associated > Arthropoda: Insects >... | reverse complement strand
CGGTTAAAAAGGAGCTCACTTTGGTAGGCGGTTTTTTCGGTAATCATAGATTAATAAATTGTAATACTAAGAAGAGTTCTCGCAAAGACGCTAAGATCGCAAAGGACGCAAAGTTGTTGTTAGTTATTTTATCGTTATACTTTCAAGATTCTTACTATTTTGAATTTAATATATCTTGTATAACAAGAATCTATCGAACAGGAACTCTGCGCCTTTGCGCCTTGGCGAGAGGAAATTCGGGAATAATGTTTGTAAAGTTTTAGACTTTACATAGTACTGGCGCAAAAGGCTTTTACCGGGCAGATTTCGCACTCGGGTTTTCGGGCGTGGCAGACAGCCCTGCCAAAGCGATTCAGGACGGCGGAAATATCCGTCCATTCTTCCCGCTTTGAAATAGAGGCGATATCTTTTTCTATCTGTTCCGGCTTATCAGAGCCTGTAAGTCCCAGCCTGCGCGACACGCGGGAAAAATGCGTATCCACGATTATAGCCGGCACCCCGAAATAAACCGACAGTACCGTTCCTCCTGTTTTTCTGCCCACTCCCGGCATGGAAGTCAGCGCTTCCATAGTCGCCGGGACTTCGCCGCCGTAGCGTTCCACTATCATGCGGGACAGGGCCTTTATATTGTGGGCTTTGGCTTTGAAAAAAGTCGTTGGCTTGACGATCTTTTCCACTTCCCCCAAGGGCGCATCCATCAATGCTTTTGGATCTGGGAAGCGGCGGAAAAGCTCAGGGGTTACGGTGTTTACCGTCACGTCCATACATTGCGCCGCAAGGACTGTCGCTACCAAAAGCTGGAACGGGTTTTCAAAGTTAAGGAAGGGTTTGCGCTCGGGGTACATTGGGCCGAGAATAGCCATTATCGCAGTCAGGGCTTTTTGTTTGTTTTCGTTTTGCATGAATTAATTATAGTTATATTTCATTTTTCATCCACCGCTTGACATCAATAAATATATTTGCTATTAAAAGACAATGAATTTTTTCAATCTTCCTGCCAGCGTAGAAGTTATAATAGCAAGCATTATCGTAATCGGTAATGCTTTTTGGAGCTGCGCCGGCGCGTGAAGAACAAGTCTTGGACTTTGACGGGCTTCATCAGCGGGCGCTGATGAAGCCTTTTTTTATGTTTCAATTTGGTTGGCGGAATTTGGATGAAGCAGGAACACGTTTTGACAAGTTTAAGGCGGATTATCGGTATTAAGTTTACATGAAAACTTTATATATGTTATATTTGATTTGTTCGGAGGAGTTAGGTGTATAAAAGCGTTGATCCAAAAGTAAATTTTCCCAAACTTGAAGAAGAAGTCCTTGCCTTTTGGGATAAAAACAAAACATTTGAGAAATCAATTTCCCAGCGTGAGGGGAAAGAGGAATTCGTTTTTTACGACGGCCCTCCGTTTGCTACGGGCCTGCCTCATTTCGGGCATTTTATTCCAAGCACAATCAAAGACATCATTCCCCGTTACCAGACCATGAAAGGCAAAAAGGTAGAACGCCGCTTTGGCTGGGACTGCCACGGCCTGCCAATCGAAAACCTCATCGAAAAGGAACTGGGTCTTAATTCCAAAACCGAAATAGAAAATTACGGCATAGCGCGATTTAACGAAGCCTGCCGGGCCACAGTCCTGCGCTATGTCAAAGAATGGAGACAAACCATCACCCGGCTGGGCCGCTGGGTAGACTTTGACAACGATTACAAAACCATGAACCCGGATTATATGGAATCCATCTGGTGGGTTATGAAGTCCCTCTGGGAAAAAGGACTAATCTACGAAGGCCATTACATTCTCCCGTACTGCCCCCGCTGTTCAACCGTCCTGTCAAATCACGAACTAAACCTTGGCGGCTACAAAGACGTGCACGATCCCGCGATCACCGTGCGATTCAAGGTTATAGGCGGCAAAGAGTTTGGGGTAGGGAGCAGTAACACTTACCTGCTTGCATGGACAACCACTCCCTGGACGCTGCCTTCAAACCTGGCTCTAACCCTCGGAGGAGACATCGATTATGTATTAGTCGAAGACCTGTCTCCTCCCAACGATCACTACATTATGGCTGAAGCGCGCCTGCCGGCATATTACAAAGACAACTCCCAATACAAAATTATATGGCGAAAAAAGGGAGCTGAACTAAAGGGTATGCAGTACGAACCGCTGTTTCCCTATTTCAAAGATGCGCCTAACGCCTTCCGTACTTTCCTCGGCGACTTTGTTACCACCGAAGACGGCACCGGCATAGTTCACACGGCGCCCGGTTTCGGCGAAGACGACGCGCGTGTGCTCAAGGGAACGGGTATACCCGTCATTTGTCCGGTAGACGCGGAATGTAAATTCACCGCGGAAGTTCCCGACTTTGCCGGGGTTTTCGTAAAAGATGCCGACAAGGCAATCATAGAAAAACTAAAAAGTGAAGGTAAACTTATAAAACGCGATCAGATACTTCACGCCTATCCGCATTGCTGGAAGTGTTCAAGCCCTTTGATTTACCGCGCCGTAGGCTCATGGTTTGTAAGCGTGGAAAAAATAAAGCAGGACATGATTGACGCGAACAATCAAATTCTCTGGGTGCCTGATCATATAAAGGCCGGGCGTTTCGGTAAATGGCTGGAAGGTGCGCGCGACTGGGCAATCAGCCGAAGCCGCTATTGGGGAAACCCGCTTCCTATCTGGAGATGCCCCGAGTGCGGAAAAACTGTCTGCGTCGGAAGCCGCGCCGAATTAAAAACACTTTCCGGCGTATACCCCGATGATCTTCACAAACATTTCGTTGATGACATTACCATTCCATGCTCATGCGGCGCGAAAATGACGCGTATTCCGGAGGTATTGGACTGCTGGTTTGAATCAGGGGCCATGACCTACGCCCAGAATCATTACCCCTTTGAAAACAAAGAATTTTTTGAAAGTCATTTCCCCGCGGACTTTATCAGCGAAAGCCTTGATCAGACAAGAGGCTGGTTTTACACCCTTACCGTGCTTGCCGCGGCTCTTTTCAAAAAACCGGCTTTCTTGAATTGTATTGTAAGCGGCCTGGTTCTTGCGTCGGACGGCAAAAAGATGAGCAAGTCGCTTAAAAATTATACCGATCCCGTGGATGTAATTAATTCTTACGGGGCTGACGCGGTCAGAATCTTTCTGGTACATTCGGCGCTGCTCAAAGCCGACGACCTCCATTACAATGACGAAGGCGTCCGCGAGGTGCTTAAAAGTATTATCATTCCCCTGTGGAACGCTTACAGCTTTTTTGTCACCTATGCCAACATCGACAAAATTACCCCGTCCGGCGCGCCCGAAAATCCGTCTAACCCGCTTGACAAGTGGATCCTTTCGGTATCGGAAAGCCTTGTGGAAAAATGCGGCGCGGCGATGGACGTTTACGATCTTTCCAAAGCGATTGACCCGATTGTGGAATTCATCGACCTTCTTAACAACTGGTACATCCGCCGCTCCCGCCGCCGCTTCTGGAAGAACGCCGGTCCGGATGTTACATCGGATACGGACAAGGTTGAAGCTTACGGCACGCTTTACGCGGTACTGAAGAAACTGGTTCAGGTGGCTTCTCCGTTTATGCCTTTTACCACCGACGCAATCTGGCAAAATATCCGCTCCTCATCGGATCCCGAATCGGTTCATCTTACAGATTTTCCGGTTGTCAGAAATGATCGCCGTAATCCGGATTTGGAATTCAGGATGGCGGCAGTGCAGCACGCCGTTTCGATGGGAAGGGCGCTTCGTTCGCAGTACAATATCAAAGTAAGGCAGCCTCTTAAATCCGTAGAAATGGTTACCAAAAACCAGGAAGAAAAAAAAGTCCTTCGCGAGATGGAAGAAATAATTCGGGAAGAGCTAAATGTCAAAGAGCTTATTTTCAGGGACAACGAAGAAGAGCTTGTGGAATACGAGGCAAAGGCCAATTTCCGCGTTTTAGGCAAGGAATTGGGAAAGGACATGAAAGCCGCGGCTGAAAAAATCGAGGCTTTTAGTCACAGCGAAATCCAGAGCCTTCTGGAAGGGTCGACGCTTTCAATAGAGCTGACTGACGGCGCACAGGCGGAAAGACGCTCGGTGGATATAACTGCCGAAAAGCTTGACATCAGGCGGCTTGAAAAGCCGAATCTGAAAGTGCTAAACGAAGGAACACTGACAGTTGCCCTCAATACGGAAATTACCGCAGAGCTTTCAAAAGAAGGGGATGTACGCGATCTTGTTCGCGGTGTTCAGAATTTACGCAAGGAATCGGGTCTGGAAGTTACAGACCGGATTAAGCTTACCCTGACGGGATCCGGCAGGCTTAAATCGGCGTGGGAGGCTTTCTCCGATTATGTGTCCTCGGAAATTCTTGCTTCCCAAATGCTCTGGGCTGAGGCCGACAACATGACCGAACTTGAAGCCGGTGAAGAAAGGTGGCGTGTCAAAATTGAAAAAGTTTAATAAATCAAATCGTGCATTTTCCCCATTCCCCATTCCCCATTCCCTATTCCCCATACTGGTTTTTATTCTTCTTGCTTCCTGCGCTTCTTCTCCCAGGATTTCTACTCCTGCCGATGAAAACGGGCTTACCCTGCTTCCCGCTGGGGCCAGGGTCTACCTTTGGGCAGACACAGCGAGGGCAAGGCCTTTACTGGACGTTCTCTCTTTTCAGGGCGTTAGCAGCAAGGACGCGGCGCAGGTTTTGGACAAGACAAAGTCGGCGGCGCTGGCTTTTTTCAGTGATGATAAAACCGGAGATCAAGCCGGTGAAAAAACCGGTAATCGGCAGTTTTATATTGCCGCTCTGGGAGATTATCCGCAATTCGGCGCAAGTCTTTCTTTTACTTTCTCTAAGAACTGGAAAAAGCAAAAGTCTTCCACCGGAGGCAGTTACTGGTATTCTCAGGCGGATAATGTCGCCCTTGCCCTGGGAACCGGCCTGGCGCTGGTCTCGAATACCGACCCGCTTGCGGCTTTTTCCGCCGCCTCTGCACCCGAGGGATTTGCCGAGTTCAACCGTGGTTTTGCTTTGGCTGGCTGGATGAACGATTCGGCTGAGTCTATCAATGGTTTTATGGCTTCCATGGGAATACCACTTCAAATACCGGCGGAGGATTTTTTCTTTGGGGCAAAAAATCAGGCGGAACTTTGGGATCTAATTTTTAAGATCAAAACCCAATCGGCAGCGCAGGCGCGCTCTCTGCTTACGCTTTTTTCAGTAGCGAGGCTTTTTGTTTCGCGCGCTCCGGGTGCCGGGGGAGGGGCTGCCGGTGAACCTATGAGCCCACAGCAGGCCGCGGCGCTGCTTTTTGCAAATGTTCCGGAACTTGACGCTGAGTATTTAATAATACGCATGGATTCCCTTGAAGCGGACAAAATAGCTTTACTTTTTAATATGTTCGCTATATATTCGGATTGATATGCCCACTTATGAATACGAGTGTAAAAGTTGCGGTCACGACTTTGATGCTTTTCAAAACATAAAAGACGAGCCATTGAAAGTTTGCCCCAAATGCGGTAAGGAGGAGTTGCGCCGTTTGATAAACGGCGGAACCGGTGTCATTTTTAAGGGCGCCGGTTTTTACGCTACCGATAAAGGCGGAAGTGCCGTTAAATCTGCAAAAGCCGGAGGACCCGCCAAGAGCGAAAGCGCCCCCTGTCCCGGCTGCGCAAAATCGGAGAGCTGTCCAAAAGCGGTAAACGACTAAGTGTCCGATCCCCGCTTTTTTTGCGAGAACTGCGGCGCGGAAGTACCAAGGGACGAGGAAAAATGTCCCGAATGTGGAAGGCGTTTTGCTTCTGTCCGCTGTCCTGCTTGCGGCTTTATTGGCGAAATAGCCCATTTTAAGGGGGGCTGTCCTATGTGCGGCTATTCCGCCGCCGCAACGCCTCCCTTAAGAACAAAAACAAAGCGCTCAAAAAAAAATCGTAAAAGCAAAGCGGCTGCCCCTTCTTTGCCTTTTTGGGTATATATTCTGACCGGCGCGATCTTTACAGCCATTTTTGCGGCTTTGTTTTTAATGATTGCCAAATAGCGTATTCTAATATTTCACAGGTGCTTTTTTTCCACAACTCGCGCAGTAATAAGAAACAGTCCCGTTTTCGTTTTTCATAACGAGCCCTGACTTATCGATCCTGTAACCCCTGCGGCCAATAATGCTTTTTCCGCAAGACAGGCAGAAGGTATCGTTATCTCCGGCAATGTTACCGGCATAAACAAAACCGAGTTTTTCTTTTGCCGCCTTTACCGCAGACATGATGCTATGAGGAGAAGTGGCGGCCACCTGCCATTTGTAGTCCGGGTGGTAGGCCGAAAGATGCCAGGGCACATGACTATTTCCGGTTTTAAGTTCGGCAATAAAGTCCCTGCATTTATCCAGTTCAGCCTTGCTGTCGTTAAGGCCGGTTACAAGCAAAGTGGTAAGCTCCAGGTGTATGCCCTTCTCCACAGCCAGGCGGATAAAAGCGGTAACCGCGCCAAGATCGCCCCCCAGGACTTTTTTGTAGGTTTCTTCCGAGAAGCATTTAAGGTCGATGTTGGCCGCGTCGGTAAGGGGCAGTATTTCTTCCGCTGCTTCGGAATTGATACATCCGTTGCTTACAAGCACGTTTGCAATTCCGGCCTTGCGGGCTTCCTTCATGCAATCCAAAAGAAATTCGATATGCACAAGAGGTTCAGAATAGGTATATGCGATTGAAACCTGAGAGTCTTTTCCGGACTTTTTTGCGGCGTCAATGATCTCTATCGGTGTATAAACCTGACCGGAAACATCCGTGCTTTGGGAAATCCGCCAATTTTGGCAAAAGGGGCAGTGAAGGTTACACCCGGCAAAACCCAGCGAAAGTATCTCCGTGCCAGGACGGAAGTGGTAGAGGGGCTTTTTTTCAATGGGGTCAAGGGCAAGGGCTGTGACGTATCCGTAGAAAGGGATCTCGCCTTTCCCTCCGCGGTTAAACCTGACCTTGCAGCTTCCTGCCCTGCCATCAGACAGAACGCAGCGCCTTGGGCAAAGCACGCATTGAAGAGCATTCCCTGAAACTTGAGCGAAGAATCTGGCCGGACTCATAGTTTACATTAGAGGCGAACGCCATTTGAATAGCCGCCGGATTTGCCGGACTGCTTTTGGACGAACCGCCCCTGTTGCTCCCTGCGTAATTCCAGGAAGTGAAGGGATCCGTCTACCTCAAAGGGTTCAAGAAGCATCCCCCTTGCGCCTTGGCGTATCCATAGTTTTGCCAGCGGAATTCCTTCACCCTTTTCTGTAACTGCCTGGGGGACATCTTCCACATAGAGTATATCATCAATTTTAAATTCCAATAACGCGGGGTTTTCTCCCAAGGGTTCGTAAACCAGGATAAGCTTGTTTTTATCAGTTGGATGCTGCTGGGGATATCCGGTAAAAGAAAATGACTCTTTTGGAGGACCGTCCTGATATTTGGCTATTTTGTTGAGCGGCAGGTATTCAAGGTAGCTGCCTTTGAAAAGTTTATCTGAACCAGCCATTTTTTCCCCCTAAAGTAAATGTAACAATTAAATATACCGTCTTTGTTATTTTCGATGCAATATTTCAATACAAAATAATAATATATTACTGCTATTTTATGATTTTTTGTATTAAATTATGTTTTTATCGTTAATTGCCGCTATGAAAGCAGATAAAGGCAGTATAATGGTTATGAAATCACCAAAATATACCGATAACGAAAGGATATGAATTTCCGCGTCGGTATTTTTGGGTTTTTATTTGGGGTTGTGGTCTTCGCCTTTCTTCCTCATGGGCTTTACGCTCAGGAGAGGGTACATACAGTCCAGAAGGGTGAAACTCTCTATTCCATAGCCCGGACTTTGGGAATAAAAGCGGAAGACCTTATAAAGTACAACGGGATTACAGATCCGTCCCGTATTTTGGCAGGTCAAACCCTGAAAATTCCATCTACCGGGGGGACAGCTGGTTTGCCTGCGGCGGGAAGCGTGAGTTACCGTGTTGTCAAGGGGGATACTTTATACGGCATTGCCAGGGAATTTTCGGTAACTGTAGCGGCTATACAGGAGCTAAACGGCCTTTCGGCAAATTATGTGCTGCGTGCAGGGGATCTTCTTAAAATTCCGGCCAACGCCTCCGCTCCCGTAAAAGCGGCGGCCGTACAGAGCGTCCCACAACAGGCAACGGCCTCCAGTGGGACAGAGCAGACTGCGGTTAATCAGGTAAAATGGCCGATTAGCGCAAAAGAGCTCAGTTACATGACTGGCAAGTTAAGCGGGGTAGTGTTAACCGGGACAAAGGCTGAATCCGTATCCAGCCTTACCCGTGGAACTGTATTGTCGGCAGGTCCCTATAGGGGCTTTGGAAAAGTTGTAATTATCCAGGCAGATGGGGGTTATTATTATGTTTACGGCGGCCTGGAAAGCTTATCGTTAAAGGAGGGTGACAGGGTAGGTCCGGGTTCTGAAATTGGAAAACTGGGCGTTGACGCGATGTCAAATAAACCGCAGTTGTTTTTCATGGTCTACTTGAGAAATTCTTTTGTGGATCCGGCTAAAGCCCCCAGGGCATAAACTAAAAACGAAAATGGGAGGAAAAGGATCTGAAAACTTTTGCTTTATTTAAAAAACATTCAGGAGAAGAGTAATGGCAAAAAATTATGGCAGCATGCTAGCCGGCGCTGGTGAAAAGAGCGAAGAATTATTGGTGCATCCGACAAGAGAAGCGCCATGGCCTGTAAAAAAAGGTCAAAAACACAGAGGCACAAAGGATCCTCATAAAACAAAAACTTTCAAAGAAGCGGATCCTCTGGGGCTTTATTTCAAGCAGATATCGAAATATCCGCTTTTATCTGTTCAGGAAGAACAGGCAATAGGGGAAGGAATAGTACGGTTACGTCGGCAAATCGCGGATCTTGAAGCCGCTTATGAAGACAAGCGTCACGGAGCGGTTTTTCAAACCAAACATAAAGCCCTGGAGGATTCACTTCTTGACCACAAAAACAAGATGATCAAATCCAACCTTCGTCTGGTGGTTTCAATAGCGAAAAATTACCAGCATCGCGGGCTTTCCCTTTTGGATCTGATTGATGAGGGCAATATCGGTCTTATTGAGGCTGTAGAGCGCTTTGACTATACCCGCGGATGCAGGTTCTCCACTTATGGCACATGGTGGATACGCCAGGCCATCATCAAAAGCATAGCGGACAAGGGCAGGGTGATACGGATTCCGATTCACATGCTCAACACGATTAAAAAATGCTATTTCGCGGCCAAGCAGCTCACCCAGGATCTGGGCAGAGACCCAAGCAATGAGGAATTATCGGAGCAGTTGGGACTTCCCGTTTCCAAGGTTAAGGAAATCGTGAAATTATCCCAGGAAACCACGAGCCTTGACACGATAGTTGACAAGGGAAATCTCACCCGCCTTTCGGATCTAATTAAAGACGATAATTTAGTCGAACCTTTTGAGGCTGTCTTTTCAGTGACCATACAGGAGACCATAGGAGATATTCTTTCCAGCCTTTCCGAAAGGGAAATGAAAATTATCCAACTGCGCTTTGGTCTGACAGGGGAGAACCCCTTGACCCTGGAAGAAACGGGCAAGCTCCTCGGTATAACACGGGAGCGTGTACGTCAGATACAGGAAAAGGCTACCTATAAGCTTAGGAGTTTAAGGGAATTGAGCGAGCTTAAAGACGCATGATGTTGAAACCGGTAAAGATTATTCTTATTGTCGTAGGTATAATCCTTTTTCTTTTTATTCTGGCAGGTACAGGGTTAATGTGGCTCTCTTCCAGGGAATACAAGCCCGCGGATCGGGAGCCTGTGTCTGTATCTCCTTCACTTTCGCTTAAGCCAGAGCGTTTTAAGCCCATAGAATTGCTTACTTGGAACATTGGCTATGCTTGTCTTGACGCGAAGGAAGATTTTTTTATGGACGGGGGCAAAGGCGTCCGCCCTGCCGGGCCGGAAAGCGTGAATGAAAACATCAGGGCTATCCAGGCTTTTTTCGCGGCCGCTGCTCCGGACATTATCTTTGTGCAAGAGATCGATACCAATTCAAAACGTTCTTACGGAATAAACCAGGTTGATTATTTTTCCAAACTCTGGAAAGGATCTGCCGCCTTTGCCCTGAACTTTAAGTGTCCCTTTGTTCCTGTTCCTTTTCCTGATTTTATAGGGAAAGTGGAAAGCGGCCTTCTTACCCTTAACAGCTACGGAACTGGTTCCGCGGAACGCATAAGCCTGCCTTCTCCGTTTTCCTGGCCAACACGGGTTGCTCAGCTTAAACGATGTCTTTTGATACAACGGATCCCGATCCAGGAAAACGGCGCTGTCTCCGGCGCCGAACTGGTGCTGGTGAACTTTCACCTGGAAGCTTATGACACAGGCGGCTCTGGTCGTATTGCCCAAACGCGTATTCTGGCCGAGTTCATAAAGGCGGAGTACGCGAAAGGCAATTACTGTGTTGCCGGCGGGGATTTTAACCAGGTCTTCCCCGCCTTAAAGGACGTGTTCCCAATTCAGCAAAACGAGTTTTTTACTCCCGGCGTAGTGGACACCTCGCTATTTGGCGAAGGATGGATCTTCGCAGCCGATCCCTCGTCTCCAAGCTGCCGTTCCCTGGACAAGCCATACGGCGGTAACCGTGAAAATTTCCAGTTTTATATCATCGACGGTTTTATCCTTTCCCCCAATGTGGAGCTAATTTCGGTAAAAACCCAGGACCTGGACTTTAAAAACTCCGACCATAATCCGGTGATATTGACGTTTAGTTTGAAGTAAGTGAAAATTAGAGCCCTTTTTTTCTTTGTGAACGCAGAGGAAAATACTCAGCTAAATTAGTGTTCCCCTACCTAAACAACCCCGTAAGCATCGTAGAGAGCGCAGGCACATAAGTTACCAGCAGCACCACCGCCAATTGCACTGCCAGAAAGGGCAGGACACAACGGCATATCTCCGTAAAGGGCTTTTTGAAACGGTAACTTGCCAGGAAAAGATTCATCCCGACAGGCGGCGTGAGAAAACCAACTTCCAGGTTAACAATAAAAATAATGCCCAGATGTACAGGATCTATTCCGTAAACCAGTCCCAGCGGGACAATCAGGGGAAGGACAACCAGAATCGCCGAGAAGATATCCATCAGACAGCCGACCACAAGCAAGGCCAGGTTTAAAAGAAGAAGGAAAACGTACTTCGATTCTATTGTTGTTCTCATCCAATTGGCGAAGTTATCGGGAACTCCGGAATCGATAATGGCATAGGAAAGGGCTTTCGCCATGGCAATTATTGAAAGAACCCCTCCGATGATGGGAATCGCTTTTGCAAAAACTTTTGTTACATCTTTTAGACTGATGTCTTTATTAACAAACACTTCGATTATGAAAACGTAAACCGCCGATACCGCGCTGACTTCTACCAGAGAAAAAATGCCGGAAAAGTATCCCCCGATTAAAATAAACGGAAGGAGAATCTCGAAGAAACTCCCTTTAACGGCTTTCCCCGCTTCTTTCAGGTTAAACTTTTCTACCGGAATTTTTACCTTGACCGAAGTGGTAATCCCAAAGGCTACCATAACCGCTACCAGGATGAGCCCGGGGATTATTGCGCCCAGGAAAAAATCAATGATAGTGTAATTAACTGTTTCGCCCATGAAAAAGAGGATCATATTTGTGGTGGAACCCACCAGAATTATGGGGAGGCTTGGCGGAAATAAAAGGCCGATACAGCCTACGGATGTCAGAAGCCCGACAGAAAATTTTTCCGGGTATCCAAGTTTTTCTTTAAGGATGGTGTAAAGTATACCGCCCAGGGCCAGAATAGTAACTCCGGAAGCGCCGGTAAAGGATGCGAAAAAAGCGCAGATCACCACCGTGGCGATGATCATTCCCCCCGGCATCCAGCTAAATAAACTGCGGAAAGCGGAGACAAGCCTTTCTCCTGCCTTGCTTTCAGAAAGGAAGAAGCCGGTCAAAGTAAAGAGAGGAATGGCGATCATGTCGGCTTCTGTCAGGGCCGAATAAATCTGAATGGCTGTAGATTCAGGCTCGCCCCCGGCGGCTTGAAGCATCACGAGGGCTATGCCGCCTATAACGATGAAAATAGGAGTCCCTAAAAGAGCCGCAAGAATGAGCAGGAGGATAAGAGGCGTTCTTGCGTAGTAGGCGGCGTCGTAAAGGAAGTTCATGGGGGCAATTAAAATCTCAGGCGGCTGGAAACCCCAGAAAATTTTTGTGATAGCAGGAAGGGCGGCAACGGTCCCCAGAAGCAGTATCAGGACCGGAAGCGCCCAGCGTTTCCAGGAAGCGGAGCCGGTTTCCGGCTTTTCATCGTCTACCTTCGTTCCTAGGGACACCGAATAAATCGCAAAACGAACGGCAATTACGCCGTAAGCAATTGGCATTGCAAGGCCGAAGATCCAGTCAGGAATAAAACCTGTCGGCCTTCCTGAAAAACTATAGACTAAAAATGTAATGGAATCCCAAAATAAATTGGCTGCGATGAAAGCCGAGATTAAACAGGTTATGCAGGACAGAAGCTTTTTTATTTTTTCATTCTTTGCGTATTGCATAACCGCAATGGAGATATGATCCTTTGCCTTGGTTGTCAGCATGGCGGCAAAGAGAGCGGAAACAAGAAACAGACTAATCAATAGTTTTCTGGAATAAGGAATAAAAATATTCAGGGGCCGCAAAATGACATCAAAAAACGGAAGAATGGCCATTAAGGCAAAGGCCGCGTAACAAATACCCTTTTCAATGTTTTCTGTTATTCCAAATAGTCTCCCGGAGGTTTTGTTCATTTCTGTTAACGCCTTCCCCTGATTCGTGTAAGGATAGTGTTTATCCGCTGGTACAGTTCCCTGTCAAATACGCTTCCCAAAAGAGAAGCAGTTGCTTTTTCAACCTCGGTAGCCCACAGCTGCTCCTGGGCGGCTGTGGCCTGGTTCACCTTTAATCCGGATCGCGTCATGGTTTTAACGGCGTCTTCCACTGTTTTTGGCAAAGAATTGTCGAATTCATTGGCAATCTTCCTTGTAACATCCAGCAGTTCTTTTTGATACCTGGGATTTAAATCGCCGATTTTTTTCCACGTTACCTGGTTAAGAACGATCCCCCCCATAACGGGGGCAATATTTACCGAGAGCATATTCTTTAAAACTGATTGGAGCTGTACAGCCGCAATTGCCGCCGGGTTTTGATAAACCGCCGAAACGGTTCCCGCGTTCAGTTTGTTGCCTATTTCGCTCCAGTCGGATTCAATTACCTGAAAGCCCATGGTTTTAAAAACGGTGTTCATTTCCGTCGCCTCTGCGTTAGAGGCAATTTTGATCCTGCGCAGGTCGTCGGGAGTATAAACAGGATCTTTGGAAAAAATGTTCACGAAGCCGGATTTTGACCAGGCCAGAATAAAGTAATTGCCGCTGTTGAACCTCCGTTCCAAATCCGGTTGCAGCTCCTGTAAAACTGCGTTCAATTCATTTTCGGTACGAATAAGGAAGGGTATGCTTAAAGTCATTATTCCGGGATAGATAGTGCTGAGTCCAAAAGATGTAAAGATCGCTCCCTGAATGGTATCACTGGAAAGTGAAAGCTGCATTTTCTTTTCGTTGCCTTCAATTCCCCCATGCCGCACGTTAAGACGTACCTGACTGTTTGTGATCCGGCTCCATTCGGAGGCGATTCTGTCAAGAGTTCTCCCCCAGGGTGACTCCTTGGGAAGCGGAGAAGCCAGCTTAACCTCAATGGTGTCTCCTACCCTGCCGCCCCGCTGGGCAAAAAGAGCGGGAGTTATCACCAATGACGCCATTACAAATAGAAAAAGGAATTTTCGCATACTTACTCCATATCTCCTGTTTTCCCCTCACAATCAAGGAAGGACTGAAAAATAGTCATACGCTGTGTCCAGCATAAACCTTGCTTTTCTTTGAGAAATTACATTGACAAGCCTGTTGGACTTGTTTTGATCGGTATCTATAGCCAGGGCTTTTTCCAGGTTTTCCACAAAGGCGTCGTAGTTTGGGTTATCGGTGTCCGCACAGATCGCCTTGGCGTAAGAAACATAGGCCCCCGCTGACATGCCCTTTGATTTTTCCAAAGCCCGCTGAAAGTGAATTTCGGCTTTATTCTTGTCCCCGCCCATGTTCTCAGGAAGTGAGGCGTAGTACAGAATGTAAAACTCGTCGATGGCCCCATCGTTAAAATCAGGGTTAAGTTCGTATGCCTTTGCCATCATTGCGCCCCACTCAGGTATGTTGTAGCCCAGGCTGAAATCAAAAACGTCAATGGAATACGCCGCAAAGCCGCCGGCGGCTGCCCAATAAAGCAGAGGAACATCTTCTTTTTTGCATTTTTTCAGCAGGGGATCGAGAGTTCCTTCCTGAACCGTTGCCGCCGAAAACCCCGGGTACTTGTATTCAAGGGCGGAATAAAGGATATCTTTTCCACGGAGGTACAGTTTCTTTGCGCGGTCAAAGCTATCAATGCGCTCCTGGTAGGAATCAATAGGATCAAGCATTTCAGCCGGCCCCTGTACGAAAGCATTGGCGTACATCACAAAAAGGGAACCGGTAGTTAAAAGAAGCCCCTGGTGTTTTGGGTTTTGAGACAGCAGGGCCTCGTACATCTTGATGGCGAAAGGCAGGGCGCCGCCAACCAGTTCCGGATCTTCGTCCCCGGTGAACACATCCGAGCTTCCTGTTCCCGACAGAGCGTCGGATACGGCGTTAATAGCCATCTTATTTATAGAACAGGATACCGACAAAATTAGGCACAATAGGCCAGGTAAAACAACGCTTTTAGTTTTCATTTTAAGTTATGATATTATCCCCTTGTTTAACTGTCAAACCCCTGTCTTGTATAATAGTTACTCTCCAAAATAGGCTATTCGCCTATAACTTTCCGAATGTCTTTTTTTATAGCTTCAAGTTTTCGGTTGGCTTCCGCTTTCGCGGCCGATAGTCCGCCGCTTCCCAGAGCGGCGCAGCAGCTGGCGTAAAACTTGATCTTTGGCTCGGTGCCGCTGGGCCTTGCGCTGACCACTGTGCCGTCTTTAAGGAAGAACTGCAGCACGTCGCTGGGCGGGAGCCCATCTGCGCCGTTCTTGATGTCCCTGACGCGCTCTATCTCAATCCCTCCCAAAGTTTTTGGAGGATTCTTTCTGTATTCTTCCATTATGCCCTGCATAATTGCCGGTCCTTCCGGGCCCTGGAAGTATTTTGAAATGCCGATTTCTTCCCAATAACCGCAAATTTGGTAGAGTTCTTCAAGCCTGTCCAAAAGGCTTTTGCCTTTGCTCCGCCAGTAAAGCGTCATTTCAGCTGTCAGCGCGGCGGCGGAAACCCCGTCCTTGTCCCTTACCTCGTTTTCAACCAGATAACCGTAGCTTTCCTCGGTGCCAAAGACGATTGAAGCGGATTTATCTTTTTCACACCTGGCCATTACCTCGGCGATCCACTTAAATCCGGTAAGACATTCGAAACACTTTGCCCCGTAATGCTCGGCAACGCGCTTTTGCATACCAGTCGTTACAATGGAATTGACCATCGCCGGATTGGGGGGTGTTTTTCCCGTTTCTTTAAGCGAAAGGAAAATGTAATCCGCCAAAAGAACCCCCATCTGGTTTCCGGTTACAAGGGTGTATTCTCCTTCCTTGCCCCGGCTCCCAGCGGGAACTGCAATGCCAAAACGATCGGCATCGGGATCTGTGGCCATTACCACGTCGGCTTTTTCTTTCTTGCCAAGGTTTACGGCCAATTCCAGGGCGGCGGCTTCTTCGGGGTTGGGGAACGCCACGGTCGGAAAATCGCCGTTTCCTTCTCTCTGTTCCGGCACGGTTATTACCTTAAGGCCCAGACTCCCGAGGACGCCTTCTACGTGAAAGGCCCCTGTCCCGTGAAGGGGAGTGTAGACGATCTTCACTTCCCCGGCTTTTTCTTTTATTAGCTCCGGCCTGAAAAGTCTGCTCCTGACCATGTTCTGATAAGGTTCGTCTACCTCTTTGTCAATGATGATCAGAAGCCCCTTCGCGAGTGCTTCCTGGCGGCTCATCTCTTTTATTTCCGTGACCGTGTTTACTTCGTCAATTATTCCCTTGTCGTGCGGCGGGATGACCTGCGCCCCGCCTGCCCAATAAGCCTTGTAGCCGTTGTATTTGGGCGGGTTGTGGCTTGCGGTAACAACGATGCCGGTGTCGGCCTTGAGGCAGCGAATGGCAAAAGAAAGTTCAGGCGTCGGCCTTAGGGATGAAAAAAGGTAGCACTTGATCCCGTTAGCCGCAAAGATGAGGGCGGAGGCCTCGGAGAACTCAGGCGAATAATGTCGGCTGTCAAAGGCAACAACCGCGGAAAGCGCCCCGCTTTTCTGCGCCCTTTCCGGATACGCCTTCAACAAATATGTCGCAAGCCCCTGTGTAGCGCTTTTTACCACCAGCGTATTCATGCGGTTATAGCCGCCGCCTATAACGCCCCGCAGTCCGCCCGTGCCGAATTCCAGGTTCTGGTAAAAGCGGTCTTCAAGTTCCTTAAAATCCTTTGCGGTAAGAAGGTCTTCCACTTCCTTTCGGAAACTGGCGTCCTTTTCTTTGGCTATGTAATCCTTTGCCCTTTCGGTGATAAAGTTGGTATCCATAGGCGCTCCTTTTTTGTCTAGGTATAGAATAGAGGAATTTTACGAAATGCACAAGTTAAGAATCCGCCCTGCTATAAGCTTGAATAAAAATTGATTTTCATTAGAATAGAACATAGAATAAAAAATAGGGTATTAATTATTTCCCGATACTTGGTTACCTTTGGAAGCCGGTTTCAACTCAATTCATTTGGAGGTTCTATGACTATATTAGAGATGCTGGGGCAAAGCGGGGTTCTGACCGTGCTAGGAATGGGAGTTGTATTCGGATTCCTGGCCATTATGGTTATCTGTGTTACCATCATGGGGAAAATCGTCCATGCGCTGGGCGTGGATAAAGACGTAATTGCGCCAGAGCAGAATGTCGCAGCTTCCAGTCCGGCCAAGGCCACTGCTGTAACCGCCGCCATTACTGCGGCTGTAACCGAATACCAGAAAGACCACTCGTAAGGAAGGAAAAACAATGCCAAAAGTTAAACTTACCGATTTAGTTTTACGCGATGCCCATCAGTCCCTTTTCGCGACACGTATGGTTACCGCCGACATGCTCCCCATCTGCGGCAAACTGGACAAAGTCGGCTTCTTTGCACTTGAAGCCTGGGGAGGAGCAACCTTCGATTCCTGTATTCGTTTCTTGAATGAAGATCCCTGGGAGCGCCTTAAAAAACTCAAGGCCGCCATGCCCAATTCAAAGATCATGATGCTGCTGCGGGGCCAGAACCTTCTTGGTTACCGGCACTACGCGGACGATGTGGTTGCCAAATTTGTGGAATACGCCGCCAAAGACGGGGTGGATGTTTTCCGTATTTTTGACGCGGTAAACGATCCAAGAAATTTTGAAGCCGCAACCAAAGCGGCCAAGAAAACTGGCAAGCATATTCAGGCAACAATTTCATACGCGGTAACTCCCTTCCATACAATTGAGAAGTACGCGGAATTCGCCAAACAGCTAGTGAGCATAGGAGCGGATTCCATTTGTATAAAAGATATGGCCGGTCTTCTTAAACCTTACGAAGGCTACGACCTTGTAAAAGCGATCAAAAAAGTGACGGATATCCCCATTGAAATTCATACTCACGCGACTACAGGTATGTCGGTTGCTACCCTTACCAAGTGCGCCGAGGCCGGCGCGGAGATCCTGGACACAACCATTTCTTCCATGTCCATGGGAACCAGCCACAGTCCAACCGAAACCATGGTGGAAATCTTCCGGGGCACCGAGTACGATACCGGCCTGGACATCAACCTGCTTTTGGAAATCGCCGCTTACTTCCGCGAGGTTCGCAAGAACTACAAGAAGTTCGAGTCAAGTTTCCTTGGCGCGGATACGCGGATTCTGCTTTCCCAGGTACCGGGCGGTATGCTGAGCAACCTGGAAAGCCAGCTCAAGGAACAAAACGCCGGCAACAAAATCGATGATGTTCTGAAAGAGATTGCGGTTGTCCAGAAGGATGCCGGTTATCCGCCGCTGGTTACCCCCACAAGTCAGATTGTAGGAACCCAGGCTGTGTTCAACGTGCTCTTTGGCCGCTATAACAGGCTTTCCGGCGAATTCCAGGATCTGATGGCGGGCAAATACGGCGCCTGCCCGGCTCCCAAGAACAAGGATGTGGTCAAGAAGGCCCTTGAAGCCCTCAAAATGGAAAAAGAAATTACCCACCGCCCCGCTGACGATATTCCGGCCGAATACAGCAAACTCGAAGGTGAATGTAAAACCCTTCTTGGAACCAGTACGGTTACACCCGAGGATGTTCTTACCCTGGCCATGTTCCCGAAAGTGGCGCCGGATTTCTTCAAGAACCGTTCCAAGGGGCCAGTAGTCTTTAAGCCCGAACCGGAAGGTGCGCCTGCGGCAGCAGCGGCACCTGCGGCTCCCAAAGCCGGACAGGCAGCCCAATACAGCGTCAACGTTGACGGAGTCAACTACAACGTGGTTGTGGCTCCGGCGGGTACTATCGCTGTTGCCCCGGCGGCATCAGCTTCAGCGCCTACCGCTGGACCTAAAGTTGCCGCCGCGCCGGTTGCGCCCTCAGGCGGGGGAGCCGCGGTTCTCGCACCTGTGGCGGGAAGCATCATCCGTTATGCGGTAGCCGAAGGGGCGACTGTGAAAGCTGGCGACAACGTGATCATCATGGAATCCATGAAAATGGAGCTGGAAATAAAAGCTACCGCGGCGGGGAAGGTTCATTTCCTGGTTGCCGCAGGCACCACAGTCGCGTCCCAACAGCCAATCGCTGAAATTGGGGGCGGGGCAGGGGTGGCTCCCGCACCGGTTGTACCTGCTCCTGCGCCCGCTCCCGTAGCACCTGTCGCGCCTGCGCCTGCCGCCCCCTCAGGCGGAACAGCGATCCTCGCGCCGGTTGCCGGGACTATCATCCGCTACGCGGTAGCCGAAGGTGCTGCTGTAAAATCCGGAGACAATGTGGTCATTATGGAATCCATGAAAATGGAACTGGAAATTAAAGCTACCGCGGCGGGAAAGGTTCGTTTCCTTTCGACGCCAGGCGCAAGGGTTGCCTCACAGCAGCCAATCGCTGAACTAAAGTAGAGGTAATCATGTTTGATAGAAAAGTTGATCCTGTTTGGGTATTGAAAGGATGCATGATCCTGCTCTTAGCCGCCTTTTTGTTTAATTTTATGGGCGCCGCTTTTTCCCCTAGGGCTGAGGCGCAAACTGCCGCGTCAAGCGAAGAGCTTCCTTCTTTCAGGAACATGAGCGGCATTATCCCCAACAGTCGTGATTTGCCACGGATAACCCTTGGAAGTTTTCTTGTAAACATTGCCAGGACAACGGGGATATACGCCTTTTTCACCGACGCAGACCCGAAAGAAACTCCCGCGGGCCAGAAAATAACCGTTTTCGGTTGGCATGAACTTATTATGGTTTTGGTCGGGTTTTTGGTTATTTATTTGGGGGCGGCAAAGGGCTTTGAACCTTTGTTGTTGGTGCCAATCGGTTTCGGCATTGTTTTTGCCAATATCCCCTTCGCGAATATGGGTAATCCCGGAATTTGGAACGAAGAACTCCACATTTTCGAGCATCAGGGTTTTCTTAGCATTATTTACAACAGCGGGGTAGGAAACGAATTCTTCCCCCTGATAATCTTCGTCGGTATAGGGGCCATGACCGATTTCGGCCCGCTTATCGCAAACCCCAAAACCGCCCTTTTGGGCGCGGCGGCCCAGATCGGCGTTTTCGCCACCATGTTTTTTATCAGCGTTGCCAACTTCCTGCCTGGGGTAGCCTTTAACCTGAGAGAGGCCTGCGCTGTGGCGATCATCGGCGGCGCTGACGGCCCCACCACGATCTACATCGCGGCAAAACTCGCCCCCCATCTTCTGGCGACGGTAGCGGTAGCGGCCTATT